>Ga0308160_10003724_pt1 | contig 16887 bp, 16 predicted proteins | sample PhyFR1_FD_201036 | JGI IMG/M metagenome (GOLD analysis project Ga0308160, IMG submission 201036) | Phyllosphere microbial communities from UC Gill Tract Community Farm, Albany, California, United States - DLSLF.R1 | ecosystem: Host-associated > Plants > Phyllosphere > Unclassified | place: USA...
TCCCCTCAAACCTACTTCGACCTCTTCGCAACCTCAAGCTAAACTCACTATCGCCCTCGGACTCGAGAATGGTTCAATCCTGCTGTGGGACCCTAGAGGAGTCGCCCCTTCAAAAACCCTTCACCACCCTACCTCGAATTCTCCAGTTACTTCCCTCGCTTCCCCCGTTTCCTCTTCCTTCGCTCAAGATGGACACCTATGGAGTGCTCATCAAGACGGCTCAGTCAGACTATGGGATCTCGCATCATCGACTTTGGTTGGAAAGGTCAGCGGATTGACAGAGGAGAAGAGATGGGACGATTTATTGGTTCGATACGATGGGGCATCAGAGGATTCGAAACGAACGGCACAAATCGTTCTCTCCCATCTGTCCCTTCATGTGTACTCGGTGCAAGTCGGTTCATTGAAGAAGGACAAGGTGAAGGACATGAAATCGACTGAAATCGGTCGATGTACCGGTCATGTCGAGCCTGCTCGAATTCGATGGACTGGTGAATCTTCCTCCTCCTCTTCCTCGACTCCTTCCGACAAACTTTCATTCCTCTCCTACACTCCCACCGATCGATTCGTTCAAATCTGGTCCATCCCTTCAACTCCCTCTTCTTCTTCCTCGAACGGTTCTCTCGTCGCCCGTCTCGCTCTCGACAGTGGTGTATCCTCCGCTTCCATCTCTCCCCTTTCCTCCGACTCCCAGACCCTCGCCGCGATCGATACCACAACTGGTTCAGTCTCCCTCGCTTCCCTTCCCCTTTCTTTCCCTCCCCCATCTCCCTCGAAAAAGGGAAAGAAGAACGCTGCCAATTCAGTCGTCGCCCTCGAAGCTATCTCGGAGATCACTTCGACCGGATCGAAAGGAGAGGCAGGCGTTTCAGAAGTCGTGTTCAGAGAAGGACAAGATGGGAAAGCTGTTGTTTGCAGAGGTGGTGTCAAACCCGTCTTTGAAGTTATCGTGAGTATTATCCGCTCACTTCCAACTCTGCGACTGCAGTACTGAGTCCAAGTACTCGATTAGGCTTTCCGAGAAGAAGAGGGATCTATCGTCAAGAAGATTGAACTCAGTCGATCAGCGAACGGCAGTCTCTTAGTCGGTGCCGCAGCTGAAGCTTCATCAAGCGTTGCAAGTATACGCTCCATTGTATCAATCAGACTTCGAGACTGACGAGAACCCTTCTGATAGCCTCAACCGAGTCGTTACTCTGAACACTCTTCTTCTGCCGTCGCCGCTTTCTCTGCCGCTCCCGACGCAGCCGCTGATTCAGACGAAGAAGAAGCTGTCAACGCTGGCGAGCTCGATGTCGACATGGCCGAGCCTACTCTCGCAGACCGACTGAAAGCCCTCAACGTCTCCCAAAAGAAGGAACGACGAAAAGCTGCCTTAGCCGCCAAGAAATCCTCTATCGGAGCAGACGACATCGAAGTTGCTTCAGAGTCCTCTGGATCAGAAGAAATCGATTCGGAAGATGACGAGGAAGATTCGGATGGAGAAGGAGTTTCGCGAGTACCCGCTACCACTCTCACTACTACCTTAGTTCAAGCACTTCACTCCTCCGACGCACCACTACTCGAATCTTGTTTGACTCATTCAAACCCAACCCTCGTGAGATCTACCGTCAAGAGGTTACCTTCTGGATCTATCGTGTTGAGTTTATTGGAGGCGTTGGTGGAACGATTGGGGAAAGAGAAGAGAGGAAAAGAAGGAATGGCGAGTGTCAAAAGGGCGAGAGCTCTCGTTGGGTGGTTGAGGGAAACTTTGATCGTTCATGTTGGATTCCTCGTTACTGTACGTTTCGCTCTCCTTTTTCTCTCTCTTCGAACTTGAACTGACTCACAAGCTTTCCTTTCGATAGCTTCCTTCGCTCGTCAACCGACTCGCGTCCCTACACGCTTCCCTCTCGCAGCGACTTGCGCTCCAACCCGCTCTCTTAGCTCTCAACGGTCGATTAGAATTGGTCATGTCGCAAATCGATATGCGACAAGACCGACCTACACCCTCTTCCAACCTCCCCTCATCAAAGGGTAAGAAGTCAACGAAAGCCCGAAAGTACGTCGAAGGAGAGAGTGATGAGGAGGAGAGTGGAGATGAGGGAGAAATCGAGGATGTTATTCTTGGACCGGGAGGAGCGGGGGATTTGGACGAGTTCGATGAGGATGACGATCTGGATAGTGCGTTCGAGGATGAGGAGGATGGTCAAGGTACTGCCAAACCTAGACGGAAGGTGAGCATCTTCAACTTTTTCTCTCGCTTTCCGAACCTTTGACTAATCCACATTCTTGAATTCGCAGGTCAACGGCGTTTCTTCCTTGTTGGATTTGGAAGCGTCAGAAGATGAGGACTTTGACGAAGACGAGGTTGATGAGGAGGATTTCGAGGGAATCGATTCTGAGGATGAAGCTGATTTGGACGGAGAGGAGAGCGAGTGAAAGGAGGGAGTTTAAATCTATAGATTCATATTGTGCTACGCGTCTCTTGTCTCGTAAAACTAGTCACACACCCACTCTGCAACTTATCGTTCAATCATTGGAGACGCAATTGAAGTTGCGAAAGTGTGAAAGAAAGCATCTCATCTTTCGCACCTCTTCAATTGAGCTTCCCTCGATTTCATGAGAAATAGCCAGAGTCGTCTCGATCGCTCCAAGCAGGTCAAAACTCGTCAAGGAAGAGTGAGAAGAGAGGAAAAGAGGTTTTAGTTGCGAACAAAGCTGTGTCAAATTTCACTGAGAGAAAGATCCCAAGATCACCAAATTCAGCTCTCACTCAACTCAAGTCATCTAGCTCAGGTGAGCAGCCTTTCATAGCTCTCAGATACTCCTCAGAAGCTCACTAGACCTGTCCTATAGCTCTCAGCTCTCTTGACAAACTTTCCTCTCTTCCTCCAAAATCTCATCAACTCCAACTTTGCACTCTCCCACCCTCAATCCTATTCAGCAACCATGTCATTCGGTGGACCAGGATCAGCATTCAGCTTTGCAGCCCCAACTCGCCCTTCCCGTAGAGTAGGCAGTTATTCTAGTTCAGTTGGAGGAGGAAACTCGAGTTCAACCGCCACTTCTCCTTCTACGCACACTGGACCGGCACCTGTAGACCCCCCTGCGAACCCATCTCATGGATCCTGGTCAAACGCGGCAGCTTCCCCTCGTCAACGTGAAGATTCTGCAAACAGTGGAGATTCTGGTCCTCGTTCATTCTCCTCAATCTTGTCCCCTTCCTTGACTGCGAATGGTATCAATGGCGATGGAGATTATACGAATGGTGGAGGAGGAGGAGGTTATGTAGGAGGAAGCAAGGGAGGAGCGAAACCTTTCGTTTATTCGAGGGATTTCTTACTCAGTCTTTACGATGACGAAAAGGCAAAGAAGAGACCTCTCGAACTGGCTGTACATGAGATGGCTACGAGGGATTTGTCGGCAAGTGACGAGGCAGAGTACAAACCTTGGGCTTTGCAGGATTATCGCGACGGGGAGAAAGATGTGAGTCTCACTATCCCTCTCCCTGCTTTGACTCAGCAGCTGACCAGAAATTGTGCATGTTCAGCTCTTTTCTACTTCGATCCATCCCGCCAACGCTCGCCCTTCTCGTATGAACCGAAACGAATCGCCTGCACCTTCGAACAACGGAGGAGGAGCTTCGAACGGTACTCTCGATCTCTCGACTCTCGGTACCCTCCCTCGTGACCGTGATCGTGCTCTCGGCTCACCCAGCATCCGATCCCCTAGCATTCCGAGCGCTGAGATTGGATCAGGAAGAGAACGCCGTACGAGAGAGAGGAGTGCTGGACCTAGTTCAATGGGAATTATGGGTGGAGTACTCGGTGGAATCGCACCTGTCGCGAATGCTTCTAGTAAGAAGAAGGATGGAGAGGCGAGCAAGGAGGTATGGCAAGGTGGAAGGTGGAGGAGAGGTCAAGTTCAGGAACCAGAGGAACCCGTTGAGAACAAGGTGAGTTTCTGACTCGACGTTCACATCTGGTGCATTCGATCTGACATAGTCTTTCAGGACCCACAGCGTACGTCTGCTTTCGGATCACGTCGATTCCCTCTTCCCGAGGACGGCAAATCGGGCGACAAGGACGACGACGATTCAGTTCCTGATTCATGGGAGGAATCGACGAAGGACGAATCGGCGCCTACTGGGTCTGCTGGATTGAACGGATCTTCCCTCGACTCTCCCACTTCGGCCGAAGCAGATCTCACCGCCAGTGTTCTCGGTTCCCTCGCACTCGATTCGGATCCTCTCGAAGACAGTCTCCTCTCGAACAAACCTCTCGCCGCTTCCGGTACTGCAACTCCTTCTCGATCCGCCGCTCCTCCCGGTCTTTCCTCGATTCCTCCCGCCGAAGTCAATTGGCAATACCGAGATCCTTCCGGAGTCGTTCAAGGCCCCTTCGCAGCCTCGATGATGCACGATTGGTACCGACAACAGTTCTTCCAACCCGATCTACGAGTCAAGCGTGTCAACGACCTCGACTTTGAAACTCTCGCCGATTTGATTCGTCGAACTGGAGATAGCGATAAGCCTTTCCTTGCTCCCAAACCCTCCCTGATCAACACTGCACCTGGATCCGCATTCTCCTCTGCCCCCGGTACTCCTCAACTCTCGTCGGCATGGGGTGCTCCTCGCGCTCAAACTCCTCTCGAACAAATCACTGGATCAATCGGTCAAGGTCGATTTGGTGCAGCTGGAGGAGCCACCTCTTCGTTCTACGAGCCCTTCGGAAGTAACGCCGGAAGTCCTTCGGTTCAATCGCAGTCGATTCCTCAGCTTCTCGGAGGAGGCCGTGCTGTCAACACTCCAGGAGGAACCGCTCTCGATCCTTGGGGAGCTCCTCTTCCCGCTGCCACTTCTCCCGCTCTCCAACAACTCTTCGGTCACCAGCAACAACATTCACACGCCGCTCAATCTCCTCTCCTCCAACACAACGTCCCCTCTTCTATCGACGTTCTCCGTCAACTTCAGCAGCAGGCTCAACAAGCTCAATCTCCTTCCTTCGCTCCTCAATACGGTGGACAACTTCCTCGAACCGACGTGTTCGGTCACCCTTCCCCTCTTCCTACTCCTTCTTACTTTGATCCTCGTCAACTCGCTCAACATGGTTCTCCCGCTCAACAACCTGCTTGGATGGGTCAGCAGCAACAAGCTCCTCAGCATCAACAGTTCCAGCAATCTCAACCTCAGCAGCACGCTCAGCAACAACCTTGGTCAAACATTGGATCTCCCGCTCAACCCTCTCAACCTCAAGCGAATCCTTCTCCTATCGGTCCTCCCGCTCCTTCTCAGCCCCAAGCCGCTCCTCCCGTTCAACAACGATCAGAGCCTAAGGTCGAAGTTACCGAGACTGTGGTAGTCGATTCTGCCCCTCAAGCTGAACCTGAAGTTGTCGCTGTCGTCGAGGAAGTTTCGATCTCTCAACCTGAACCCGTTCAAGAGCAAGTTCAACCTACGCCTTCCGCTGTAAAGAAGAGCAAGGCGAAGGAAGCCAAGGCTGCCGCTGCCCTCGCCGCCGCCGCCTCGAGCGTTCTCGAATCGACTCCTTCCTCCACTTCTCAACCCGAACAATCGACTCCTTCCTCTCCTTCCCTCGAATCTCCTTCCATCTCTTCGAAAGGTCCCGCATCAGCTCCCTGGGCGAAAGATGAATCGATCTCTCCCGTCGCGACTGGAACTACCCCTTCTCTCTCCCTCCGCGAAATTCAACAGATCGAAGCTCGTGAAGCCGACAAACGAAAGGCCGCCGCTCGTATTCAAGCCACTCAAGCCAGTATCCAAGCTGCTCAGCGTGCTGCCGCTGCCGAAGCTGCGACTGCAGCTGAACAACTTCCTTCTTCGGCAAATTGGGGTGCTGGACCCGCTCAAGTACCAGCGACGAAGGCCGTTCCCGCTCCTTGGACGAAACCCGCCACTCCTACGACTACGAAGAACAGTGGAAAGACTTTGAAGGAGATTCAGGAGGAAGAAGAGAAGAGGAAGAAGGCTCAGGTCGCTGCTCAACAACAAGCTCAAGGAGGTGCTGCTTTCGTTGGAAAGGGTTACGCCGGAAGCGTACAAACTGCTAACAAAGTGAGTCGATCGATGCAATATCAGTTCTCTTTTGACGCAACTAATCCATATCTTTCGTTCACAGGCTAACCCCTCGGCTCCTTGGACTACCGTCGCTGTCAAACCCGCTGTCGTTCACGCTGCACCCACCTCAAAACCCGTCATTCCAGGTCTCCCTTCTGCTGGATCAGTCGTTCAAGCCGCTGTTCGCCCTACTCCCACTACCGCTCCTTCCTCCACCTCGAAACCTTCTGCCACTCCTATTCCCGTTCGACCCACTCCCGTCTCTACTCCTTCCGCTTCCGCTATCGTATCGAAACCTTCCGTGATCCGCTCGATCAACGTCAACGGTACTTCCTCCGCTTCTTCTGCTCAAGTTTACGACGCCGAGAACCCTCCTCCTCCTTCTGCCGAGTTCGTCGCTTGGATTCGTCAAGCTCTCAAGGGATTACAAGTACCGAGTAAGCTCTGACTTCTCTCAATATCGCTTTGATCGATAAGTTGACCTTTCTCTTTCTTCTCTTTGCAGTGGAGGAATTCATTCAAGTACTCCTCTCTTTCCCTCTCGACGCATCTTCCGACGTTCTCGAGATCATTTCCGATTCAGTCTACGCCAACTCTTCAACTCTTGATGGTCGACGATTCGCCAACGATTACGCCGCTCGACGAAAGAACGATGTTGCAGTTCGATACCCTCAAATCTTTGCAAAGGGTAAACTCGGAGCTAGTAAAGGACCAGTCAGTATGGCACAAGCATTGGCTCAACCTCAACAAGGGAAACCTGCGGAGTGGAGTGTCAAGGTTAGTGGTGGAAAGAAGAAGAAGGGATCAAAGTAGTTCTGAACTTGGATTTTTTGGATCCCACAAAAAAGGAATAACCTCAACATCCTCGCTATATCGGCAATTGACTTGCCTTACTCTCATTAGCTGTCTCGCTCGATTCGGGAGTGTTCGCTGTGAGTGAGAGTGATAGCGAATTTGAACAAAATCGAGCGAAAATTCTCGCTCGCTTCTTTCCTTCCTTCCTCTCACTTCTTTACCCCAACTCGCTTCGCTTGCCTCGCGTTCAATCTTATTCCCTGCTCGAATGGATCTCTCAAAAGGAGGACTCGCTGGTACCCCTCGTCCTAAATCGAAAGCATCTGCTTCGAACTCTCGCTCTCGTCGCTCAAGCAGTCCTGTCTCTCGCGTCTCGAGACCTGATCCCGTTGCTTCTTCAACTTCTACTAGATCCATGAAGAGGAAGAGCGAGGCGATCTTGAACGATGAAGACGAAAGCGAGATGGGAAACGATCAATTCAACAAGAAACCGAAATCGAAGATTGCTAGTCTCCAAGTACGCTCGAACGCTTTCAAACCCCAAATGCACACCGCCACTTCGAACGTACGCAACTCGAACGAAGACGATGAAGAGAACGAACGAGATGAGATGCCGCCTCCTTCGCAATTCCATTCTTCTTCTCGCTTGTACAAGCAACACACTCAGAACACTACTTTCGAACACACCTTCAGCTACGACATGACTTCTCATCCTTCACACAACACGATCCAAGACGCTTGTTACGATGAACCTCGCGATGCTTTCGATCCGCTTCCTTCGAACGCCGCTCAACAGCAGAACGATATCGTAGTCGAAGATACTCAGGAGAGTGCTCCCGAACATTGGGGAACTCAGGACGAATTCGATGGAATTCGAAGGGTCACTTTCGCGGAGGAAGGAGACGAAGAGCAGAAATCGAACACTTACGATGACTCGGTAAGCACAGTTTCTCACTCTCTTGAGCAACGGCTTACTGACAGTTTTAGAATCTCTCAAGTCTGATCACGTCATTAACGAGGAAGAGAGTCAGCAAATGGATCAACAAGCTTCATCCTCCTCATCTCCCCTTCTCGACCTTTACGCTACTCAGAACGAAGATCTCGACGACAAGAACGATACGCCAGAACACACTTCACCCGTCGCTACCGATCGTCGCTCGAAGTCACCCGAACTCTCAGCTGAAGCTCGCGAAGCCCAAGCTATCGAACAACTTAACTCCGTTTCAACTCTCTTCCCTGGTCCGAACCCTTTCCTCCAATACGCCAAAGCTCTCGCCCGTTCGAAAGGTCGCCTCACGAATGAAGGATCCGGAATGACTACGGATGAGTTGATCGAGAAGTCTAGGAACGATGGCGTAGAGTTGACGAATCGACTTGCGGGAATCCTCGAAAAGACTAATAATCTCTTCTGGTCAGTCCATCCTTCCATTCCTTCCTGCTCTGTCATCACTGACTCTGATCCTTGCTCTGTAGTCGAATCGGTGCTCGTCAAGCTGGAGTTCGCGCAAAGCTTGAAGCGCACTCTGACAAGCTCGCTGAGGAGGATAAACAGATTGAAGAGACGAAGAAGAGGCTCGGGGATTGGAGTGGACAGCTTTTGAAGGAGGGAGGAAAAGATAGCGCTTGAGTGATTTGAATAGTGAGAAAGGAAAGGAAAGAAACGCTTTGACGCTTGAAAACACGAAACATCGATTAGTGACAGCTTGATCCTTCCCGAGAGTGATGGTATCCTCTCGCGTGCGACTCACACGTTAGCCTTCTCTCTGAAAGGCCTTTCGTTCGTTTCGCGATTTCGACGAAACTGAGCTATGATAAACTAGGAATTCATCTTTTGACCTCTCGGTCTCCATTAAAAACGCCCGCTACAACTCGGCACGCACGCTACAATTCGGCACGAGTCATCGTTACCACTCCTACTCGCTCTTCGACTCACCATTGAGAGAGGAGTATCCGAAAGCGAGACCTTCTCACTCATTTCCTATTACCGACGTTCCGATAAATCCTGTCGGAATAGATTGCCTCAAGTCTTTTGTCAGCAGTGTCGATCTACGAGAGATGTTCAAACTCGGGCAGAACAATCTCGTGGAGAATGGGGTCAAGGGGGTAGACAAGGGGGTTGGGTTCAAGGGGTTCGTATCGGAAGTGAATCTTGACAAAGCGAGGCAAGCTCATCAAGGCTTGACGGCAAGAACTCGCAGGACGCTTGAGACGAGAGATGTGAACCGATGAAGTATTGCGGGAACTACCGAACTCTTGCGAACTGACGATTTCTAAAGTCTTTTTGTTCCCGACACTCCGCGAAGCGTTTTCGTTTTCGCTTCGGTTTGTCGAGCGAGTTCGGACATTGATCTAGAAGGAGAACGGAATGATATCTTCCATAGTGATCATCTCTCTCGGTAGCTGCAGATCTGGGGAAATCTAACCCAACGAAGCTTTCTCACTTCAACACACGCTCAGCAGTCATCAGATGAATGAGCGGCAATAACGCAAGTGAGATTCCTCAGCAACGGCACACTCCACCGAGAGCCCCGGGCGACCCTCCATCCCCGACAGAAAGCGAGTTGGGCTCATATTCAACCTCAGCGAATATTCCTCAGCGGTCAACTCAGTCCGACACTCCTTCCTCGACGACAGCTTCGACTACTTCATTCAGCCTCCGGGCTACGGACAGACCACGGCGAATGAGGGAGGAGAATCGCAAGGTGCTGAAGAATCATTGCGTACGTCTGAACTCGTCTCTCCTCTGTACTCTCGAGCGAATCTCTGACTAATATTCGGTCAATAGGGGAGATCCTGAGCAGCTGGAGGAGCGAGACACCCGGGACGAGGAGGCAGTTCGAAGCTCAAGAAGGAGGTCGAAACGAAAGAAATCCTCAAACCCATCCACCTTGGCTGACAACGGAGACTAGGAGAGATTCGGATGTTAGTGCAATGGAGCTAGGAGATGGAGGAAGGAGAGTGGATCATAGTGAAGGAGAAAGTCAAACAGAGAACGAGAACGAGAGTAAAAGAATCGAATGAGTGGAATTCAAAACGGCGTTACTTTTCTACACAGTGTAACAATGGAGACTGAATGGAGAGGGTGGATGGCCCCAGAAGAAGTACGACAAAAAGGAGACAGGAGAAAGCACATCGATGATGGGAGACAGAGAAACTTGAGGAAAGCATACTTCGTAAAGATTAAGAGTAGGGATAAGAGCAACAGCCGAAAAGCGGACAAGTGAGTAACGAGGGAGATAGAGAGAGAGAGAGTAGATGATAAGCATATGCAAAAGAAAATGAAAAGTCATGCGTGAAGAGTGAACGAGATGAAGGTAATGGGGCTATTGAGTAGCGATACTAGGCATGTACTTGGGTAGAGGAGGAACGTTCTTTTCCGTCGCTCGAACTGAATCGACGTTGACTGTCACACCACCCAAGTTGCCTTCTGAAAGTGAAAGTTGCGAAAGTGGTCGTGAATCTGGAGTGTATTGATGTGCGTTCTCATGTCTAGTTGACCACCTATACTCGTTCACTCCATCAGCGCTAATTCGATCAAGGTAGAAGAGAGGAACGTTGGACTCACTTCCATCGTCTCAATTTTCGTTCTCGTTGTTGAGGCGTCGAAACCGGATCCCAGTCGTTCATCTCATGACACATTGGTAGGACCAACATGCATTCCTTCTCACCCCTCAACATCTCGTCTAATCGTTCTTGACCATCTTTGAGTTCTTGTGGTGAAACGAGAGAGTAGGAGAGAGGGTTTCGGGCGTCTCGAGAGGAAAGTGAAGGGTCGGAAGCGATCTTCGAGAGAGTCGAAAGAGCGTCGGAGGGTGAGAGCGGAACAGGCGAGGAATCGAAGGATGGGTGTCGTTCGAGGAAAGAAGTCATGAGGGAAATGACGAGGGGTGCGTGTGATAAAGCGAGAAGGTGCGGTCCATCTGGAGCGAGACAATGTGTCAGAACGTGTGAGGACTAGATGAGAGAAGATAGAAACTCACCTGATACTCGCTCGAATCGCATTTCCTTCGCAGAGCTGAAACATTTCGTGAAATCTTCGATATCCTCGATTGGGAAAGTCAAATCACGTTCTCCCTACTCGCCAGAGATCATCGATCAGTAAAGAATGGAGGCGTAGATCGAGACGCGAGGAACTGACTTGAATCATGAGGATTGGTTGAGTGATTTGAGCGAGAAGTTCAGGAGTCAATCGAGGGTGCTGTCCCGTTCAAACGAGAAATGTCAGTCAGGCGCTCCAAACAGCGATGTACTTCAAATATAAAGAGACATACGCGATGATTCGGTACACCAGCCATCCAAATGTGTCGACCAGCATAAGGATTGTATTTCCTCGCAACCGTTCCAATCAACCAATCTTTGATTCTAACTTGATCTTCTCCCGGTCTCTTGTCTCCCAAAAGGAAATCCGCGATAGCTCCCAGCACCTGTACGAAGAAGAAGTCGAGTGTCAACAGCTTTTTTTGAGTGGGAATCAGGCTAACGTCCAGGATCGAACGTACCTCGACGAATTCTTCAGATGATTCAGGTCCGAACCAACAGTCATCGACTTCTCGAAATGCGGCCTTGTTACGAGGTTCGGCAAAGAACGTTGCGACTCCAACTAGAATCAATCCGGCCACTTGTTGAGGAAACAATAACGAGAGTTTGACAGCGGCTGCACACAACGAGAGAGCTAAGTCATGATACAGAGAGAGAGAGTATAGAGGAGCTCTTTTGCGTACCTTGGAAAGCTGGTCCACCTGCAGCGAATACATGTGAAGGAGGTAATTTGAGCGCTTCCTGCGAGATCGTCCACAAACCCGAATCAGCCCTCCAATTCTTCGACTGCTCGCTAGTCTCGAGCCGATGAGGAACTCACCATTGCGAATGCGATATCCGCCGCAGAGCTCCAATAGTCCCATTGCGCAACCACTGGATTCTTTGTCCGTCCATGACTCCTCAATTCCAACAGAGTCAGGTTGTAACTAGATTGTAACGCTTCGACGTAGGGTTCCAGTGCAAAGATGTTTGTCCAGGAGGGAGCTAGGAGGACTAGTGAAGGTTTGGACGAGTAATCGTGTGGAGAGTGCGGCTGCTCGTAGTAAAGCTCTACTGAGCCTGGTAAGGAGACGTAGGGCATTCTTGAGAGGGAGTGGGAGATGGAGAGGGAGGGGCGAAGTGGGGCGAGTATGTGGAGGGTTGGGGAAAAAAAGGGAGCTAGGTTGAGATTAGCTCGAATTGATAGCTAGTTGGTCGCCTGGAGTGTGGTGGCGTGTGGACGATAGTAAGAGGAGAAAGAAGCTAGTGAGTTTGATCGAGGATAGAACGAGAGAGGGGAGGGGAGAAAGTCGGTGTTCTTTGAGGCGACTCCAATGTTCGATCACATTTATTCCTGAGTCTCTTTCCGAATCAAGCAAAGACCTCGCCCATTCCGCGACTTTCCTTTCCTCTAACGAAAAAACACTCTTTCCAGTAGAGAGTCGCTTTTGTATTCAATTATGCGACCCATCTTCTCGTCGTTCTCGAACCTCGCAAAGAATTGATCTTTCGTGGAAGTTCATTCGATCACTCTTGATGTGATCAGCCTTTATACTCTTACAGTGTCGGCATTAGACTAACAGATCGACAAGATCACAGCAAGGTTGAAGCGAGGGATCAGGAAGCTCGAACTTTGACTTCAAATCTTGATCGTCGTCTTGGGGCTTGTCTCTCGTTGGTACCGTACAGATCGCGCACATGCAGATCTACCTCGACTAGAGATCCACGATAAGTATTCTCTTCGTTCGATCACGATAGCAAAGAGAACAGCAGATCGTCGTCGTTTCTTGGAAAAAGGAACAAAAAATCGAATTCTCTTCTTACAACATGGCAGAGGTCAAAGCGAAAACTACATCGTACGACTCGTAACAAGCTTATTGGGAGAAGAGTAGACTAGCAGCCAACTCAGTGTTACCTCCCGTACTATCCAACAACTTGATAGCTTCTTCTCTTCCAACTCCCAACCCAATCAAAGCTTGTATCGATTCTTCTGAATGATTCGTCGTTGAGGGTGGTTCGTTTGAACGGGCTCGTTTCGCTTGTGGTCGTGAAGGGTCTGAAGAGGAGGGGGTAGGATTGAGTGTGTTGCCGGAACCTGGGAAAGGAGTTGCTGAGGAGGAAGCGGAGGAAGCGGTGGGATTTGAGCCGGATGCTGAAGTCGACGAAGGGGTAATGCCAGGGATCTCATTCGTGCTGATGATGTTTCCGTTCCTGCGAGGAAAGCGGAAGTGAGTTGACGGGCAAGTGAGATTGGAAGAGCGAAACTCACTCGTCGACTTCGATAGGTGCGAATTGTCCTTTCGGAAGTTCATGTTCTGCGAGGAAAGGTACCTTCTTCCCTTGAATGACGAGAGCATCTTGAGAGAGATCGATACAAGCTTGATGGCGTTTGAGCATATCCAATCCGAACAACAAGTCGATATCTTTACCCTACGTTCCCAGACTTCATCCCTAGTAAGTTCCATGCAGCAGACTAGAGAAGAGTCAAGAGACGTACCTCGAGAATAGTGAAACTGCATTGTAAGAATAGATCGTTCCCCATCTTCATTTGAGCAGAATGAACCCTTCCGAGAATCTTTGCAGTTCCAACTCCTCTCGCCATCCCAGCAAATCGTTTATCCATCAATCTCATAATACCACAACGTTCGGCACATTCAGGTGACACTGTACTCCACCGGAACTCCCGAGTCAATGAGTGCTCGATTGACTAGAGAAGAGTAAAGGAAAAGCGTACTAATAGTAGATTGAGCACCCGAATCGACGAAAGCTTTGACCGGTACTCCATTCACTTCAGTATTAACGTAAAGCATATGAACCTGTCCGAAACTTTCCGGCATCTGTTCCATCGCTTGTTCCATATTCTCCAAAACCGCTTCCTGCCTGATCGCTTCTTCGATCTTCTTCTGTGCTTCGATATTGAACGGGTCGGAATTGAGTAAGGCAGATTCATGTTGTTGTTGCAAGCGGGCGGATTCTTGCATAGATGCCATTTGGTGAAGGAATTCTCGGAATTTGACGGGATCGTTTTCGGCTGCTGCTGCCAGATCGGGTTGTTGCTGTATACAAGGGAGATGTATGAGCTGAACAGGTCAAGTATAGGGAGACTGATGGGAAAAGGGAACTCACAGATCGAAGTTGAGCCATCAATTGAGGGTTTCCCAATAATTGCCTCCTCATCACTTCTGAATCCTCATCGACGTTCCTGTATCACGATATTTGTCAGTCAAATTGATCGTCAACACTTTCGAGAAGTGCAGAGGACCTTGGACTGACCTTCCAGCGACACCTTGCGAAGACGATGAAGGTGTAGGTTCACTCGATTTCTGTCTCAACAAAAGCATATCCCCCGATTTGATTCCATAAGACTGCATTCTCCTTACCGCTCTACATCAGCTCTGCAAGAAGAAGTAGATCGAAGTGGAATGAACGCACCTCTAGCGAATCTTTCTGATTTGTCAATTGTCTCCCCGAGAAGAACAACAACTGATCTGCAACAGGGATTCCAGACTATCCTTTCCCTCTCATATCAGCTAAGGACGAGTAGAGAGGGTGAGGAAGAGAGAGAGGAGAAACTTACGTCCGCTTCGAGTAGAGCAGCCAAAGTTTCAATCTCCATCTCTCCTGAAATATCTAGATTGAACGTGTTACCATCCTCGGTTACTACTGTGAGGAGCATGATTCGTTTTTGAGGGTTGGTGGCGAGTTGAAGGGAAAGAAAGGGGGGAAAAGTTGAGAGATCAAAGTGGGGACGAGATGGAACGATTGGGGAGTGATTGCGCGTATGAAGTGCTTGTGTAGAGTCGTGGAAAGTAGCTGATCAAGCTATAGAGAGTTTGAAGTGAATGGAAGGTAGTCGAACAACGAATGATTCATCGATCTCGCTTCGCAAGCGCACAACTTTTCATTTCCCTAGATCTCTCTCTTACTCTCTCAGGGAAGCTTAGAGTGAGATTATCATATTATGGCAAGATGATCTACGGAATTTTTAGAGGACTTTTTGTTTCGCTGCTACTCTGAGCGATTTCGCAATTTCGAATCCAAAGATGAAACTCAATGCGATCCTATGACACACGATCGACGAGTCAGTTCAACTCTGAGAGAGAGAGAGAGAGGTCAAGGAGTGGACTTACGGTACGACGAGCCAGAATCCATTCGGGAGTGCAAAGAGGAGCCACCAATCTCGAGAGGTGTTGTGACCGCTACGGAACGAGAGACGGCAGCGTCAGTGTCGGAAACGTCAGAATGGGAGACAGACCCTGCATGAGAGGTAGGCGATAGAAGAGTGAGAGGAATCGCGAGACTCACGTAGCTGCCCAACCCGATTGCTATTCATTTAACAGAATTTCGAAAACCGTCAGTACGTCTACCTCTACTGTCTTCGCTGCCTCTTTCTTGAAGAATGACCAGAAGAGAGTATTGACGTACCTGATCGATCAACCAGTACAAGATAGTTTTGGCTGCCGTCATGATGACCGCTGAAAATCCAACCAAAATCGCAACTGGTGACCTCTTCCAACTTGCGAAAAGGAATCCAACGTTCAAAATCGATTCAATCACATTCATATAAGCTGTCGTCACTCGATTGGATCAGTTCGCGAGCTTATGGGGGGACAGAGGGAGGTTGCGAACTTTGAGCAGAAGTGAATCCTTCTTTCCTTGCGAAGTAGGAGGGGGAATACACCAAGTCGACTTTCTCATACAACGCATAAGGTCTGTAATAGTATCATGCATCGGAAATCGCGTTAGCTTGAACAGACTTCCCCTCTTTTGAAGCAGCAGTGTGAACTTACGACCAAAAGTGATGCAAATCTCCACCGAAGAATGATCTAGGTCTGTTCAATACGAATCCTATATCCCACGCTACGAGAATTGTCGAGATCTGTTGCCGGAAACGCGTTAGTCTTGTTTTTGAGATGAGAGTAGGGAAGGGGGAGAACTCACGACGAACCACAAGTTCACCCAGGTAGGAGGACGAAAGACTGCTGAACGAGCTGATGAGGGTGTTGGCTTGAGCATGTTGTGAGAGTGAAGTGAAGGGGAGGAAGGAAAGGAATCGTTCGATTTTCTCGGATGCGCTAACGGGAGCGGGGATGTTGTGTTGACGTGTTCTTGGGAAGACGGGAGGAGATGATTCTTCAGGATATCGCGAGCTTGGAGAGAGCGCAATGGGAGGAGATAGATGTGGTCAGCTCCTTCGGAAGAATTCTTGCGAAAATCGAACGCTGCGACCATCCTCCCTCAGCAACAATGGATGGCCATCAAGTATCGCGAGGCGCTTCATACTGTCGGTTATCGTCGACACAGGGCTCAAGAACTGCTCCGGACGATGTTGACGAGAGATGAAACGTCGAAAGGCAAATCTCGATTTTCTTCCGCTTGAATATTGACCTGCAAGGACGAAGTAAGACAACTCGCACAGCTTGAAGCCATAGAGACAATAGTCGATAAGCCTGTCGCATCTCTCTTAGATATGTAGAGTAACCTAGCGTAACGTAACGTCGAGACGAAATCGTGAATGCTCGCTTTTTTGCTTTCGCTTTGCGTTCTCTGAGTCTTGTTCTGTTTGGTCTGTATCTCTGAAGTACTAACAGGCGTTCGGAATGTCCAATTTAACCCCAAGAAGTCTCTTCGAGCTGAAATGTTGGGACTGCCGCTTCGCAACGAAAGTACGATAATTTTCCGAAGGTCCCTCGGTTGACCAGCGGCAGCTTGGACTCTAAGCTTCCCACAACTTACACAATGAGTCGTCTGGCATCTGGAAGAGTCGAAAGTAGGTCTCTATGATGCTTGTTCGCTGATGTCAAAATTCACCTTACGTTTGTGCGAATAGAAAAATGTGGAAACAGACGGAAACTTTTTGGGCGGCTCTCTCGTTTTTCCCCTCATCCGCTCGCTATGGCGCCTCGACCACCAGCTCTACTGCATCTAGCAGCGACTGCCCCATCATGCGTTTGCAGGCCGGCGATCCCACTCGTTCGAAAAACTTCTCCCTCTTCCTCATCAACTTCAACTGCTCC
>Ga0308160_10003725_pt1 | contig 16886 bp, 17 predicted proteins | sample PhyFR1_FD_201036 | JGI IMG/M metagenome (GOLD analysis project Ga0308160, IMG submission 201036) | Phyllosphere microbial communities from UC Gill Tract Community Farm, Albany, California, United States - DLSLF.R1 | ecosystem: Host-associated > Plants > Phyllosphere > Unclassified | place: USA...
TCATCGGCACCGACGACATCGAGATGGCGTCCATCCGCCAGCCCGGTCTCACCACCGTGCGGCTCGCGATCAACCGGTGCGGGTCGTTGGCGGTCGAGGTGCTGCTCCAGGCCATGGCCGGAGGGTCGCCCCGTTCGGTCGCGAGTCTCGACTCACAGCTCATCGTGCGCGATTCGACGGCAGCCCCGCGTCGGGACTGACGCGGCGGACGGCAGGGACGGCAGCTCCGCCGATCAGCCGACGTCCCATCGGTGGAGCCGTGCGGCCGCGAGACCCGACACGAGCGCGAACGCCGCCATCAGACTCCAGACCACCGCGAGTGGCACGGGCTGAGGGCCTTGGGAGATGACCGCCTCGAGTGCACCGACGATCCAGGTCGTGGGCAGGAGCCGGAAGAGACCGGCGACCCACTCCGGAAGGACCGCGAGCGGGAACAGCGCCCCGGACGTGGCGAGAGCGAGCATCGGCAGCAGGTACGCGAGTTGCATGGCAGTGTCCGGGTTCGACAACCGCGCCGCGAGCAGGTAGCCGAAGCCGAGCAGCATCGCGCCGCCGAGCAAGATGGTGCCGGCGATCGCGATGAGGTCGGAACGTGGACGGATGGGCGCCGCCCATACGGCCAGGACGATGACCACCGCGGCCTCGACGACGACCAACCCCACGCGGATCGGCAGATGTCCGAGCAGGTACGCGCCACGACGGGCCGGCGAGGTCGACAGCGCCCGCAGCAGGCCGGTGCTGCGATGCCGGACCAGCGGCACCGTGGTGAGCATGAACGCGATCGCCATCAAGCCCGTGCTCGAAACGAGTGGGAGGCCGCGCTCCAGCACACCGGCAGGCGTGCCGGACGCCGTCGCTACGAGGGCGTCTACACCCCAGAGCAGTCCGATCAATGCCAGGAAACTCGCCACGAGCGCGATGATCGAGCGCGGGTCCCGGACGAGGTCGCGCGCGTGGGCCGCGGCGAAGCTCCGGACCTGCGCTGGGAACGCATGCGTCGTGCTCATGGGCTGTGGGCCCGGTCGCCCTCGGCTGCAGACGTCGGCCGATTCGCGAGGTCGATGAACAGATCCTCGAGTGACCCGTGCGCCACTCGGAACCCGCGCGGTCTGAGACCGGTGGAGAAGGTGAGTCGGCGGAGCACTGCGTCCGGGTCGTCGGTCACGATCCCGACGAGGCTGACGGCGCCCTTCGCCGTCACGGTGATCTCGCCGGGGATGTCGTGCGAACGCAACTCGTCCGCGGTGGTCCGGCCGGGGACCTCGAAGGTCACCGTGGCCGTCGCGGCGTGTTCTCGGACCAGGGTCTCCGGCTCCCCCGAGGCGGCGATCGAGCCGTCCACGAGGACGGCGATCCGGTCGCAGACCTGGGTTGCCTCGTCCATGTGGTGCGTCGAGAGCAGGATCGTGGTCCCGCGTTCCTGCTGGCGCCGGATGATGCTCCAGAGGTTCCGTCGGGCCTGCGGGTCGAGTCCGGCCGACGGCTCGTCGAGGACGACGATCTCGGGATTGCCGATCAACGCGATGGCGATCAGCAGGCGACGCTCCTGGCCCCCTGAGAGGTGCTTCACGCGCACACGCCGTGCCTCCCCCAAATCGAGCTCGTCCAAGACCTCCTCGGGGCGCCGCACGTCGCGGTAGAACGACGCGAAGAGGTCGAGCGTCTCCGCGACCGTCAGCGTCGGGAACAGGGTGGCGGCCTGCGGCTGCACCGCCATCCGCTCGGTCACGTATCGACGGTCGACCGATGGGTCTCGCCCGAGCACCCGGACGGTTCCGTCGGTGGGACGGCGGAGTCCGACGATGGTCTCGAGCGTGGTGGTCTTCCCGGCGCCGTTCGGTCCCAGCAGGCCGAACACCTCGCCTGCGTGGACCCGGAGGGAGACGTCGCGCAGGACGCTTCGGTCGCCGTAGTGCTTGCTGAGCCGGTCGACGGTGACGACCGCTCGGTCTCGTTCGTTCATCGTCGTCCTCCAGACGGCGGGGCATCGTGTTCACCCGGGAAGAAGATCTCCTCGATCGGGCGGGAGAGCAGTGCGGAGACCCGGAACGCCAACGGCAGGGACGGGTCGTAGCGCCCGGTCTCGAGTGCGTTCACCGTCTGCCTGGAGACGCCGAGCGCTTCAGCGAACTGGACCTGCGTCCACCCGCGTTCGGTGCGCAGGGCGCGGACGTCGTTCTTCATCGGGTGGCCCGGAAGGAGACGACACCGACGGTCACGCCCCAGACCGCCATCCCGCCGATGAACACCCACCATTCCGGCTGGGGGACGACGACACCGGCGGTCGACAGGAACACGACCGCGAGGCTGATCAGCATCGCCGCACCGAATCCGATGGCGAGGCTCAGCACGATCAGTCCGCGCTGCAGTTCGTCGACACGGCGCACGTGCCGGATGAGTGCGATCACGATCCACACCACCGGCACGAGCGGGACGAGTGCGACCGCGACGGCTGCGGGAGATCCCGGCTCGGTGGGGAACAGCTCCGGCAGGAAGAGGAACGTCACGAGGAACCCGACGGCACCGGCCGCGATCTCCCACATGTATCTGCGGGACGCACGACGCTCCTGCGGCGTCGATCCCCGTGTCGTGTGCTCGTTCATGCTGCCACCTCTCGTTGCGTGTCGGACATCGTGGTCGCCCGCCCGGCGCGCTCGGACTGATCCCACTCGAACCACCGCACGGCGAGCATTCCTGCTGCGACGGTGACGAGTGACATGAGCCCCCAGAGCGCGGGGACGGGGAGGAACGGTTCGGCCCCGGTCAGTGAGGCACTCGCGGCGGCGACGAACCAGGTGGTCGGCAGGCAGTTCATGGCGACCTGCACGGCGGCGGGGAGGGTGGATTGCGGCAGAAGTCCACCCGACGCGAAGACGAGCCCGATCGTCACCATCACCATCGTCTGTTGCGTCGCCTCGGCGTTCCGCGATCGGGCGGCGAACACCAACGCCAGCGCGAACAGCATCGCCGCTCCGAGGACGAACGAGACCCCCAGGGTCAGGAGGTCCACGCCGTCGACGTACCTGCGCCAGACCGCGATCCCGGTCGTCAGCACCAGGATCGCCACCGCCACCAGCGCGCGCAAGGGGAGCTGGGCGAGGAGGAAGGTCGACCTGCGGAGCGGCGTCACGCCGAGCAGCCGGAGCAGCCCGCGCTCCCGCATCGCCACGAGCGGGACGGTCGTCCCGATGAACGCCAGGCTCGCGACCCCGACCAGGACCACGATGCCGAGGTTCTCCTGGAGCGGATCGATCTTCACGTCGCCCTCGTCGTCCGTCACCGTCACCCTGTGCGCAGGGACGCCTGCGTCGCGCAGTCCTCGCCAGATCGGGTCCCACGCAGCCTGGTCCTGAGCGTCGAGCACCACCAGGGCGCGCCCCTCGCGCACGGTCACCCGCGTGTTCCGATCGGGGGCGTCGTCGTCGACCACCCGCACACCGGCCTGTTCCAGCGCCGACGAGACTCCCGGGTCGTCCGTATCCAGCGCGGCGACCGGAGCAGGGCCCAGGACGACGAATGCGAGCCACATGGAGACGTAGATCACGAGGATGATGCCGGTCATGAACCACATCGAGATCCCGGTGAGCGGGTTCCTGAGCACGTCGCGAGCGCTCATCGACGCCAGCCGCCGGAACGCGGCGCCACCGCGTCGGGCCGACATGTCGTGCGTCGTCATCGTCGGCACACCTGGACGATCGGGCCCGAAATGACAAGGAAACCTGACATACGTCAAGCATGCTTGTCATCCGACCAGGTGTCAAGCTTCCTTGGCAACGACAGGCACGGCAGGATGGGATCGTGTTGAACCGACTGGGTCTCCTCCGTATGACCGGCCGCGACCCCGGCGAGGGGCACCGGGTGGCGAGCCCGTTGGAGCTGCTCTTCGACCTCGTCTTCGTCGTCGCCGTGTCCCAGGCCTCGCAGAACCTCCACCACGGGATCGTCGAGGGCCACGCGGCGCAGACGGCCGTCTCCTACGCGATGATCTTCTTCGCCATCTGGTGGGCGTGGATGAACTTCACCTGGTTCGCCTCCGCCTTCGACACCGACGACTGGCTGTACCGGGTGACGACCATCGTGCAGATGGGTGGGGTCCTCGTGCTCGCCGCCGGCGTGCACGACGCCATGGTCGACGGCGAGTGGGCGATCATCACCATCGGCTACGTCATCATGCGACTGGCGATGGTGGCGCAGTGGCTCCGACTCGCGTTGTCCGATCCGGAGCAACGCGCGGTGGCCATCCGGTTCGCGATCGGGATCAGCCTCGTCCAGGTCCTCTGGGTCGCACGACTCGCCCTTCCGGTGGAGGGACAGTTCTGGACCTTCTGGCCTGCCATGCTGCTGGAGGTCCTCGTGCCGGTGTGGGCGGAACGGGTCCATCGCACGCCCTGGCACCCGCATCACGTCGCCGAGCGGTACGGCCTGTTCACGCTGATCCTGCTCGGCGAGAGCCTGCTGGGGTCGGCGAACGCCATCATCGACGCGGCCAACAGCGACGAACGGGTCGATGGGCTCGTCGGCCTGGCCGTCGCCGGCATCGTCCTCGCCGCCGGGATGTGGTGGATCTACTTCAGCCGTGAACAAGGCGGGCACCTGAGCTCCTCCCGCCAGGGGTTCGCCTTCGGGTATGCCCACTACGTCGTCTTCGCCGCTGCCGGCGCCGTCTCCGCGGGGATCGAGGTGGAACTCGACCTGCTGACGCGCGCGGGCGAGCATCTCACCGCTGCCGCCGCGTCCTTCTCGCTGACCATCCCCGTCTCGGTGTTCATGGTCGCGGTCTGGTTGGTCCTGCTCCGCGGGAGGATCTCGACCACCGCATCGATCCTCTTCCTCCTGGCCGCCATCGCCGTGCTGGCCTCCGCCACACTCCCGATCGTGACCGTCCTCGGCACCGCGACCGCCGTGGGGCTAGCCGTCCTCATCCTGGAGGTGCAGCGCGTCCGCGAGCGACGGGAACCGGCTCGTTGAGCGACCCCGGACACGACGAAGGCCCCCGATTCCTCGGGGGCCTTCGTGTCACATCCACTGGTGCGCGAGGCGGGACTTGAACCCGCACGCCCTTTCGAGCACTGGCACCTGAAGCCAGCGCGTCTGCCAATTCCGCCACTCGCGCGAGACACCAGACGTCACCGCTCTCGCGGCAACTTATCGAGGATAGCACGCGGAGCCCTGCTGGCAGAACACCGGAGATCCGCGCCAGAGCAGGACGAAACGGCCCCGACGGTCGGGCGGCGATGCCGATCTCCTGCTGCCGAGCGGGTGAACACCTGGCGTCGGCGCCCGCGTCGATTGGCCTCGTGTGCAGGCAAACCGTCTAACATTGCCTGGACACCGACACGAATCGAGAGACCGTGGGCATTCTGGACAACTTCGAGAAGGGACTCGAGCGCGCCGTCAACGGCGCCTTCGCGAAGACCTTCAAGTCCGGACTCCAGCCGGTCGAGATCACGAGCGCGCTCCGACGCGAGCTCGACACCAAGGCCGCCGTCGTGTCCCGCGACCGCATCCTCGTGCCGAACAAGTTCACCGTCCGCATGTCGCCCACCGACTTCGAGCGCATGGACGCCATCGGTCCCTCCCTCATCGACGAGCTCGGTTCGCTCGTCCAGAAGCACGCCAAGAGCCAGGGGTACTCCTTTCCGGGTGCCGTGACCATCAAGCTCTCCGGCGACCGCTCCCTCCCCGACGGCCTCGTCCAGATCGACAGTGTCAACCTCAAGGGCTCCGTCACCTGGGCACCCGTGCTCGACATCGGCGGCAAGCGCTACCCGATCACGCAGGCCCGCACGGTCATCGGCCGCGGTACCGAGGCCGACATCACGATCCCCGACACCGGCACCTCACGGAAGCACGTCGAGATCCTCTGGGACGGCAACGCCGGTCAGGCGCGCGACCTCGGCTCGACGAACGGCTCGAAGCTCAACGGCCAGTCCTTCCGCCAGGCGGCCCTCTCCCCCGACTCCGTCATCGAGATCGGCCGCACCAGGATCGTGTTCCGGGTGGTCGCCAAGGCCGGCGGATCCGATCGCCAGATGAGCGATGCGACCCGACGTCACGATGTGTCGTCCTTCGGCGACTCGTGGGGGGACGGCGCGTGAGCGAACTGACCCTGCTGGTCCTCCGCATCGGCTTCCTGCTCCTGCTCTGGACGTTCGTCTTCGGCATCGTCTACGCCCTCCGCACCGACCTCTTCGGACCACGTGTCCGGAAGCCGCAGCAGCAGTCGTCGAACGGAGCCCCGGCCACACCGCCGCAGCCGATGCGCGCCGCGGCCGCCCCGGCCCCCAGTCGGCCCGCCACCGGCGGATCGAGCGGCACGCCTCCGCGCGCCACGGTCGACAACACCTCGCGCCTCGTCATCGTGTCCGGGCCCAAGCAGGGCACCGAGCTCCCCCTCGGCCGCGAGCCGATCACCATCGGCCGCTCAGCCGACTCCGGCCTCATCATCCGCGACGACTACACGTCGACGCATCATGCGCGACTCATGCTCTGGAACGACGAGTGGATGGTCCAGGACCTCGACTCCACCAACGGCACCTTCCTCGCAGGCAAGCGCGTGAGCGTCCCGACGCAGATCCCACTCGACACCCCCGTCAAGGTCGGCCAGACCAGTTTCGAGTTGCGGCGGTAACCCGGTGACGACCAGCGGCGCCGGCGCAGCGCTCTCCCACGTGGGTAAAGTGCGCTCAAACAACCAGGATTCCGGATACTCCGGGCATCACCTGTTCGTCGTCGCCGACGGCATGGGTGGCCACGCCGGCGGTGACGTCGCCTCGGCGATGGCACTCAACCGCATCATCGAGGCCGACGAACCGTATCCGTCCTCCGAAGCCGCTGAGGCGACGCTCCAGTCCGCGATCCTCGCGGCGAACTCCATCCTGGGCGACACGGTCTCGAAGCACCGCGAGCTGACGGGCATGGGCACCACGGTCTCCGCGCTCGCGGTCATCGGCAACGAGGTCGCCATCGCCCACATCGGCGACTCCCGCATCTACCTCTTCCGTGAGGGCGAGCTCAGCCAGATCACGGTCGACCACACCTTCGTCCAGCGCCTCGTGGACTCCGGCCGGATCACGGCCGAGGAAGCGATGGTCCATCCCCGCCGATCGGTGCTGATGCGCGTCCTCGGCGACGTCGACGCCTCCCCCGAGATCGACACGATGACGCTCGGGACGCAGCCGGGTGACCGCTGGATCCTCTGCTCGGACGGTCTCTCGGGCGTGGTCGACGAGACGCACATCACCGCGACCCTCACCGAGAAGCTGTCAGCGCAGCGCACTGCCGAGAAACTCGTCCGGCAGAGCCTCGACCGCGGTGCCCCGGACAACGTCACCGTCGTGGTCGTCGACATCGTCGACGAGCCGGTGAGTGACGGTGAGCCCGTCGTCGTCGGTTCGGCCTCGAAGCCCGTGGCCTTCGCACTCACCCCGTCGGTGAAGAAGCCGTCGCTCATCCCGAACAGCTGGCTGCACCCCGGCCGCGTCACCTCGCTCGGCAACTCCCACTTCGAGCCGGCCTCCGAGGACTACCTCGACGAGCTCATCGAAGAGGACGAGCGTCGCGCGAGACGTCGGCGTATCACCTGGCTCGTCGGCCTCATCGTGGTCATCATCGCGATCGTCGGCGGGGTCGTGCTCGGGTACGCGTGGACCCAGACCAGGTACTTCGTGGGCGGCGACGACGACACGGTGGTCATCTACCAGGGGATCCAGCAGGACGTCGGCCCCATCAAACTCTCGAACGTCAAGGAGGACACCGGCATCCCGCTCGGCTCGCTCTCCGACTTCGACCGCCAGGCCGTCGACCAGACCATCAGCGCATCCTCGTTCACCGAGGCCCTCGACATCGTGAAACGTCTGCGGGTGACCGATGACCAGTGACGTCGCAGCCCCCATCCAAGCCGACACCGGCGTCATCAAGACGATGCGCCGACTCCGGCTGCCGAAGAAGCTCCGCAACCTCGAGCTCGCGCTCCTCATCTTCGCGTTCGCCATCAACGCGGTCGCGGTCATGCTCGTGCAGCTCGGCGCCCTCGGGCACCTCGATTTCGCCCTGATCACGTTCGGCTCGGGCCTGTCACTCCTGGTCCTCGCCTTCCACATCGTGCTGCGCTACACCGCGGCTGAGGCCGACCCCTTCCTGCTACCGATCGCCACCGTGCTCGGCGGCATCGGCATCGCCGAGATCTACCGGATCGACATCGCCCTCGGCGACTCCGGTTGGGCGAGCGCCGCGGTCCGACAGATGGTCTGGAGTGCGATCGCGATCGCCGGCGCCATCGCCGTGGTCCTGATCATCCGCAACCACCGTGTCCTGTTCAAGTACACCTACATCGCCGGCCTCTTCGCCTTCGTCCTGCTCCTGCTGCCCCTGCTGCCGGGCATCGGTCGCGAGGTCAACGGCGCCCGGGTCTGGATCGGCATCGGCGACGCCGTCACCTTCCAGCCCGGTGAGATCGCGAAGATCGCGCTAGCCGTGTTCTTCGCCGGTTATCTCGTGCGCACACGCGACAGCCTGTCGATGGTGGGCAAGAAGTTCCTCGGGGTCCAGTTCCCCCGGCTGCGCGACCTCGGCCCGATCCTCGTGGTGTGGGCGATGGCGATGGGCGTGATCGTGTTCCAGCGTGACCTCGGAACCGGTCTGCTCTACTTCGGCATGTTCCTCGTCATGTTGTACGTCGCAACGAGCCGCGCCAGCTGGATCATCATCGGCTTGACGATGTTCTTCGCGGGTGCGTTCATCGCCGGTCAGACCCTCTCCTACGTCGCCGGTCGCTTCCACAACTGGTGGGACGCCTTCAACCCGGAGGTGTTCGACCGCGACGGCGGCAGCTACCAGCTGGTGCAGGGCATCTTCGGCCTCGCCCACGGCGGACTGCTCGGCACCGGGCTCGGCCAGGGCATGCCCGAGATCACCCCCGTCCCGCAGAGTGACTACATCATCGCCAGCCTCGGTGAAGAGCTCGGTCTCGCCGGCCTCTTCGCGATCTTCGCGCTCTACCTGCTACTCGTCTCGCGGGGCTTCCGAGTCGGCTACGCCGGTACCGACGACTTCGGCAAGCTCCTCTCGATCGGCCTGGCGTTCACCGTCGCACTGCAGGTCTTCGTCGTCGTCGGCGGCGTGACCCGCATCATCCCGCTCACGGGACTCACCACACCCTTCCTGGCGGCCGGCGGGTCGTCGCTCGTCGCGAACTGGATCATCATCGCCGTCCTGCTCCGCATCTCCGACACTGTCCGGACCCAACCCAAGGCGGTGGTCTCATGAATCGCGAACTCAAGCGGGTGAGCATCGTCGTCCTGGCGATGTTCCTGGCGCTCTTCGGGTCGACCACGATCATCCAGATGTTCCAGGCCGACACCCTGAACGCCGACGGTCGCAACACGCGGACGCTCTACGACAGCTACCGGACGGAGCGGGGCCCCATCCTGCTCGCGGACGGGACCGCCATCGCCTCGTCCGTCGCGAGTGACGACGAGTACAAGTACCAGCGTGTCTACGCGAACGGTCCGCTGTATGCGCCCGTCACCGGCTACTTCTCACCCACGCAAGGGTCTTCCGGGCTCGAACTCGCGACGAACGACCTCCTGAGCGGCACGTCGAACTCGCAGTTCCTCGACTCCATCAACCGCCTCATCTCCGGGCAGGCCCCGAAGGGCGCCGCGGTCGAGGTCACCATCGACCCCGTCGTGCAGCAGGCCGCCTTCGACGCGCTCGGCGACCAGGAGGGCGCGATCGTCGCCATCGAACCGAAGACGGGCAAGATCCTCGCTTCGGTGTCGAGCCCCGGGTACGACCCGAACGTCCTCGCCAGCCACGACAACGCCGCCGTGCTCGACGCGTACCGCGCCCTCGACGACGACGACCGCCAACCGCTCCTCAACAAGGGCGTGGACGGCGACCTCGATCCACCCGGTTCCACCTTCAAGCTCGTCACGGCCGCTGCGGCGTTCGCTTCCGGCGACTACACGCCGGAGTCGGAGTTCCCGAACCCGTCCACGTACACCCTGCCCGGCACGAGCACCGTCATCCGCAACTCGGAGGGCGGGAGCTGCGGCGGCGGCGCGACGGTCTCCATCGCGACAGCCGTCGAGCTCAGCTGCAACATCCCGCTCGCAGAACTCGGCGTCGAACTCGGTTACGAGAAGATCCGCGACATGGCCCAGAACTTCGGCTTCAACATGGACGTGAACATCACCGGAACCGGGCTCAACCCGATGCCGATGCAGCCGAGCACGTTCCCGAACGCGCTGAGCGACGACCAGACGGCCATGGCGGCCTTCGGGCAGTACACCGTCCGCGCTTCGGCACTCCAGATGGCGATGGTCTCGGCAGGGATCGCGAACGGCGGCATCGTCTGCAACCCGCAGCTGGTGAACCGGGTCGTGAACCCGGATCTGAGCGTCCTCAAGGAGTTCGAACCGGCGCAGTTGTCTCAGCCGATCTCGAGCTCGGTGGCTCAGGAGATCACGGACATCATGGTCCAGGGCGTCCAGAGCGGTGCTGCGACTAATGCAAGAATAGACGGGGTCGATGTGGCTGGAAAGACAGGCACGGCGCAGAACGGATCGGACGATCCGTACACGCTGTGGTTCACCGGTTTCGCGCCTGCGGACGACCCCAAGGTCGCCGTGGCGGTCGTTGTTGAAGATGGCGGTGGACTCGGTCAGGACGGTTACGGCAACCTCGTGGCCGCGCCGATCGCGAAGAAAGTACTAGAGGCGGTGCTGAATAAATGAGACCGACAGCCGGGCTGACCTTCGGGGGTCGCTACGAACTGCAATCTCGTATTGCGATCGGTGGTATGGGCGAGGTGTGGCAGGCCACTGACCTGGTCATCGGCCGGACCATCGCCATCAAGATCCTCAAGGACGAGTACATGGGGGACCCCGGGTTCCTCGAGCGGTTCCGTGCCGAGGCACGGCACGCCGCGCTCGTGAACCACGAGGGCATCGCCAATGTCTTCGACTACGGCGAGGAGGACGGCAGCGCCTTCCTCGTGATGGAACTCGTCCCCGGTGAGGCCCTGTCCACCGTGCTCGAGCGCGAGCGGGTCCTCCCCACCGACAAGGTGCTAGACATCGTCGCGCAGACGTCCTCGGCGCTGCAGGCCGCGCACGCGGCCGGCCTGGTCCACCGCGACATCAAGCCGGGCAACCTGCTCATCACGCCGGACGGCCGCGTCAAGATCACCGACTTCGGCATCGCCCGCATCGCCGACCAGGTGCCGCTCACGGCGACCGGTCAGGTCATGGGCACCGTGCAGTACCTCTCGCCCGAGCAGGCGAGCGGTCACCCCGCCTCGCCGTCGACGGACATCTACTCGCTCGGCATCGTCGCGTACGAGTGCCTCGCCGGGCGCCGTCCGTTCACGGGCGAGTCGCAGGTCGCCATCGCGATGGCGCAGATCAACGAGCAGCCGCCGGAGCTCCCCGTCACGATCGCCGAGCCGGTCCGCCGGTTCGTCATGTCGATGATCGCGAAGAACCCGGTCGACCGTCCGGCATCGTCCGCTCACGTCGCGCGCGCCGCCCAGGCGCTCCGTCGAGGCGACCTCAACGCCGCGGCCGCAGCCGTCCCGATGATCCTCGGCGGGGCCGGCGACGCCGCGACCACCGTCATGGACCAGACCCGCCGGATGCCCGCAGCCGACGACGCGACCACACAGTTGCTCTCCGCCGCCGAAGCGGAGCAGCTCGAGGACGACGTCGAAGGCGAGGGCGAGAAGAAGCCACGCAGCAAGTGGACGTGGCCGCTCATCGGTCTCGTCGCCCTGCTCGTCATCGTGCTGGTCGGCTCGTTGATCGCGGTCTTCGCCAACCAGGGCAGCGATGCCGGGGGCAAGACGCCGTCGGCGACCACGTCGTCTGCACCCCCGAAGACGAAGACCCCGACTCCGACGTCGTCGCCGACGCCGACGGTGTTCCCGATCAACCTGAGCGACCTCCAGGGCCGGTCCTTCGACGAGCTCAACACGATCTTCAGTGCTGCACCGTATAACTTCAGCGTCTCGAAGAACGTCGGGAACGCCGCCACCACGCCTGAGCAGGTCGACACCGTCTACGACGTGAACCCCACGGGCAACGTCAAGACCGGCTCGGCCATCACGCTCACGGTGTACGGCGAGATCGCCGTGATCAACGCGCCGACGGAGGCGCCCAAGTTCGATCAGTCCGCGCTCAACGACGGCGGACAGCTCGAGATTCCGAAGGACGCCGCATCCACGACCATTCGAATCGACTGGCTCGCCGTGCAGAACGCCTGCCCGAGCGGCACCGACTTCCTGGGCTACACCGTCTCCGTCACCGGAGGAACGTTCCAGAACAACTCCTCTGGTGAGTTCGACGCGAACACGACGTTCGGCATGGTCACGGTGGACACCCCTGGTTCGCTGTCGGCGACGTACGCCGTCCGGTGCAGCACCGGCACCTCGTCGGGTTCCCCAGCCCCCACGCCCATCACGGTCGTCAAGGCGACCTCGTAGTCATGCTTCGACGAGTGCTCTCAGGGTCATCCCTGAGAGCACTCGAAGGGTGCCCGGGTAAGCTGTTAGTGTTTGTCCTCCAAGCGAATTCAGGGGTGGTACGTGGCTGACGATCAACGCCTGCTCGCAGGCCGATACGTCGTCGGCGACCTCATCGGTCGCGGGGGCATGTCGAACGTCTTCCGCGGCGTGGACACCAAGCTCGGTCGCACCGTCGCCATCAAGGTCCTGAAGTCCACGCTCGCCACCGACCCCGCGTTCCGCTCCCGTTTTCGCCAGGAGGCGCAGGCCGCCTCTCGGATGGCCCACCCCACCATCGTCCGCGTCTATGACGCCGGCGAGGAGCGGGTGAAGGACGGATCGGGGCACGACCTCATCGAGCCGTTCATCGTCATGGAGTATGTCGAAGGGCGCATGCTCAAGGACCTCATCGCCGAGGGCCCCGTCGAGTCCGACGAGGCGGTGCGCATCGCGCACAGCATCCTCACCGCGCTGGAGTACTCCCACCGAGCCGGCGTCGTGCACCGCGACATCAAGCCGGGCAACGTCATGATCACCTCGGCCGGCGACGTCAAGGTCACCGACTTCGGCATTGCACGCGCCGTCTCCGATTCGTCCACGACGGTCGCCCAGACGACCGCCATCCTCGGCACGGCCGCGTACTTCTCTCCCGAGCAGGCCAAGGGCGAGACGGTCGACGCCCGGACCGACCTCTACTCCACCGGCGTCGTCCTCTTCGAGATGCTGACGGGCAAGGCGCCCTTCCGCGGCGACACCGCCGTCGCCGTCGCGTACCAGCATGTGAGCGAGCGCCCGGTGAAGCCGAGCTCGATCAACCCGAAGGTGTCGCCGGCGCTCGACCAGGTCGTCCTCCGAGCCCTCGCGAAGGATCGCTTCGAGCGGTACCAGAGCGCCGTCGAGTTCCGTGAGGATCTCGACGAAGCCGGAGCCGGCCATGTTCCGGTCCGACGCGACGACCACGACTCGCTGTTCGGCCCGTCGCCGACGGCGGCGTCCAGCACCGAGCAGGCGATCCGTCAGCTCACCTCGGACGACACCGTGACGCGTACCCAGCGCCGGCCACCGGTCGTGTGGATCTGGGCTGCCATCGCCGGTATCGCCGTCATCCTGTTCTCGCTCGTGTTCTGGGTGGTCCAGCTCCCACCCGCGACGAGCATCTCCACGGACTCCCGAGAGGTCCCCGACCTCGTCGACGCCACGTGGGAGAGCGCGAACAGCACGATCGAACAGCTCGAGCTCGTGCCCACCAAGTTCGACGAAGCGAGCAGCGACTACAAGGCGGGTCACGTCATCCGCACCGACCCGCCCGGCGGTACCACGGTCACCAAGAACACGCAGATCAAGGTCTACGTGTCGACCGGCCGTGCTCAGGTCGAGGTCCCCGACGTCGTGAATCAGTCCTCCGAGGCCGCGTGGGCCGCGGTCGCCGCCGCCGGCCTCACACAAGGCTCCGTGACCCGGGAGAACTCGCCGACCGTGCCGGCAGGTGTCGTGCTGCGGATGGATCCCGGAGCGGGCACCTCCGTCGACCAGGGCTCCACGGTCAACCTCGTCGTCTCCAGTGGGAACGTCACGCTGACGGACGTCGTCGGGCAGCCGCTCCTCGACGCGACGAACTACCTGCAGGATTCGACGAGGCAGTTCACCGTGCAGCCGCAGGCCGACGCGACGTGCAAGGCCGTCGCCGGCGACCCGGTCACGGCCATGTCACCCGCACCAGGCGACATCCCGCAGAAGTCCGTCATCACGCTCACCTACTGCACCGGTTCGTAGACGGCGCTGGTTCCGGAGTCTGTCGAAGGACGGTCCCTGAGCAAGCTCACCGGTCCCTGAACAAGCTCTCCCGTCCCGGAAACAAGCTCTCCGGTCCGGAACAAGCTCTCCGGTCCCTGAACGAGCTCTCCTGTCCCGGAACAAGCTCTCCGGTCTCTGAGCCTGTCGAAGGGCTACCGGGTCATGAGTGGGCTCAGCCCTCGCGCCCGTTGATGCGCACCCGTGAGCCCAGTCGTCTCGAGCCAGTTCGCCAGAAGCCGGTAGCCGCCCTCGGACAGCACCGACTCCGGATGGAATTGCACGCCGTGGATCGGGGCGTCCCGGTGCTGCAGCCCCATGATCACGCCGCCGGTCGTGCGGCTCGTCACGACGAGCTCCTCCGGCACGGTGCCGTCGACGACGGCGAGCGAGTGGTATCGCGTGGCGTTGAACTGCTGCGGGATGCCGCGGTAGAGGACACTACCGTCGTGTTCCACGAGCGAGCTCTGCCCGTGCATGAGCTCGTCAGCGGTGTGCACGGTCGCTCCGAACGCCTCCGCGATCGCCTGGTGGCCGAGGCACACCCCGAGGAGCGGTGTCCCAGTGCGGTGCGCCGCGTGCACGGTGGCCATCGAGATCCCAGCATCGGAGGGCCGACCGGGTCCGGGGGAGACGAGCACGCCGTCGAACTCGCGGATCATGCCCTCGAGGTCGGCGAGGGCGACGCCGTCGTTCCGCACGACGACGGTCTCGGCGCCCAGTTGTTCGACGTAACCGTTCAGCGTGTAGACGAAGCTGTCGTAGTTGTCGATGACCAGGACGCGGGTCATTCGTCGCCGACGGTCACATTCTGATCGACGATGAACGAGTCCACGTAGGGGAACACCCAGGTGAAGAGCGCAGCCACGACCGCGACGAACAGGACGACGAGGATCAAGATCCTCAGCCACACGGGTCCGGGCAGGACCCTCCAGAGTGCGCCGTACATCGTCAGCCTCCAGCGGCCGCGACGGACGCGGCGATCTCGGCGGGCGGCCCGGCGGACAGCGGCTGCCAGGACTCGTACACCGCGTAAGCGATACTGCGTTCCGCCGTCGAATAGAGCGGGTTGCAGGTGGTCAGGGTGAGGATGCGCTGCGTCGGTGCGACACCGTCGACCTGGGGGACGGGGTTGAGGACGTCCACCTGGGTGGGCAACACGTAGGTGATGTTCCGGAACACGTAGGTGTAGTAGCCGTCGGCCGTCTGGACGTAGACCTTGTCGCCGATCTGCAGGTCGCTGATCAGGGTCATCGCACCGCCGTAAGCCTTGCGGTGACCGGCGACGACGAAGTTGCCGACCTCTCCGGGCATCTGGGTGCTCGGGTAGTGACCGACACCGAGGTCGAAGCTGTTGAGGACGGTCGCGGTGTCGACACCCTCGGCGACGACGCGGCGGTAGTCGGCGCCGTATCGCGGCACGTAGAGCACCGCGAACGGGTCGCCCGGCGCGGGGCGGGCGGTGACGGGCGGCTCACCGTAGTTCGGCACGCCGGTCGCATCCACGGTCGGTTCGGGCGCGGGAGCGGTCTCGGCGTTCTTGATCCACTCCTGCGACTGGCTCGACGCGGCGTTCGCCTGGCTGCCGGCCATGATCATGTCGTTCCACCAGAGCTGCCAGGCGAGGAACAGCAGGACCACCATGCCTGCGGTGATGAGCAGCTCGCCGGCCACCCCGAAGACGCTGATGCGGTGCTTCGACGGCGCTCTGCGCTCAGCGGCGCGTGCGCTCGCTCGCGAAGGTAGGTCGTCGGTCACGCATGGATTCTACCGAGAAGAACTCGGGATCGGCTGATCCCCAAGGCACCGATTGGGGTGAACAGGTAGAATGTCGGCATGGCACGCACGAAGTCACGAAGCAAACCGTCCCGCGAACCCGAGCAGACGAGCGGCGAACCCGCACCGAACGCGGTCTGGTTCAAGCCGGTCATGTTCGGCTTCATGCTCCTCGGCCTCGCCTGGATCGTCGTCTACTACCTGAGCGGCACGCTGCTCCCGATCCAGTCACTCGGGCCGTGGAACATCCTCGTCGGCTTCGGCATCGCCTTCATCGGGTTCCTCATGACCACCAGATGGCGCTAGCCTCACTCACTTCACGTCGTGCACAGCGGGTCGTCCTCTCGGACGGCCCGCTGTTTCGTGTATCGGGCATCCGTTGTAGCGAGTTCTCCACAGGAATGTGGAGAACTTCCGAGTTATCCACATGTCGGTGTGGAGAACCGCCGGGAGTCCCGGAAACACGGGGAACCACACTGGTGTAATTATCCCCAGTGTTCATAACTCTGTGGATAACTCGGTCAACCTTCAACGTCTGCTGCATGGTTGCGGCGCACGACCGACCGCGCCAAGTGATCGACGCGGGTCACCGGGTAGTACCCGGTCACCGAGCCGAACCCGGCCACCGAGCCGAACCCGGCCACCGAGCCACGCCCGGTCACTGAGCCTGTCGAAGTGCGGTCCCGATCAGAGCAGGGCGGGCAGGAGGCTGGCGCCCACGAGGACGACGCTCACGGCGCCGATCAGGACTGCCTGAAGCGGCTGCTGGGTGCGCTTGCGGGTGTTGACGAGGATGAGGCCGATGAGGGCGCCG
>Ga0308160_10003727_pt1 | contig 16867 bp, 12 predicted proteins | sample PhyFR1_FD_201036 | JGI IMG/M metagenome (GOLD analysis project Ga0308160, IMG submission 201036) | Phyllosphere microbial communities from UC Gill Tract Community Farm, Albany, California, United States - DLSLF.R1 | ecosystem: Host-associated > Plants > Phyllosphere > Unclassified | place: USA...
GACCAAAGAGTCGCTGCGAGAGCGCACGGCTGAACTGAGCAACATCCTCGAATACGCCAGCGATGTCTACGTGTCGCTGGACGACAGCGGCGTCGTCACGGCCTGGAACCGGCAGGCCGAACTGGTCTTGGGCTGGTCGCACGCCGAAGCGATCGGCAGACCACTGGCCGACCTGATCGTGTCGGCAGACATTGCCTCGGCTTACCATGAGGACATTGCACGCTTTCGACGAACAGGCGCCCTAGCGATCGCGAACCAGCGGGTGGAGTTTCCGGTACGCCGAAAAGACGGCAGCACGCTGACCGTCGAAGCCCGGGCCAATACGCTGGAAGTGCAAGGCCGCCGCATCATCAGTCTGTTCTTGCACGACATCACGGAGCGCAAGCGCATGGACGCACAGCGCGACTACGAGTCGCGCCACGACGCCCTGACTGGCCTGCTGAACCGCCGTGCACTGGGGGATTCGCTGCCGCTGGCCCAGGCCAGGGCGCGCCGCAATCGCCAGGCCATGGCCCTGCTGTTCATCGACCTGGACGGATTCAAGGCGGTCAACGACCGCTGGGGCCATGACGGTGGCGACCTGCTGCTGAAGGTGATCGCCGAACGCATCGCCACGTCCCTGCGGCAGAGCGACGCCGCATTTCGTCTGGCAGGCGACGAGTTCACCGTGATCCTTGAAGGCCTGGTTACGGGCTACCAGGACGCCGCAGCGGTGGCCCGCAAGCTGATCGACGTGATCTCCGCGCCGGTCCCGGTGCCGGGTGGCACCGCACAGGCCGGCGCCAGCATCGGCATTGGCATCTTCGTCCCGGACAGTACCGATACGGCCGACGAACTCGTCAAGAAAGCAGACGAATGCATGTATCGCGCCAAGCACGCCGGCCGCGGCCAGGTTTTCCCGTGCCCCGAGGCCGGTGATGCGCTGGCCTGACAGCAGATGGCGCCTGATGGCCTTGATGCCGGTACTGTCCGCTCACCGGTTCACGTCGTCCGATCAGAATGCCCCGACATAGTTTTCCGCCAGCGCGGTGGCCATCGCACGTGACGCGACAACGTTCTCCAGTTCGGCACGCTGAACCTCGCGCTGGAACGACGACGCATCCGCGAACGTATGCAGCATGCTGGTCATCCACCATGAGAAATACTCGGCGCGCCAGATACGCTTGAAGGCGTCCTGGGTGTAGCGCTCCAGGCGCTCGCCGGTTCCCTGCTGGTAGAACTGCTCGATGCCCCTTGCCAGCAGATTCACGTCCGACACCGCCAGATTCAGGCCTTTCGCGCCGGTTGGCGGCACGATGTGGGCAGCATCGCCGGCCAGATACAGGCGGCCTGCCTGCATCGGCGTCGATACGAAGCTGCGCATTCCGATGATGTTCTTCTGGAAGATCTTGCCTTCGGTGAGGCGCCAGCCGTCGTGACCTTCGGTACGCGCGTGAAGCTCGGACCAGATGCGGTCGTCCGACCAGTGATCGACGCTGTCGTTCGGGTCGCACTGGAAGTACATCCGTTGTACGGTCGGGGAACGGGTGCTCACGAGCGCAAAGCCGCGCTCGTGACGGGCGTAGATCAGTTCATCTGACGACGGGGGCGCCTCCACCAGGATCCCGAACCAGCCAAACGGATAGATGCGCTGGTAGTCTTCGCGCCCGTCCTGCGGCATCGCCGGGCGCGATACCCCATGAAAGCCATCGCAGCCCGCAATGAAATCGGCGTCGATGCGGGCGGGTTCGCCGTGGTGCGTGAACGTGACCCACGGCTTGTCGGTCGCGGTATCGTGCAGCGCGACGTCGCGCACGCCAAACAGGAGCTGACCGCCGGCCGCCTCGCGTGCCTTCACCAGGTCCTTGATGACTTCATGCTGGGCGTAGACGGTAATGGCCTTGCCCGTCAGCTCGCGCAGGTCGATGCGATGACGCTGCCCATCGAAGGCCAGGTCGAAGCCGTGATGCAGTGCGCCTTCGGCACGCATGCGCTCGCCCACGCCGCTGTCGTTGAGGATGTCCATCGTGCCCTGTTCGAGCACGCCGGCGCGAATGGTCGACTCGATGTCTTGCCTGGTACGACTCTCCAGGACGATCGATTCGATACCTTGCAAATGAAGCAGGTGGGAAAGCAGCAGGCCTGCCGGGCCGGCGCCGATAATCGCGACTTGGGTACGCATCGTTGTCTCCAATGAGTGTTGTTAGCAATCATCGTAGCGCCGGGCAGGTGCAAAAAGAATGGATCAATCTGGAAATGACTTGTACTATTTTTACACCCAAAATTGCTTGCGCACTTCACATGACGACGTCGATCACGACCGGCAAACGGGCCCGCCCCGCCCGCGATATTCCCCACTTCGCGCTGTATGGCGAGCCGGCGAAGCCTGGGCGCGCTGAATTTGTTCACATCGAGCTGATCGAGACGCGCAGCCGGCTGTATGACTGGCATATCGGCACGCATGTGCACCGGGGACTGTTCCAGGTACTTTTTCTGTTTGGCGGCCGTGTCACGGCCAGCATCGGCGATACCACCTGGGAACGCACGGGGCCGGTGGCGATCACGATCCATCCTTCCCTGGTCCACGGTTTCGATTTTTTTCACGAAGCGCAGGGCTATGTTCTGACGATCGACCAGCAAGTGCTGTTCGACTCGGCGCGCGACCATGGCGATCTGTTCATGCCGTTGTTCATGGAGCCGCTTGCGATCGCACTCGCGCCCGCCGGACCGACACGTGTGCGCCTGGAGTCACTGCTCGAACAGCTGCTGGCGGAAGCGGCCTTCCCGCAGCAGGGCCATGAGCTGATCCAGGAGTGGATGGCGCGCTCTGCGCTGCTGCTGCTGGTGCGGGCCCAGGCCGAGCGCCGCCTGGCCGACCAGTCCGGTCGCGGCGACTTCGCGCTGTACACCCGTTTCCGGGAAGAGGTCGAACTGCATTACAAAGAACAATGGCCGGTCGGTCAGTACGCAGCGCTGTTGCGGTTGACGCCGACCCGGCTCAACCGGCTGTGCCTGAGAATCGCGGGACGCTCCGCTTTCGACATCGCGCAGGAACGCCTTCTGCTGGAAGCCAGTCGCCAGCTGACCTATCTGCCGGCAAGCATCGCCAGCATCTCTTACGAGCTCGGCTTCCAGGATCCGGCCTACTTCAGCCGCCTGTTCAAGAAGCGCTTCGGGGTATCGCCCAGGGAGTACCGGCTTGCACCGCGCCAGGGCAGTACCGTGCTCGTCGGGACAGAATGACCTGCAGAAGTTCGTTGCCCGTGACAGGCATGGCGCAAGTACATCCCCATCGCGGCGCCCGCTCACCGCACCGCACCGTCTTCAATCTCGCCGAACTGGTAGAATGCCTGGTTCGCGGCGCCGCATGCTGCTTCCGTGTCCGCTGCGCACGCGCCGTACATGGCTTCACGCCCACTCATCCACAGCGATGAACGAAATCACGGGATACGACCCGCATCCGGGTAGCAAGGCGCCGGTTTCCGTCTGCCGGCGGCCAGCTTGACCCGCCTGCGCCAATGCGTCGGCCACGACGCCATTCTGATTGGATCGACATGACATTTCCACCAAACGCGCTGATCCTGCGCGTGCTTGCGCCCCTCTTCTGCACTGCGCTGACCGCCTGCTACGTAGCCACCCCCGCCACCGGCGCGCACGGCGCCGTGTCCACCGGTAGCAACCTGCCCCTGCAAGAGGCAGCCAGCGCCATCGAAACGTCGGTGCATGTCGCCACGGTGGCGCACTCGAGCGCGGCGAGAACATCCGCGGCCACGAGCGGCGGGCAGGCGCCCTTTGGCAGTTATCTGCGCCCTTACGCGGCAACGTCCTTGTGGAATGCGCGCCCGGTCAATCCGACGTTCGGTACCTTCGTGATTCCCAGATCGAGCTACTTCCCCACCGTGGCGTCGGGCGCTTATTCGACCGGGGTGTTCCTTGCGTCAACGACGGACAAGCCCATGACCATCGTCGGGCCTGGCTCCACCGACGCGCACACGGTGGGGGTTGCCGACCCTGACAATGGCGGCAACCGCGTCATCACCCTTCCCCGCTGGCCTGCGGGCGTGTTGCCGGCCTCAGGCACGGATGGCCATGCCGACATCGTCGACCCGGTAACGCAGACTATCCATTCGTTCTGGCAGTTGAAGCAGAAGGACGGCCGCTGGACGGCAGCGCTGTATTCGTGGAGCAAGCTGTCCGGCAACGGCTGGGGTGATCCAGCGCACTACTACCAGGGCGCCCGGGCGGTGGGCATTCCGGCGTCCGCTGGCCTGATTCGCAAGCATGAAATCAAGGATGGCCTTGCCGCCTATCCGCATGCGCTTGCCATGTCTCTGACGAAGAATGGCCTGGCCAATGGCGTCTCCAGCCCTGCCTACATCTTTCCCGCCACCTCGGCCGACAACACGGCAGCGGCAAATACCGGCGCCATTCCCCAGGGCGCGCTGCTCATGCTGCCGCGCAATTTCGACAGCAGCGAGATCACCAACCCCGACCTGAAGAAGATCGTCGAGACGCTCAAGTTGTACGGCGCCTATGTGGTCGATTACAACACCGGCACACCGTTCGTGATCTATGTTGAAAACGACGCCGGGTTCAACCTGATGCCCACGGGTTGGGACGGCAGGGTCGCCAGCCAGCTCGACGAGATTCGCGCCAGCCTGCGCCAAGTGACGGCAGTCCAGGGTTGGATCGATGGCAACGGCAACACGGCCAACGCGGCAATCAAGGCGCAGCAGAACATGAATATCCTGTCGATGCGGGGTCCATGGTCGCGCCAGTCGGGGGCCGGCACGGCAGCCTACGACTCGGCCGGACAGCGTCTCGTGTTCGAACCGGCGAGCGGCAAGACCGTGTATGTCAATGCAAGCAATGCGGGCCTGACCCGCGTTACCTGGGCAAAACCGCCGGAAGGCGCCCAGGTCGAACTGTCGGTCAGTGCGACGGGCGGCGCCACGTTGCGCCTGCAGGTCAGCAGCAATGGGGCCGTGACCGAAGCGACCAAAGACCTGGGGAACGGGCAGTCCCGGCGGTTCGTGTGGCCTGCGGACGCCAAGCTGACCCTGACCGCGACCAGCGGCGCGGGCGGCGCGTCGTCGGTCAAAGCGTCGCTGACCAAGCTGCCTTGAGACCGGCCGCCATTACAACCATAAGCCCGGCGCGATGGTACGGGCGACCATACGCAGTTTCTCTTTTGCCCTGTAACTGGCACTGCGATAATTCGCGTTGGAATACCCTGAATAACCATCGATAATCGGCTGCACCCGGAAACGCGGAATGATTTGCTTATTCGGCTTTTGCAATTCTTCTTTCATGGTCTGGAAGAATTTCTTTTCCAGTACAAATGATTTATCAAACTCTCCCCGGAAGTACCGGTCGTAGGCGTCGCGCCGGAATGCGAAGGTCCGCAATTCCATCCAGAGATTACCACCCAGCGACTCGCCAATAAGCGGTACGTCCCTGAGGTCGCAATACACTTCGTAGTCGGCGGGCGCTGAGCAGATCAATCGCTCGATATTCAGGATCTTCAATCGCCCGGTGACCTTCCATACGTGATCGTCCTCCTTGATCAGGTCACTGGCGAGCAAACCTTCGTCAAACATCCGGAATTCGCCATATCCCTTGCCTCTGGATGGCGGATAGTCAGAACTGACACTGATGAACTCCACGTTCTTGTACGACTTGCGCTGCAATGCGTTTTTCAACGGGGTCAGATCAGTATCGGAGTTCTCCAGAAACACGATCCGGTCGGCGACATGCGGCGCCACCGTTTCGTAATACCGAAGGGCTTCAATATAGTCGTTCATGCGGATGGCAGGATCCATCCGGGTTGAACCAGGCATGTCTTTCGATGGCGTGATCGTTGCAGACATCAGGATCACATTGGGTTTTTTCGGGTGCGACATCGGTTCCTCACGATCAGGCCAATCCGGCCTCTGCCAGTTTGTTGTCAATTCTACCTCCTAGCGCGTTCCGCCTGACGCAGCCAACACGTTTTGGGCGGGTTGCATGACCCGCTGAATGACCTGTCGCGACTGATAAGGCCGTTCTGGCACCGTCGCGATATTGCCCGGCAACTCCGCGCTAGTTGCTGAAATAATATTGCCTGTCATTACAATTCCAACCTGCGTATTAACACCGCTCAATTCGTTTTCGCCATCGCTGACGTCTTGGCAATGTCGTTTCATGAGAAACACAAGCAGCGGCGGCATCGCGTTTCAATTCGATCACATCGATCCGTAATACTTTCTTAATGCCCATAGCAATACGGGCAATCTTCTGTTGCAAATCCCCAATAATTTCTCATAAAAATCTTATTTGCCGTGTGGAATTGTTTTCCCTACAGTAATATTGGTGTCATCTAACAGGCTAAGAGCGAAGAGCCTGGTACCGCATCCGATACTCCCTGATATTGAAGATACCCATATGACACTCTTTTCACGCACGGTGACCGTCAAGGTCGTCTCCACGTTAATTTGCACTTCGCTGGTGGCTTGCGGCGGCGGCGGTGCGGGCAGCGGTTCTGCTACCGCAGCACAAAGCGTATCGAACATCGCCACACCGGTCGCTGCAGCGACGAAGCCAGTTACCGACACCGGTGGTTCCTCCACAGCCGCGCCTGCCGCGGGCGCGCCAGCGGGTAGCACCAACCTGCCCGTGAGCGAACCGGTGGTGGCGCCGGCCACCGCTCCCGCATCGTCCACGGTGAGTCCACCCGTGGCGACTGCGACCGCGCCTTCCTCGGCACAAGCGACCCCGTCGAGCGCGCGGGATGGCGTTTTTGGCACGTATCTGCGTCCTTATGCAGCAGATTCACTGTGGAATTCGCGCCCGCTCAACCCGGTATTCGGTACGTGGGTGATTCCGAAATCCAGCTATTTCCCGACCGTCGCCTCCGGCGCCTACTCCACGGGCGTCTTTCTCGCCGCAGCGACGGACTCACCGATGACTGTCGTTGGGCCGGGCTCGACCGCCACCAATACGGTCGGCGTGGCCGATCCTGACAGTGGCACCAACCGCGTCATCACATTGCCTCGCTGGCCGGCGACCGTGTTGCCGGCCTCCGGCAGCGATGGCCACGCCGATATCGTCGATCCGGTCACGAATATCGTCCATTCCTTCTGGCAGTTGAAGCAGCAGAATGGCCGCTGGACTGCGGCGATGTATTCGTGGAGCAAACTGGGAGGGACTGGCTGGGGCGATCCTTCGCACTACTACCAGGGCGCACGCGCAGTCGGCATCCCCGCTTCCGCAGGGCTGATCCGCAAGCATGAAATCAAGGACGGCCTGGCCGCCTATCCTCATGCGCTCGCCATGTCATTGACGTTCAACGCCCTGGCCGATGGCGTCAGCAACCCCGCCTACATCTTCCCTGCGACGGCAGCGGACAACTCGGCGTCTGCCAACACTGGCACGATTCCACAGGGCTCCCTGCTGATGCTGCCACCGAATTTCGACAGCAGTGCGATTGTCAATCCGGACCTGAAGAAGATTGTCGAAACGCTCAAGTTGTACGGCGCCTATGTCGTCGACCGGAATACAGGGACGCCATTCGTGATCTATGTCGAAAACGATGCCGGTTTCAACCTGATGCCGAAAGGCTGGGACAACACCATTGCAGATCAGCTCGACAAAATCCGCGCCAGCCTGCGTCAGGTAACCTCGGCGCAAGCCTGGGTCGACGGCAACGGTGACATCAGGGCGGCAAGAAGCGCAACGCAGCAGAGCATGAACATCCTCTCGATGCGCGGCGGATGGTACAGGCAGTCCGGTACGGGCACGGGCGACTATGATCCGATCGCGCAGAATTTCTCGTTCGGCGCAACGACGACGTCAACCGTCTACGTGAATGCCAATAACACTGGTTTGACCCCGGTGAAATGGGCGAGGCCGGAAGCCGGTACGTATGTCAACTTCACAGTGCGTGCTACCGGCGGTGCAAGGTTGCGACTGCAAGTCAAATCGGGCAACACGTTCACGCACGACACCTGGGACCTCGTCGATGGAAAATCGGTGCGCATCCTGTGGCCAGCCAATGCCTCGATGGTGTTGATCGCGACCAGCGGCACCAATGGTCCGTCGACCGTCAAGGCTGAACTGGTTCCCTCAACCTGACACGACATTGATCTCCCACAAGCCGCGCCGATAGCGCGGCTTTTTTTCGTCAATGTCCGTCATTCAGCGACACCCCTGCGGCAGGCCGGGGCCGAAAGGCCGCACTGACGCCCCGATCGAGCACGGTATGTGTGTTCGTTACTATTCAAGCATCTGAAATTTCGCTTATGATATTGCTATTGATCACAATAACGACAAATAGCGCGTCCAGCCCCACGGTTGCGGGTGTTGCCGCCTTGCGGTGTCGATGTCGCAGCCGTCGTTTCCAGCCTCGTAGGCCCCGGCCATCCATTTTTAGGAAAACATTCCCTTGATTCATGCGTTTTCGATCGCCTTGCTGATGTTGCTGTGCATCATATTGGTGCCAGTGACAGTCCTGCTGGCTCAGGCAGTACTGGCCTGGCGGCCTGTGCGCAGCGCAGCATCAGTGCCCGGCTCGCGTCCCAGCGTTGCAGTCCTGATACCCGCCCACAATGAAGAAGGGGGCTTGCTCGCTACCCTGTTGAGCCTGCAGCACCAGCTCAGCGCCAATGACCGCATCCTTGTCGTTGCCGACAACTGTTCCGACCGCACTGCCGACGTGGCCCGTCAGGCCGGCGCCCAGGTCATCGAGCGCAGTCACGCCCAACTGCGCGGCAAGGGCTATGCACTGGACTTCGGCGTGAACGCCCTGGCTGATGCGCCGCCGGACGTCGTCGTGATTGTCGACGCCGACTGCATCGTTGGCGAAGGCGCAATTGCGCGGCTGGCAACGCTGGCCGCCCACCATGGCCGACCCGTGCAGGCGCTGTACCTGATGTACGCGCCGGCCGGTAGCGGACCGTTGAAAAAAATCGCTGAATTTGCCTGGCTCGTGAAAAACAAGGTGCGACCGCTGGGCTGGTTCCGGCTCGGCTGGCCATGCCAGTTGATGGGCACCGGCATGGCATTTCCATGGCAAACGATCCGCAGTGCCAACCTCGCGACCGGCCATATCGTGGAAGACATGAAACTCGGCCTGGACCTGGCGCTGGCCGGTACCCCGCCAATGTTCTGTCCGCACGCGCTGGTGTACAGCCATTTCCCGAGCAGCGCCGAAGGCGTGCAGAGCCAGCGTACGCGCTGGGAGCATGGCCATCTGAGCGTCATTGCCAGCGCCGCCCCGGCTGCGCTGCTTGGCGCCATCCGCCGCCGTAGTGGCAGCCTGTTCGCGTTCGGCCTTGACCTGTGCGTGCCGCCGCTGGCGTTACTCGTGGTGCTGGTCTGCGCGATCACGGGACTGAGCCTGCTGCTCGCCCTGGCCGGCGGCTCAATAGCCCCGCTGCTGCTGGGCGTGCTGGCGGGCGCGGCGCTTGGCGTGGCGATCCTGCTCTCGTGGTGGCGTCATGGCCGCGCGGTGCTGAGCGGCAAGGAGCTGGCACTGGCTGTTGTCTACGTCCTGGCGAAAATACCGCTGTATTTCCGCTTTCTTTTCCGTCGTCAAGTTGCATGGGTGAGGTCAAAACGTGACAGTGAATAATCTTGTGCTGACCCCGCATGAGCGTGCGCCTGTCGTTACCGACTTCACGCGCCCCGTGTATTGCGTGCTGGGCCTGCCGTTCGACGCGCTGGATATGCAGCAAACGGTGGAGTTGCTGCTGGCGCGCGCCGGCAGTGGCGAGCGCTGCTTTTTCTCGACGCCCAATCTGAACTTTTTGATCACCAGCCAGCAGGATCCGGCGTTCCGCGACTCGGTGCTGCGCTCGTCGCTGTCGCTCGCCGACGGCATGCCGGTCGTGTGGCTGGCAAAGTTGCTGGGGTTGCCGTTCACGGCCCGCGTTGCGGGCGCGACCGTCTTCGAACGCCTGCGTGATCAGCGCGCCATGCCACTAGGTGTTTTTTTCTTTGGTGGACCGGACGGCGTCGCGCAGCAGGCAGCCGATGTGCTCAACGCCGGCGAGGGCCGCATGCGCTGCGTGGGCGCGTATTCGCCAGGCTTCGGGACGATCGAAGACATGAGCACGCCGGCCATCATCGAACGCATCAACGCCAGCCATGCCGACCTGCTCGTCGTGTCGCTTGGCGCCAAGCGCGGTCAGGCGTGGATCGAACACAATCTGGCCGCGCTGGACACGCCGCTGGTCAGCCATCTGGGCGCGGTGGTCAACTTCGTCGCAGGCACAGTCAGCCGCGCTCCCTCCCTCGTGGGCCGGCTCGGCCTCGAGTGGTTGTGGCGCATCAAGGAAGAACCGGCACTCTGGCGGCGCTATTGGGGCGACGGCATGGCGCTCGTGCGCCTGCTCACCACGCGCGCATTGCCAGCGGCAATGGATGCGCGGCGTCTGCGTACTGCCAGCGCTGCGCCTGTCCTGCAGGAAAGCGACGATGGCCAGTTGTACACGCTGACCCTGGGCGGCGCCTGGCGTGACGCAACGCTCGGCATACTGCGGGTTGCGCTTGCGCGCGCCACGGCGCAGCCACGCCGGATGCATGTCGTGTTGCGCGACGATTGCAGCCTCGACAGCGCTGCGCTTGGCCTGCTGCTGCTGTTGTACGGCCATCAGAGCAAAACGGGCATGGCCCTGAGCATGGACGCTGGCAGCGCGTCGCTGCGCCGCACGTTGCGCCTGCAGAATGTCGACTTTCTGCTCCGTGGCCTTCCTGGCTCCGTGGGCTGATACCGGCACCCCTTGTTTTTCAATTGATTGGATCGTGCAGCATGGATTGGCTCGTATTGTCGCCGTTCGTTAAGACTACCTGGCCTGGCTGGTTGATGCCGTTCATCGACGCTCGCCTGCACCGCCCCCGGCAGGTGCCGGCCGATTACGATCACGACCGTTCACGCGCCGTGTCGTCGCGCCGCGAATGGTTCGATTACCTGCGCCACGGCTGGCGCGGCTTCAGGCAAACGTTCGGCAAGCACCCTACCGGCATCGTCACGGCATTCCCGCAACTGGCCGTCATCGTCGCACTGCTTAAAACGCTCAGTGGCCGCAAGAACGTGCCGCTGATTGCATGGTGCTTCAACCTGGCCCAGCCTTACGGCGGGATCAAGGGCAAGCTGGCGCGCTTCTGCCTGCCAGCCGTCGACCTGTTCGTCGTGCATTCGCGCGCCGAAATCGAGATCTACAGCACCTGGCTGCGGCTGCCACGCGAGCGCTTCGTTTTCGTGCCGCTCAGCGCCGAATTGCCGGATACCGACATCTGGACGGACGAGCTTGACGACCCGTATATCGTTGCGCTGGGCACGGCCAACCGCGACTACGCGCTGCTTGCCGACGCTGCCGGGCAGCTGGGCTACAAGACCATCATCGTCGCCGGGACGCACGCCACCGCCCATATCCAGGCGCCGTCCTGCGTGAGCTTTCGCTCCAACCTGACACTGGCGCAGTGTCACCAGCTGGCGCTGCACTCGCGCGTCAATGTCATTCCGATCGCGGACGTGAATGCGCCATCAGGCCAGGTGACGGTGATCGAATCGATGATGCGCGGCGTTCCGATGGTTGCTACGGCCTGCGCCGGGACCAATGATTATGTCGTGGACGGCGTCGATGGCTTGCTGGTCCCACCGAATGATGTGCCGGCAATGGTGAACGCGCTGCGCACGGTCTGGGAAGACGCCGCACTGCGGGGTGCGTTGTCGCGCAATGCGCGCCAGGCGTCGCTCGACAAATTCACCTTCCCGGCGGCCGCCGCGCGCCTGACGGAGTTAATGACGCAGCTGGCCAATCGCCAGCCACGCCGCGATTGACTTGACCCTGGCAGTTAAACAACGTGCCGGCGCCCGCGTCTGGACGACTACTTCATCGTGGTTTACACGGAGACCGAATTGATTGCTTATTTATTGCTGGCGCATGGTAACCCCGCACACCTGCAACGGTTGATCTCGCGCCTGCGCTCGGATGGAACGGCATTCTTCATCCATGTCGACAAAAAAGCCGACCAGCGTGCATTTGCTCACCTGAAGGCAGATGACGTCACGCTGTTGCCGGCGCCAGTTGCCGTGCACTGGGGCGACTTTTCTCAGGTGGAAGCAATTCTGCTGTTGATGAAAACCGCATTGGCGACAGGCCCCTTCACACGTTTCGTCCTGCTCAGTGGCGTCGATTATCCGTTGTGGCCAACGGCGTCCATCAACGCGTTTTTCGCCGACCAGCCGGCCGCCGAATACATCAATCTGGTGGCAATGCCGTGCGCAGCAGCCGGCAAACCACTGGCGCGCCTGACCACCTACACGCTGCGCCCGACCTTGTCGCCCCTGCACCGCCTGACCCTGCGCGTGTTGCTCAAAGCCCGCATCATCCCGCGCGTACGCGATCATCAGCCTGCGCTGGGAGCGTTGAAACCATATGGCGGGTCGACCTGGTGGGCGCTCACGCGGGCGGCGTGCGAATACCTCGTCGACTATGCAGACGGTCATCCGGCACTGGTGCGGTTTTTCAAGGGGACCCAATATGCGGACGAAACATTCCTGCATACGATCCTGGGAAATTCACCATTGATGGCCAACGTCAGGCGCAATCTGACTTATACGGATTGGAGCGCAGGCGGCGCCAGCCCGGCCAATATGTCGGCACGGCACGTGGATTACTTCCGCACCAATACGCAATTTGGCGCTGGCGATGTCTATGGCAGTGGGCCGATGATCTTCGCGCGCAAATTCAGCGACAGCGACGCCGCGCTGCTGCAGGCAATGGATGCGCAGCTGGGGCATGGCGATCGCGTCCTGCGTCGTTGACGGCTCGATGGTCCCGGACGACCGAATGAATGAAGAATGCAACCGATGGCTGCGCCTGGAGGCAGCAGACCGGATCAGGAGAAGATTTGTTGAACACGAAGCACACAATGGCTGACCGCAGCGAGAAATACGACCTCCCTGTCTTCGCGATGGGGGACACCATTCCAAAGCTGATCCACCAGTGCTTTTTTGGTGCGCGGACCTTTACGGAAGAGCTGGCGAATAACGTCGACTTCATCAAGGCGCTCAATCCGGACTGGACCCACACCCGGTACGACGAATCCATGATGAAGCAATTCATTCTGGATCACTACGGCGCGAAGATTCTGCGCTATTACGAGCGCATCAATCCAAACTACGGTGCAGCGCGCGCTGACCTCTTTCGCTATCTGCTGCTGTATAAAGTGGGCGGCGCCTATCTGGACATCAAAAGCACAATGACGCGTCCATTCGACGACTTCATCGCACCGACGGATCGCTATCTGCTGGGGCAATGGGATGATCCGGATAACCTGGACCGCCTGGGCTGGGGCATGCACCGCGAACTCGCACACATCGACTGCGGCGAATACCAGCAATGGCACATCATCTGCGCGCCGGGCCACCCTTTCTTGCGCGCCGTGATCCTGTCGGTGCTGGCCAATATCGATCGCTATCTGCCGTGGCGCAATGACACCGGTGCCCATGGCACATTCAGGCTGACCGGGCCGGTCGCCTATACACTGGCGATTCATCCGTTGACCGTGACCGAGCCGTACCGGCTCATCGATAGCCGCGAGAGTGGCCTCGTGTATTCGATCTTGAATCAGCGCAGCCACGCCAAGCTGTTCACGTCCCACTATTACCGGCTGACGGAATCGATCGTCAAGCTCAATACGTTCTGGACCGTTATCGGCAAGCTGCGCGATGTCAAAGTACAAACCAAGGCGCTGATCAAGCGCCAGTTGAAGAAACTGATCGGTCGACGGACCTAGCGCTAGCGGATCGAATTGGCCAACGACATCTTGAACTTGCCGGCCCTGATCTTCTTCAACGCGAATTTGGCATGTTTTGAACCCAGCATCACGACCAGATCGCTGAGCGTCAGCCGGATCTGGTCATACCCTGCCAACGAATAGAGCAAGCCGGCGCGGTCACCGGGCTGGCAATGCTTTTCGTAAAACAGGTGGGCAGCGCGAACGATTTTCTCGGACGACTTCTTGGTGATCCGCTCGAACTCGTGCGAAATATCCATGATGTAGGTATTGGCCTGGATGCTGTACGCCGGGCCACCGGTCTTGATCAGCCGAACCCACATGTCCCAATCCTGCCACGCCGGCATCGCCGGATCGAAGGCGCCGGCGTCCTTCATGCGCTGCGGCGTTGTAAACACCTGGTTGCCGACAGCGTTCGATTGAACGATCTCTTCGGCCGATACCGATGCCTGCGTGTCCCACAGGGCCACGCTGTCGCCGTCGTTGATGATGCGCCGGTCGAACAGGCACGAGAAGCGCGCGCCGCTTTCCTGCTGGCGCCGCCAGGCTGCCAGGAAGGTCGCCAGTCGGTGGGGAAGAAAAATGTCATCGTCGTCCAGACCGGTGATGAACTCCCCTCGCGCCACCTGAATGGCCTGATTGCGCGCCGCGCAGGCGCCCACCGACGTGTCATTGTGAATCAGCGTGATCGCGATGTTTTCGTCCAGCCCGTTCACATAGTCGCACGTGCCATCCGACGAACCGTCGGACACGATAATGAGTTCGATCGGCCGATGAGTCTGCGACAACACGGAATTGACGGCGCGCTTCAACAGATCGAGGCGGTTCTTGGTGGGTATATAAACGGTAATCAGGTTTTCCATATGAACGTCGTCGATCTCGATAAGGTGTAACAGCGCGGGACGGGCAGCATGCCGGGCACGATCACCCGGCCTTCATGCCGATCATTTGTTTGCAGCTCTGTACCACTGCTTTCGAAAACAGCATGGTCAATGCCCCGTAGATCACGGCGCCCGTTATGGTGACCGCGATCACGATCGTCTGCGGCGCATGACCGCCTTTCGACAGCATGGCAAACAGCGGATAAATCACCGTGACCATCACCATCGAGAACATCACCGGCTGCCAGATCACGCGCAGCAAGCCGGCCAGGCTGGTGTGCAATTCGCGCGTCGCGTAATAGAAATGCGGAACACCGTTGAGGATATTGGCGACCAGATAGCAGGCAGCAACACCCTCGATGCCCCAATTGACACCGATGAAAAAGCTGCCAACCTGCAGGACCGAGCCAAGCAAGCCCAGCCGCATCATCAGATCGGTGCGGCCGGTCGACATGAACACCGAACCCGTCGTGGAAATCAGCGATTGCAGAAAGCCGACCGGCGCCAGCCAGGCGAGAATGATCGGGACTTGCGCCCACTGCTTGCCCAGTGCAATGGCAACGAACGGCTCACGCAATACCCACAGACCCGCCATCATAGGCGCCGTCAAGGTGGCGATCATGGCCAGGGCGCGGAAATACAGGTGCGCCATTTTGTCGCGCTCGGCCTGCTGTCGGCTCATTACCGGGAACAATGCCCGGCCAGCGACGTAGCTCATGCTTTGCAACGGGAACATCATGACTTTGTAGGCCTGGCCGTAGATGCCCAGCTGCACCGAGCCGAGGACGCGGCCGATCACCAGGCTGTCGGCGTTGCGCGCGAAAAAGTTGATGAAATTGAAACCGGTCAGATTGCCACTGAAGCCCCACAGGGACCGCAGTTCAGGCGCGCTCCAGATTTTCTTCGGCCGCCAGGGACTCGCCAGCCACAATTGCGTGGACGAGAGCGCCGCCGAGACCAGTGAATTCCACACCAGGCTGTACACGCCATAACCCAGATAGGCCAGCGTGATCGCGACCGTGAGGCCGACGACCGATGACACGATCTCGATGCGCGCCAGCGTCTTGAAGCCGGAGCGGCGTTCGACCAGCGACTGGTGGACCGCACTGGCGCTGGTGATCGGAAACACGATCGACAGCAGGCACAATACCGGTGCGAGCCGGTCGATACGGAAGTACGCCGCCAAAAATGGCGATGCGAGGACCAGGGCCAGCGTCAGGAACAAGCCCATCGCCATGTTCAGCCAGAATACGGTGCTCGTGGTTTGCTCGGTCAGGTTCTCTTTTTGCACGACGGCGGCGCCGGTGCCCATGTCGCGCAGCAAAAAGGCAAAATTGGTGGCAACCGTTGCCATCGCCAGCAAACCATATTCGGAAGGCGGCAGCAACCGCGAGAGAATGGTCAGCGAAATGAGCTGCAAGATGATTCTTGAAGCCTGCGACAGCGTCAGCCATCGCGCATTGGACATTGCAGACATTATGTTGTTTTTCTTTCTGTATCAAAGCCGTAGGCACCGATCATCGCCCGGATCTGGTTATCGTTCATCATGGCGCCCAGATTGTCTTTCCATAGTGCGACCTCCTGGGTACCTTCCCAGGTATGGATGTCCTGTTGGTGTGGCACGCGCCTGAAGGTGGCGCCATTGGCACGCGCCATCCACCAGAACCAGATGTCGTCACCACGCGGGCAATGGGCCATGAAGGCGTCGACATTCAGCACTTCGGGACCGAAGACGTTCGGCGGATACAACACGCCGCCGATCCCGGTCGGGAAATTCAACGAACTCGATTCGCGATTGGCCGTCTCGAACTCCCATTCGTTGTAGGCGACAGGCAGTCCGTCGGCGCCCAGCTTTATGCGATGCATACGGTGGCAAATCACCTCGAGTCGGGCCGGATCGCGCGCCGCCATCAGTTGCTCCAGCCAGTCCGGCCAGTAATGGACGTCGTCGTCGGCAATCACGATCGGTGCGTTGCAGCCCTGCTGCAATAACGGAATCATTTTCTTGTATGACTTCAGGTCGTCGCACGGGATGATTTCCAGTCCGGCGGCGCGCAGCTTCGTCACTGCCGGTGGCAGCGCGGCCATGTCGCCGCGTGCGATCCACAAAATGGTGCGATCGGCCACATGGGACTGCGACAGCAACGATTTCAGTGTCAGGTGCAGCGTGCCAAAACGTGGCGGATACGACGTCAGCGAGACGATCACGCCGGTGCCGGCACGCT
>Ga0308160_10003728_pt1 | contig 16863 bp, 13 predicted proteins | sample PhyFR1_FD_201036 | JGI IMG/M metagenome (GOLD analysis project Ga0308160, IMG submission 201036) | Phyllosphere microbial communities from UC Gill Tract Community Farm, Albany, California, United States - DLSLF.R1 | ecosystem: Host-associated > Plants > Phyllosphere > Unclassified | place: USA...
GTTCCCGCTTCTATCTTGTATGAAGTCATAACGTGGCTTTCCGATACCGGCTTGCCGAACTTTGTTGGCGGCAACGCCGGGGTAGATTAAACTATGCACTGGTTTGCCCCAGTGTTGCAAGCCATTACGATAGCGATACCCGCGCTCCCCCATGCGGCGGCCCGCTGTCTTCCCACCCCTGTCTTTACTCAAACTGTCCGGAATTGCATACCATGATCGACGTCCAGGAGATCCAGCGCCGTATTATCGAACTCGACGTGGAACACCGCGATCTCGACGCCGTCATCGACATGCTGACCCGCGACGGGCATGCCGACCAGTTGCAGTTGCGCCGCCTGAAGAAGCGCAAGCTGCAACTCAAGGACCACATTACGCTGCTGAAGATGCAGCTGGTCCCCGACGTGCCAGCATAATTTCCGTTAAGCTAGCGTCCTGTTTTCCGTTCCAAAACCATTTTGACCGATCATCTCCCCGTGCCCGGCATTGCCGCGGACGAACCCGTTCCTCCCGCGCCAGCGGCGCCATCGTCCGACCAGCTGCCCGAACTGATGGGCACGCAGGCGCCCGGCAAATACGACGAGGAAGTCGACCGCATCTTCGGTGCGGGCGGCCCGCTCGCGCCCGCCGTCGGCACCTTCCGCCCGCGCCAGTCGCAGACCGAAATGGCCAAGGCGATCGCCGACGCCATCGGCAAGCAGGGCACCCTGATCGCCGAGGCCGGCACCGGCACCGGCAAGACCTTCGCCTACCTGGTCCCGGCCCTGCTGTGGGGCGGCAAGACCATCGTCTCGACCGGCACCAAGAATCTGCAGGATCAATTGTTCTCGCGCGATATCCCGACCGTGCGCAACGCGCTGCGGGCGCCGGTCTCGGTCGCGCTGCTGAAGGGCCGCTCGAACTACGTCTGCCATTACAACCTGGAACGCACGCTGTCGAACGGGCGCCTGACTTCGCGCGACGACGTCGGCCACCTGCGCGAAATCTCGCGCTTCATGAAGATGACCAATTCCGGCGACAAGGCGGAATTGACCAAGGTGCCGGAAACCGCATCGGTATGGAACCTTGTCACGTCGACGCGCGAGAACTGCGTCGGCCAGGAATGCCAGTACTACCAGGATTGCTTCGTGATGAAGGCGCGCCGCGAAGCCCAGCAGGCCGACGTGGTCGTGGTCAACCACCACGTGTTCTTTGCCGACGTGGCGCTGAAAGAGGGCGGCATGGGCGAGCTGCTGCCGGCTGCCAACACCATCATCTTCGACGAGGCGCACCAGCTGCCCGAAGTGGCCACCATGTTCTTCGGCACCTCGGTCTCGACTTCGCAGGTGCTGGAACTGTGCCGCGACGTGCTGGCCGAGGGCCTGGCGCATGCGCGCGGCGGTCCCGACTGGGCCAAGACCGTGATGGTGGTCGAAAAGGCGGCGCGCGACCTGCGCCTGACCTTCCCCGAAGGCAGCACCCGTCTGTCGCTGCCGCAATTGCCGCCGAGCTCGGATTTCTTCCCGGCGCTGGCCAAGCTGAAGGAAGAGCTGGAAGGCCTGGTCGATGTGCTCGAGGAAAATGCCGAGCGCGCCGAGACGCTGGAGCAGTGCCGCGTGCGCGCGGTCGAGCTGCTGGAACAATATAAATCCTGGAAGAGCGAACCGAAGAAGGGCAAGGAGGTCGAGGGCGACGACGCGGTGCTGTGGGTCGAAGCCTTTGCTTCCGCGCTGCAACTGCACAAGACCCCGCTGTCGATCGCGCCGATCTTTGCCGGCCAGCGCGCCGGCACGCCGCGCAGCTGGATCTTCACCTCGGCCACGCTGGCGGTGAAGAACGACTTCAAGCACTTCAGCGCCCAGCTCGGCATGACCGGCGAGCCGGCGGTCAGCTGGCCCAGCCCCTTCGATTACCAGCAGCAGGGCATCCTGTACGTGCCGACCGGCCTGCCGGAGCCGAACACCATGGGCTATACCGACGCCGTGGTCGACATGGCGCTGCCCGTGATCGAGGCCGCCGGCGGACGCTGCTTCTTCCTGTGCACCACGCTGCGCGCGGTGAACCGGGTGGCCGAGCGCCTGCGCACCGAGTTCGCCGATCGCGGCCTCGACTTCCCCCTGTTCGTGCAGGGCGAACGCGGCCGCACCGAACTGCTGAATTCCTTCCGCACTGCCGGCAATGCCGTGCTGGTGGGCAGCCAGAGCTTCTGGGAAGGCATCGACGTGCGCGGCGAGGCGCTGTCGTTGGTAATCATCGACAAGCTGCCGTTCGCGCCGCCGGACGACCCGGTGCTGGCCGCGCGCATCGAAGTGATGGAAAAGAAGGGCATGAACGGCTTCGTCCATCACACCTTGCCGGAAGCCATCATCAACCTGAAGCAGGGCGCCGGCCGCCTGATCCGCGACGTCGAGGACCGCGGCGTGCTGATGCTGTGCGATCCGCGCGTGATCAGCAAGCCGTATGGGCGCCGTATCTGGCAGAGCCTGCCGCCGTTCAGGCGGACGCGGGTGCAGGCCGACGTCATCGATTTCTTCAAGCAGCCAAAACCGGAAAGCTAACCTTTCCACTTGTGCCCCCACAAGATGCACCATGAATGACTTGCTAAAGTCAGCAGGTCCTGGCCTGCGGCTGACACCGGCAGGCAAAATTAAGGGGGTGCAATGGCAATTCGTTACGGCTGTTTTTTCAGCTATGCCCATGGCCGGCATGAGCTGATGCAGCGTTTCAAGGCCACGCTGGCGGATGCGCTGCGCTGCTATCTGGAACCGTATTTCGACAACGAAGACGAGCTCTTCGTCGATGTCGAGCAGCTCGGCGGCGGAGACGACCTCGACCGCAAGATCGCCCGCGCGATGTGCGAGAGCGTCTGCATGGTGCTGATCTACACGCCGAAGTACGAGGCGCATGCCTACACGCGGCGCGAGTACGCGGCCATGCGCCGGCTCGAGGCCGAACGCAGCAAGTGGTACACGCTGCCCAGCCGCCTGATCATCCCGGTCATCATGACCCAGCACCCGGATGGCCTGCCGCCCCAGATCACCGATTCGTTCTACGTCGATTTCTCGCGTTACACGATGGCGACCGCCGACCTCAAGTCGAATCCGGACTTCCTCCCGGATATCGATCGTATGGTCAAGCGTATCGTCACGCACTACCACTACCAGAAAAAAAGCATGCCCCCGGGGTACGACTGCAACCAATTCGTGCTTCCCGATGTCCCACCTCCCTGGCGCGAGAGTCCGGATCCAACCTTCCCAAAAAAATGAGGAGCCTTATGGAAACCAACCGCATCACTGGCATGTCGGCCGCCGGAGGGCCGGCCGCCGGGCCGCAGGCCACGAAGACCGGCGAGGTGACGACGTTCTATTCCTATGACAGCGCCGCCGTGCGCAGCCAGGCGCTCGCGCATGCCGGCTGGCTCCTGGCCGGCCGCAAGCATGCCAGGACACCGGTGCTGATGATCGACTGGGACCTCGAGGGTCCCGGGTTGCACCATTATTTCCCGCGCACCCAGGACGCCGCCGCCCCCGGGCGCAGCGGCGTGCTCGAACTGTTCGAGGCCTGCCGCGACCGCCTGCGTGCGCCGGGGCGCGGCTTCGGCGACGACACCGAGGCGCTGGCCGCGCACGTGCTCGACAGCATCGACTGGGATGCCCATATCGAACGGGTGGACGATGGCCGCCCGCTGTACCTGATGCGCGCCGGCCGCTTCGACGACAGCTATGGCGAGCGCGCCGACCGGCTCGACTGGGACGCGCTGTTCTGCGCCTGCCCGGCGCTGTTCCGCAGCTTTGCCGCGCACCTGAAACAGCGTTTCGCCCACGTGCTGATCGACTGCCGCAGCGGGCGCTCGGCCGCGACCAGCGTCTGCACCGCACTGCTGGCGGACAAGATGGTCGGCCTGTTCACGCCCGACCCGCGCAGCCTGGACGGCTTGCAGGGCGTGGTCGCGCGTGCCCTCGACTACCGCTGCAGCCACGAGGACGAGCAGCGGCCGCTGCTGGTGTACCCGTTGCCGAGCCCGATCGACGCGGCCGGCGAGGGGCGCCTGCGCTGGCGCTACGGCGACGCCCATTGCCGCGACCGCGACCGAGATGTCGGACCAGCCGGACCCGCCGGACCGGCCTACCAGCCGGCACTGGAAAAGCTGCTGAGCGCCTGTTACGGCGTCTCCAGCGTGTCGCTCGACAGCTATCTCGACGAAGTGCAGTTGCCCCAGGCCGGCCTGGTCGGCATGGCCCTGCCGGCCGGCCGGTCCCAGGTGTCCGGGGGACGGCTCGGCCCGGTACGCAGCATCGAGGCCCTGCTCGAATGGCTGGAGCCGGGGCACTTTCCCTGGCGTCCGCTGGCCGAGGTGCGCCTGGTACAGGCGGTCGATGCGCTGCACGAGCGCGCTGCCGACCCCCAGGCCCCGGCCCTGGTGCGCGAGCTGGCCCGCCTGGGCCAATCCTACCTCGGGCAGCAGGGCGAATTGGAAGCGGCGCGCCGGATCGAACAGCACGTGGTCGCGCTGGAAGAAGGCTTGCATGCGATGGAGGAGGGCAAACGCGGCCATCCAGGCGTCCGCCGCGGCGCTGACGGCGGGGCCGGGAGCGCGGCCGGCGCGGCCGCAGCCGGCGCCGATGCCCTCGACGACAAGCTGTCGCGCCTGCAGGAACTGATCGACAGCCGCAGTCCACGCGAGGCGCGGGCACTGGCCGACAGCTTGCGCACCAGCATCCTGCGCCCGAGTGTGGCGCATCCGCTACGGCGACGCGGAGCGGCCATGATCAAGCAGGTCTATTTGCAGGAAGGCGACAAGGACGCCTTGCTGGCATTCACCCAGGACGAGGTGCATTCGCTGGAAGGGGCCCTGATCCAGGCCGCCGGCGGACGGCCGCTGGTGCCCGGTTGAGCAATAAATGTGCAGCGGGGTAGATCGCTCCGGGCGTTGCTTCAGGTAAAATCGCTGCATGCGTATCCTTATCAGTAACGACGACGGCTATCTCGCCCCCGGCATCAACGGCCTGGCCGAAGCGCTCGCGGCGGTTGCCGACATTGTGGTGGTCGCCCCCGACAGCAACCGCTCGGGCGCGTCCAACTCCTTGTCGCTCGACCGTCCGCTGTCGGTGTCGAAGGCTGCAAATGGTTTTTATTTTGTCAATGGCACCCCGACCGACTGCGTGCACATCGCGTTGACCGGGATGCTCGACGTGCGTCCCGACCTGGTCGTGTCCGGCATCAACAACGGCCAGAACATGGGCGACGACACCCTGTATTCGGGCACGGTTGCGGCCGCGACCGAAGCTTTCCTGTTCGGCATCCCGGCGATCGCGTTTTCCCAGGTCCACTCCGGCTGGGCCGAGGTGGAATCGGCGGCCCGGGTGGCGCGCGACATCGTCCTGCGCCGCTTCGACGGGGTCGGCGCGCCGTTCCTGCTCAACGTCAACATTCCCAACCTGCCGTACGAGCAGATGGGGCCGCTTACCGCGACCCGCCTGGGCCGCCGCCACCAGTCGGAACCGGTGATCCGCGGCCAGGATCCGCGCGGCCGCGAAATCTTCTGGATCGGCGCGCCCGGCGCCTGCCGCGACGCCGGCGAGGGCACCGATTTCCATGCGACCGCCCAGGGCCGCGTCTCGGTCACGCCCCTGCAGGTCGACCTGACCCACCGCGAGCAGCTGGCGCTGCTGCGGAGCAGCCTGGGATGAGCCAACCATGAGCGAAAAGCGCAGCAATTTCCCCTTGCCGCTGTCGTCCGTGACCGGACCCGTCACGCGCAAACCGGTCGAGCGGGCGCCGATCGCGACCCCGCAGACCGCGACGCAAAACGCGCGCAGCAACAGCCAGGGCGCCGCCACGCGCGCCCCGGTGCAGCCCGCGCCGGGCCCGGCCGGACCGGCCAAGAGCCAGGCCCAGCCGCAGACCCAGACCGCGCTGCCGCGTTCCGACCTGATGGCGACCGAAGCGCCGCGCCGCGCCATGGCGCAGCGCGTGGCGCGCCAGGGCGTCAAGGACCCGCAGGTCCTGAGTGCGCTCGAAATGGTGCCGCGCCACCTGTTCCTGGAGCCGGCCATGTCGGCCCAGGCGTATGCCGACATCTCGCTGCCGATCGGCCACAACCAGACGATTTCGCAACCCTACATCGTGGCGCGCATGATCGAATTGCTGCGCGGCAGGGGCCATCCACTGCGCCGCGTGCTCGAGATCGGTACCGGCTGCGGCTACCAGGCGGCGGTGCTGTCCTGCGTGGCCCAGGAGGTGTATTCGATCGAGCGCATCAAGCCGCTGCACGAGCTGGCCAAGGCCAACCTGAGACCCTTGCGCATCGCCAATCTGCGTTTGCAGTACGGAGATGGTATGCTAGGGCTGCCGCAGGTGGCGCCCTTCGATGCCATCATCCTTGCTGCGGCCGGACTTGAGGTGCCGCGCGCACTGCTCGAGCAGATGGCCATCGGTGCCCGACTGGTGGCGCCTCTCGGCGCCCATGTCCAGCACCTGCAGCGCATCATCCGCACCGGCACATCGGAATGGACCAGCGAAACGCTGGAGGCCTGCCATTTCGTTCCGTTGCGGCCAGGCACAGCCTGAGCATGCCAGAACGTTGTAACAGAAACAGAGAGAATGAAACCAACACCCCGCTTAGCCCTGCTGACCCTCTGCCTTGGCGTCCTGTCCGCCTGCAGCACCCCGACCCGCCAGGCGCCTGTCGTTGACCGTCCGACGGCTTCCGCGTCGAACTACCGTCCGTATCGTCCGGCGCCATCCCCCGCGCCGGCGCCCGCCAGCGAGGATCATGTCGACGCCAAGGGCAGCTATACCGTGCGCCGCGGCGACACCCTGCTGCGCATCGCCTTCGACCACGGCCAGAATTACCGCGACCTGGTGACCTGGAACAACCTGCGCGACCCGGACGACATCAAGGTCGGCCAGGTGCTGCGCGTGGTGCCGCCGAACGGCAACGGCAATGGCAACGGCAACGGCAATGCGGGCAGCACGGCGATGGTGACCTCGCCGATCACCATGCCCGGCGCCGAGAAACCGGCCGCGATTCCCAGGAAGACGACACCGCGCGGCGACAAGAAGCCGTATTCCGAATCCAGCCTGGCCGAGGCCGACAAGGATGAGGCACCGGCACCGAAGGCGGTCGAGCGGCCGGCCAGCGGCGCGCTGGCGGCCGGCAGCACCGTGACCGCCAACGACGACGAAAAGCTGAGCTGGATGTGGCCGTCCGACGGCCGCATCATCGCCACTTTTGACGAAGGCAAGAACAAGGGCATCGACATCGCGGGCAGGCCGGGCCAGCAAGTGATGGCCGCCGGCGCCGGAAAGGTGATGTACGCGGGCAGCGGCATCCGCGGATATGGTAATCTCGTAATCGTCAAACACAGCAACAGTCTGCTGTCGGCGTACGCGCACAACCGCTCGATCCTGGTCAAGGAAGGTCAGAACGTGGCCAAGGGCCAGGCCATTGCGGAAATGGGCAATTCGGATGCCGACACGGTCAAACTCCATTTCGAGATACGCCAGCAGGGCAAGCCGGTCGATCCGTCGAAGTTCCTGCCCAGTCGCTAGAGAGGCCCAATGACGCAGCCGCCCGATCCGCTGGACGAAGATACGCCGGATGATGTTCCGGATGGGGCGCTGGAAGACGGCGAATCCGGGGCGGATGGCGCCGGCCGCCCCGAGTTCCTGAACGAGGGCAGCGTCGAAGGCGTCGACGAGCTGAAAAGCGTGCTCCAGGCCGAGCTCTCGACCGACACTACCCAGCATTACCTGAACCGCATCGGCGCCAAGCCCTTGCTCGGGGCCGAGCAGGAAGTGCAGGTCGCGACGCTGGCCAAGGCCGGCGACTTCGCCGCGCGCCAGAAGATGATCGAGCACAATCTGCGGCTCGTGGTCTCGATCGCCAAGCATTACATCAACCGCGGCGTGGTGCTGCTCGACCTGATCGAGGAGGGCAACATCGGCCTGATGCGCGCCATCGACAAGTTCGAGCCGGAGCGCGGTTTCCGGTTTTCCACCTACGCCACCTGGTGGATCCGCCAGAGCATCGAGCGCGCGATCATGAACCAGGCGCGCACGGTGCGCTTGCCGGTGCACATGGTGCGCGAGCTGAACCAGATCCTGCGCGCCAAATACCACCTCGAAGCCCAGCACCACGACGGCAAGGAAGCCAGCGCCGAAGACATCGCCAGCCTGGTCGGACGGCCGGTGGAAGAGGTGCAGGACATCCTGGCGCTGTCCGAACACGCCACCTCGCTCGACGCCCCGCTCGACAACGACCCGCAGAGCAGCCTGATGGACATGCTGCCGGACGACGGCGACGTCAGCCCGGATGCGCAGGCCGAGCAGCACGAAATGACGCTGCTGGTGCGCGACTGGCTGCAGAAGCTGCCCGACAAGCAGCGTGTGGTGGTGATGCGCCGCTTCGGCCTCGACAACGACGACCCGGCCACGCTCGAGACCCTGGCCGAAGAGATGGGCGTGACGCGCGAGCGGGTGCGCCAGATCCAGCAGGAAGCCCTGGTCAAGCTGAAGCGGGCCATGGCTGCCCGTGGCGTCTTGCGCGATTCCTTGCTATGATGCCCGCCGGGCCGTTCAAGGCCCGTTTTTCTTTGAATTCCTGACGGCTTCAAACATCGTCGTTCCCGCGCAGGCGGGAACCCAAGTTTCTCGAACAGTTGCTAACGCCGCTTGTGGCCATGCGCCGAACTTGGGTCCCCGCCTGCGCGGGGACGACGTGCTTGGGCAGGCGTCCTAATTCCCACCTTCTTCAGACATGCAAGAAACCTTCATCAACATCAAATCCCTCGACATGGACGCGCGCGGCGTCGGCCACCTGGAGAACGAAGACGGCTCGCCAGGCAAGGTGATCTTCGTCGAAGGCGCGCTGCCGGGCGAGCGCGTCAGTTTCGAGACCACGCGCAAGAAGAAGAACTGGGAAGCGGGCCGCATGGTGACCCTGCAAAAGGCGTCGTCGATGCGCGTCGAGCCGAAGTGCGAGCATTTCTGGCATTGCGGCGGCTGCTCGATGCAGCACCTGGAGCCGTCGGCCCAGGTCGCGATGAAGCAGCGCGTGCTCGAAGATAACCTGTGGCACATCGGCAAGACCAAGGCCGAGAACGTGATGCGCCCGATGTACGGCCCGACCTGGGGCTACCGCTACCGCGCGCGCCTGTCGGTGCGCCACGTGGCCAAGAAGGGCGGCATGCTGGTCGGCTTCCACGAGCGCCATTCCAGCTACGTGGCCGACATGACCAACTGCTACATCGTGCCGCCGCACGTGGCGAAGATGCTGGTGCCGCTGCGCGAACTGGTGGGGGCGCTGTCGATCTACCAGCAGATGCCGCAGATCGAGCTGGCGGTCGGCGAGGAAAGCACGGTGCTGGTGCTGCGCATCATGGCGCCCCTGACCCCGGCCGACGAGACCCTGGTCAAAGCCTTCGCCGACCAGTGGAACGTCGAGTGGTGGCTGCAGCCGAAGGGTCCGGATACCGCGTATCCGTACTACCCGAACAAGAAGGAACTGTATTACACGCTGCCGGAATTCGGTATCCGCATGCCGTTCAAGCCGACCGACTTTACCCAGGTCAACCACCAGATCAACCGCCTGCTGGTGGCCAAGGCGCTGCGCCTGCTGGAAGTGCAGCCGGAAGACCGCGTGGCCGACCTGTTCTGCGGCCTCGGCAACTTCACGCTGCCGCTGGCAACCCAGGCGCGCGAAGTGGTCGGCATCGAAGGCAGCACCGCGCTGACCACGCGCGCGCTGGAAAATGCGCGCGCCAACGGCCTGTCGGATAAAACCAGCTTCTCGACGCGCAACCTGTTCGAGATCACCAAGGACGACCTGATCGCCCTCGGCAAGTTCGACCGCATGCTGGTCGACCCGCCGCGCGACGGCGCCGTGGCCCTCGCCGTGGCACTGGCCGAACTGCGCCTGTCCAACCCGGAACTGCTGCCCAAGCGCATCGTGTACGTGTCGTGCAGCCCGTCGACGCTGGCACGCGACACCGGCATCCTGACGCACCGCGCCGGCTACAAGCTGAGCAAGGCGGGGATCGCGAACATGTTCCCGCATACTTCGCACGTGGAGTCGATCGGGGTGTTCGATCTGGTGGAGGATTTCCAGCCGCGGGAGTTCCTGGCGCCGGAGGTGAGGGAGCAGGGTGGGCAGGAGGCGTAATACCTTCTAAGTAATAGCTTCAGTACGTCGCCCCTGCGCAGGCAGGGGCCTAAGTTGCACGCATTTCGATAGCGCGCGAAACTTGGGCCCCTGCCTCCGCAGGGGCGACGTTTTTTAGCTAGCGCAAAGAAGCGCTGTAGCTCAGCTCGTACGGCCTGCCGCCCGCACCGCCAGCACCTCGAACAAACCCGCCGGATCCACCGGCTTCACGAAGTAGTGATCGAACCCGGCCCCGTCGGCGCCGCCCTGGTCCGCTTGCCGTCCATACCCGGTGATCGCCACCAGCAGCGCCTCGTGCGCGCCGGCCTTGCGCAGGCGGCGTGCCAGTTCGTAGCCGCTCATGCCGGGCAGGCCGATGTCGAGCAGGAAGCCGTCGAAGGACTGGCGCGCGGCGCGGGCCAGGGCGTCGCGCGGGTCGTGCACCACGGTGACCGTGTGGCCGCCGGATTCCAGCAGCAGGCCCAGGGTCAGGGCGGCATCGACGTTGTCGTCCACCAGCATCAGGTTCAGGTGGCTGCCGGCAACCGGCGCCGCAGTCGCGGGCGGCGCTTCCTCGACGTTGCCGCCCTGCCGGCGCGGCAGGCGCAGCGTGAATTCGCTGCCCTGGTTGCGGCCGGCGCTGGCGACGGTCACCATGCCGCCATGCAGCTCGACCAGGCTCTTGACCAGGGCCAGGCCCAGCCCGAGTCCGCCCTGGGCACGGTCCGACGTGCGCTCGGCCTGGGAGAACAGGTCGAACACGGTCGGCAGCAGTTCGGCCGAGATGCCGATGCCGCTGTCCGCGACGCTGAGCAGCACCTGGTCGCGGGTCAGGTCGAGGCCGATCGCCAGGAGGCCGTTTTCCGGCGTGTACTTGGCGGCGTTGTTGAGCATGTTGGCCAGCACCTGCACCAGGCGCTTGTAGTCGCCCTGCACGACGGCGGCGTCGCCGTCCGGCGGCATGCGCAGCGTCAGCTGGTGGTGGCGCGCCTCGATCAGCGGACGCACCTGCTCGACCGCATCGGCGATCACGCGGCGCAGGTCGATCTCGTCGCGCGCCAGCACCACCAGCCCGCGCGTCACGCGCGAGACGTCCAGCAAGTCGTCGATCAGGCCGGTCATGTGGGTCACCTGGCGCGCGATGATGGCGCTGGTGCGCTCGATGCGCGCGCTATCGGGCGTGCCCATGTTCAGCAGCTGGGCCGCGGCCGAGATCGGGGCCAGCGGGTTGCGCAGTTCGTGCGCCAGCATGGCGAGGAACTCGTCCTTGCGGCGGTCGGCCAGGCGCAGCGCTTCCTCGGCGCGCACGCGCTCGACCGCGCTCCAGGAGCGTTCGGCCACGTCCTCGATCAGGCGCACGATGTCGGCGCTCCACACGCGCGGCAGGTTGTCGTGGATGAACAGGCAGGCGGTGAGGGCGCCGTTGCGGGTGATCGGCACCACCACGCCGGAGCGCACCTGCAGCGCCGCATAGTTGGGCCAGACCTCGGGACCGTTGGTGCGGGTATCGCGTTGCAGGTCGCTCGACACCCAGGTGCCGTGCGCCAGCGCGGTGTAGTTGCCGTTGCCGAACAGCGAGGTCGGGAAGGTGCCGTTGAGCTCGGCGACGATACCGTCGGTGTAGTTCGAGTGGAAGGTGACCAGGCCCTTGTCGGCATCGTAGTCGCCGTACAGCACGCGGCTGACCTGCAGGAAGCGGCCCAGCATGGCGCCGGTCTCGGCGAAGATGCGCGCCGGGTCGTCGAGGCGGCGCAGCACGTCGGACAGCTCGAGGCGGAACTCGTTCATGTCGAGCAGCGTGGTCTGGCGCGCCACCGCGTCGCGCAGCGCCTGCTCGGCGCGCACCCGGTCCAGCGCTTCCCAGCTGCGCTCGGCGATGTCGGCGGCCACGCGCTGGGCTTCCTCGTCCCACTCGCGCGGCGTGTTCGAATAGCCGACCAGCGCGGCCTTCAGTTCGTTGCGGCGCACCCGCGGCAGCGCCAGCATCGCGCGCACGCCGGCGGCGGCATAGCGCGGCCCGCGTTCCGGCAGGCGGCCGTCGCCTTCGGTGTCGTGCACCGCGAGCGGGGCGCCGGTGCGCAGCAGCGCCAGGGTCGACACGCCGAAGTCGTCCAGGCGTGCCAGCCGGCCGGTCATCGAGGGCGCGGCCTGCACGGTGCGGTGCCAGTCGTGCACCACCTCGAAGCTGCCGCTCTCTTCATCGGCCTCGACGTAGCAGGCATTGTCGAGCTGCAGGTATTTGCCGATCAGCGCGCAGGCGGTCTCGATGATGTCGGACGGATGGTGCAGGCGGCGCAGCGTGTCGACCACCTGCAGCTGCAGCGCATTGCGGCGCTCGAGCTGCACGCGCTGGGTGGTTTCGCTGGTCACGCACAGCACACCGCGCACCAGGCCCTTTTCGTCGCGCAGCGGCGAATAGGCCAGCGTGAACCAGCCGGTGGCCGGGCGGCCGTCGCGGTACACCGGGCAGGGGACGTCTTCGCCGTAGGTCGGATGGCCGCCCAGCGCGCGTTCGATCAGCGGTTTCACGCCCGGCCACAGGTCGGGCAGCACCTCGGCCAGCGGCTGTCCGAGGGCCTGCGGATGGCGGCTGTCGAGCAGGGCGGCGAAGGCGGCGTTGTACAGGAAAGTCAGTTGCGGACCCCACACCACGTACATCGGGAATTCCGATTCGAGGATCAGGCTGGCCGCATTGGACAGCGTGGGACTCCAGCAGGCAGGCGGGCCGATGGCGCAGCCAGCCCAGTCATGGGTGTGGTAGCCGGCACGGATCGCACCGGTGCTGCCGAGGAAGTGAAAAGCGCGGGTTGCAGCTTCCATGTCGGGTGCTCCATGGGCTGAAAACAGTCATTTTATTCTTAAAAGCACGATCAGGAACGCGCTGGGCAAAATATACATTTGCCACGCAAGAATTGCCGATGCCGCCCGAGGAATAAAACATGCCTCGGGCGAACAAGCGGTCATGACAATGTTCTGGTGTTTAAGACAATATGATTAGCAACTCGACATGCCGATCATGCCACATATTTAGAACTTTGCGCGTACGCCGAACACGAAATTCCGGCCCGGCAGTGGCGAAATATCCTTGAGCAGCGAAGTCGACAGGCGGATATCCTGGTTCAGCAGGTTTTTCGCCAGCAGGAACCAGGTCAGGTCGGTCTGCGCCAGGTGCTGGGTGTACGAGACGTTGGCGTCGACCAGGTTGTAGGCCGGCGTCGGCGTGCCCTCGAAGGCGGCCAGGCGGTCCTGGCCGCGCGCGTGGGTCCAGCTGAGGCCGGCGCGCCAGTCGGCCTGGCGGTAGCCGACGGCAGCGCCGATGCGGTCGGCCGGCTGCAGCGGCAGGCTACCACCCTCGTCGAGCTGGCCGCGCGAAGTGTCGGCGAACAGGCGGCCGTTCCAGCCCATGCCCACTTCGTTAACCGTCAGCTCGGCTTCGCCGCCCTGCACGTGGGCCTTGGCCTGCTCAAAAATGCGCTGGCGGAATTCGCCGCCGGCGTTGCCGTCCTCGTCCAGCAACGCGCTGGTGACGTGGCCATAGATGAAGTCCGCCACATTGTTGCGGAACAGGTTCGCCTTCCAGCGCACCAGGCCGGTCGTCTTCTGCATCGACAGTTCGATGTTGCGCGAGACTTCCTTCTTGAGGTCGGGGTCGCCGACGTCGAAGGTGAGGGTGGCGTCGTGCGGGCCGCCCGAGTACAGCTCGTCGGTGGCCGGGGCGCGCTGGGCGTAGGACAGGGTCGCGCCCACGCTGTAGCCCGGCATGAAGGGCCACAGCGCGCCGACCGAGCCGGAGCCCAGGTCGAAGCTGCGCTCGCGGTTGCCGACCGGTTCGCGCTTGACGTTTTCATAGCGCACGCCGGCGTTCAGGCGCACCGGCCCGATGGCGCTTTCCTCGACCAGGAAGGCCGCCTGCGAGGTCGAGTGGGTGACCGGCACCGTGTCCGGACCGCCTTCTGCGCTGAGGGCCGAGAAATGGGTGTTCTCGGTCTGTACGCCGAAGGTGCCGTGCAGGCTCATGCCGCCGAGGCTGAACGGCTTGTGGGTCAGTTCCAGGCGCGATTCGAACGAGCGGTTGGTGAAGATGACTTCCGGCGTGCCGTCGTCTTCCAGTTCGGCGTGGCGGTAATCGGTGAAGCCGGCCTTGAAGCGCACGCTTTCCAGGGCCTGCAGCGGGTTGTGCACCAGGGTGTCGAAGTCGTAGCGGTTCTGGCGCTGGTCGATGCGCGAGCCTTCCTCGGTCGGGATGCCGTACAGGTTCGACAGGTGCGAGGCCGAGAAGCCGGCGTAGCCCCAGTCGTCGATCCAGGAGGCGCCGGCGCCGATGCTGCGGTTGCGGGTCTCGGAATTCGGCAGGCGGCCCATGCTTGTTGCCGGGTCGTCCAGCACGCGGCTGCCCGGGATCTTGTAGTCGTTGGTCTCGCGCCAGTTGCCGTCGATATGCAGGCCGAGCTTGCCGACCGCGCCGTCCATCGAGCCGGACAGGTTGCGGCCGTTGTCGACCGTGCTGTAGCGGCTCTCGACCTGGCCGATCGGCTTGTCTTCCAGCTCGGTCGGGATGCGCTCGTTGACGACGTTGACCAGGCCGCCGATGGCGCCCGAGCCGTACAGCAGGGCGGCCGGGCCGCGCAGGATCTCGATCTGGCGCGCCACCGCGCCTTCGGAAGCGACCGCGTGGTCGTTCGACAGGCCGGAGACGTCGGAGGTCGCCATGCCGTTTTCCAGCATCTTGACGCGCGAGCCTTCCATGCCGCGGATGATCGGACGCGAGGCGCCGGCGCCGAAGGCCGAGGCCGAAACTCCGAGCTCGCCCTGCAGGGTTTCGCCGAGCGAGCTGCCGACCTTGTCGCGCAGCTCGTCGCCGGCCAGCACCTTGGCCGGGGTCAGGATCTGGTCGCCTTCGCCGTTGCGGAGAGGATTGGCGGTGACGACGACCTGCTGGATCTTGCCTTCGCTGACGGTGTGCGTCTGCGGATCGGCGTCAGCGGCCGGGTCGGCTGCGAAAGCCAGCGGTTGGAAGGCGAGCAGGATCGCGCTGGCGAGCAGCGTGCGTTGAATCTTCATGTTGATGAACCTCGAGCAAATGGATAACGGCCCGCGCCACCCGCGTCTTGCAGGTGGCGTGGAGGAGCAAACTTTTAAAAGGGATGCAGGGTTATCAGGCTCGGGGTGGACCGCGCGGCTGGAAGGCGCACTCGGTCAGCAGGCAGACGCCGGCGGTGGGCGGCAGCGAGGGCGCGGCATACGCCAGCTCGGCGGGGATGAAACGGCGCACCGTGGTCGGCAGCGCGAACGCGACCTGGGCACTGGCGGCGCACTGGCCGCACAGGTCGTGCAGGCCGGGTTTCTGCGGCTTGCCGTCGCGCTGGCCGTCTTCTGACTGGGCCAGCGTCTCGCGGAATTCCGACCAGTGCGTATAGCCGTGACCGAGCGACAACTGCTGCGAAACGAGCAGCAGCAGCGACAGCAACAGGTGGACAAGGCTACGCGGCATTCAGGTCGGGAGGATGGGCAAGCGGCTATTCTACGCAGGGTGGTTGGATTCTGACAATGAAATAAAAAAGCCGGCTCGAAAGCCGGCTTCATGATCAGCGTCGGAACGCTTGGTCGCGCTTAGTCGCGATTACCGAAACCGATACCCAGCAACTGCAGCAGGGCGGTGAAGATGTTGTAGATGTCGAGGTAGATCGACAGCGTGGCCGTGATGTAGTTGGTCTCGCCGCCATTCACCACGCGCTGCACGTCGAACAGCAGCCAGGCCGAGAAGATGCCGACGACCATTACCAGCAGGGCCAGGTGCAGGGCCGGGATCTGCAGGAACACGTTGGCGACCATGGCCAGCAGCACCACGATGGTGCCGGCGAACAGCCAGCTGCCCATGCCCGAGAAATCGCGCTTGGACACGGTGGCGATCGTCGCCATCACGCCGAACACCGCCGAGGTGCCGGCAAAGGCGCCCATGATCAGCGCCGGACCGTTGGCGAAGCCGAGGGTGTGGCGCAGCAGCGGGGCCAGCATCAGGCCCATGAAGAAAGTAAAGCCGAGCAGCACCGGGATGCCGGCGGCCGAGTTCTTGGTCTTTTCGATCGCGAAGATGAAGCCGAACGCGACGGCGAAGAACAGCAGCATGCCCATGACGCCGCGCGGCATGAACAGCCCGCTGGTCACGCCGAGATAGGCACCGAACACGGTCGGTATCATCGACAGCGCCAGCAGCCAGTAGGTGTTGCGGACGACACGGTTGCGCGCGGCCTGGGTGGCTACGCCGCCGTACGGTTTTTGCAGGCTAGGAATCATTGATGCCTCCGTTGGAAGATTCGCTTTGCACCCCATATGGGGACTGACCCCGCCATCAACAGTGCATGGGCAAACGATTAAGTCTGGTCTAAGCATCTGTACGCGGGGTATTTACCGATGCCACTCTAACATCTCGGGCAGAAGCAGCGCAATATCGGTCAAGTAGTCGAACTATGCTAAAATAGAAGGTTGATTGAGTCCTCAATTCAAGATTTAAACCTTTCTTTTTATTGGAGTTTTCACACATGGCAATCGAACGCACCCTGTCGATCATCAAACCTGACGCCGTCGCAAAGAACGTGATCGGTCAAATCTACAGCCGCTTCGAAGGCGCTGGCCTGAAGATCGTCGCTGCCCGCATGGCCCAGCTGTCGCAAGCCGAAGCCGAAGGCTTCTACGCTGTGCACTCGGCACGTCCGTTCTTCAAAGACCTGGTCAACTTCATGATC
>Ga0308160_10003731_pt1 | contig 16844 bp, 12 predicted proteins | sample PhyFR1_FD_201036 | JGI IMG/M metagenome (GOLD analysis project Ga0308160, IMG submission 201036) | Phyllosphere microbial communities from UC Gill Tract Community Farm, Albany, California, United States - DLSLF.R1 | ecosystem: Host-associated > Plants > Phyllosphere > Unclassified | place: USA...
GAAGGTCACCAAGATGCTCAACCTGATGGTCAACCGCCTGTCGATGTACTCGCGTTCGAAGATCGACTACAGCCAGCTGCAGAACGACGCCAGCGGCGAACACACCCTGCGCCAGATGGAAGACAAGGCCGACGAACTGTACAGCTACACCCTGGGCGCGATGCGCGACTACCGCGCCATGATGGAGTCGATCAAGGACACGTTGCTCGACCAGTACGTGCTGTCGAAAGACGCCGTGTTCGCGCTGCTGGAAGAGCGCAAGGAACTGCTGCAGTTCGCGCCGAAGCATGCGAACCTGAAGCTGTGTTCGGAGACGGGTGAGATGGTGGCGGCCTAAGCTTCAGCTCCGATGAAAAAAGCCCGCTGTGCGCGATGCGCCAGCGGGCTTTTTTATTGGCGGATCATATATGCCCCGCCGCGTTGGCCGATGCATTCAACCGTACGGTGGGCACCCCGTGCCCACGCGGTACGCACGTATCTGGCGGACACGTACGGTGAGGTGTCGCTCGTAACGCGTGCGACGGCCGCAAAAACCGATTATCGACCTTTACCATCATCGCAAGCGCCGGCGGGCAAATCATCCCCGCCGCAGGTGCAAGGCCGCGCACGTAACCGCGTGGGCACGGAGTGCCCACCGTACGAGCGTGTGAATAAACCGCCATGGCTGCGTTGCCTCGTCTCGCCGTACGCTCGTACTGTCTTCGACGCGGCGCCGGTAGGCCGTATCCCTTGCCCTGACGATTTCTTCACACGCCCTACGGGTAGAAGTTCCAGGCCAGATCAAAAAATGCCCGCCAGGCGCATGCGCCGGCGGGCATTTTTATACACGTGCCGCCATCAATGCGCGTGCTGCGCATCCTTCAAGGTATCGAGCACATACCGCGTCATGCTCCCCGCCAGCTCGTGCTCGCCCAGGAACACCTTGCCGCCGGTATCCTCGCGCAGCAGTTCCGCTTCCTGCTCGTTATGCGTGCGCACGACAACACGAATGCCGGGATTGAGCGCCTTGGCCGTTTCGATCATGGTCCGCACATGGAAGGTATCCGGCGTCGCGATCACCAGCACCGCCGCGCGCGCGATGTGGGCCTGAATCAGCACCGCCGGTTCCGCCGCATTGCCCACCACCGCCGGCTGCTCGCGCTTGCGCAGGGCGTCGACGATCTCGCGGTTCTGCTCCGCCACCACGTAATGGATACCCTGCGCGGTGAGGGCGTCGGCGATGCGGCGGCCCACGCGGCCGAAGCCGACCAGCACCACCTGCCCGCTGAGACGCTCGTGTGGCACCGTCATCGGCAGTTCTGCCAGCGGATCGGGCGAGGATTCGAGCTTGCGCACCGCATCGGAATTGGCGCGCAGCCAGCGCTGCAGCGGCTCGATGGCCGTGAACAGCAGCGGGTTCACCGCAATCGAGATGATCGCGCCAGCCAGGATCAGGCTTTGCCCTTCCTGCGGCATCAGGCCCAGCGAAATACCGAGCGCAGCCAGGATGAAGGAGAACTCGCCGATCTGCGCCAGGCTGGCCGAGACCGTGATGGCGGTATTGAGCGGATAGCGCAGGGCCAGCACCAGCAGCATCGCCGCGATCGACTTGCCGAAGATGATGACCGCGACCACGCCCAGTACCTTCAGCGGGCTGTCGACCAGCACCATCGGGTCGAACAGCATGCCGACCGAGACGAAGAACAGCACCGAGAATGCGTCGCGCAGCGGCAGGGACTCTTCGGCGGCGCGGTGCGACAGGTCGGATTCGCGCAGCACCATGCCGGCGAAGAAGGCGCCCAGCGCGAACGACACGCCGAACAGTTCCGAGGAGCCGTAGGCGATACCGACGGCGGCGGCGATCACCGACAGCGTGAACAGCTCGCGCGAATTGGTCTTCGCCACGCGCCACAGGAACCAGGGGAACAGCTTGCGCCCGACCAGCAGCATGAAGGCGACAAAGGCGCCCACCTGCAGCAGGGTTTTACCGAGCGCGAGCCAGATCGAAGTGTCGGCATGCGCGACATCGGGGCCCTTGCCGCCGAGCGGGCCGGCAATCGCCGGCAGCAGCACCAGCACCAGCACGGTCACCAGGTCTTCCACCACCAGCCAGCCGACCGCGATGCGGCCGTTCATCGAGTCGAGGATGCCGCGGCTTTCCAGCGCGCGCAGCAGTACCACGGTACTGGCCACCGACAGCGCCAGGCCGAACACCAGGCCGGCGCCCAGGCTCCAGCCCCACAGCCAGGCCATGCCGATGCCCATCGCAGTGGCCACCGCAATCTGCAGGATGGCGCCGGGCAGGGCGATCTTGCGTACATCGAGCAGGTCGCGCAGCGAAAAGTGCAGACCCACGCCGAACATCAGCAGCATCACCCCGATCTCGGCCAACTGGCCCGCCAATGACACATCGGCGACAAAGCCCGGTGTGGCGGGGCCGATGACGATACCGGCGGCCAGGTAGCCGACCAGCGCGGGTAAATTCAGGCGGACGGCGATCATCCCGAAGATGAGGCCGAAGCCCAGCGCGGCGGCAATGGTGGTGATCAGACTGAGTTCGTGATGCATGCAGTACAGCTCCTTATCGAGGTTGAATCGGAGCAGTATAAGCGACGTAGCAACATTGCTGAGAAAAAAATAGAGCAGGGCCTTGGCCCGCAAACCCTTCCCGGGTACGGGGTTCTGTCTATAATCGACAACATAAAAAGGACAACAGTCCGCCCACAAAAATCAGGAGACAAGATGAACAAGGTCTACGTCACGGGCGTCGGGATGATCCCGTTCGCCAAGCCCGGCGCCAGCGCGCCCTACCACCAGATGGGCGCGGACGCCGCCCGCGCCGCCCTGCAGGATGCCGGCATAGCCTACGCCGACATCGAGCAGGCCTACGTCGGCTATGTCTACGGCGATTCCACCTGCGGCCAGAAGGCCTTGTATGGCGTCGGCATGACCGGCATCCCGATTGTCAACGTCAACAACAACTGTTCGACCGGCTCCACGGCCCTGTTCCTGGCGCGCCAGGCCATCGCCAGCGGCGCGGTGGACTGCGTGCTGGTGCTCGGCTTCGAGCAGATGAGCCCCGGCGCCCTGGGCTCGGTGTTCACCGACCGCCCGGCCCCCTTCGACGACTTCGACGCCGTCACCGACCGCCTGGTCGGCAAGCCCGAGATCCCGCTGGCGCTGCGCTACTTCGGCGGCGCCGGTCTCGCCCACATGGAAAAATACGGCACGCCGCTGGACGCATTCGCCCGCGTCCGCGCCAAGGCAAGCCGCCACGCCGTGAACAATCCGCTGGCGCTGTTCCGCAAGGAAGTCACGGCCCAGGACGTGCTCGACGCGCCTGCCATTTGGCCCGGCGTGATGACGCGCCTGATGGCTTGCCCGCCGACCTGCGGCGCGGCCGCCGCGGTGCTGATCTCGGAAGATTTCGCACGCAAGCGCGGCCTGCGCGCCGATGTCCACATCGCGGCCCAGGCCATGACCACCGACCGCGCCAGCACCTTCGACGCGGGCGACATGATGCGCCTGGTCGGCTACGACATGAGCCGCGAGGCGGCGGCCAAGGTCTACGAGCAGGCCGGCATTGGCCCGGACGATCTCGACGTGATCGAACTGCACGACTGCTTCGCCCACAACGAATTGATCACCTACGAAGCCCTGGGCCTGTGCCCGGAAGGCGGCGCCGACAAGTTCATCCGCGAGGGAGACAACACCCACGGCGGCAAGGTGGTCACCAACCCGTCCGGCGGATTGCTGTCGAAAGGCCACCCGCTCGGCGCCACCGGCCTGGCCCAGTGTTTCGAACTGACCCACCAGCTGCGCGGCAGCGCCGGCGCGCGCCAGGTCGACGGCGCACGCACGGCCCTGCAGCACAACCTGGGCCTGGGCGGCGCCTGCGTCGTCACCATGTACCGGGCAGGTTAAAGATGGAAATCACGCCTTCCTGGACGAATCCGGAACTCGATGGCTTCCGCGACGCCGTGCGCCGCTTCGTCGCCAGCGAGATCGCACCGCACGGCGAACGCTGGCGCGCGCAGCAGCACGTCGACCGCGAGCTATGGCACAAGGCTGGTGCCATGGGCCTGCTCGCCGCCGACATCCCCGAGGAATATGGCGGCTCGGGCGGCAGCTTCGCCCACATGGCCGTGGTGTTCGAAGAGCTGGGCTATGCCGGCGACATGGCCTTCGGCCTGCACGTGCACGCGATCGTCGCCCACTACCTGCTGAACCAGGGCAGCGAGGAGCAGAAGCGCCGCTACCTGCCGCAACTTGCCAGTGGTGAGATGGTCGCGGCCATCGCCATGTCGGAACCCGGCGCCGGCTCGGACCTGAAAGGCATCCGCAGCACCGCCGTGCGCGGAGCGGAAGGCTACCGCCTGAACGGCTCGAAGACCTTCATCTCGAATGGCTACCTGGCCGACCTGGTGCTGGTGGTGGCAAAGACCGATCCGGCCGCTGGCGCCAAGGGCATCTCGCTGCTGCTGCTCGAAACCCGCGACAATCCCGGTTTTCGCGTCGGCCGCATCCTGGAAAAAGTCGGCCAGAAGGGCCAGGACACCTGCGAGCTGTTCTTCGACGAGGCGCACGTGGCACTCGATAATGTGCTCGGCGGTGAAGAGGGCAGGGGCTTCGCCCAACTGATGACCGAGCTGCCCTACGAGCGCACCATCATCGGCGTGGCCGGCGTGGCCGCCATCGAACGCGCGCTGCAGCTGACCGTCGACCATGCGAAAGAGCGCCGCGCCTTTGGCCAGCTGCTGATCGAGATGCAGCACACCCGCTTCGTGCTGGCCGAAATAAAAACCGAGGCCACGGTGGCGCGCATCTTCATCGACCGCTGCGTGGAAGACATGCTGGCCGGGCGCATGGACACGGTACGCGCCTCGATGGCCAAGTACTGGATCTCCGACCTGCAATGCAAGGTGGTGGATCAATGCGTGCAGCTGTTCGGCGGCTATGGCTACATGCTCGAATACCCGATCGCCCAGATGTACGTCGACGCCCGCGTCCAGCGCATCTACGGCGGCGCCAACGAGATCATGAAAGAGATCATCGCCCGCTCCCTGTAGGGTGGGTTCTCGAACCCACCACAACACCGCTCTTTCAATCGAAAACCAAACCACATGCCCGGACCCCTCACCGGTATCAACGTCATCGAAATGGTCGGCATCGGCCCCTGTCCCTTCGCCGCCATGATGCTGGCCGATATGGGCGCCACCGTCATCCGCATCGACCGCAAGCAAGCACCTGGCGCCGCCAGCCCCTTTCCATCGCTCGGCACCAAATACGACGTCATGGCCCGCGGCCGCCGTTCCCTCGCCCTCGACCTGAAACAGGATGCGGCCCGCGACATCGTACTGACGATGCTGGAACAAGCCGACATCCTGATCGAAGGCTTCCGCCCCGGCGTGATGGAACGCCTCGGCCTCGGCCCCGACGCCTGCATGACGCGCAACCCGAAACTGGTCTACGGCCGCATCACCGGCTGGGGCCAGACCGGTCCCCTGGCGCAAGCCGCCGGCCACGACCTGAACTACATCGCCCTGTCCGGCATGCTGCACGCGATGGGCCGTGCCGACACGCCCCCAAGCCCGCCCCTGAACCTGGTCGGCGACTTCGGTGGCGGCGCCATGATGCTGGCCTTCGGCGTGGTCTGCGCCGCGCTGGAAGCGCGCAGTTCCGGCAAGGGTCAGGTGGTCGATGCCGCCATGACCGACGGCTCGGCACTGCTGGGCGCCATGATGTATGGCCTGCGCGCGCACGGCTCCTGGGTTGATGCCCGCGCCGCCAACCTGCTCGACGGCGGCGCGCCGTTCTACGACACCTACGCCTGCAGCGACGGCAAATTCCTGTCGGTGGGCGCCATCGAGCCGCAGTTCTACGCCCAATTGCTGGCGCTCACAGGCGCGAGCGATCCCGGCTTCCATCAGCAGTGGCGCCAGGGACGCTGGCCCGAGCTGAAAGCCAAATTCGCCGCCCTGTTCGCCACCCGCACGCGCGACGACTGGTGCGCGCTGCTCGAAGGGACCGACGCCTGCGTCGCCCCCGTGCTCGACATGGCCGAAGCTCCGCACCACCCGCACAATCGCGCCCGCGGCACCTTCATCGACATCGACGGCGTGACGCAACCCGCCCCGGCCCCGCATTTCAGCCGCACCGTGCCCGAAGCCGGCGCCGCGGCCGCCACGCCCGGCCAGCACAGCGCCGCCATCCTGGCCGACTGGGGCTGGAGCGCAGACGCAATCGAAAAGCTGAAAACCGCCGGGGTCATATAGGATTGCCGATGTAGAAACAATTCACTCGTGCCCCCATGACGAAAGAACGCGAACTCGATCAATCGAAACGGCTGGCGCTGGCCTTTTTCATCGGCGCGGCGGCCTTATTCGTGCTCAGCTTTTTCCTGCCCCAGACCTGGTGGACTGGCTTGTTGAAAGCTTTTTCGGAAGCGGCGATGGTCGGCGCCCTGGCCGACTGGTTCGCCGTGGTCGCCTTGTTCAAACGTGTGCCGATTCCGGTTGTCTCGCGACACACGAATATCATCCCGAACAACAAGGCCAAGATTGCCGATAACCTGGCCCTGTTCGTGCGCGAAAAATTCCTCGACACCGAATCGATTGTCGGCCTGATCCGCAAGCACGATCCGGCGCAGAAAGTGGCCGACTGGCTGGTCAAGCCGGCGAATACCGACCGCATGGGCCAATACCTGGTGAAGGTGGCGACCTGGATGCTCGACTTCACCGAAGACACGGCCATCCAGAACTTCCTGCGCAAGGCTGTGCATTCGATGGTGAAAAGCGTGGATCTGTCGAAGTCCGCCGGCACCATTCTGGAAAGCCTGACCCGCGGCGGGCGGCATCAGGAATTGCTGAACGAAGGCATCCACCAACTGGCGACGCTGCTCGATAACGAAGAAACCCAATCCTATATTGCGCAGGGCATCGTCGACTGGCTGAAAGAAGAATATGCCTTCGTCGAAAAGATGCTGCCCTCGGAACTGATTGGCCGCAAGGGTGCGGATATCGCCGTGCGCCTGGCATCGGGCATCCTGAACAAGGTGAGCGCGGACCCGCATCATCCGCTGCGCCAGCGTTTCGATGTGTTCACGGCCGACTTCATCGAGCGTTTGAAAGTGGACCCGGACTTTGCCGCGCGCAGCGAGGAAATCAAGCATTACCTGCTGAACGACGACGCCCTGAACAATTACCTGGCCTCGCTCTGGACCGAACTGCGCGACTGGCTGAAACGCGATTTGCACAGCGAGGCCTCGATGCTGCGCGGCCGCATCGAGGCCACCGGCGCCTGGCTGGGCCAGACCCTGGCCGACGATCCGCAGTTGCGCCAGTCACTGAACGAAAACCTGGAACTGGCCTCGCGCGCGGCGGCGCCGGAATTCGCGGTCTTCCTGACCCGGCATATCGCCGACACCGTAAAGCACTGGGACAGCGCCGAGATGTCGGAACAGATCGAGCTGAATATCGGCAAGGATCTGCAATTCATTCGCATCAATGGCACGATTGTCGGCGGCTTGATCGGGGTGATCCTGTATCTGCTGTCGTCGCTGCCGGGTTTGTTGCGCTGACGCCGCAATCCCGCGTCATGCCGCAGCGGGACGGGGTAGTATTTACTCATCCATCAACGGCAGGGGAGGAGCAACATGGATCAAGCACTGGACGCATGGCTGGCCGCGCACCCCGACATTGAAGCGATTCCCGGACGCGATCTGTTCATCGTCGCGCGTTATCTGATTCCCATGGAAGCGTCGCTGATGCAAGGTTGCCTGGAAGCCTCGGGGATTCCGGCGGTGCTTGCCGATACCCACTTGATGCAAACCGATCTATTGCTGGCGCCAGCGCTGGGCGGCGTGCGCATCCTGGTGCCGGCGCCTTATTTGCAACAGGCGCAGGAAGTGATCGGGGCGTTTGGGCGTGGGGAATTCGAGCTGGATGAGGATGCCGAGGTGTAAAGCTTGACGCCGACGTGTCCACGTAGGGTGGGCACCCGTGCCCACGCGGAACGATGCGCATGGTTGGCGGGGTTGTACCCCGTGCCTTAACCCCATCGAAACGTATCCGGATGATCATTTGGAAGCGCCAACGCATGGCATCTCCGCGATTCAAATATCGCTATCACGGTGTATGCGTCCGCGTGGGCACGGGGTGCCCACCCTACGTTATTTAGCGGTGAGGCCGACGCAACGGCAGTCGCCACACGAACAAAAAAGCCGCCGATCCTTGCGAATCGACGGCTTTTCTACTTTCTGGTGGTGATAGGTGGACTTGAACCACCGACCCCAGCATTATGAGTGCTGTGCTCTAACCAACTGAGCTATATCACCGAAACTGAACAACACTGCTTAAAGCAAAATGGCTCGACTCGCGTGAGCCAAGCCATTTGCCTTGAATCCTTGGTGGTGATAGGTGGACTTGAACCACCGACCCCAGCATTATGAGTGCTGTGCTCTAACCAACTGAGCTATATCACCGAAGAGAACGATATTATCCAAGGCGGAACGCGCTGTGTCAAGGCTGCTTCAGCGAAACAACGTGCGTTTGTCGCGCTGATGCTAATCCGACAAGGATGCCAGGCGGCGCAAGATCTCGCCCGCCGGGTCGCGCCCCATGAAATCGACAACGATCCGCTCCGGCATCGCGCGCAGCCAGGTCAGCTGGCGCTTGGCCAGCTGGCGCGTGGCAATGATGCCTGTCTCGCGCAGGCCGGCGCGGTCGATCTTGCCATCCAGGTAATCCCAGGATTGGCGATACCCCACGCAGCGCATCGACGGCAGATTCGGCGAGAGGTCGCCACGCGCACGCAGGCGCGCCACCTCGGCCACGATGCCGGTGTCGTCCGAGCTGCCCAGCATCTGCTCGAAGCGCAGCGCAATGCGCTTGTGCAGCACCGAGCGGTCCGGCGTCTCCAGCGCGAACGACACCAGCTCGAAAGGCAGCACCGGCCTGGCGCGCCGCGCCAGCAGTTCCGACATCGGCTTGCCCGACAGTTCGATGATCTCCAGTGCCCGGTTGATGCGCTGGGCATCGGCGGGCGCCAGGCGCCCGGCCGTCACCGGATCGAGCAGCCGCAGTTTGGCGTGCATGCCGGGCCAGCCGATCTGCGCCGCCTCGGCGTCGAGGCGCGCGCGGACGGCGGCGTCGGCGGTCGGCAAGTCGTCCAGGCCCTCGGTCAAGCCCTTGAAATACATCATCGTGCCGCCGACGAGCAGCGGCAAGGCGCCGCGCGCGCTGATCTCGGCCACCAGGCGCAGTGTGTCGTTCCTGAACTGCGCCACCGAATAGGCGTCGAGCGGGTCGATGATGTCGATCAGGTGGTGCGGTGCGGCGGCCAGTTCTTCCGGCGTCGGCTTGGCGGTGCCGATGTCCATCTCGCGGTAGACCAGGGCCGAATCGACCGAGATGATCTCGACCGGCCGTTCGCGGGCGATGGCGAGAGCAGCCGCGGTCTTGCCCGACGCGGTCGGGCCCATGATCGCCACGGCCAGCGGCCGGGCGTTGTTGACTTCATTGAGCATGCTTATTGACCGCGCAGGAACAGTTTGTCGAGGGCCGCGATCTCGAGCTGGACCCAGGTCGGGCGGCCGTGGTTGCACTGGTCGGCGCGCTCGGTGCTTTCCATCTGGCGCAGCAGCGCGTTCATTTCGGGGATGGTGAGGATGCGGTTCGCGCGCACCGCCGTGTGGCAGGCGAGAGTGCCGAGCAGCTCGTTGCGGCGCTCGATCAGCACACGCGAGCCGCCGAATTCGCGCACGTCGCGCAGCACGTCGCGCGCCAGCGTTTGCGCGTCGGCGTTCTTCAGCAATGTGGGCACGGCGCGTACGGCCAGCGTCGTTGGCGACAGCGCGGCGATGTCGAAGCCGAGCGCCTTCAAGGTGTCCTGATGGTCGTTGGCGGTGGCCACCTCGATGGCGTCGGCAAAGAAGGTCATCGGAATCAGGAGCGACTGCACCTGCATGTCCTGGCCTTCGACCTGGGCGTCGAGCGCGTTCTTCAATTGCTCGTAGAGGATGCGCTCGTGCGCCGCGTGCATGTCGACCAATACCAGGCCGCGCGTGTTCTGGGCCAGGATGTAGATGCCGTGCAGCTGGGCCAGCGCGAAGCCGAGCGGGAAGTCGTCGTTGCTCGGGCCGCTCGATGGCATCGGCATCGGCATCGGTGCAGCGGACATCGGTGCACCCGGCATCGGTGCGGCCGGACGTTCGGGATCGGCAAACAGCGCGCCATAATTGGCAGTCGATTGGGCGACGCCTTGCGTGCCAGGCGCATCCCAGCGGCTGCCCGGCGGGTAGGGCGAAGGCGAAAAGGTCGGTGCCAGCTGCGTGCCGAACGAGGTCTGCTCGTGCGGACGGCGCCAGGCCGCCGCATCCGACGACGACGGCGTGATCTCGGCGGCGGACAGCGGCGCCGGCACGCTGCCGTGCGCGGTAGCCGAGGTTTGCGCCAGTGCGCGCTGCACCGCGTGGAACACGAACTGGTGCACGGCGCGGCTGTCGCGGAAGCGCACTTCGGTCTTCGACGGGTGCACGTTCACGTCGACCAGGGCCGGATCGAGATCGAGCGCCAGCACATACGAGGGGAAACGGTCGCCGTGCAGCACGTCCTGGTAAGCGGCGCGCACCGCATGCACCAGCACCTTGTCGCGCACGAAGCGTCCGTTCACATAAAAGAACTGGCCGTCGGCGCGCGCCTTCGAGGCGGTCGGCAGGCCGGCATAGCCGAACAGGCGCAGCGGCCCGGCCGACTCGTCGATGGCGATGCGCGCTTCGGCGAAATCGTTGCCGAGGATCTGGCTGCTGCGGCGCGCCATCTCGCCCACGGCCCAGTGGTCGATGGTGCGGCCGTTGTGGGTCAGGCTGAAGGTCACGTCGGGGCGGGCCAGGGCGATGCGGCGCACGACCTCGGCGCAGTGGCCGTATTCGGTCTGTTCCGACTTCAGGAATTTACGGCGTGCGGGCGTATTGAAATACAGGTCCTGCACGTCGATGGTGGTGCCGAGCGGGCCGGACGAAGGCGACACGGTGCCCAGGTGCGAGCCGACGATTTCCCAGGCATGTGGCGCGTCTTTCGTGCGCGAGGTGATCGACACCGCGGCCACCGAGGCAATCGACGCCAGCGCTTCGCCACGGAAGCCCAGGGTCGCGACGTTCTCGAGGTCGGTGAGCGAGGCGATCTTCGAGGTGGCATGGCGCGCCAATGCGAGCGGCATCTGGTCCGGCTCGATGCCGCGCCCGTTGTCGGTGATCGCGATGCGCTTCACGCCGCCTTCTTCGAGACGGACGGTGATCGTGGTGGCGCCGGCGTCCAGCGCGTTTTCCAGCAGCTCCTTGACGACAGCCGAGGGCCGTTCGACCACCTCGCCAGCCGCGATCTGCGAGATCAGCTGGTCAGGAAGTTGCTGGATGGGGCGATGGGTAGGGACGGGCGCGTTCATCCCCCGGATTATACCCGCGGCCAAATCGGCCGACGCACCGGCGCCGGCCGCGCTGTCTTATTTTTGCGCGCCGCTTTGTTCACCGCTCGCTTCACGCACCGGAATCGGCGCATTGCACAGGTCGACGTGGCCAGCCGCCACCACGTTCCACGGGCCACCGCGGTTGCGCTGGGCTTCCACCACTTTCTGGTAGGTCGCGCTCTCGGTGCGCATCACCTCGAAATTGCTGCGCTCTTCCTTCGGCACGTCCGCCGCCACGCGGAAGGCCGTGATCGGCACCTGCATCTCCGGCTTGTCGTAAAAGCCCATCGGCGCCGGGCCGCGCGGCATGCTGGCCAACAGCGGCATGCCGGACACGACGCGCCCGACCACGGTGATGTTGCGGTCCAGGTGGCGCGGCGACTGGCCGGTGACCACGTACAGGGCGGTGCCGCCGCCGCTGTCGGCTTCGTTGTCGCGGCCGACGCCGACCATGGCGTAGCAGTGGGCGAGCCAGGTTTCGTTCTTTTGCGGATCGCGCCCGACCGGGAAACCGTTCGAGTGGCCGACCTGCGGCGCGTAGCCGTCCACATCCTTCAGGCGCGTGAAGTTGCGATCGTTTTTCAAAGGCACGGTGAACTCGGCCTTCAGCTTCATCTTCGCGGTCTTGGTCGGGCGCGGATTCTTTTCGTCCGGGTCGCCCCACTGGACCACGAAGTTGTCTTGCGCACGCAGGATCGTCAGGCCATCGAAATAATGCTCGCGCGCCAGGGTCTTGATGTTGGCGGCGTGGTTCGGGGCGAAGGGCGGGGCCAGTTCGATCACCACGCGGCCGCCCGGCAAGTCCATGTAGAGCGTATTCTCGAGGTCGAGCGGGCGCCAGTCGCCAGCCTTCGATGCCTTGACGATCTCGCCCACGCTCGGTTTCGGCGGCAAAGGCTTTGGATCGGCGGCCTGCGCCAGTGTGCTCGCGCCGGCCAGTGCGAGGGCCATGCCCATGGTCGTGATTCCTGCCTTCATCTCCACTCCCTTTGCTGATTATCAGCTTGTTTATGTCGGGTAATTGTAGACCTGAATCTAAGCATTTCGGAAACTTAACCATTCCTTAACACCGTCAGCGTGCTTGCGCCGGCGGAGGTTTTGGCGGGCTCAGTGATGGTATGATGCGTCGTTACCGTTTAGGAAAATTATGGATCTGATGCAATTCTTCGACATGATTCTTCATGTCGATAAGACGTTGGGCGTCCTGCTGGCGCAATACGGCGTGTATGTCTACATCGTCCTGTTTGCCATCGTGTTCTGCGAGACCGGTCTCGTGGTCCTGTTTTTCTTCCCGGGCGACACCTTGCTCTTCATTGCCGGCGCCTTCTGCGCCACCGGCGAGATGAGTTATCCGCTCCTGATGGCGCTGCTGATCATTGCCGCCGTTACAGGCAACACCCTGAATTACTACATCGGCGAAGCCGTCGGCCAGCGCATGTTCACCCACGATTACCGGTGGATCAACAAGGATGCCTTGCACCGTACCCACGATTTCTTCGAAAAGCATGGCGGCAAGACCATCATCCTGGCGCGCTTCGTGCCGGTGGTGCGCACCTTTGCGCCATTCGTGGCCGGCGTGTCGGACATGACCCATACCCGCTTCCAGCTGTACAACATCACCGGCGCCGTGTTGTGGGTGGCCAGCCTGGTGACTGCTGGCTACTTCTTCGGCAACATCCCGATCATTCGTGACCACCTGACCGAGATCGTGCTGGTGGGCGTGAGCGCGGCGATCGTTCCGCTGATGCTGGGCGGCTTGTGGAAGTTCGGCCGTAGGATGCTGAGCCGATAAGCCTGTTTGGCAACTCCCTTGCTGGAATCATAAAAACGCCGGATTTTTCCGGCGTTTTTGTTTTGATCGGCGCATTTACCGGCGCGAAAACGCTCAAGTTTCCGTACGGAAGCGTCGTTAAGAAAAGAGTGAATACTTCGACGAACCCCATGCGCCACCTCCTTGCCCTGTTCGCTTGCAGCATCGTCATGCTCCACGCAAGCGCCAACGAACCTGCCCACGCCGCCAAGCCGGAAGCGGACGCGGCCAAGAAGCTCGCGGCCGACATCGCCAAGCCGGCCAGTGCCAAGCCGGCCGAGAAGGCGCCGGCAGGCGAGAAGGCAGCGCCCGCCGCCGACAAGGCCGCGGCGCTGGCAATTGCCAAGGCCGCCGACAAGACGGTGGCCGACAAGGCAGTGGCCGAGAAAGCGGCCGCCGGCAAGGAAGAGAAGGGCGAGAAGGCCGCCGAGAAGCCGGGCAAGACCAGCCCCGTCAGCGCCGACCGCGCGGCCGCGGCCATTTCGGCCTCGAGCGAAGAAGATGCGGAAATCGATCTGTCGGTGCGCATCGCCGAACGCCTGGCCGAGATGCGCGCCAAGCAGGCCGCGCGCATGGCCGCCGCCGCCAAGACGAAAAAAGCGGCCGAGGCCAAGCGCAAGAAGGAAGCCGCGGCTGCCGCTGCTGTCGCCGTCGCCGCCGCCGCGCCGAAGATCAGCAATCACTGGGATTACGACGGCGAGTTCGGTCCCGAGAACTGGGGCAAGATCAATCCGGCCTGGTCGCAGTGCGGCACCGGCAAGCGCCAGTCGCCAATCGATATCCGCGACGGAATGAAGGTCAACCTCGACGAGATCGACTTCAACTACCGCTACTCGAACTACACCGAAATCGACAACGGCAAGACCGTGCAGGTGAACGTCGGCCGCGGCAATTTCATGACCATCGGTAACCAGAGCTACGAGCTGGTGCAGTTCCACTTCCACCGTCCGTCGGAAGAAAAGATCAACGGCAAGGGCACCGAGATGGTGATCCACCTGGAACACCGCGGTCCGGGCGGCAAGCTGGCGATCCTGGCTGTGCTGCTCGAACGCGGCAAGGCCAACGACACCATCCAGACGGTGTGGAACAATATTCCGCTGGAAAAGCAGCAACTGGCGTCGCCGGGCGAACCGCTCGACCCGCTGGAACTGCTGCCGGAACGCCGCGAGTATTACACCTACATGGGTTCGCAAACCACGCCGCCGTGCACCGAAAATGTGCTGTGGATCGTGATGAAGCAGCCGATGACGGTGTCGCCGGCGCAGATGGCGCTATTCTCGCGCCTGTATCCACTGAATGCCCGTCCGCTGCAGGAAAGCGAAGGGCGGATGGTGAAGGAGTCGAATTAACGTAGGGTGGGCGGGTTCCCCGCCCACGCGTTCAACCAGAACATGCGCGTTGAAACAGCGATTCGATACGAAAACGTGCGTTGAACGCGTGGGCGGGAGACCCGCCCACGCTACGAAACGTGGTACTCACCCGTCCAGCGCTCGCCCGGCGACAGCGTCGGCCCATCCAGTAGCGCCGGCTCGACGCATACGAAACGCCGGTATTCCTCGTCCGCCATGTCCGACAGCGCCGCCGCATCGTCCGCGCCCGGATTCCACACCACCGCATCCTTAAAACCATGCTGGCGCACGGTCAGCACGATCCCGCCATCGATCAGCGCCAGCGGCGGCGTCACACCCTCGTACACCTGGTCGAACTTGCCACGGATGCAGAGTTCCTCGCGCTCGACGCCATCGATGCGCAAACTCGCGATGTCGTCGACCAGATGATAGGTATGCAGCGCCGCCGCGAACGGGAAGGCATCCGCACCGGTATTCTTCACCTCGAAGCGCATCGACAGTTCGTTTGCACGGATCGCCACCCGCAGCAGCAGCGCAAAGCCATGCGGCCAGGCCGCAGCATGATCGGGCGCCAGGTCAGCCGGCGCCAAAGCGAACACGCCGAACGCCCAGCCATGCTCGATACCGGATTCCTGCACGCGCCAGTTGCTCACGCGTGCAAAACCATGGCGCATGCCATTCCCGCGCTCGGCAAACTGGGGAAAGATCACCGGCACCCCACCGCGGATCGCGCGGCTGCCGTCGAGTGCCGACAAGGCACTGCAGAACATGCGTTCGCGCCCGTCGGCGCCGCGCCAGGAAATCAGGTGCGCGCCGTACAGGGTGATGGTGGCCTGGGCGCCGTCGGGCGCGGTCAGGAGCAGGGCGGGCAGCTGGCCGAAGGTGGTCTTGATCGCGGCGTCCATGGGTGGCTTGTCGATTCGTTACGCGGGGGCATAGTATGCCACGCCGTATCGAGCCCATGCGCCGCGAAGCGCCTCAGGTCGTGCGGCTCTTGGCCATCGGCGGATTCGCCGAGAAGTAGCGCTTGATGCCCTTGGCGATGGCATTCGCCAGCTGGTCCTGGTAGCCGTCGTCCTTCAGCTTGGCTTCTTCTTCCGGGTTCGAGATGAAGGCCGTCTCGACCAGGATCGAGGGAATGTCCGGGGCTTTGAGCACCGCAAAGCCGGCCTGCTCGACGGCCGCCTTGTGCAGGCGGTTGATGCCGCCGATTTCGCCCAGCACGGCCTTGCCCAATTTGAGGCTGTCGTTGATCTGGGCCGTGGTCGAGAGGTCGAACAGCACGCTGGCCAGCTGCTTGTCGTGCTTGCCCAGATTCACACCACCGATCATGTCGGCCTTGTTCTGGTCGTTCGCCAGCCAGCGCGCGGCGGTCGAGGTCGCGCCTTTTTCCGACAGCACGAACACCGACGAGCCGCGCGCGCTCGGCACGGTGAACGCGTCGGCGTGGATCGAGACGAACAGGTCGGCCTGCACCTTGCGCGCCTTTTCCACGCGGGTGCCGAGCGGGACGAAATAATCGCCGTCGCGGGTCAGCATCACGCGCGTGTTCGGCAGCGCTTCCAGTTTGGTTTTCAGGCGCTTGGCCACAGCCAGCACGATGTCCTTTTCGCGCGTGCCGGTGGCGCCGATCGCGCCCGGGTCTTCGCCGCCGTGGCCGGGGTCGAGGGCGATGGTGACCATGCGCACCACGTTGCTGACTGGCGGCTTCGGCTTGATCAGGGACTTGCCGGGCGCCGGCGGCGGCTGTACGGGCGGGGTGCCGCCCATGGCGGCGATCTCGGCTTCGATACGCGCGACCGGATCGGGCACCGGCGTCTGGCTGGGGGCCGGCTGCGCAGGGACGGCGGTCGGGGTGCCGTCGCCGGGCGACCATTCGCCTTTTTCGATCAGCGCCAGAATCGGGTCCGGCTCGCGCACGGGATACAAGTCGAAGATCAGGCGGTGTTTATAGGTGCCGACCGGCGCCAGCGTGAACACCTGGGGCTTGATCTCTTCCTTCAGGTCGAACACCAGGCGCACCACCTTCGGGCGGTTCTGGCCGACGCGCACCTGCTTGATGTAGGGATCGTTCGGCTCCACCTTGGCCACCAGGCTTTTCAGGGTGGCGTTCAAATCGAGGCCGTCGATGTCGACCACCAGGCGCGGCGGATCGGGCACCAGGAAGTGCTCGGTCTTCAGGTCGCTGTCGTTTTCCAGCGTCACGCGGGTGTAGTCGTCGGCCGGCCAGACGCGCACGGCCA
>Ga0308160_10003734_pt1 | contig 16830 bp, 14 predicted proteins | sample PhyFR1_FD_201036 | JGI IMG/M metagenome (GOLD analysis project Ga0308160, IMG submission 201036) | Phyllosphere microbial communities from UC Gill Tract Community Farm, Albany, California, United States - DLSLF.R1 | ecosystem: Host-associated > Plants > Phyllosphere > Unclassified | place: USA...
GCGATCGACCTGACCGTGGCGATCGACCGGCTGCAACCCGGCCAGGTGCATCGCGCCAGCAGCGCGCACGCCATCGCCGGCGGCAAGGGCATCAACGTCGCCGCCTGCCTGGCCGATGCCGGCATCGCCACTGCTGCGCTCGGCGTGCTCGGCGCCGGCAACGCGCATCTGTTCGAGAGCCTGTTCGCCGCGCGCGGCATCGACGACCGCTGCCTGCGCGTGCCCGGCGACACCCGCACCAACCTCAAGCTGGTCGCCGCCGACAGAGGCGCCACCACCGACATCAACCTACCCGGGCTGCCGCTGGGCGCGGCCGAGCTGCACGCGGTCGGTGCACGTCTGGCCGAACTGCTGCGCCCCGGCCTGCCGGTGGTGCTGACCGGCAGCCTGCCGGCCGGCCTGGCCGACGACAGCTGGCGCACGCTGCAGGCGCAGGCCGCAGCCGCCGGCGCGCGGGTGCTGCTGGACACCAGCGGCGCACCGCTGCGCGAAGCGCTGGCCGCGCCGCGCGCGCAGCTGCCGTTCGCGATCAAGCCCAACCGCCACGAGCTGGAGGACTGGGCCGGCGCGCCGCTGCACGGCACCGCCGAGGTACTGGCGGCCGCGCGCGCGCTGCTGGCCAGCGGCATCGCCCTGGTGGTGGTGTCGCTGGGCACCGACGGCGCGCTGTTCGTGCGCGGCGAGCAGGCGCTGCTGGCGCACCCGCCGCAGCTGGCCGGCGGCAGCAGCGTCGGCGCCGGCGATGCGATGGTCGCCGGCCTGGTCGCCGCGCTGCTGGCCGAGGCCGACCTGGCGACCTGCGCGCGCCAGGCCACCGCCTTCGCCGTGGCCACGCTGGGCAGCGGCGCCGCGCGCCGGTTGCCGCGCGACCAGGTCGCCGGCATCGCTGCCACGGTGCGCATCGAGGCGCTGCAATGAACGCCTCGTCGACCCCCATGTCTTCGAACCGAATGTCATCGAACCGCACGCCGCCGCCATCGCGCGCGGCGTCCCCCTGCGTCCATCGGGAGCAAGCATGAATCCTATCTTCGTGGTGATCGTCGCCGGCGAGCGCAGCACCGAAGCCGTCCTCGCCGCCGAAGCCTTGCGCCATGCGGCCAGCGCGCGCGGCGCGGTGCTGCACGCCGAGGTGCGTACGCCGCAGGGCGTGATCGCCCCCCTGGAGTTGGCCAAGGCCGGCAGCGGCTATCCACTGCTGCTGGTCGGCGATGGCGATGCCGATGAAGCACGATTTCCAGGCGTCGCGCCGCTGCGCGCCAGCCTGGATGCGGTGCTCGACGATGCGAGTGGCGTGCTCGCGCCGCTGCTGGCCGCGGCCGATGCCGCGCCGGCAACGACCGCCAACGCCGCAACACAAACGGATGGTGCCAAGCGCATCGTCGCCGTGACCTCCTGCCCCACCGGCATCGCCCACACCTTCATGGCCGCCGAAGGCCTGCAGCAGGCGGCCAAGACCCTGGGCTACCAGATACGGGTCGAAACGCAAGGCTCGGTCGGCGCGCAGGACACGCTCAGCGATGCCGAAATCGCCGACGCCGACCTGGTGCTGATCGCCGCCGACCGCGAAGTGGACCTGTCGCGCTTCGGCGGCAAGCGCCTGTTCAAGAGCGGCACCAAGCCGGCGATCAACGACGGCCCCGGGCTGATCCGCAAGGCGCTGGCCGAGGCCGGCGTGCATGCGGCCAGCGGCAACGGCGCCGCAACGGCGAGCAGCGAACGCGGCAAGTCGGCCGGCCCGTACAAGCACCTGATGACCGGCGTGTCGTTCATGCTGCCGTTCGTCACCGCCGGCGGCCTGCTGATCGCGCTGGCGTTCGCGCTGGGCGGCATCTACGCCTTCGACGACGCGCACAAGGGCACCCTGGCCTGGTCGCTGTTCCAGATCGGCGCCAAGGCTGGCTTCACCCTGATGGTGCCGGCGCTGGCCGGCTACATCGCCTACTCCATCGCCGACCGCCCCGGCATCGCCCCCGGCATGATCGGCGGCATGGTCGCGGCCAACCTCGGCGCCGGCTTCATCGGCGGCATCTTCGCCGGCTTCATCGCCGGCTACGGCGTGGCCGCGCTGAACCGCGCGATCAAGCTGCCGCGCACGCTGGAAGGGCTGAAGCCGGTGCTGATCCTGCCGGTGCTGGGCACCTTGCTGGTCGGCCTGACCATGCTGTACGTGGTCGGCCAGCCGGTCGCCGAAGCGCTGGCCTGGCTCACCGACTGGCTGCGCGGCATGCAGGGCAGCAGCGCGGTGCTGCTGGGTCTGCTGCTGGGCGCGATGATGGCCTTCGACATGGGCGGGCCAGTGAACAAGGCCGCCTATGCGTTCTCCACAGGCCTGATCGCCAGCCAGGTGTACACGCCGATGGCCGCGGCGATGGTCGCCGGCATGACCCCGCCGTTGGGCATCGCGCTGGCCACCTGGGTGTTCCGCAACCGCTTCACCCGCGAGGAGCGCGGCACCAGCGCCGCCACCGGCGTGCTCGGCCTGGCCTTCGTCACCGAAGGCGCGATCCCGTATGCGGCGCGCGACCCGTTGCGCACCATCCCGGCGCTGATGCTGGGCTCGGCGCTGGCCGGCGCGATCTCGATGGCCGCCGGCGCCGAACTGAAGGTGCCGCACGGCGGCGTGTTCGTGCTGCCGATCCCCAACGCGGTCACCCATCTGGGCATGTACCTGATCGCGCTGCTCGCCGGCACCGTGCTGACCGCGCTGGCGCTGCGCGTGCTGAAGAAGCCGGTCGCCGAATAAGTCCTGCGCCGGCGCGCCGCCGGGGGCGATGTCCCCTCCCCCCATCGCCCGCGGCGACGCGCCGGCCTCCACCACACCCCAGGAGTCTCTGCCATGTCCCTCCCCCTCACCCGGCGCCTGTCGCTCACCGCCCTGGCGCTCGCCCTCGCCCCGCTGGCCCATGCCCAGGACGCCAGCGACGCGTTCAAGCTCAAGCTCGCCTACACCGGCGAGGCCGCGGTCTCGCTGGACGGCGGCAAGGAACAGGGTAGCGCCTACGCCGGCCAGCTGATGCTCGGCACCGACGTCGACCTGCAGCGGCTGATGGGCTGGAACGGCGCCACGCTGAAGGTCTACGCGATCAACCGCCACGGCACCAACCTGGCCAACAGCGACATCGGCAACAGCACCTCGGTGCAGGAAATCTACGGCGGCCAGGGCACGCGCCTGGCCAACTTCACCATCGCGCAGAAGCTGTTCGACGACCGCCTGGAACTGGAGGCCGGACGCAGCGTGGCCAACATCCACTTCCTCGGTTCGGACCTGTGCGGCTACTTCCAGGGCAACTCGGCCTGCGGCAACCCGACCTTCGTGTTCCGCACCAGCAACTTCACCTACTGGCCGGTGTCCAGCTGGGCCGCGCATGCCAAGGCCTGGGTGACCCCGAACGTGTACGTGCACGTCGGCGCCTACGAGGTCAATCCGACCCAGGCCGAGGACGGCGAGCACGGCCTGAACTGGAGCAGCCGCGACCGCACCGGGGTGATCGTGCCCTACGCGATCGGCTACAAGACCGAAGCGGCAAGCGTGCGCTTCCCGGCGATGTACGAACTGGGCGGCTGGCAGGACAACTCCGACTACACCGACCCGCTGACCGATCGCAACGGCAACCCGGCGCGGCTCAGCGGGCTGGACTACGCCACCCGCAACGGCCGCTCCGGCGCATTCTTCCGCTTCGAACAACAGGTCACCCGCCCCGACGCCGACAGCGCGCGCGGCCTGGTGCTGTTCGGCTCGGTGCTCAAGGGCACCTCCGGACAGCTGATCGAAGACCATTTCCTGGAGCTGGGCCTGGTCCAGCGTGGCACCTTCGCCAGCCGCGACCAGGACAACATCGCCTTCGTCGTCACCCAGCAGCGCTACAGCGACGACGCGCTGGAAGACCTGCGCCTGGCGCGCGCCGCGGCCGGCGGCAGCGGCACCCCGCACAGCTCGCAGTACATGATGGAACTGAGCTACGGCATCCAGGTCACCCCGCAGCTGCGCATCGCGCCGAACCTGCACTACATCGTGCATCCGGACCAGTTCAACGACCCGTCGCGGACCCGCGACCTGCCGAATGCGTTGGTCGCCGGCATGCGCGTGGATTGGGCGTTGTAGGCCGGGATTGGGGATTCGGGATTTTGGGATTCGTCGCGCCTGCGGATGCTGATGGCGGCATTTGCAGGTCGCGGCGTTTCCACAGCGCTCGGGCAGCGGATCGCCGCGATGCCGGACGGCAGGATCGAAGCTACCGCGCTAGCGGCGATCCTGATTAGTTAACGAAGCCACGGTCCAGCGGATCTCGCGAGACGAAAGATGGCCTGGGACGGATGCATAGCCAGCTCCCAACAGTTGCCATGCGATGCCGATTCCTGCATCGGGGCGACCTCCAGACCGTCGCCACCAGCCTGGTGTGCCGCGAAGCGCGGCAAAGCAACATGCACCCAAACGCACGACGCCCCGGCATGCCGGGGCGTCGTGCGTTTCGTCCGTGTCACTCCGCTCGCATGCAGATGCGCCAGTCCGTCGGCGCATGCGGGATCGAAATCGGGTGGCCGGCGAATCGAGATCCGTTCGATTCCGTGCAAGCGCGCATCCCTGGCGCGGGAGCGATGACGTTGCCGACAGACACAGGATGCCTGTGGCCGCGTGCCGGCGCGATCGGTCGATGCCGTGTCGTGCCGTCAGAATTTCCCGACATGGGCCGACAATCGATGGCGGGCTAAGGACCCCGATCTGCCGCAAGCTGCCGCGCGCACAGCCCTTGCGGCTGCCAGGCCTGGGTCAAGGTCGTCGCTGGCCGGTCGGCGTCGTGGAGGATGAGCGCAAAGCCTTGCCGTGGCAGCGTGCCGATCGCCATCAGCAGCATTGGCGGTCCCGCCTCGATCGTCAGGCTGTTGCCGGGTCCGCGCCCGATCTGGACGCCGGCGGGTGTCTCCAGGCAGGTGTCGCCGCTGACCGCGAAGAAGGCCTCCGGGCCGGAATGGACGTGCAACGGTGCCGTCGTCCCTGGAGGGAAGATCGAGCGCAGATATTCGGCCGCATAGGTCGACGCCGGCGCCACCGCAAGCGGACCGACCGTGGACACGTGCTCGCCGCCCTCTGAATGCCATGCGGCCTGCGCGAGGGTGAATAGCCAGACCGATCCGAACGCCTCCACGACCACGCTGGTCGGGGCCGCGGCAGCGTCTGCGGACTCCTTCGACGCAAAGCGATCGAGATGCCAGAACACCGCTTCGGCAGGCAATGTCGGCAGCGGCTTGCGCGCCAGCAGGCACGCCGGACCCGCTTCCTCCACTGCGCCGCATTGCCGTGTGGTCGCCTGCGCGACCGCCGCGGAGGGGCACGCCGCCGCAACCGCAAGCAGACAGAAAAGCATTCCGCGCATTGCCAATCCCCTGGCCGCAAAGCAGATCGGGAGCTTGCGCGCTTGCGGGCCTGGTTTCAACGCGTGCGCGCATCGACGAGCGGCGGCTTGCGCAACGGCAGCCGCCACCGCCGGAGGACCGCGGCCGTCGCCGAGCCGCCCGCTGGTCGCACCGGCTCGGCGCCAGCCGCGCCGCAGCTGCCGCGCAACCGTCACCGTCGCTACATAAACGGATCCCATCGTAATCGCCTCGCCACCGCCGATTACGACGGTTTTCCAACATCCGCGTTGCAAGCATCTCGCGCCATGCGCATCCTGGTTGCCGAAGACGATACGTCCATTGCCGTTGCGTTGCGCGACTCGCTCGCCGAGTGCGGGCACGTGGTGGACCACGTCAACGACGGCGCCGCCGCCGAGCGCGCGCTCAGCGCCGAGTCCTACCACCTGCTGGTGCTGGACCTGGGCCTGCCGCGGCGCGACGGCCTGCAGGTGCTGCAGCGCGTGCGCGAGCGCCGCGACGAGGTCGCGGTGCTGGTGGTGACCGCGCGCGACAGCGTGGAAGACCGCATCCGCGCCCTCGACCAGGGCGCCGACGACTACCTGATCAAGCCGTTCGAACTGTCCGAGTTCCTGGCCCGCACCCGCGCCCTGCTGCGCCGGCGCAGCAGCGGCGGCATCCCCGAGCTGGCCCTGGGCCAGTTGCGGATCAACCTGGCCGGGCGCCGGGTGTGGCTGCAGGAAGAACCGCTGGAGCTGACCGCGCGCGAATTCGCGCTGCTGGAAACGCTGCTGATGCGCAGCGGGCGCGTGGTCAGCCGCGGCCAGCTCACCGACGCGCTGTGCGACTGGCAACACGAGATCACCGACAACGGCCTGGACATCTCCATGCACCGGCTGCGCCGCAAGCTGCACGGCTCGGGCGTCGGCATCCGCACCATCCGCGGCCTGGGCTACCTGCTGGAAGAATCCCGCACCGCAGAAGCCGGCGCCGATGCCGACGCGGACGCCGCCCACGATCCGCAGGCGTCGTGAGCGCGGCCGTGGCAGCCGAAACGGCGGGCGCGCTGCCCGCCCATCCCAGCCTGCGCCGGCGCCTGCTGGCGTTCCTGCTGATTCCGACCCTGCTGCTGATGCTGGTGGTCTCGGCGCTGTTCTACCTGCTGATGCTCAAGTACTCCAACCACGTCCACGACATGGACCTGAAGGAGGACACGCTGGGCCTGGCCAAGGCGGTCAACGATGCCGGCGCCAGCCTGCCGCTGCCGCTGCAGGCGCGGCGCCTGCTCGAATACAGCAGCGACGGCCGGGTGTTTTTCGAAGTGCGCAGCCGCGACCACGGCGTGATCAGCAACAGCGCGCAGCCGATCCCGGCGCACGACGCGCCGGCCACGCTCGGCCGGGTGACGCTGCGCGACGAACGCATGGCCGACGGCACCCCGGTGCGCGTGGCCAGCCTGATCGTGCCGTCGGCCTGGGAGGCCAGCGACCGGCTGACGATCTCGGTGGCCGAGACCCTGGACGACCGCCACCGCCGGGCGCGCGAGATCCTGATGCTGATGCTGCCGATCGAACTGCTGCTGACCTGCTCGCTGTTGGCGCTGGTCTGGCATGGCGTGCGCGTGGGCCTGCGCCTGCTGCAACCGGCGGTGCGCCGGCTCGACGACAGCCAGCGCGACCTGAGCCCGGTGTCTGGCCCCGACATCCCGATCGAGGTGCTGCCGCTGACCCAGGCCATCGACGGCCTGCTCGGCCGCCTCAAGCAGCTGATGGCCTTGCAGGAGCGCTTCGTCGCCGATGCCGCGCACCAGCTGCGCACGCCGCTGGCCGGGCTGAGCATGCACGTGCAGCGCGCGCAGGCCAGCACCCGCCCGCAGGACACCGCGCAGGCGCTGCAGCACATCCGCCAGTTGACCGACCGCGCGATTCGCAGCTCCACCCAACTGCTGGCGCTGACCCGCGCGCAGGCGCCGCGCGAGAGCATCCGCCCGCTGCTGCCGTTGGACCTGGCCGCGTGGCTGCCGCAGGCGCTGGCCGAACGCATTCCCGACGCGCTGCAGGCCGGTGTTGACCTGGGCTACGACGACGACGATACCGAGGGCGGACCGGCTTGGGTCGCCGCCGATACCTGGTCGTTGCGCGAACTGCTCGACAACCTGCTCGACAACGCCTTCAAGCACGCCGCCGGCGGCATGGTCACGGTGAGCCTGCGCCGGCAGCCGCGGCACCTGCAGCTAGCGGTCGACGATGCCGGCCCGGGCGTGGACGAGGCCTTGCTGCCGCGCCTGGGCGAACGCTTCTTCCGTGCCCCGGATGCGCCGGAAGGCGGCACCGGCCTGGGCCTGGCGATCGTCGCCAGCATCGCCGCACGCCACCACGCCGCCCTGCGCTACCAGCGCTCGACGCTGGGCGGATTGCGCGTGGAACTGGACCTGCCGGCCAGCCCGGCACTACCCGCATGAGCCGGCGCCACGCATCCCGGCTGGCCGGCCTTGCAGCGCTGGGCGCCGCGGCGTTGGCCGGCTGCGTCAGCACGCCGCTGCCCGACCTGGCGCAACCGCTGCCGCCGCAATGGACCGCGCTGCCGGCCGCGGCCACGCCACGGCCGGCCGGCAGCGCCTGGTGGCAGGACTTCCACGATCCGCAACTCGACGCCCTGGTCGCGCAGGCGCTGCGCGACGATCTCGACGTGGCCCAGGCCCTGGCCAGGCTGCGCGCGACGCGGCGCATGGACAGCGTCGCCACCGCCAGTTTGAAGCCGCAGTTGCACGCGCGCACCGAAGAACCGATCGATCCCGACGCCAGCGCCTCGTTCCTGGTCGCCGGCTTCGATGCGGAGTGGGAACTGCCGCTGTTCGGGCGCGGCGAAGCGACCCGCCGCATGAGCCGCGGCGACCTGCAGGCCGCACAGGCCAGCCTGGAACAGGTCCGCACCGCCACCGTCGCCGACGTGGCGCGCAACTGGATCGAACTGCGCCACGCGCAACAGGCCGAACAGGTGCTGCAACGCATCGCCGACGCGCGCCAGCGGCAGGCGACGTTGAGCGCGGCGCTGGTCGACCTGCGCCTGGCGCCGCCGGCGGCCGCCGCGCAGGCGCAGGCCGCGCAGTTGCAGGCGCAAGCCGCATTGGGCGAACCGCGCACCGCCAGCGCCACCGCCGCGCAACGGCTGGCGGTGCTGCTGGCGCGCAGCGCGCCGGACCCGGCATGGAGCGCCACCGTTGCGCCAGCCGCCGCCCCGGGCGCAGAGGCGTCGGGCCTGCAGATCGGCGCGATCGACGCGGTGCCCGCCGACCTGCTGCGACGCCGTCCGGACATCGCCGCGCGCGAAGCCGAGGTGCTGCGCGCGGCCGGCGAACTGGGGATCGCCCGCGCCGACCGCTACCCCAGCATCGGCCTGGGCGGCGCCATCCACTGGTCCACCAACCTGCTCTCGCACCGCCGCACCGCCACCCCGCACGAGATCGCCTCGCTGGGGCCGCTGATCGATATCCCGCTGTTCGACTGGGGCCTGCGCCAGGCCCAGGCGCAGGCGCGCGGCGACCTGCTGCAGGCCGCTGCGCTGGCCTACCGCCAATGCGTGCTGGAGGCGGTGGCCGAAGTGCAGAACGCGCTGACCGCGCTGGAACAGCAGCGCCAGCGCACGCTGGTGCAGCAGCAGGCGCTACAGGCGCTGCAGCAGGCCGCCGACGCGGCGCAGGCGCGACGTAAGCTGGGCCTGGGCAGCGATCTGGACGTCGCCACGCAACAGGCCGCGCGCGACCAGGCCGCGCTGGAACTGCTCGAGGCGCAGCGCCAGCGCGACCTCGACTACATCGCGCTGCAGACCGCGCTGGGCAGCGCGGACACGCCGGCCGCCGCCACCGAGGCAGGCGCGGCAGGCGCGGCGCCCTGATGGTCGCGCTGGCCCGCCAGACCCTGCGCCACGAATGGCGCCGCTTCCTGCCGGTGGTGGTCTCGGTCGGCTTCGCCAGCCTGTTGCTGCTGCTGCAGACCGCGCTGGTGCTGGGCATCTTCGGCAGCGCCAGCGTCTACGTGTCCGGCTCCGACGCCGATCTGTGGCTGGGCTATCCGGGCACGCAGAGCGTGGACCAGGGCCGCCCGATCGATCCCGATGCCGCCACCGCGCTGTACCTGGACCCGCGGGTGCTGCAGGTCGAACCGTTCGTGTGGTTCGACGGCGACTGGCGCGGCCCCGACGACACCGGCGCGGTGTCGATCTACGTCTCCGGCATCGACACCCGCAGCGACGGGCTGATGTTCGCGCGGCTGTTGAGCCCCGCCCTGCGCGCGGCGCTGCGCGAACCGGACACGGTGGTGGTGGACCGCGCCGAACTGGACAAGCTCGGCGTCGGCATCGGCCGCAGCGCGCGCATCAACGGCCACCGGGTGCGGGTGATCGGGGTCGGCCGCGGCCTGCGTGCGCTGGGCGGGGTCAACGTGCTGGCCTCGCTGGAGACCGCGCGCGCCTTGAACACCGATGCCGTGCACCCGGACTGGCCGACCTACATAGTCGCGCGGCTGCGGCCCGGCACTGATGCTGCGGCAGTGGCGCACGGCCTCGCCGGCAGCGCCGCGCCGGCACGCATCGAGGCATGGAGCGCAGCGCAGTTCGCCCGGCGCAGCATCCTGTTCTGGATGTTCGACACCGGCGCCGGCTCCGGCGTGCTGTTCCTCGGCGGCATCGTGCTGCTGGTCGGCGTGGCGATCACCAGCCAGACCCTGCTGGCCACGGTGCTCGGCGCCGCACGCGAGTACGCCACGCTCAACGCCTTGGGCGTGAGCATGCGCGCACTGCGCTGGGTGGTGCTGGAGCAGGCGGCCTGGGTCGGCGCACTCGGCCTGCTCGGCGCCAGCGCGCTCGGCGCCGCGCTGGTGGCGCTGGCCCGCGCGCACGACGTGCCGGTGGCCTTCGATGGCAACGGCTGGGCGGCGTGCGTGGTCGCGGTGATGCTGCTGACCCTGCTGTCGGCGCTGGCCGCGCTACGCGGCTTGCACCGCGCCGATCCGGCGCTGTTGCTGCGATGAACCGGGCCACCGCACCCAACGCGCTGTTGCCAGACACCGCCACGTTGCACGGCAGCGGCCTGTGCAAGAGCTTCGTCTCCGGCAAGCTGCGCACCGACGTGCTGCGCGAGGTGACGCTACAGGTGTGGCCCGGCGAACTGACCCTGATCTCCGGACCCTCGGGTTGCGGCAAGAGCACCCTGCTGTCGATCCTCAGCGGCCTGCAGCGCGCCGACAGCGGCCGCGTGCAGGCGCTGGGCGAAGACCTGGGCAAGCTCGACGCGAGCGCGTTGGAGCGCTTCCGCCTGCGCCATACCGGCTTCATCTTCCAGGGCTTCAACCTGTTCCCGGCGCTGAGCGCGCTGGACCAGGTGCGGCTGCCGCTGCAGTACATGGGCCTGGCCGCGGCCGAGGTGCGCGCACGCGCCGAAGCGGCGCTGGCCGAGGTCGGCATCGCGCACCGCCAGCAGCTGCGCCCGGCCGAGCTGTCCGGCGGCGAGAAACAGCGCGTGGCGATCGCGCGGGCACTGGCCAAGCACCCGGCGCTGCTGTTCGCCGACGAGCCGACCAGCGCGCTGGACGCCGGCAACGGCCAGATCGTCATCGACCTCCTGCACCGCATCGCCCGCAGCCACAACACCATGGTGCTGTGCGTCAGCCATGATCCGCGGCTGATCCGCCATGCCGACCGCGTGCTGTCGATGGAGGACGGCCGCATCCTCGACGACCGCCGCCTGGCGCCGCCGCCCTCGCCCCCCTCTTCGCCCCGGATGTCCGCACCATGAAAGCGTTGCTCGCCGCTCCCCTGCTGGGCCTGCTGCTGGTCGCCTGCGCGCGACCGCCGCAGGCCGCGCCCGCGCCCAACGCGGCGCCGGCCTACCTGGCGGTGGCGCGCGGCCGCATCGACGTGGAAGGCGGCCTGCTGCGGCTGAGCCTGCCGGTCGCCGCGACGCTGCAGCGAGTGGCGGTGCACGAAGGCGACGCGGTGCGCCGCGGCGCGCTGCTGATCGAAGCCGACGACCGCGCCGCCGCGCTGGACCTGGACATCGCGCAGACCCGCGCGCAGGCCGCGAGCGCGCATGTGCGCCAGCTGCAGCAGCGGCTGGCGCACGCACAGCAGCGCCAGCGACGGCTGGCCGAAGCGGCGCGGATCGGCGCCGGCGACGGCCAGAGCGCCGACGATGCCGGCGACGCCAGCCAGACCCTGGCCGACGCGCTGCAGGCCGCGCGCAGCGACGCCGCGCTGGCCACCGAGCAGGTACATCAGGCGCAGCTGCAGCGCGACCAGTACCGCCTGTATGCGCCGACCGACGGCCGTGTACTGCAACTGGCCGCCGCGGTCGGCGCGCACAGCGACGGCGGCGCCACGCCGCTGCTGACCCTGCTGCCGGACGCGCCGCGCCTGGTCCGCGCCGAATTGAACGAAAGCTACGCCGCCGCGGTGCGCCCCGGCATGCAGGCCGAGGTGATCAGCGACGACGGCCGCCAGACCGCGCTGGGCAGCGCGGTGGTGCGCTGGCTGGCGCCGGCGTTCGGCCCGGCGCAACTGCACGACGACGCCGATGGCGCCAGCGCCGGCAACGACCGCAGCGTGGCCTGCGTGCTGGCGTTCCGGCAGCCGTCGGCGCTGCGCCTGGGCCAGCGCGTGCTGGTGCGCTTCCGCAACCCTTCCGTAGCGCAACGCTGACGAAAGGCTGCTGAAACGCCCATCCGCCACGCTGCGCGCGTTCCTTCGCAGCCAACCCCGTGCCGCCATGATCCAATCCGCCGAATTCCACTTCCAGGGCGGCCGCCACGGCGTGCTGCTGATCCACGGCCTGACCGGCACCCCCAGCGAGATGCGCCTGCTCGGCAAATCGCTGAACCGCGAGGGCTTCAGCGTGCACGGCGTGCAGCTGGCCGGGCATTGCGGCAACGAGGACGACCTGCTCGCCACCGGCTGGCGCGACTGGACCGCCAGCGTCGAACAGGCCGCGGCGCAGATGCGCCCGCAGGTGGACAAACTGTTCGTGGCCGGGCTGTCGATGGGCGCGCTGCTGGCGCTGCAACTGGCCGAAGAGCGGCCGGAGTGGATCGATGGCGTTGGCGTGCTCGGCGCCACCTTCCGCTACGACGGCTGGAACATCCCGCGCCGCGCGCGGCTGGCGTTCCTGCTGCCGTGGTTCAAGCGCCTGGGCATCGGCCGCCGCCGCATGTTCCTGGAAGAACCGCCGTACGGCCTGCGCGACGAGCGCATCCGCGCGCAGATCAGCGGCGCGATGCTCGGCGGCGACAGCAGCGCCGCCGGCCTGCCCGGCAATCCCTGGCACGCGCTGGCCGAGATGCATCTGCTGTCGCGGCGGGTGCGCCGCAACCTGGCCAAGGTGACCGCGCCGTGCCTGGTCGCGCATGCGGCCGAGGACGACATCGCGCATCTGCGCAACGCACAACTGGTGGTGGCCGGCGTGTCCGGACCGGTGGAACTGCTGTTGCTGCACGACAGCTACCACATGATCACCCTGGACCGCGAACGCCGCGTGCTCGGCGCGCGCCTGGCGCAGTTCTTCGCCGCGCAGGCCGCAGCGCCGCGCCAGGCCGCCTGATGGCGCTGCAGGCGCCCGTGGTCGGCGTGTGGCTGGCGACGGTGGCGCTGGACACGGTCGGCCAGCTGGCCTTCAAGCACGTCGCCAGCGATCCGCTGGCGAGCGGCGCGGCGCGCTGGCGGCGCATGGCGCGGCAGCCGTGGCTGTGGCTGGGCATGGCCTGCTACGCGTTCGAATTCCTGGCCTGGACCGCGTTCCTGTCGCTGGTGCCGCTGGGCCGCGGCGTGCTGCTCGGCTCGATCAACATCGTGGCGATCATGCTCGCCGGGCGCTGGCTGTTCGGCGAGCGGCTGGGGCGCATGCAGGTGGCCGGGATCTGCCTGGTCAGCGCCGGCGTGGCCGTAGTCGGGCTGGGCACATGAGCCGCCCTTCGCTGCAACGCTACGCGCTCGGCTTCGCCTTGCTGCTGGGCTTCGACACCCTGGCCCAGTTCGGCTTCAAGCTCGGCGGCGCGCACGCGTTCCCGCCGCAGGCCGAGTGGGCCTGGGTGCTGCGCCTGCTCGCCAGTCCCTGGCTGTACGCCGCGCTGCTGGGCTATGTCGGCGCGTTCTTCACCTGGATGAAACTGCTCGAACACGCACCGATCGGGCCGGCTTTCGCCGCCTCGCATCTGGAGATCGTCAGCGTGCTGCTGCTGTCGGCGTGGTGGTTCGGCGAACCGATCGGCATGCTGCAGGCGCTCGGCGCGGCGCTGATCGTGGCCGGCATCGTCTGCCTCGCGCTCGGCGAGCGCGCCGCGCCGGCCGATGCGCACTGACGTTCCGCCCACCGCCGGCCTGCCGCTGCGCTGGCGCGACCTGTGGCCGGCGCGCGCGCCGCAGCGACTGGCCGCGCAACTCGGCTTTCCCGATGCGCTGCTGACCTGCTCGGGGACCGCCGCGCTGGTCGTCGCGCTGCGCACCCTGGCCGCCGGCAGCCGCCGCCGGCAGGTGCTGGTGGCCGCCTACACCTGCCCGCTGGTCGCGCTGGCGGTGGCCCATTGCGGCCTGCAACTGGTGCTGTGCGATCTGCTGCCCGATGCGATCGAACCCGACCCCGTACAGCTGGCGCAGCGCTGCGGCAGCGACACCCTGGCGATCGTCGCCACCCATCTGGGCGGACGCCTGACCGACCTGGAACCGTTGCGCCATGCCGCCGCGGCCTGCGGCGCGATGCTGATCGAGGACGCCGCGCAGGCGCTGGGCGGCGTGCATGCGGACGGCCGCCCCGCCGGCCTGGGCGGCGACATCGGCTTCTGCAGCCTGGCGGTGGGCAAAGGCCCGACCCTGTACGAAGGCGGCCTGCTGATGTCGCCGCATGCGCCGTTGCGGCGCAGCCTGGCCGCGATGGCGACGCGCCTGGGCCAGCCCGACTGGCGCCGGGAACTGCAGCGCAGCCTGCAATTGCTCGGCTACGCCGCGCTGTACCGGCCGCACACCTTGCGCTGGGCCTACGGCGCGCCGCTGCGCCGCGCCTTGCGCCGCGGCGACCGCGTGGCTGCGGCCGGCGACCATTTCGATGCGGCGATCCCGCAGCACGCGGTCGGCGCCTGGCGCGAAGCGGTCGGCGTACGCGCCAGCGCGCGCTGGCCGGCGTTCCTGGCGCAAGCGCGTGTACAAGGTCTGCGCCGCAGCGAACGCCTGGCCGCGATCGCCGGTCTGCGCGTCGTCGCCGACAGCGCCGGCGCGCAGGGCAGCTGGCCGGCACTGCTGGTGCTGCTGCCGGACGCGGCCGCGCGCGAACGCGCACTGGCGCAGCTCTGGCCGCGCGGCCTCGGCGTCGGCCTGCTGTTCGTGCACGCCCTGCCCGACTACGCCTATCTGCACGGCATCGTCGATCCCGCACCGATGCCCCACGCACGCGACTTCGCGGCGCGCTGCATGAGCATCAGCAACAGCCCGTGGCTGGACGAGGATGGATTCGAGGCGATCGTCGCGGTGCTGCGGCAGGTGTGCGCGGAGCGGATGGGCTGATGTCGCACCCTGCCTACTCCTGTAGGAGCGGCTTCAGCCGCGACAGGATCCATCGGTAACGCCCGTCGCGGCTAAAGCCGCTCCTACACGGCTCCGCTTTTTGCGCAGACCCGCGTCGAGCATGTGCTACCGCCGCAACCCCGCCTCCGCCAGCGCCTCCAGCAGCCGCAGGTTCACCTCGTGCTGCTGCGCTTGCCATTCCGCAAGCGATTGCGGCGACGGCACCGGCTGCGCATCCAGCGCCGCCAGGCGTCGCTTCCACCACTGCGGATACCGCGCTTCCGACACCTCGCCGGTGACGTCGCTGCCGAGCAGTTGTCCGTGCAGGTAGGCGATGGCGGTGAGCAGGTGCGGCACCCGCAGTTCGCCCTGGTCCCAGTTGGTGCGCGCGTCCTGCGGATCCAGCACGTCCTTGTCCAGCGACAGGTAGGTCGGCATCGGCGTGCTGCGCAGGTGCTGCAGGAAGGCGTCGATCATCTCCATGCTCGAGCCGAAGCCGCGCACCGCGCGGCCCAGGCCCAGGCGCCGCGCCCAGCCCACGTCGACGCCGCTGCACCAGTAGCGCAGCTTGCCGCTGTACAGCGGCCGCAGGTGGTTTTCCCAGGCATGCGCCGCACCGACATCGGCCGAGGTGATGCCGACCACTTCCACCCGCGCCACCTGCGGCAGCGCCGCCACCCGCCACACCCACGAGCCGCAATGCACCGCGAACGGGAAGCGCATGTTGTCCGGGTGGTTGTCGAACACCACCACCCGCAGCGGCGCCTGCGCGCGCTGCGCCTGGCGCACGATCAGCGGCAGGCTCAGGTGATGGAAATCGCCGCTGCCGAGCAGCACGGTGCCGTGCCGCGCCGGCAGCAAGCCGTCGAGCGCGGCGCCGAAGCGTCGCAGCCTGCGCAGCGAACAGGCGAAGCGCAGCCCGTCGCGCCATTGCTGCAGCGGCAGGCGCAACGCGCCCGGCACCGTGCCGAGCGAGTCATCCAGGTCCAGCAGTACCGGTGCGCTCATCTCATTCCGCCAGGTCGGCATCGGTGTCAGCGGTGCCGACGTCGTCGGCTTCGAACAGCGGCCGCAGCCGCCGCAGGGCGATGCGCAGCAGCGGGTTGCGCAGGTACACCGCATGCCAGGTGTAGGTGAAGCTGGCGCCGAGTTGCGCCTTCACTTCCGGATCGGTCCAGCCGGCGACATAGGCGCGCAGGCCATGGCCGCAGGCGTAGTCCAGGTTATGCATCCAGCTCAACGCGTACAGGTTGTGCTCGCGCGCCTCCGGGTAGTGCAGTCCGATGTACTTGTCGACCAAACGTCCCTGGTGCACGTAGCACAGGTTCCAGCCGATCAGCCGACCCTGGTGACGATAGGCGAACACCAGCCCGCCGGAGTCCGCATCGGTCAGCAGCGCATCGAAGAACGCTTCGGTCAGCAGATCGAAGTGCACCTCGCTCTGCGCATAGACCTGCAGGTACAGCGCATAGCACTGCGCGCGCAGCGCCGGGTCGGCGAAGGCGGCGCCGGTCGGCAGCGCCTCGATCTCCAGATCTGCGCGCGAGCGCAGCTTGCGGCGGATGTTGCGGCGGCGGCCGCGCGACAGGCGCGCCAGGTACTCGTCGGTGGAGGCGAAATCGATCGGCACCCAGGCCAGCGCCTGCCCGCGCAGCAACACGTAGCCGCTGCGTTCGCAGGCTTCCAGGAACACGTGCGCCCAGGCGTTGTCGGTGGCATGGAGCAGCGGCGACTGCTGCGGGATGTCCTTGACGATCAGCAGCGGGCGCTTGCGCCCCAGCTGCGCCCGCCACTGCCCCGGCAACTGCGCCGGATCGGCCGCGCGCGGCAGCCAGGCGTACTCGCTGACGGTGCTGCCGACGAAGCTGGTGCGCGGCCGCAGCCAGCGCCGCCACAGCCGCTGCAGCGGCCAGCCGGCCACGCGCGCGCGCAGCGCCGGGT
>Ga0308160_10003735_pt1 | contig 16830 bp, 17 predicted proteins | sample PhyFR1_FD_201036 | JGI IMG/M metagenome (GOLD analysis project Ga0308160, IMG submission 201036) | Phyllosphere microbial communities from UC Gill Tract Community Farm, Albany, California, United States - DLSLF.R1 | ecosystem: Host-associated > Plants > Phyllosphere > Unclassified | place: USA...
GGAATTTCCAGTCGGCGCCGTTACGATACACCTCGCCGAAGATCATTGCCGCTTCCGTCGAGCCGTCTTCCGACAGGTCGTAGCGGGCGATCTCGCTGTCGCCGTTGGCGTTGAGGCAGCGGATGAAGGCCTTGCCGACCATGCCGAAGTTCTGGCGGCGCGATTCGGCGTCGTGGATGGTGACGGCCAGCACGATCTTGTCGACGTCGGCCGGGACCTTGCTCAGGTCGACTGCCACGACTTCGTCGTCGCCCGCGCCTTCGCCGGTCTTGTTGTCGCCCGAGTGGACGACCGAGCCGTCGGCCGACTTCAGGTTGTTGTAGAAGATGAAGTCGGCGTCCGAGCGCACCTTGCCGGAGCTGTTCAACATGAACACCGCGCCGTCGAGGTCGAAGGCGGCGCCGTCGGTGGCGCGGGTGTCCCAGCCCAGGCCGACTTTCAGGTTGGTGAGGCCTGGGGCTTCTTTCGACAGGTTGACGTTGCCGCCTTTTTGCAGACTGATTGCCATTTGTGTATCTCCTTAGTGAGGACTGCTTTTTGAACACCGGGGTTGTCACGCGCAGCGAACTGGTGTTCTGCCATTCGCCGTGCGGTTCGTTTGCGGAGCGCTTTGTTGGGGCGCTCTCGCGTAATGCTGTGAATCTGTTCTTGCTTTGAACGCGTGGAGTCAGGACTCCACCCTACGTCACGGGTTTTCGTGGTGCGCCGTATCCGGTCGCCGCACCGGCAAAATACCGGTACGTAGGGGTCATTGAGGCCAATGGCCTCAATGACGTGTTCACTGGAGTCCTGACTCCACGCGGTACGGCGCTTGCTCTGCCGCACCGCGTGGACCTACTGCTTACGCCAGCTCTTTCACTTCATGCCCTTCGAGCGCGGCATGCTTCTTCTTGTGCTGGATCGACGACCACAGCGAAGCCGCGATAAAGGCCACACCCGTCAGACCGGTCACCAACTCAGGCACGTGGAACTTCATACTTGCCAGCATGATCACGGCCAGGATACCGATCGCGTAGTGCGCGCCGTGCTCCAGGTACACGAACTCGTCCAGCGTACCCTTCTTGACCAGGAAGACGGTCATCGAACGCACGAACATCGCGCCGATCGCCAGGCCCAGCATGATGATCACGACGTCGGAGGTGATCGCGAAGGCGCCGATCACGCCGTCGAAGGAGAACGATGCGTCGAGCACTTCGAGGTACAGGAAGCCGCCGATACCGCCGGTCTTGACCATGTTGCCGACATTGCTGCTCTCATCCGACTCGCTCTTCTCGAGCAGGCTGCTGATCATGTCCACGCCGACGTAGACCAGGATGCCCCAGATACCGGCTACCAGAACGATCATGCGCTGGGCTTCGTCAACGAAGGTCGAAGCGAACAGCAGGGCCGCCAGCGAGACCATCACCGAGATCGACGACACCTTGCCGAACGAACCGAGCTTTTTCTCGAAGTTGCCCAGCCAGTGGGTTTCCTTCTCGTCATCCAGCAGGAAGTTCAGGAAGACCAGCATCAGGAACATACCGCCGAAGGCCGCCACTTCCGCATGGTGCGCCGTCAGGTGGCCCGAGAACGACTTCGGATCGTTCAGCGCCAGGTTCCAGACTTCGGTCAGGCCGAGGTCAGCGGCGACTGCGACGATGACGATCGGGAACACCAGACGCATACCGAACACGGCGATGATCATGCCCAGGCCCAGGAACAGCTTCAGCCAGAACTCGTTCCAGCCTTTCAGGACCGAGGCATTGACCACGGCGTTGTCGAAGGAAAGCGAAACTTCCATGATCGACAGGATGGTGGCGATACCGATCGCCGTCAGCGCACCGGACGTGCCGCCATGCTCGTAACCCCACCAGCCCGCCAATCCGAGACAGATGATCGTGACGAGGAATGACCCTCTGAAATGCTTCATATTGATTTCCCTTCGTTGTTAAAGTTGACAGGACGCAGTGTAAGGGCTGGCCACCTATTGAAAAAGCGAAGATAATCGAAGGATTACTTCGGAAAAACAGAAGAGATCGGGTCGAAGATGAAAAACGCGAGTACGAATTTCCGCCATTTGTACTATTTCTGGGTGGTTGCCAAGGAAGGTAGCATCACGCGCGCTGCCGAGCGGCTCGGTTTGGCAGTGCAGACCGTCAGCAGCCAGATCGCCCTGCTCGAGCAGTCTCTGGGCAAATCGCTGTTCACCCAGCAGGGCCGGCGCCTGGTGCTGAGCGACGCGGGCGAGCTGGCGCGCACCTATGCCGACCAGATCTTTCTCCTGGGCGAGCAGATGCAGGATGCGCTCGACCAGTCCTCGACCTTACGCACCCGCGTCTCGGTCGGGATCTCCGATTCGCTGCCGAAACTGACCGCCTACCGCCTGCTGGAAGCCACCACCCAGCTGAGCACGCCGGTGCGCCTGGTCTGCCACGAGGACGAGTACGAAGCCCTGCTGGCCGACCTGGCCTTGCATAAGCTCGACGTGGTGCTGACCGACCGCGCCCTGCCTACCGGGAGCACCCTGCGCGTGTTCAGCCACCTGCTGTTCGAAAGCGAGATGACGGTGGTCGGAACGGCAGCCTTGGCCGAGACCTATAAACAGGATTTCCCGAAGAATTTGAATGGCGCGCCTTTCCTCCTGCCAACGAGGAATAATGCCTTGCGCGTCAAGATCGACGAGTGGTTCGAGCTGCAGGGCGTGCATCCGGACATCGTCGGCGAGTTCGAGGACAACGCTTTATTGAATACTTTTGGGCGCCGCGGACTGGGCCTGTTCTTCGCGCCGGCGGCGCTGGCCAGCGACCTGGCCGAGCAACTGCAGGCGGTGCTGGTCGGCCGGGTGCCGCAGGTACGCGAGCAGTTCTATGCGATCTCGAACGAGCGCAAGATCCAGCATCCGGCGGTCGAGGCGATCCTGGCATCGATGCACTAAAGAAGCGAATCAGCCGCTGAGTTGTACAATAGGCATCAGCAGTACCCTTCTTCAACTCACTGTTTGTATGGAAAATCTTTTATTTGTCGTTCTGGCCCTGTTGTTGGTTGTCCTGAACGGCTTCTTCGTGGCGGCGGAATTCGGCATCGTCACCTTACGTAAAACCCGCGTACGCGCCATCGCCAAGACTTCCGGCCTGCGCGGGCGCATCCTGGCCAAGGTCCACGGCCAGCTCGACGAATATCTCTCCGCCTGCCAGCTCGGCATCACCCTCGCCTCGCTGGGCCTGGGCTGGGTCGGCGAACCGGCCTTTGCCAGCCTGCTCGAACCGGTGTTCGCCTTTGCCGGCGTGACCTCCCCGCAGGTCATCCACGGCGTGTCCTTCGTGATCGCCTTCAGCGTCATCTCCTTCCTGCACATTGTCGTCGGCGAGCTGGCGCCGAAGTCGCTGGCGATCCGCATTCCCGAAGTGGTCGCGATGTGGTGCGCCCTGCCCCTGTACGGTTTTTACTGGGCCATGTACCCGGCGATCTGGCTGCTCAACGCCAGCGCCAACGCCACATTGCGCGTGGCCGGCCTGTCCGGCGCCGGCAGCCACGACACCCATTATTCGACCGAGGAACTGAAACTCATCCTGCGCACCAACACCAGCACCGGCAAGGAAAAATTCACCCACGACGAGCGCCACATCCTGGCCCAGTCGCTGGAATTTTCCGAGATGGCCGTGTCCGACCTGATGCGCCCGATTAACGAAGTCATCGCCCTGCACGAAGACCTGTCGATCGAGGAAAACCTGGACACGGTGCGCCGCAACCGTTTCTCGCGCTATCCCTATTTCGACGAGGAAGGCGAAGAAGTGCTGGGCGTGATTCACCTGAAGGACCTGTTCTTCGCCCAGCAGTCGGGCAAGGACATCAGCGACCTGTCGCAATTCCTGCGTCCCGTCGAGACGATCTCGGCGCGCACCCCGGCCCAGGACATCTTCCGCCGCTTCCGTTCCGGCGCCCCGCACTTCGCCCTGATCGGCGAGAAGGGCAAGCGCCCGGTCGGCTTCATCACCCTCGACAACCTGCTGGGCGCGATGGTCGGCGAGATCCGCGACGAGTTCCGGATGAACGAAAACGACTGGCTTCCGCAGTCGGACGGCACCTATATCGGCAAGGCCTCGCTGCCGATCTATTCGCTGGAACGCCTGCTCGGCATCGACATCGACAACGAAGAGATGGGCCTGGACGACGTCGAATCGGTCGGCGGCCTCCTGATGGCGAAGCTGGGCGATATTCCGAAGCAGGGCCAGCGCATCGAATTCCCGAAGTTCGACGTGGTCGTCAAGAAGACCAATGGTCCGCGCATCCTGCTGGTCAAAGTGATTCCGCGCCTGGAACGCGGCGAGGACGAAGACGAGCTCGCTTGAGCGTACAAAGGCGTTACAAACCGCTGGACCGCTGTCGCATTTGCATGCGTATAATGTTTCGTCGGCAATAGCCTTAGTTCACAGTGAGCCCGTATGAGCGTGCGTCTTCGTAACAACGTGACCGTCACGGGCACGGGTTCCACCACCCTCCTCTTCGCCCACGGTTTCGGCTGCGACCAGGTCGTCTGGCGCTCCATGACGCCGGCCTTCGAAGACCGCTACCGGGTCGTCGCCTTCGACCTCACCGGCAGCGGCCATTCCGACCTCTCCGCCCACGACCGCCAGCGCCACGGCAGCCTGCACGGCTATGCCGACGACCTGCTCGAGATCATCGACGAGGTGGGCGGCCCGGTCGTGTACATCGGCCATTCGGTGAGCGCCATGATCGGCATGCTGGCAGCGATCAAGGCGCCCGAGCGCTTCCTGGCCCAGGTGATGATCGCGCCTTCTCCCTGCTACATTGACGACGGCGACTACCGGGGCGGCTTCAGCCGCGGCGACATCGAGGAGCTGATCGAGACCATGGATGCCAACTACCTCGGCTGGTCGAGCAGCATGGCGCCCGTGATCATGGGCGCGCCCAACCTGCCGCACCTGGGCATCGAACTGACCAACAACTTCTGCCGCAACGATCCCGCCATCGCCAGGCACTTCGGCCGCGTCACTTTCCTGTCGGACCACCGCGCCGACCTCGCGCACGCGCCGGCGCAAGTGCCGGTCCTGATCCTGCAATGCAGCGACGACCTGATCGCGCCGCGCGAAGTGGGCGACTACCTGCGCACGAAGCTCGTTGGCAGCCGGTTGGAACTGGTGCGTAACGTCGGCCATTGTCCGCACATGAGCGCGCCGCAGGAATGCACGCGCCTGATCCAAGACTTCCTCGATGCACTGAAGGCGCAGGTGTGAACGAGCTGCCCGGCGACGATACGCTCTACCAGCACGCTCCCTGCGGCCTGCTGCTGACCGACGGCGCCGGCCTGATCCTGCGCGCGAACGCGACCTTGTGCCGCTGGCTCGGCTATTCGGCCGGCGCCCTGGTCGGCAAGATCCGCATCCAGGACCGCCTGCCGGTCGGCACGCGCCTGTTCCACCAGACCCACTGCCTGCCGCTGCTGCAGGTGCAGGGTTCGGTGGCGCAGCTGCAGGTCGAGCTCCGCGACAGCGCCGGGCAGCGCATGCCGGTCCTGGTGAACATCGTGCGCCGCATGCAGGACGGTGAGGTCTTCGACGAGTGGGCGCTGTTCGCCGTCAACGAGCGCCGTTCCTACGAACGCGAGCTGCTGGCCGCGCGCAAGAGCGCCGAGCAGGCCCTCGAGGCCCGGCTCGACGCCGAAACCCGGCTGCGGGAGTTGAACGTCGCCCTGTCCGACGCCGACCGCCGCAAGGACGAATTCCTCGCCACCCTGTCGCACGAGCTGCGCAACCCGCTGGCGCCGATGCGCAGCGCCATCGAGGTGCTGAAACTCGAAGCCGGCGCCGAAAAGCGGCCCCTGCTCGACGTTTTCGACCGCCAGCTGCATCACCTCACTCACCTGGTCGACGACCTGATGGAAGTCTCGCGCATCACGCAAGGCCGCATGGAGCTGCGGCGCGAGCCCGTGCTGCTGGCCGACATCGTGCGCGGCGCGCTCGAGGATGTCGACGCCATGATGTGCGCGGCCAGGCACGTGCTGTCGGTCGAGATCGCGGCACCGCATGCGGTGGTGGATGCCGATCCGACGCGCCTGTTCCAGGTCGTCGTCAACCTGCTGACCAACGCCTGCAAGTACACCCCGCATGGCGGCGCGATCGCGCTGGAACTCACTATCGAAGGCCGCGAGGCGGTCATCCATGTGCGCGACAGCGGCATCGGCATCCCGGCGCATGCGCTGGACAGCGTGTTCGACATGTTCTCGCAACTGAAACCGGCGCTCGACCGTTCGAAGGGCGGCCTCGGCATCGGCCTGGCCCTGGTGCGGGGCATCGTCGACCTGCACGGTGGCAGCGTCACCGCCGCCAGCGAAGGCGAAGGCCGCGGCAGCACCTTCACGGTGCGCCTGCCGCTGGCAGCGGTCCAGGTCACGCCCGATTCGCTGGAGGCGGCCCACGACGCCGTGCGCCCGGCCAGCGTGCTGGTGGTCGACGACAACGTCGACGCCGCCGAGACCCTGCAGATGTTCCTCGAACTCTCCGGCTGCATCGCCCGCGTCGCCCACGACGGCGCCGCCGCGCTCGACCTGCTGGAGCGCTTCACGCCGCAAGTCGCCCTGTTCGACATCGGCCTGCCCGACATGAACGGCTACGAACTGGCGCGGCGCGTACGCCGGCTGCCGGGCGGCGCCGACATGCTGCTGATCGCCGCCACCGGCTGGGGGCAGGAAGCGGACAAGCAGCTCGCCTTTGATGCCGGCTTCGATCACCATCTCACCAAGCCGATCGATTTCGACAAGCTGCGCGCCCTACTCGCTACGTAGGGTGGGCAATTTTGCCCACGCGGTACGGCATATCCGCATTCGAAACATCTCTATCTACATGCGAACGTTGCACCGCGTGGGCATGAATGCCCACCCTACGCCACCGCTGCGGCCAACTTCTCATCGCGCTTTCGGTGCACGGAAGCACACGACACAACCCCGCCCAACAACAACACCATTGCCACGCTCTCTCCCATCGTCGGCCACCTCCCCTCCCACAGGAACCCATACAGCGCCGCGAACACGGTCTCGAACACGATCATCTGTCCCATCAGGCTAAGCGGCAGCACGCGACTCGCCACATTCCACAAACCATTGCCGACCACCGAGCACAGGACCGCCACCGTCGTCACGATCCCCGCAAACGCCATCCAGTCCGCCTCCGAGTGCCCCGCCTGCGCCCCCATGAATGCCGGCACCGCCAGCACCACCGCCTCGACACCGGTCACGACGCCCACCAATAAACTCCACTCGTGCGCCGACACGTTCTGCAGCCGCGCCAGCCAGCGGCTGTTGGCCACCGCATAGATCGTCCACGACACCAGCGCCCCGAAGGCGCAGCCCAGTCCCAGCAAGGACCCCGCCCCCGCCCTGGAGACCGACTCCCAGCTGATGCACAGCAGCCCGGCAATGCTCAGCACCAGCGAGGGCAGCAGCCGCCGCAGCGGCACCGCATGCCGGTCGCGGCTCCCGACCAGGGTCACGGCCACCGGCAGGAAGCCGATCACGAGCGAAGCCATCGCCACGCCGCCCTGCTGCACCGCAGTGGCCAGGAACAGGTAATAGACGATGTTACCGCACAAGGCGAGCCAGACCAGCGCCTGCCACTCGGTGCGGCTCAAGCGGGCCGCCACGCGGCGCCAGGTCGGCGCCAGCAAGGCCGCGGCCACCAGGCCATAGGCGAGATAACGCCCGGCCGACAGCTGCAGCGGCGTGAAGCCCGGGGTGAGTTTCGGGGCGAGAAAAACCAGGCCCCAGACGGCACCGGCGGCGATGCCGGCACCGATGCCGAGCCAGTGTTTGTTGATGTTCATGTGAGTTCTCCTGTCAGCCTTGAGTCTGAACGGCCGTCGAGGAGCGGTCTTGGCAGGAACTACTGAAACCTTGTCGAATTCTCTCGCATCGCGCGGCGGTAGGCCGCCGGCGTCACATCGAGGCCCTGGCGCATGGCCCGCGTGAGTGCGCTCTGGTCGGAAAAGCCGGCGGCCTGCGCCACGTCGGCGATCGAACGATTGGTACCGGCGAGGACGCGGCAGGCCAGGTCGATGCGCTGTTGCAGCAGCCAGGCATGCGGACTCGTATCGAGCTCCTCGCGAAACAGCGCGTGAAGACGGCTGACGCTGAGGCGCGCGCACTGCGCCATCGATTCGGTCGACCAGGGGTGGCCCGGATTGGCCCCGACCTGCGCCAGCAGCGCAGCCAGGCGCGAACGCGGCTGCGGCGCGCCCAGGGCCAGCGTATCGAGCAGCAGCGGCACCCAGCCCGCAAGATGCGCCGCCTGGACGGCGCGCTGCTCGGTGACCAGCTCCATGAACTCGATCAGCTTGCGCGCCGCCGGCGTGATCGCCGTAAACGGCTTTTCCTGCAGCCGCTGCCAGCCCGCGTGCGTCAGCGCCGCGGCATCGATATCGAGGATCAGCGACCGGTTGCACGCCTCGCTCGACTGCGCATGCCAGGCCCCGACCGGCACGAAGGCGCCTTGTAAAGGATCGAGGCGCCGGCCCCGCCCCTCGATGGCGAGCTGGACGTCTCCCGCTACGGGCAGCACGAGCTGGGCGTAAGTATGGCGATCCGGCTCCCGTTCTTCGGCGTAGGAGCGGATTTCGATGTCGAAGAGTGAGGTTCCTGAAAGTGCCACAACAGTGTCCGGCCTGCAGATGAAGCGAAAAGTCTAGCATGAGGAGGCGCCGGACGCCTCCTCACCAGGCGCGGCTCAGCGAGCCGGCGTCACCCGCCAAATGGTATTCGCCAGATCATCCGCCACGATCAGCGCCCCGCGCGGATCGACGGTCACGCCGACCGGCCGCCCGCGCGTCTTGCCGTCGCTGTCGCGGAACCCGGTCACGAAGTCGACCGCCGGACCGGCAGGACGTCCGCCGTTGAAGGGCACGAAGACCACCTTGTACCCCACCGGGTTGTTCGTGTTCCAGCTGCCGTGCTCCCCGACAAAGGCGCCGTTGGCAAAGGCGCCGCCCATGACCGGCGCCGAGAAGCTCACGCCCAGTGCGGCGACGTGCGCGCCCAGGCTGTAGTCGGGCTTGATGGCGGCGGCGACCTTTTCCGGGTTGCCGGGCTGGACGCGGTTGTCGACGTTCTGGCCCCAATAGCTGTACGGCCAGCCGTAGAAGCCGCCGTCGCGGATCGAGCTCAGGTAGTCCGGCACCAGGTCGGGGCCGATTTCGTCGCGCTCGTTGGCCACGGCCCACAGCTGTCCGGTCTCAGGCTGGATCGCGAGCGCCGTCGGATTGCGCACGCCGGTCGCGTAGGGCCGGTGGGCGCCCGTGTTGACGTCGATTTGCCAGATCATCGCGCGGTCCACTTCCGCTTCCATGCCGCGCTCGGTGATGTTGCTGTTCGAGCCGATGCCGACATAGGCGAAGCGCCCGTCGGGGCTGAGGGCCAGCGACTTGGTCCAGTGGTGGTTGATCTCGGACGGCAGCTGCGTGATCGTCTTCGGCGGGCCGCCGGCCTTGGTCTGGCCCTCGGTATAGTCGAAGCTGACCAGGGCATCCTGGTTGGCGACATACAGCTTGCCGTTGGCGAAGGCCAGGCCATACGGGGCGTTCAGCTTGTCCGCGAACACCGTCTTGAGTTCATACGTGCCGTCCTTGTCGGCGTCGCGCAGCAGGGTCAGGCGGTTGCCGCTCTTGACCTTGGTATTGCCCTTGGCCTTGATGTAGCCGGCGATCACGTCCTTCGGTTTCAGCTTGGCCGCGCTGCCGCCACGGCCTTCCGCCACGATGATGTCGCCGTTCGGCAGCACCAGGGTCTGGCGCGGAATCGCCAGGTCGGTCGCGATCGCGGTGATGGTGTAACCCTGCGGCACGGTCGGCTTGCGGCTGCCCCAGGCCTCCGGCTCGGCGATCTTCATGTCCGGCAGCAGGCCGCGGTGCGGTTCCGGCATCTTTGGATCCGGGCCGATCGACAGGGTCTTGCTGCCTTCGTTACTGCAGGCGCCCAGCAGCAGCGCCACACCCATGACGATCAATACGTTCGCGCGTTTCATTGCACACCTCCCGCACGTGGCTGCAGGCCGATCCAGGCGGTCACCAGGATCAGGATGGTGACGATGACCGACAGCACCAGGCCCGCCGGCATGACGGCCCAGGCATCCTTCGCATGCTGGAAGGCGTTGACCAGGCCCAGCACCCAGGTCACGAGCAGCAACAGGAAGTAGGTCAGCGGCTGCCCGCCCTTGCGCGGCGCGCGCACCAGTCCAATCAGCGCGCCCAACAGGGCGAGACCGGCGAACAGCTCGGCACCTGCGAGCAGCCAGGAGGCGAAATTGCTCCACTGGATCTGGTAGGTGTTGTGATAAGCGATATCACTCAGCAATGCGCCGAGGAACAAAGGCACTGATCCGGCAAGCAGGATCGTGTGCAGCAGCCCTGGCGGGCTGCGATAGGCCGGGGTGGCCGTGGAGACGGAAGCCATGGGAGGTCCTCATGATGATTATTGTTATGCAAAGCATATCGGCTAGGCGAAAATGCTGTCGCATAATTAACTCACCTCAGGCTTCCTGCTCCCCCTTCTGCTTCACGATCGGATCCCGCGTCCCCGTCCATTCGCTCATCAAGGAATAGCCCACCGCCAGCAGCACCGGCCCGATGAACATGCCGACAAAGCCGAATGCGATCACGCCGCCGAGCACGCCAAGCAATGTCAGCAGGAAGGGCAAACTGGTGCCGCGGCTGATCAGCATCGGGCGCACGACGTTGTCGACGCCGCTGATCAGGAAGGTGCCCCAGATCAGCATGAAGATGCCCCAGCCCGTCTCGCCCTGCGAGAACAGCCAGATCGTGGCGCTGCCCCAGATCAGCGGCGGACCAAAGGGCACCAGCGAGGTGACGAACACCAGCACCGACAGCAGCGGCACGGCCGGCACGCCGGCCATCGAGAAGCCGATCGCGGCCACCAGCGCCTGGGCCAGGGCCGTACCGAGCAGGCCGTACATGACGCCGCGCGTCGTCTGGCTGATCGTGTCGGACACGGATTCCGCGCCCTCGCCCATCACCTTGGCCATCATGCTGCTTGTGACCGCGATCAGCGCGTGGCCGTCGCGGTACAGGAAGAAGCTGACGAAAGCGGCCAGGCTCATCTGCACCACGCCGGTACCGAGCATCAGGCCGCCGGCCATCAGGTAGTGGCGCGCCGGTTCGACCATGCGCTGGGCCAGTTCCAGCATCTGGTCGCGGCTGGCAACCAGCTGGCGCAAATAGATGTCGAGGGTGTCGCCGATGAAGGGCAGCTCGCGCACCCAGCCAGGGGGCACGAGGGCGCCGTGCTCGATGGCATAGCGCAGCTGGCCGAAGGTGGTGGCGACGTCGTCGGCCAGGTTGTAGGCGACGATGGCCAGCGGGATGATGACGAGCAGGGTCAGCGAGAGCGTCATCGTCAGCGCCGCCAGCGAGCGGCGGCCCTGCATCGCGCGCAGCAGGCGCAGGTACAGGGGCCAGGAGGAAATGACGACGGCGGCCGCGAACAGGATCGCGGGCAGGAAGGGTTTCAACACCCAGAGGCAGCCCAGCGTGAGCAGGACGACCGTGGCGATGCGCGTGTAGTTCCTGCCTGAGCGTGGTTCCATGCCAGCCGTAAGAGATTGTCTTTACAAGACAATCATAACAGCTGGCGCAGGTCGTGCACGATGGGCGCCGGGCCCTGTCCATGGCGCAGGAACAAACGGACGCGCCCTTCCTTGTCGAACACATAGCTGCCGGCCGTGTGGTCGACCGTATAGCTGCCCGGCTCCTTGCCCGGCACCTTGGCCACAAAGACCTTGAATTCCTTGGCCGTCGCCGCCGTCTGCTCGGGCGAGCCGCGCAGGCCGAGGAAGCGCTTGTCGAAGGCCGGCACATACGAGGCCAGCAGTTCCTGGGTGTCGCGCTCCGGATCGAGGGTGACGAACAGCACCTGCACCTCGTTGCTCGAGGGGCCGAGTTCCTTCATCACGGCGGCCATCTCGGCCATCGTGGTCGGGCAGACATCCGGGCACTGGGTGTAGCCGAAGAACAGCACCACCACCTTGCCCTTGAAGTCGGCCAGCGTGCGCGGCTTGCCGTTATGGTCGGTCAGCGAAAAGCCTTTCGCGTAATCGAGGCCGGTCAGGTCCGTGTTCTGGAAGGCGACAGGCTTCGAAGTCAGCTTGTCGCAGCCGGCGGACAGCAGCGCCAGCGCGATCATCCCGGCGGTAATCAGTCTTTTCATGTCAGAACTTGCGAATTAAAACCGAAAATAATGGTCGACCAGCAGCGCCGCAAACAACAGCGACAGGTAGACGATCGAATAAGCAAAGGCCTTGCGCGCCACCTGGTCGCTGTAGTGCTTGTGCACGCGCCAGGCGTGGCGCAGGAAAATCGCGTTCAGGATGATGGCGGCAACCAGGTAGATCAGGCCGCTCATGCGCACGATCCAGGGCAGCAAGGCGGTGGCGAACAGCGCCAGCGAATACAGCCAGACCTGTTGGCCGGTATAGGCCATGCCGTGGGTCACCGGCAGCATCGGCAGGCCCGAGCGCGCGTAATCCTCGCGCCGGTACATGGCCAGCGCCCAGAAGTGCGGCGGGGTCCAGACGAAAATGATCAGCACCAGCAGCCACGCCTGCATCGGCACCTCGTTCGCGACCGCCGCCCAACCCAGCGCCGGCGGCATCGCGCCCGACAGGCCGCCGATGACGATGTTCTGCGGCGTCGCCGGTTTCAGGTAGATCGTGTAGATGACGGCATAGCCGACGAAGGTGACGAAGGTCAGCCACATCGTCAGCGGATTGACGAAGGCGTACAGCACCCACATGCCGAGGCCGCCGATGATGGCGGAGAAGACCAGGGTCTGGTTGCGCGTCAGTTCGCCGCGCGCGGTGGCGCGCCGTGCGGTACGGGCCATGCGGGCGTCGATCTCGGCTTCGATCAGGCAGTTGACGGCAAAGGCGGCGCCCGCCAGCAGCCAGATCCCGATCGTGCCGGCGACCAGCACGCGCCAGCCGGGGAAACCATCGGTCGCCAGGAACATGCCGATGATGGCGCAGAAAACGGCGAGCTGGGTCACCCGGGGCTTGGTCAGCGTCCAGTATTGGGAGAAGCGGCTGGTGGAGTGGAGGGCGGTCTGGGTGGTCATCGATACGAGTTCGCAGGAACGTCGGCATTCGCGGGGACGCGCTGCGACGCGTCGAGCAAGTGCTTGACCTTGTAGTTTAACATGGTCACCAGCAGGACGAGGAGAGCAGCCCCGGCGTTATGCAACACGGCAATGGCCAGCGGGAAGTCGAAAAACACCGTCGCCACGCCCGTGAACAGCTGGACCAGCAGCACCAGGGCAATCAACTTCGCCGTCTTGCGCAGCGCCGGCTGGCGCCAGGCGCGCCAGGCCGTCAGTCCCAGCACCAGGGTTACCACAACGGCAAAGTTGCGGTGCACCCAATGGATCGCGACCAGGGCCGAGAATTGCAGGTAATGGCCCGCGGCCGTCTTGCCCAGTTCGCGCCACAAGGTAAAGCCGTGTTCGAAATCCATTTCGGGGACGAACTTGCCGTCGCAGAGCGGGAATTCGTCGCAGGCCAGGGTTGCGTAGTTAGTGCTCACCCACCCGCCCAAGGCGATCTGGACCAGCAGCACGGCCGCGGCCAGCAGTGCCAGCGTGCGCAGGGACTTTACTGTCGCCAGCTTGGGGCTCGGCGCCAGCGGCTTCATCAGGTGATTCTCGCGCTCGCCCAGCCAGACCAGCATGGCCAGCAGCAGCATGCCCAGCAGCAGGTGGATGGTGACGATCACCGGCTGCAACTTGAGGGTCACGGTCCAGGCACCGAAGGCGCCCTGCACGCAGACGAACAGGAACAGCGCCACCGGCAGCGCCGGAGCGAAGGCCTGCTGGCGCGTTTTTCTCCACTGGCGGATGGCCTGGAACATCAATGCCATGATCAATACGCCAATACCCATCGCGAGGTAGCGGTGGATCATCTCGATCCAGGCTTTCACTTTGGTCACCGGTCCGGTCGGCATCAGGGCCTCGGCCGCGGCGATCTGCTCGTGGGCGATGAAGGGGTTCGCGGCGCCGTAGCAGCCCGGCCAGTCGGGGCAGCCCAGGCCCGAATCGGTCAGCCGGGTAAAGCCGCCGAACACGATCAGGTCGAAGGTCAAGAACACCATCACCCAGACGAGTTTACGGTATTTGTTGGCGTCGTTCGACAGCCAGACCATGGTCAAGGGAATGCTGGCGACAAAGATGCCCATCAGGGCCAGCTGGAGCAGGGTCGAAGGATGCATGGCCGCTTACCCGATCGCCGAGGCTTTTAATAACTTGGACAAGTCCTTGTGCACCTTGCGCGGGTCCGGGTCCTTCGGGAAGCGCATCATGAGATTGCTGCGCGGGTCGATCAGGAAGATGTGGTCTTCCAGTTTCGTCCCCTGCTCGGTCGGCAGCCACTTCGCCAGCTGTTCGGGCGAGACGCGCAGCATGTGCATGTCGTCGTAGCTGCGGATCAGGATGGTATCGACCGGCTCCTGGTCGGTGATCAGCCAGGCGCGCTCGACGCGGTCCATGTTCTTGCCCTGCATGGTGCGCAGCTGGCGCATCGCGAACAGCTGCTTGGCGCAGGCCTCGTCGCAGCGTCCGCCGCCGACTTTCACCATGATCCACTTGCCGGCGTAGTTTTCCAGCGTCTCCGGGCGGCCGTCGAGCGTCGTGCTGGCCAGCTTCGGCATCGGGTGCGCGCGCTGGTCGATGATGGCGCCATAGTTGGTGCGGCCGCTCGGCTTGATGACATAAAAGGTCAGATACGAGGCGATGATCGGCGCCGCGCAGACCAGCAGCAACAGACCCAGTTTCAGGCGACCCTTGCGTTGCGCCCTGGTTGCCGCGCCTTCAGACAGCTTGTTTTCTTCCACTTCGAAACCCTGTAATCACGAAAAATAAGGCAGCCATGACCGCCAGCGCATACCACTGGAAAGCGTAGCCACGGTGCTTGTCGACGCCGGTACTCGGTGCCGGCCAGTCGCGCACCAGGCCTTCGCCCTGCCCGGACTGCTGGACAAAAAACGGCGCCAACGCCAGGCCGCTTGCCTTGGCCACGCTGTCCACGTCGAGGTTCTGCACGCGCATGCCGGGTTTCAGTTCCCCTGCGCCGCCGAGCTGCATGACGTGCCCCGCGCTGAGCGTGGCCACGCCCTCGATCGTCACCGTTCCGGCCGGCGTTTGAAAGTCCGGCAAGCGCGCGTAATCGTTCGCATCGCGCGGCAACCACCCGCGCAGCACGAGCACATGTTGGTCCGAACCCGCTATTTTAAACGGCATCGCCAGGATGAATCCCGCCCGCCCATTCAGCGGCCGGTTATCCAGGAACAGCGGCCATTGGCTGACCCACTCCCCCGTCACCCGCACCCGCCGATACTCGAGATCCGTAGGGTGGAGTCCCGACTCCACGCGTACGTGCCCATCCACACCCCCACCCTCACCGAGGACCACCGGCGCCTGCTCACCACGCTCAACAAGCCGCGCCGCAATCCCCAGCTTCTCCTCCGCCCGCCTCGTCTGCCAGTTCCCCAGCACGACCCCGAGCACCACCAGCGCAACGGTAACGACGAACGGAATGACCCTAAACCTGAATGCCAAACGCATTACAATGAACCTCTACTCAACCCGCGGGCAAGAATAATGAAAATCTTCATCGCCATCGCCTTCATCCTGATCATCGCCAGCCTCGGCTCGGCGCTGTTCTTCCTGATGAAGGACAAGGGCCGCAGCAACCGCACGGTGCAGGCGCTGGCGATGCGCGTCGGCCTGTCGATCACGCTGTTCCTGATCGTGCTCGCTTCCTACAAGATGGGCTGGATCCATCCGACCGGCATCCGCTGAGCGCACCCTACATATGACAAGGGGACAGCCGCGCGGCTGTCCCCTGCTATTCCCTCCTGCCGCCGCTTACAGCCAGTACACGACCACGTACAAACCCAGCCAGACCACGTCGACGAAGTGCCAGTACCAGGCGGCGCCTTCGAAACCGAAGTGGTGGTCAGCCGTGAAGTGGCCGCGCAACACGCGGTACAGCACCACCGACAGCATGATCGCGCCCATCGTCACGTGGAAGCCGTGGAAACCGGTCAGCATGAAGAAGGTCGAGCCGTAGATGCCCGAGCTCAGCTTCAGGTTCAGCTCCTGGTAGGCGTGGATGTATTCGTAGGCCTGGAAGCCCATGAAGATCGCGCCCAGCAGGATGGTGAGGAACAGGAACACGGCCGTATTGCGGCGGTGGCCTTCGCGCAGCGCGTGGTGGGCAATGGTCAGCGTCACGCCCGAGGTCAGCAGCAGCGCGGTGTTGATGGTCGGGATCCAGAACGGGCCCATGGTGGTGAAGCTCTCGACCACGCCGGCCGGGCCGGTATTGCCCCATTGGGCGGCGAAGTCGGGCCACAGCACCTTGTGGTCGAGATCGGCCAGCCAGGGCATCGAGATCGCGCGGGCATAGAACAGCGCGCCGAAGAAGGCGGCGAAGAACATCACCTCCGAGAAGATGAACCAGCTCATCGACCAGCGGAAGGAGGAGTCGATGCGCTGGCTGTACTGGCCCGTTTCGGACTCCTTGATGGCGTCGCCGAACCAGAAGTACAGCACGGTCAGCATCGCGACGATGCCGGCCAGGCAGACGGCCGGTCCCCAGGAGGCGCTGTTGACCCAGCCGGACGCGCCGAGCATGGTCACCAGCATCGAAATCCCGCCGGCCATCGGCCACATCGAGGGGCCCGGCACGAAATAATGCGGCGCGGTCTTTGACACACTCATCTTCATCTCCTGGAACGTTGTTCTAATGCGTTGAATTGAAATGCTTAAAAACTTCTACTGCG
>Ga0308160_10003737_pt1 | contig 16829 bp, 14 predicted proteins | sample PhyFR1_FD_201036 | JGI IMG/M metagenome (GOLD analysis project Ga0308160, IMG submission 201036) | Phyllosphere microbial communities from UC Gill Tract Community Farm, Albany, California, United States - DLSLF.R1 | ecosystem: Host-associated > Plants > Phyllosphere > Unclassified | place: USA...
CTAAGGCATCCAGCGCACCGAAGCCGGTACGGTGTTCACCTATTTGCCGGTGCGCGTGGGCGAGACCTTCGACGATGACAAGAGCATCGCCGCCATCAAGGCCTTGTACGCGACCGGCTTCTTCAAGGACATCCGCCTCGAGGAACAAAACGGCGTGCTGGTGGTGCTGGTCGAGGAACGTCCTGCGATCAACACCGTCGACTTCACCGGCGCCAAGGAATTCGAGAAGGACATGCTGGTCAAGGCCCTGCGCGAAATCGGCGTGGGCGAAGCCAAGATCTACGACAAGTCCGCCGTCGATCGCGCCGAGCAAGAGCTCAAGCGCCAGTACCTGTCGCACGGCATGTATGGCGTGAAGATCACGACCACCGTCACCCCGATCGAGCGCAACCGCGTGAACGTCATGTTCAACGTCGACGAGGGCGAAGTCGCGCGCATCAAGCAAATCAACATCGTCGGCAACAAGGTCGTCTCGGACAAGGAAATCCGCGAGATCCTGCAGCTGTCCACCTCGGGCTGGTTCACCTGGTATTCGAAGGCCGACCAGTACTCGAAGACCAAGCTGACCGGCGACCTGGAAGCGATCAAGTCCTACTACCTGGACCGCGGCTACCTGGAAGCGAACGTCGAATCGACGCAGGTCGCGATCACGCCGGACAAGAAGGACATCTACCTCACCATCAACATCACCGAAGGCGAGAAGTACACCGTCTCGAGCGTGAAGCTGGAAGGCGAGACCTTCGGCCGCGAGGAAGAACTGCGCCAGCTGATCGTGCTCGAACCAGGCAAGACCTATTCGGGCGCGCTGCAGGAAGCCTCGAACAAGCGCATCGCCGCGCGCCTGGGCACCTTCGGCTACGCCTTCGCCAACGTGAACGCCGACCCGTCGCTCGACCGCGAGAAGCGCGAAGTCGCCTTTACCTTTACTGTCGATCCGGGCAAGCGCGCCTACGTGCGCCACATGAACATCGCCGGCAACACCGTCACCCGCGACGAAGTGATCCGCCGCGAGTTCCGCCAGTTCGAAAGTTCCTGGTACGACGCCGACCGCGTCAAGCTCTCGCGCGACCGCGTCGACCGCCTCGGCTACTTCAAGGAAGTCAAGATCGAGACGCCGGAGTCGCCGGGCAGCACCGACCAGGTCGACGTCAACGTCACGGTCGAGGAAAAGCCGACCGGTAACTTCACCATCGGCGGCTCGTTCTCGCAGGCCGAGAAGTTCACCTTCACCATGTCGGTGCAGCAGGCCAACTTCGCCGGTTCGGGCAATACCGTCGGCTTCGACCTGAACACCTCGAAGTACAGCCGTACCTTCGCCGTGTCGCAGACCAACCCGTACTTCACCGACGACGGCGTGTCGCGCGCCTTCCAGCTCTACCACCGCACCACGCGTCCGCCGCTGTCGAACATCGGTTCGTACACGGTGCGCCAGACCGGCGGCAACATGACCTTCGGCGTGCCGTTCTCGGAAACCGACACCGTCTACTTCGGCGCCGGCCTGGAACGCACTACGCTGACCACCGACACCACCAGCCCGGAAATCTACAAGCAGTTCGTGCGCCAGAACGGCGGCCCGACCAGCGGCGAGTACTCGGGCGTCGGTACCGGCGAGAGCATCGCGATCCCGCTCACCGTGGCCTGGGGCCGCGACAGCCGCGACAGCGCGCTCACGCCGAGCTATGGCCGCTACCAGCGCGCCAACCTGGAACTCGACGTGATCGGCGACTCGAAGTACTTCCGCGCCGTCTACGAGCACCAGTGGTACCGCCCAATCACCTCGTGGATGACGCTGGCCGTGCGCGGCGAGTTCGACTACGGCAAGGGCATCGGCGGCAAGGAATACCCGGTCTTCAAGAACTTCTACGCCGGCGGCATCGGTTCGGTGCGCGGCTACGAGAGCTCGACCCTGGGCGTGGTCGATCCGGTGTATGGCGACGCCATCGGCGGCTCGAAGCGCCTGATCGGCAACGCCGAGCTGCAGTTCCCGTTCCCGGGCAGCAGCAAGGACCGCAGCCTGCGCTGGTTCGTGTTCAGCGACGCCGGCCAGGTGTTCCAGGAAAAATCGCCGATCCGCCTGCAGGAGCTGCGCTACTCGGCCGGTATCGGCCTGTCGTGGATCTCGCCGGTCGGCCCGCTGCGCCTGTCGTTTGCCAAGCCGCTGAACGACAAGCCGGGCGACCAGCTCGAACGCTTCCAGTTCCAGATGGGGACGGGTTTCTAAGTCCCCTGGAGCGTCATTCTTTTCACCGCGGAGAACTATGTTGAAAAATCTGAAAGCCTTGCCCGGGACCCTGCTGCTGGCAGCCCTGTGCGCCGCTCCGCTGGCCCAGGCGCAGAACGCGCCGAGCCGCATCGGTTTCGTGTTCACCGAGCGCCTGATGACGGAATCGAAGATGGCCAAGGCGGCCGACGCCAAGATCCAGGCTGAATTCTCGAAACGCCAGAAGACGAACGAAGAGATGGTGACGAAGTTCAAGCAGATGAGCGAGAAGTTCGACGCCGACGCGCCGCGCCTGACCGACATCGAGCGCACCCGCCGCGCGCGCGAACTGTTCGACATGGAAAAAGACGTGCAGCGCATGAACCGCGAGTTCCAGGAAGACCTGATGCAGCGCAAGAGCGAAGAGCGCGCCGCCATCGCCACCAAGGCCTTCAAGCTGATCGAACAGATCGCCGAGCAGGAAAAGCTCGACGCCGTGCTGCAGGAAGCGGCGTGGTCGAGCCCGCGCATCGACATCACGGATAAAATCCTGAAACAGCTGGACAAGTAACGTTTTGGAACAAGCTCAACTCTCCCGCGGCGTACGCCTGGGCGACCTGGTGGAACGCTTCGGCGGCCAGCTCGTCGGCGACGCCGACCTCGTGGTAGCCAGCATCGCCCCGCTCGACAGCGCGGGCGCCTCCCAGATCAGCTTCCTCAGCAACAGCAAGCTGCGCGCGCTGGCCGCGCAAAGCGCGGCCGCAGCGCTGATCCTGTCGCCGCTGGACGACCCGTCGGTGGCCGCCACCTACGGCGGCAGCCGCATCGTCACCACCAATCCCTACGCCTATTTCGCCCGCGCCGCGCAGTACTTCGTGTCGCTCGAAGAAGAGGCGCGCGCAGCCGGCATCCACCCCAGCGCAGTTGTCGACCCGAGCGCCGAGATCGACCCGACGGCCCACATCGGCCCCCACGTGACGGTCGAAGCCGGCGCCGTGGTCAAGTCCGGCGCCGTCATCGAGCATGGCTGCTTCATCGGCCGCAAGGCGGTGGTCGGCGAAGATGCGCACTTCCATCCGAACGTGACCTTCCACCGCGGCTGCATCATCGGCGCGCGCGGCATCGTGCACTCGGGCGCCGTGATCGGCGGCGACGGCTTCGGCTTCGCGGTCGAGGCGGGCGTCTACATCAAGATTCCGCAGACCGGGCGCGTGGTGATCGGCGACGACGTCGACATCGGCTCGAACACCTCGATCGACCGCGGCGCGCTGGCCGACACCGTCATCGAAGACGGCGTGAAGCTCGACAACCAGATCCAGATCGGCCACAACTGCCACATCGGCGCGCACACGGCCATGGCCGGCTGCGTCGGCGTGGCCGGCAGCGCGAAGATCGGCAGCCGCTGCACTTTTGGCGGCGCGGCCATGGTGCTGGGCCACCTCGAGATCGCCGACAACGTGCACATTTCCTCGGGTTCGATGGTCTCGCGCTCGGTGCTCGAGCCGGGCCAGTACACCGGCTTCTATCCGCTGGCGAAGAACGCCGAGTGGGAAAAGTCGGCGGCAATCGTGCGCAACCTGAATGGCATGCGCGAGAAAATCCGTACGCTGGAAAAAACCATCAAGACGCTCATTGAGCAGACTCAAGAACAGAAAAATGACGACTAACACCGACAAGATCACCCTCGACATCAACGGCATCAAGGAATACCTGCCGCACCGCTACCCGCTGCTGCTGGTCGACCGCGTGCTCGACGTCGAACTGGGCAAGCGCATCACCGCGCTCAAGAACGTCACCGTCAACGAAGAATTCTTCAACGGCCACTTCCCGCACAAGCCGGTGATGCCGGGCGTGCTGATGATCGAGGCGCTGGCGCAAACCGCCGCCATCCTGTCGTTCATGACCATGAACGTGAAGCCGGACGAGAACTCGGTGGTCTATTTCGTCGGCATCGACAACGCGCGCTTCAAGCGTCCGGTCGAGCCGGGCGACCAGCTCATCATGGAAGTCGAGATCCTGCGCCAGTCGCGCGGCATCTGGAAATACAAGGCCACGGCCAGCGTCGACGGTAAAGTGGCCGTCGAGGGCGACCTGATGTGCACGATCCGCGGGGCCGCCGAGGCGACCATGAAAGGCGGGTCACAAGCCGATCCTGGAGCGGAGGGCTGAATGAGCAAGATCCACCCGACCGCGATCGTCGATCCGCAGGCCGAGCTCGATAGCTCGGTCGAGGTCGGACCGTACTCGATCGTCGGCCCGCACGTGCGCATCGGCGCGCGCACCGTGGTCGGCCCGCACGTGGTCATCGAAGGCCACACGACCATCGGCGAAGACAACAAGTTCTTCCAGTTCGGCTCGATCGGCGCCGCGCCGCAAGACAAGAAATGGCAGGGCGAGCCGACGCGCCTGGAAATCGGCAACGGCAACACCATCCGCGAATTCGTCACCTTCAACCTCGGCACCGCCCAGGACGAAGGCGTGACCCGCCTGGGCGACGACAACTGGATCTCGGCCTACGTCCACCTGGCGCACGACTGCCAGGTCGGCAGCCACACCATCTTCTCGAACAATGCGCAGCTGGCCGGCCACGTGCACGTGGGCGACCACGCCATCCTGTCCGGCTACGCCGGCGTGCACCAGTTCTGCAAGATCGGCGCCCATGCCTTCATCGGCATGTACACCAGCCTGACCCAGGACGTGCCGCCCTTCGTGATGGTGTCCGGGAACCCGGCCGCCGCGCGTGGCGTGAACACCGAAGGCCTGAAGCGCCGCGGTTTCAGCCGCGCCCAGATCGACGGCATCCGCGCCGCCTACAAGCACCTGTACCGCTCCGGCCTGACCCTGGAAGAAGCCAAGGCCGCGCTGGAACAGGAAGAGGGCGCCTCGCCTGACGCCGCCGGCGATATCCGCGCCGTGCGCGACTTCCTCGCCACCATCACCCGTGGCATCGTCCGCTGAACTGTCGCTAGCCCTGGTCGCCGGCGAGGTGTCCGGCGACATGCTCGCCGCACGCCTGCTCGCAGGGCTGCGCCCCCATCTCCCCGAGGCCCGCTTCCACGGCATCGGCGGCCCGCGCATGATCGAACAAGGCCTGGTCTCCGACGTGCCGATGGAGACCCTCACCGTGCGCGGCCTGTTCGAGGTCATTCCGCGCTACCGCGAGATCAAGGGCATCCAGAACCGCCTGCGCGACCGCTTGCTGGCGGAGCGGCCGGCCGCCTTCATCGGCGCCGACTACCCCGGCTTCAACCTCGGCCTGGAAGAGCAGTTGCGCGCCGGCGGCATCCCGACCCTGCACTTCGTCGGCCCGCAAATCTGGGCCTGGCGCGGCGGGCGCATCAAGAAGATCCAGCGCGCGGTCTCGCACATGCTGGTGATCTTCCCCTTCGAGGAACAGATCTACAAGGATGCCGGCGTGCCGGTGACCTATATCGGCCATCCATTGGCGGAGACCATCCCGATGGTGCCGGACGTCGCCGGCGCCCGCGCCGCACTCGGCTTGCCCGTTGACGCGCGCGTGGTGACCATCATGCCGGGTTCGCGCATGGGCGAGCTGAAATACCTGGCCGAGACGTTCGTGCGCACCGCCGCCTTGCTGGCGCAACGCGATCCGTCGCTGCGCTTCGTCGTGCCGATGGCGGGTGACAAGCAGCGCGCCTACTTCAACGAGATCGTGGCGCAGGCCGGGCTGCAGGACGTGCCGCTGCTGCTGGTCGACGGCCAGTCGCACACCGCGATCGCCGCCGCCGACGCGGTGCTGGTGGCCTCGGGCACGGCGACCCTGGAAGTGGCGCTGTTCAAGAAGCCGATGGTGATTGCCTACCGCGTCATGCGCGCCTCCTGGGAAATCATGCGCCACATGGGTTACCTGCCCTGGATCGGCCTGCCGAACATACTGGCGCGCGAATGGGTGGTGCCGGAATACCTGCAGCACGCCGCCACGCCGGAAGCGCTGAGCGAAGCGGTCTGGCAGCAGCTGAACGACAGCGCGCTGCGTGATAAGCTGGCGGCACGCTTCACCGACATGCACCACAGCCTGCTGCGCAACAGCGCGCAGGAGAGCGCGCAGGCCGTCCTGCGCGTGATCGGGCGCTGAGCGCCCGCGCAACACCACCGAGAACATGAGCAAGAAACGCATCAACTTCTATCCCGGCCTGCCGCCCCGGCTGCGCCCCTTCACCGACCTCGACATCGTTTGCGGCGTCGACGAGGCCGGCCGCGGCCCGCTGGCCGGACCGGTATTCGCCGCCGCCGTCATCCTCGACCCGAAGCGCCCGATCGAGGGCCTGCGCGACTCGAAGAAGCTGAGCGAAGCGCGGCGCGACGAGCTGGCGCCGCAGATCCGCGAGCAGGCGCTGGCCTGGGCCATCGCCCAAGCCTCGTGCGACGAGATCGACTCCCTGAACATCCTGCACGCCACCATGCTGGCCATGCGCCGCGCGGTGGAAGCGTTGTCGCTGCTGCCGACCTTCGCCCTGATCGACGGCAACCGCTGCCCGCCGATGGACGTCAGGGCCCACGCCGTGGTCAAGGGCGACGACAAGTGCCACGCGATCTCGGCGGCCTCGATCCTGGCCAAGACCGCGCGCGACGCCGAACTGGTGCGCCTGCACGCGCTGTACCCGGACTACTGCTTCGACCAGCACAAGGGCTATGGCACGGCGCTGCACCTCGATCGCCTGCGCCTGCACGGCCCGTCGCCGGCGCACCGCCGCTCGTTCGCGCCGGTGCGCAATTTGCTGCAGGTGGAGTTGTTTTCGATGCTTGATGAAATGGTGGCCGCATGAAGACCATCAGCTCGCGCGACAACGCCTTTTATAAGGAACTGAAAGCCCTGGCCTCGAGCTCGCAGGCGCGGCGCAAGGCCGGGCGTACGCTGCTCGACGGCGTGCACCTGTGCCAGTCCTGGCTCGACTTGCGCGGCGTGCCGGCCCACTGCGTGGTGTCCGAGGACGCCCTGCAGAATCCGGAAGTCGGCCACATCGTCGGCCGCGTGGAAGGGCTGCGCGGTCACGTGACGGCGCTGCCCGAGGCTTTGTTCGGCGCCCTGAGCCAGGTGGAGCACGGCGTCAATCTGCTGTTCCTGGTCGAGACCCCGCGCCCGCAGGCGCCCGGCGCCATGACGGTGTCCGCCGTGCTGCTCGATGGCGTGCAGGACCCGGGCAATGCCGGCTCCATCCTGCGCAGCGCGGCGGCCGCCGGGATCACCCAGGTGTTCTGCAGCCCCGGTACGGCTTTCTGCTGGTCGCCCAAGGTGCTGCGCGCGGCGATGGGCGCGCACTTCGTGCTGGAGATCTTCGAGAACGTCGACCTGGCCGAATTGATCCGTGCCTCAAGCATCGCCGTGCTGGCCATGAGCGGCTATGCCGAGCAGCAGCTGTACGATGTCGACTTGCGCCAGCCGGCCGCCTGGCTGCTCGGGCACGAAGGGCAGGGCGTGGCCGACGAGCTGATGGCGCTGGCTTCGCACCAGGTGGTGATCCCGCATGCCGGCCAGGTCGAGTCGCTGAACGTGGCGGCGGCGGCGGCGGTATGCTTTTTCGAGCAGCTGCGCCAGCAGCGCGCATCACGGTAGAATCAACCCGGCGTTCCCACCCGCGGAGTAAACATGGACATCGCGCATTTGCACTTCCTGGTCGCCGAGGCCGACAACGCCCAGCGCGCCGCCCTGGTCGAGATGCTGGGCCGGCTCGGCGCCAGCCGCGTCACCGACGTGCCCGACGGCCACATGGCATTGCGCACCTTCCAGGCCAGCTTCACGCCGCGCCTGCACGTGGCCATCATCGACCTGGCCTTGCCCGGCATGGACGGGCTGGAACTGATCCGCAACCTGGCCACCCTCGACTCCGGCATCAGCCTGGTCGTCACCGGCGCCCAGCCGGCGAACTTGCTGTTCTCGGTCGAGACCCTGGCCCAGGTGTATGGCATCGATTTGCTCGGCACCATCGCCAAGCCGGTCACCGCCGCCAAGCTGAAACCCCTGCTCGACAACTACCAGCCGCCAGCCTTGCCGGAGACGGTGCAGGCGTCGCCGCACTTCAGCTTTTCCGAAGTCGGCGTGGGCCTGCAGAAGCGCCAGTTCGAGCCCTTTTTCCAGCCGAAGATCGAGCTGGCCACAGGCCAGGTCAAGGGGCTCGAAGTGTTCGCGCGCTGGCGCCATCCCGAGCATGGCCTGCTCGGACCGGGCGCCTTCATGGACGCGCTGGAACAGAACAACCGCATCGACTTCCTCGACTGGAGCATGATCGAGCTGTCGGTCGAGCGCTGCCGCTGGTTCCACGACCAGGGCACGCCGATCTCCATTTCCATCAACCTGGCGCCCGAGACCCTGGGCCACCCGGCCTTCATCCGCCAGATCACGGCTTGCCTGGGGCGGCATTCGGTACTGCCGGACTACATCACCTTCGAGATGCCGGAATCCTCGGCCCTGAACGAAGACCCGAACTTCATCGAACGCCTGGTGCGCCTGCGCATGATGGGCTTCGGTCTCGCCATCGACGACTACGGCACCGGGCGCTCGAATTTGCAGCTGCTGGCGCGGATTCCGTTCTCGGAACTGAAGATCGACCGCAGTTTCGTGGACGGCGCTTCGAAGCGCCGGCCGCTCGGCACCGTGCTGCGCTCCTGCCTGACCCTGGCGCACAGCCTGGACCGGATGTCGGTGGCGGTGGGCGTGGAGACGCGCCAGGATTGGGACTTCCTGCAGGGACTGGGCTGCACCTATGCCCAGGGCTACCATATTGCCAATCCGATGGAGGCGGGCGCCTTCCCGGGGTGGCTGGAAGATTGGCGGCATTTTTTCTGATGTGTAGGGTGGACGGCTGGACCGGTGTACGTTGAATGGTCGACGCGCTGGCGCCGTCCACGCGTTCGGCGGACGGGTGCCTGTCCGCCGCCTGGTTTGCAGGCGTAGGCTGGACGCGTGGGCGGCGCACGCGCATCGAGATGCATGATGCAGGGTGGAGCCGACCACCCTACGGAGATCAAGGATGAACTTACGGGTGCGCTGCCATTGCGGCAAGCTGCAGGGCGAACTGGACACGGGGGCGGTGGCGGCGCGCGCGACGTGTTATTGCCGCGATTGCCGCGCCTTTGCGCGCTTCCTGGGCAACGAGGTCGAGATTCTCGATGGCGCCGGCGGGACCGAGGTGGCTGCAGCGCTGCCGTCGGGCCTGCGCTTCACCGGGGGCGTCGAGCACCTGGCCTGCATGTCGCTCAGCCCGAAGGGATTGTACCGCTGGTATGCCGCCTGCTGCCGCACGCCGATCGGCAACACGCCGCGTGATCCGAAGATGTCGTATGTCGGTGTGGTGCGCGCCTGCCTCGACGCGACGCCGGCCGAACTCGATGCCGCGCTCGGCGCATCGAAGATCAACGCGAATACCGGCTCGGCCTACCGCAAGGTCGAGAAGAAACCGCTCGCGACCGCCCTGGTCCTGGTGAAGATCGGCAGCAAGCTGATGGCGGCGCGCCTGGGTGGCGGCTACAAGGACAATCCCTTCTTCGAGGCCGGGGGCGCCACGCCCGTGCGCGCGCCGCACGTCATTTCCAAGGAAGAGCGCGCCCGGCTGTACTGACTCGGTCTAGAGCGTGATGACGAGTTCGGGCCGGAAGCCTTCCTGTTCGCCCTTGCTCAGGTAGCCGAGCGGATTGGCGACCACGCGGCACGACCAGGGCCGGCCATGCTCGACGCCGGTGACGGTGTAGTCGTTCATGCAGTGCAGGTGGCCGTGCATCCAGACGTCGGCATACGGGAACAGGTTGTCCATCGCATTGCAGAAGCCGGCCGTGCCGGCCGCCAGGCCGTAGCGCGGGTCGGCACTCAGCAGGCTGGGGGCGAAGTGGGTGACGGCGACCGTGACGCCATCAAAGGGCTCGGCCAGCGCGGCGCGCAGCCAGGCCTGGCAATCGAGGGACATCTCGCGCAAGCCTTCGGCCAGTACCGGCACGCCATCCTTCAGCGTCGTGTTCTTGCTCAGGTAGTAGTTGGCGGCGCGGAAGGCCTTGCCGCGCAATTGCAACTGCTTGGTGAGGTCGGTCTCGCGGCTGGCCAGGGCGTCGAAGTCGCTCCACAGGGTGGTGCCGATGAAGCGCACATGATCGATGACAATCGTCTCGCGGTCGAGCCACTCGATGCCCAGCTCCTGGCAGGTGGCGCGCAGGCGGGCGTGGGTGGCGTCGTAGTCGAGGCCGTCGAATTCGTGGTTGCCGGGGATGAAGAGCACGCGTGCCTTGCCGGCGCCGGCGCCGTCGTTGGAGCGAAGCGGCGAGAAGCGGGCCAGGCCGAAGTCGGTGCCGGTCAGGCGCGAGCCGGACTGGTAGGAGCCGATGTCGCCGGCCAGCACGACCACGTCGGTGTCGGGGGCGACGTGGGGCTGGAAGTCGGCGTAGCGTTCGAGGTGCAGGTCGGAGAAGAGCTGGATGCGCATGGGGCGCAGTATAGCTGTAACCACAGTGCGCTGCCGCATCGGTAAAGTCGGCGTAGGGTGGGCTCTCGAGCCCACGCGGTTGCATACGATGATCATTCGCGAGCTTGCGGTAGCGGTGCGCATGGTCCGCGTGGGCACGAGTGCCCACCCTACGAAGGTGATTTAGCGGCAAGCGGCGAATGCCGGGCTTCGGTTCGCTCGCGCACAGAGGCTTGCGGGCGCGCCGGGTACGGTAGCCGTTCTATACCGAGGAGCGAGCATGAGCGAGGAGTCGAAAGGACTGCGGATCGAGGACGCCACCATGCCGGCAGGCGGCTGGAGTTCGGTGGCGGAGGTGAGTAACATCCTGATGGACCAGCGGACGGTGCTGAAGGACAGCCGCCTGCTGCTCAAGCAGAACAAGACCGAGGGCTTTGCCTGCGTCAGCTGCGCCTGGGCCAAGCCGGCCAATCCGCATCCCTTCGAATTCTGCGAAAGCGGCGCCAAGGCCACGGCATGGGAAACCACCAGCAAGGCGATCGGCGCCGACTTCTTCGCGCAGTACAGCGTGCGCGAACTCGAATCCTGGTCGGACCACAAGCTGGAAGCGCAGGGCCGCCTGACCGTGCCGCTGCGCTACGACGCGGCCAGCGACCACTATCGCGAAGTGAGCTGGGACACGGCCTTTGCCGAGATCGGCACGGCGCTGCGTGCCTTCGAGCGCGAGAACGTGGTGTTCTACGCCTCGGGCCGCGCCTCGCTAGAGACCTCTTACATGTATCAGCTGCTGGCGCGCATGTACGGCAACAACAACCTGCCCGACAGCTCGAACATGTGCCACGAAAGCACCTCGGTGGCGCTGCAAAAGACCATCGGCGTGGGCGTGGGCACGGTGGTGCTGCAGGACTTCGAGGAGACCGACTGCATCTTCTTCTTCGGCCAGAACGTGGGCGTGAACAGCCCGCGCATGCTGCACCAGTTGAAGGACGCGAGGAAGCGCGGCGTGCCGATCATCACCTTCAACCCCTTGCGCGAGCGCGGGCTGGTGAGCTTCACCAATCCGCAGTCGCCGATCGAGATGCTCACCGGGCACGAGACGCCGATCAGCACCCAGTACCACCAGGTCAAGCCGGGCGGCGACACGGCCGCCGTCATGGGCCTGGCCAAGGCCTTGCTGGCGCTGGACGACGCGGCCGTGGCCAGCGGCGAGCAGCGCGTGCTGGATGTCGCCTTTATCGGGGAATACACGCACGGCTTCGACGCCTTCGAGGCGGCGGTGCGCGCCTGCGCCTGGCGCGACATCGAGCGCGAATCGGGCTTGCCGCAAGCGGACCTCGAGAGCGCGGCCGCTGTGTATGCCGGCGCCGGCGCGGTGCTCGGTGTGTACGGCATGGGCCTGACCCAGCATCAGAACGGCGTGCAGAACGTGGGCATGATCGTCAACTTGCTGCTCATGCGCGGGAACATCGGCAAGCCGGGCGCCGGCGTCTGCCCGGTGCGTGGCCACTCCAACGTGCAGGGCCAGCGCACCGTCGGCATCACCGAGAAGCCCGAGCTGGCGCCGCTGGACAAGCTGAAGGAGCAGTACGGCTTCGAGCCGCCGCGCGAAAAGGGCTTGAACACGGTGGAAGCCTGCGAGGCCATCCTGGCGCGCAAGGTGCAGGCCTTCATCGGCCTGGGCGGGAACTTCGTGCGCGCCGTGCCCGAGACCGTGCTGATGGAGGCGGCCTGGCGTGAGCTGCCGCTGACGGTACAGGTGTCGACCAAGCTGAATCGCAACCACGTCATCCACGGCAAGCAGTCGTATATCCTGCCTTGCCTGGGCCGCATCGAGATCGACCGGCAAGCCGGCGGCCCGCAGGACGTGACGGTCGAGGACAGCACCTCGTGCATGCACGGCTCGCGCGGCGCAACCGATCCGGTGGCCGCTACCCTGTTGTCGGAGCCGGCGATCGTGGCCGGCGTCGCCAAGGCCACGCTCGACCCGAACCCGCGCGTGGACTGGGATGCCTGGGTGGGCGACTACGCCAAGGTACGCGACGCCATCGAGGAAACCTATCCGGACATCTTTGGCGACTTCAATGCGCGCATGTGGACGCCGGGAGGTTTCCGTAAGCCCGTGGGCGCGGCGCACCGCGTGTTCGACACCGAAAGCAAGCGCGCCGAATTCACCGTGCCCGAGGAACTGCCGGGCGACCCCGACATGGATGCCGGCCCGCCGGCTCTGCGCCTGTTCACGATCCGTAGCGACGGGCAGTTCAACACCACGATCTACCACGAGGACGACCGCTTCCGCGGCGTGTTCGGCAGCCGCATGGTGCTGTTCATGGCGCGCGGCGACATGGCGCGCCTGGGGCTGGCGCAGGGCGACAAGGTCGCGCTGCGCACACCGTCGGACGATGGCGTGTTGCGGCGCGTGGAAGGGCTGTCGGTCGTGCCCTACGACGTGCCCGAGGGCTGCATCGCAGGCTATTACCCGGAACTGAATCCCCTGATTCCGCTCTGGCACCATGCCAAGGAGAGCAAGGTGCCGGCGGCAAAGGCGATCGACGTGGTGGTGGAGCGTAGCCAGGCCGCCCCCTGAACGCTGCCTGGGTGCGAACAGGCTTGGGAAGGCTGGCGCTGGTGGGAGACCATGTCCCCGGTGCCTGCCGCGCAGGGCGTCGCGCAATCGTGTCTCGAAACGGGTGCGCGAACTGTCGCGTTTTGTCTTATTCCGTTTTGTTTGATTTCCGGACAAAACGAGACAGGAAACGACAGGATGCACATGCCGAACGAGACATCATTGGCGTAAGGGCCGGTTTTGGTCTACCGGCCCCTGAGCGCGGCTGCCAATCTCCTGTCGACATTGCCTGCGCCTGACGCTTTTCCCTATGCAGCACGCCGTGGATTCGCTACGATCGGTCCATGCGCAAGATCAGCACACTCATCGGCATCTATCTCGTCTTGTCGGTTCTCGCCGGACTGACAGCCCTGCTATTTTCCTATCCCCGTCTTCCATCCTCGCCGTGGCAATGGGCTTGCCTGTTCCTGTTGGCGCTGCCCGCCACGATCGTGCTTGAAACAATCGGGAACTGGATATGGCGTAATCCGCTCGGACGGCAGATCGAATCCCGCACCCGGGATGAGTCGCTATCGCTCGTGCGCATTGCGTACGGCGTCGCGATGGCCGCCGGATTGATCCTGCTGGCGCTGGCGGGAAGTTGGGCCTGGCAATCCTTGCGGACCTTCCTTGCCCGGTAAATCAAGCCGCTCAATACTCGCGCCGGTCCGGCTTGATTTCCTGCAGGATCGTGGTCGCGATCTCCTCGATTGACTTGGTGGTCGACGACAGCCAGCGAATGCCCTCGCGCTTCATCATCATTTCCGCCTCGTTCACCTCGTAGCGGCAATTCTCGATCGACGCATATTTACTGCCGGCGCGCCGTTCGTTGCGAATCTCGGTCAGGCGTTCCGGTGTAATCGTCAGCCCGAACAGTTTATGCTTGAACGGCGGCAGCGAGGACGGCAGCTTGCCGCGTTCGAAATCGTCCGGAATCAAGGGGTAATTCGCCGCCTTGATCCCGTATTGCATCGCCAGGTACAGCGAGGTTGGCGTCTTGCCCGAACGCGACACGCCTACCAAAATGACATCGGCTTCGGCAAGGTTCTTGTGCGACTGCCCATCGTCGTGCGCCAGCGAGAAGTTAATCGCCTCGATGCGGTTCTTGTATTCCTCGGAATCGACGATGTTGTGGATGCGGCCGATGGTGTGGGTCGACTTCACGCCGAGTTCCATTTCCAGCGGCGCCACGAAAGTCTGGAACAAGTCCATGTGCATGCCGTGCGAGGCGCGGATCACGCCCGACAGATCGTGCTTCACCAGGGTCGAGAACACGATCGGGCGCTGGTTGTCGGCCGCATACACTTCGTTGATGCGGCGCGCGGCGTCGCGCGCCTTGTCGAGCGTGTCGATGAAGGGAATGCGGATCTGACGGAAACGCATCTCGAACTGGCTCAGCACCGCGTGGCCGAAGGTTTCGGCGGTGATGCCGGTGCCGTCGGACACGAAGAACACGGTACGTGCGGTTGGCGGGAGGGGAGGGCGGCTCTCTGCGGTCATGGTGATTTCTTTACGATGCTGACAGGATTGCACGTTCGTGCGATGTAAAAGGAGAGCGCTCGCGGTAGAATGCTCGGCAACGGATTTTTGCATTGTGCTGCACGGCGCCCAGAATAACAAGAAACCACCGCGCGCCCTGCCCAGCACCCGCAAGAGCGTGTGAAAAGCCCCAACGCCGCCATGGAGGTTTTTCGCACGCTCGCACAGATTTCTATCATCAAGTAAGGTGCTTTACCATGACTAACCTGTCCAATGCAGCATTGAAGGAGCCCGAACAAGGCGCCGGCGTGTATGTCGCTTCGTTCGAAAACCTGCGCATGACCGATGTCGAATCGGTCGGCGGCAAGAACGCCTCGCTCGGCGAGATGATCAGCCAGCTCGCCGAAGCCGGCGTGCGCGTGCCGACCGGCTTCGCCACCACGGCGCAAGCCTTCCGCGACTTCCTGAGCCACTCGACGGACGGCGGCCCATCCTTGGCCGACCGCATCGCCACCCGCCTGGAAACCCTGGACATCGACGACGTGCGCGCCCTGGCGCTTGCCGGCGCCGAGATCCGCCAGTGGATCATCGACACCCCCTTCCAGCCACGCCTGGAAGACGAGATCCGCGCCTATTACGATCGCCTGGTCGCCGATTCGGAAACCGAGATGTCGTTTGCCGTGCGCTCCTCGGCCACCGCCGAAGACCTCCCGGACGCTTCGTTCGCGGGCCAGCAGGAGACCTTCCTGAACGTGGTCGGCATCGACAACATCCTGGAAGCGATGAAGCACGTCTTCGCTTCGCTCTACAACGACCGCGCCATCTCCTACCGCGTCCATAAAGGCTTCACCCACGCCGAAGTGGCGCTGTCGGCCGGCGTGCAGCGCATGGTGCGTTCCGATACCGGCGCGGCCGGCGTCATGTTCACCATCGACACCGAGTCCGGCTTCAAGGATGTGGTCTTCATCACCTCCAGCTACGGCCTGGGCGAAACGGTGGTGCAGGGCGCGGTGAATCCGGACGAGTTCTACGTCCACAAGCCGATGCTCCAGCAGGGAAAATCGCCGGTCATCCGCCGCAACATCGGCTCGAAGCTGATCAAGATGGAGTTCACCGCCGAAGCGAAAGCCGGCCGTTCGGTGAAGACCGTCGACGTGCCGATCGAGCTGCGCAACCGCTATTCGCTCACCGACGCTGAAGTCGTCGAGCTGGCCAAGTATGCCGTCATCATCGAGAACCACTACGGCCGCGCGATGGACATCGAGTGGGGCAAGGACGGCCGCGACGGCAAGCTGTATATCCTGCAGGCGCGTCCGGAAACCGTGAAGTCGCAGCAAAAAGCCACCGATGCCCAGCAGCGTTTCAGCCTGAAGGGCAGCGGCACCGTGCTGACCCACGGCCGCGCCATCGGCCAGAAGATCGGCGCCGGTCCGGTACGCGTGATCACCGACCCGGCCGACATGGAACGCGTGCAGCCGGGCGACGTGCTGGTGGCCGACATGACGGACCCGAACTGGGAACCGGTGATGAAGCGCGCCGCGGCGATCGTCACCAACCGCGGCGGCCGTACCTGCCACGCGGCGATCATCGCGCGTGAACTGGGCGTGCCGGCGGTCGTCGGCTGCGGCGACGCCACCGAGACCCTGAAGGACGGCACCTTTGTCACCGTGTCGTGCGCCGAAGGCGACGAGGGCAAGATCTACGACGGCCTGCTGGAAACCGAGATCACCGAAGTGCAGCGCGGCGAACTGCCGCCGCTGGCAACCAAGATCATGCTCAACGTCGGCAACCCGCAGCTGGCCTTCGACTTCCAGTCGGTGCCGAACGGCGGCGTCGGCCTGGCGCGCCTCGAGTTCATCATCAACAACAACATCGGCGTGCACCCGAAGGCCATCCTCGAGTACCCGAACATCGACGCCGACCTGAAGAAGGCGGTGGAGTCGGTCGCGCGCGGCCACGCCTCGCCGAAGGCCTTCTACGTCGACAAGCTGGCCGAAGGCGTGGCGACGATTGCCGCCGCCTTCTGGCCCAAGCCGGTCATCGTGCGCCTGTCCGACTTCAAGTCGAACGAGTACAAGAAGCTGATCGGCGGTTCGCGCTACGAGCCGGACGAGGAAAACCCGATGCTGGGCTTCCGCGG
>Ga0308160_10003739_pt1 | contig 16825 bp, 22 predicted proteins | sample PhyFR1_FD_201036 | JGI IMG/M metagenome (GOLD analysis project Ga0308160, IMG submission 201036) | Phyllosphere microbial communities from UC Gill Tract Community Farm, Albany, California, United States - DLSLF.R1 | ecosystem: Host-associated > Plants > Phyllosphere > Unclassified | place: USA...
CGCGTCGCTCTCGTCGCGGCACCTCACGGCCCTGTTCGACTCGAGCAACGCGCCGTGCGTCGACGAGCTCAACCTCGCGTCGACCATGGTGAGCCCGCCCGAGGCGGCGCTCGTCCTCCCGCGGCGCATGGCGCGCCTGCGCCGTCTCAACGTGTCGCACACGATGTGGGTCACGGACGAGACGGTGCGCGCGGTTGCGCAGTGCGCGCCGAGGCTCGAGCGCCTCGAGGCGAGGGGGAGCGCCTTCATCACCGGTCGGCCCGTCATGGAGCTCGTGCGCGGCCGCATGCCCGCCGTCGACGACGCTGACGCCGAGCTCGAGCACCAGCAGGCGCAGGTGAGCGGCTCGAGCGTCAAGAGCGCGAGCAAGGCGCCGCGCTACTCGCTCGTGACGGAACTCGCGCTCGAGGGCTGCACCAAGATCGAGGCGGCGGCGGTCGAGTGGCTCAAGAAGCACGTGCGGCCAGGAGGAGTGCGGTTTCAGTTCGTCGACCCGAACGAGCGCCGAGGGAGGAGCTCGCAGTGGGCGTACTGAGTCGAGCAGCGAGCGGGTCCTCTCTCGGTTGGAGCGTGCGAGGTTGTCGACGAGCCTGCCATTATAGCCTCGTCCTCCTGGCTCTCGGCTTGGATCAGAGAGTGAGAGAAAGAAAGTCGAGCTGTGCAGCAGTTCCTCGTCGAGGGCCGCTCGGGCCTCGTCGACTCGGCTCGGCTTCCCCGCAAGGGCTCTCACAACGCTCTCGCTCGCTCTCGCTGCTCGAGTCTCGCAGTATGAGAGCAGGGCAGTGATTGTATTACGACAGGGGACTGCTTCTAGACCCAACAAAAGCTCTACTAGCTCGTCCTCCTCCTACTGCGGCCTCGACCTCGACGGGCTGCTCGTCCTGCTCGGGTTCCGACTCGCCGCCCTGCTTCCCTCGCGCGACATGGACGGCTGGCGCCAGCCCGTCATGGCAAAGAGCCGGTCGCTGCTCGACCCGACGCGGAAGAAGCTGCTCGTCGACGGCGCGCGCGAGGTGGGCGCCGACGCCGACGCCAAGGCGGGCGTGTTGCTGCCGCTCGAGCCGGCGGGCGACGCTCGAGGGCGCCGAGATGCAGACCGTCCTCGCTCGTCCTCCTCGGTCGGCGTGATGGGCTCGCCCTCCTCGAAGATGGTGCCCGGCTCGTCGGTGAGGCGGGGCGAGGGCGAAGGGATGATGCCCTCGGGCTTTGGCTGCGCGACGTACTCGATCGTCGCGTCCGAGCCCTCGACGAGGAGCGGCGTAGCGTGTAGCTCGACGAGTCTGCGGGCGAGCAAGAGAGAGGAGAGACCGTCAGCGCTTGGAGAGACGAGGAAGGAAGAAGGGGTCCGAGCGGGGTTCGAGCGACGCACTGTTTCATCGTGTAGCTGCAAACGCAGGGGAGCTGCAGCTCGGCGTCGAGCGGTACCGGATTCGGGTCGAGGAGCGAGTAGACGGGGAGGGTGAGCGAGTCGAGGAAGCAGCAGCACTGCGAGGGGAGGCAACCGGCGTCAGCCCGACGAGCCCGCAGCGAGGCCGAATCCGCTGAGAGAGGACGAGGACGCACCGAGAAGATGTCGACGGGCTTGGACATGACAACCTTTCGTCGCTCGGGCTCGTTCTTCTCCTTGTCCTTGCCGGCCTTTCTGCCGCCGGGCGCGTGCGGGTCGAACGGCGGCGGGTTGGACTCGTCCTCGGTCATGGGCCGGTACGTGATCTCGCACTGGATCGTGTGGTGGCAGGCGATGGGCGTCGTCGTGCCCTCCTGCGTCGAGGGCCGGATGTGGTTGTCGTTGGGCAGGCGCGCGAGGTGGTGCAGGCGGTACATCTCGTCCTTGCGGAGCGTCTTGAGCGGGCCCGTCTTGGGCGTCTGCATGCCGCTCTTGGCGCCGCGCGCGTTGTCCTCAGAGATCTTGGCCATGTTGGGCGGGTTGGTCGCGTCGAGGATGAAGACGGACTGCGCGTACGGCGGCGGCGTGACGGCGTGGTCCTTGTCGACGGGCGAGCGCAGCTGGAACGCCTGGACGATCTTGACCTTGATAGAGTAGATGATGAGGTCGGTTGGCGGGAACAGGAGGTTGAGGCGGAAGAGGAGGAGGCCGCCGACCATGCAGTACGCCGACTGCATCGCGATCGAGTACGGGCCGATCTCCTCGAGGCTGCCCTCAAACTTGAGGTGGAGCGGCGGCGGCGGCTTCGAGACGTCCTCGAGGCCCGGGTTGACGATGAGGAAGACGGGCTTCTCGTTGCTGAGGATGTCGCCGCCCATGGGCCCGAGCCCCTTGGCCTTGGCCGTGATCATGTGCCGCACGCGCCCGTACTGACACCGCTCGTAGCCTGCGGGCGGGAAGGTGAGGGTCAGTACGAAGCGCTCGACACGTATGAGCGTCGAGGAGAGAGCGACGCACAGGCTGCGCTGGCGGGAATGATGATGATGAACTGCGAGAGGTGCTCGGCGTCAGCTCCAGGCTTGCCATCAGGAAGGAGACGAGGGAAAGTGGACGCACCTCGAACGTGTGCTCGCCCTTGCCAAGCTGAGCGGCCTCGCCGCCCTGGATGAGCGAGACGGTGCGCTCGAGGCAGACGCCGCTCTCGTACGGCGTCGAGTCGGGCCAGCCGATGTCGTACCGCCCGACGAGCCGAACCGTGAGGTGCTTGAGGCTGCGCGCTTTCCTGCGAGGGGATGAAAAGGAGTCAGCTCAAAGCTCACGCACTCGCAGGCAAGAGGGAGGGAGAGAGAGCGCACGGCAGGTACAGCGAGACGGTGCCCTGGATGATCTCGTCGTCGCTCGGCTCGTCGCCAGGTGACGGGTGGAGGAAGAAGACGTCTTGTGCGAGCGAGCTGTGGGCGCAGCGAGGGGATGGCGAGGGCGAGAGGCGAGCGGAGTTTCGGCGCGGGGAGAGCGGGGGAGGAGGAGGAGGAGGGGACGGCGGGCGAGGTCAGCTCGGCTCTGCGGGCTTGGGACGGGCGCAGAGTGGGCCGACGCACATGTGAAGGGACGGCTGCGCCAACCCAATCCTGCCAAAGATGCCCGGGCTGCTCGAGCGGTGGCGCGATCCAGCTGCGCCCTGCCGGCTCGTCGACGAGGGCACGTAGAAGGGCTCGTGGCCTGCGAGGGCGCCTTGGAGCGGTGCGCCTTTCTCGCTGGTCATGTGTCGGCACTGACTCTGGAGCGCGCGCGAGCGGTAGAGCGAGAGGACGAGGCGCGACGAGGGCGACTCAAGGCGACACCTCGAGCTCGGCGCGTGGGCGGCGCCGGCGAGTGCGGAGACCCGGATCGGGCTCGGGCCTCGTCCGCATTGCGTGCGCCCTTGCTCTCCCTCGCTCTCCTGCTCAGCAGTACTGACGAGCACGACCTCGAGACGGCGCACGACGAGCGCGAGCCGGGCAGCCCGAGTGGGACGGATCTCGAGTCGGCAGCACGCGCAACTTGAGCCGAGCAGCGACCGACGCCTCGTGCCTCGCTCGCGCGCGCTGCCGCTTGGGCAACGAGCATGCCGGCTCCTTGGTCGAGGGCGTGAAGAGAGAGGGCAAGCGAGACGAGCAGAGCGAGCGAGAGGAGCGAGCGAGCAAGCAAGCACCAGGTCGACCTTCGCAAACCGCTCTGCGGGCTTTCACTCTCGCCGTCGCGCGAGAAAGAGACGTAGCAACTGCTGTATCTATTTACAGTGAACAGAGTACTGCTTCAAGCGGGGAGGGGAGGGAGACAAACTAAGCCCGCTGCTTTAGAGAGCGCGCTGCTCGGTGCCGGTGGTGCCGGTCGTCGAGTTGCCGCCGGTGAGGCCGAGCGACTGGGTGAGAGTCTCGCCCGGGCCGTCGACGGTGCGCTCACACTCGCCGCGGTTGAGGAGCTCGGCGTCGTGCTTGAGCGTCGACTTGAGGTCGCCGCCGTTGGCGACGAAGTCCTTCATCTGGAGCGGCTCGTGCGCGACCGACTCGTGGACGATGGGCGCCTCCTCGACGGTCTGGTGGATGGGGACGGTGGTCTGTGAGGGGAGGAAGAGGGTGAAGCGTCAGCGAGAGAAAGAGGGAGGCAGGAAGGAGAAGGAGCGAGAGCGGGACGCACGTGGATGCGCTGGTGCTCGTGGACGTCGCGGTTGATCTCGGGCTGGACGACGTGGTGGACGTGGTGGTGCGTGTTCTCGTGAACCTTCTCGCCCTTGTCGACAATGACCTTCTCCTTGCCGAGGTCACGGACCTCGTCGTGGCCGGTCGCGAGCGAGGCGAACTGGGCCTTGTCCTCGGCGGTCGCGACGTGACGCTCCTTGATCTCGGTCGGCTGAACGACGTTCTCGCGCTGCTGCTCGGCCTGGTGCTGGGTGTCGAGGACCGGCTGGACGTGGTGCTGGACGTGGTGGACTGCGGGCGGGGAGGGACGAGCGTCAGCTTGAGAAGGCGCGAGGGGGGAGAGAAGAGAACGGCGACGACGCACCGTGACGGTCAACCTCGCGCTGGCGCTCGACCTCCTCGATCTCGTGCTTCTGGCGGGTCTCGTGCGTGACCGGGGCGAGGTGCTGGTGGTCGTGAGTGGCCGCCTTGGCGCCCGCCTCGTCGAGGAGGCCGTCGCGCGTCGGCTGGTTGTGGTGGTGCGCCGGCGGCTGAGCGTGCTCGCGGATGTGCGACTCGGCGTTGTGGATGGCGCCCGAGGCACCGGTCGAGCCGGTGGTGGTCGAGGTGCCCGTGGTGCCAGTCGGGCCGGTGCGCGAGGCGGTGGACGGCTCGAGCGGGTCGGTGCGGCTGGCCGAGGTCGAGTCGTGGGTCGAGCGAGCGCCGATCTTGTCCTCGACCTTCTCGGCGACGGACTCGTGGCCGGTGGTGGTGCGGTCGCCGGCCGACGAGGTGGTCGGGGTCTGGGTGGTGCTGTGGGCGCCGGTGGTGTGCGCGCCGGTCGAGTGGCCGCTGTTGTCGGCGTGCTTGTCGTGCGAGAAGACCTGCTTAATCTGTGAGCCGAGGGAGCAGGAGAGGGAGAGGGTCAGCGAGGAGCGCAAGTGGGGGGAAGGCCCGAGAGGGCGAGGGAGCGAGGCGCACCTTGTCCATGGCTGAAGGTGGTTTGGGTGGGTGGGTTGGGGTGGAGTGTGAAAGAGTTCTCGGAGATGAAGCTGTGTGTAGAGAGGAAAGAGAGAGAGAGAGAGGAGAGCGGGAGGACGAGTCGCTCTCGTTTGCCGAAGGGCCGCACAGTTGGAGGCTGCGTGACGACGTCGCTGCCCGCAGGGCCAGGCTGCACGTCGGTCGGGGTCGTCATTGTCGAGCCTCGGCTGCATGCAATCAGGCCGTGCGACTCGCCGAAACCGCCAGGAGCGGAGGTCCCGGAGGGCCCGGCCTCGCTCTCGCTTGAGGCGGTGCTCGAGCCTACGTCAGTCCTAGTCGTTCTCTCGCTCGGGCCGATGGCATCTCGCGATCAGCGTCGACCTCGCTCGACGTTTCCCTTGCACTCGGCTGCTCAGCATGAGCTTGTCTGTCGATCCCGTCGTCCTCGTCCGGAGAGAGCGAGGCGATCCGTGCGCACGAGGCGAGGCCGCTTTGACCGACCTACGACCGTCGAACCCACTCCGAGTCCCGGTGAGACGGTCGACGCCGAGCTGCACAGAGTGCGGCACTGCCGCCGGACTTGCTGTATGCAGATCGGGCGAACAATGCCGAGCTGCTCGAGCGGGGGAAGAGAGAGCATCCGCAGTGCGACGGAGAGACGTCGGGCAGCGCTGCCCGCCGACGTCGCTCAAAGTACATACTGTGCGGCCACTGCAACACCGAAGGAATGTTCCATGCAGCTTACGCAGCGAGAGCTCGACGAGGAAGCAAGGGTCCGGCCGAGGCTCGACTTGCGAGCGACGGCGTGAGCTTGCGCTTCGTAGCGTGGAAAGCGCAGCTGCTCGCTCACGGACGAGCAGTATGCGTTTGTTATGCATAAAGAGCGCGAGGAAGCGACGAGAAGCAGTAGAGTCGAGCCAGAGCTGACCGGCAAGGGAGAAGGGGCTCGTGCGCACACGAGCGCTCTTCGACGTGCGAGCAGCTCTATCTCAGCGACGGCGGCCAGCTCGCCAGGAGAGCAGATGAGCCTAGTTCCACGAGGACGACAAGTACATTGTGCTGGATTAGACGAGACGGACGAGGAAGGAAATCTAGAGAGGAGAGGGAGAGACGAAGACGAAGCGGCGGCGACGAGCGCTCAGTTCCTGTCGAGCGACTGCTGCTCGACCAACTCGAAGTAGAGCCTGTACGAAGGAGTGAGGACCAGTCAGCAAAGCTCGACGTCGGCGAAGTGGAGCGAGAGGAGGAAGAGAGAGGGAGAGAGAGCCGACGCACCCCTTCTGTGCGATCAGCTCCGAGTGCGTGCCCCTCTCGGCGACGCGCCCATCCTTGAGGACGAAGATGACGTTGGCGTTCTGGATGGTCGACAGGCGGTGCGCAATGGCGATCGTCGTGCGGTTCTTGGCCGCCTCGTCGAGCGCCGTCTGCACGACCCTCTCCGACTCGGAGTCGAGCGCAGACGTCGCCTCGTCGAGCAGGAGGATCTTCGGGTTGCGGATGAGCGCGCGAGCGATGGCGATGCGCTCTGCGTGCAGGAAGAGACGAAGGTCAGCCGCCGAGTCGGAAACTTTCTGCTCGAGCCCGAGCCGACGACGAAGAGAGAGAGAGAGGGACGCACGCTTCTGCCCGCCCGAGAGCATGGTGCCCTTGCCGCCGACGTCCGTGTCGTAGCCGTCGGGGAGGCTGACGATGAGGTTGTGGATGTTGGCGTCCTTGCACGCCTGCTCGATCTGCTGCTGCGTGACCTGCTCGGGCGGGACGTAGGCGCCGAGCGCGACGTTGTACCGGATCGAGCCGGCGTAGAGCGTCGGCTCCTGCGAGACGAGCGCGATCGACTGGCGGTACGACTGGACGTTGAGCTCGCTGATGTCCTGCCCGTCGACGAGGACCTTGCCGCCGAGCGGGTCGTAGAAGCGCGTGATGAGCTGGATCGCCGTCGACTTGCCGCACCCGCTCGCGCCGACGAACGCGCAGAACTGGCCGGGCTTGATCTCGACGTCGAGACCTCGCAGAACCGGGACGTGAGGGCGAGTCGGGTACCGGAAGTGGACGTTCTCGAAGCGGATGTGGCCCTTGGCGGCGGCGAGGTCGAACACCTTGCCCGACGTGTCCTCGGCGTCGATGTCGGGGACCGAGTCTTCGAGGGCGAGGAAGGCGCGGGCGGCGCCGAAGAAGGAGGAGGCGTCTGCGGACGAGAGGAGTCAGCCTAGCGCTCGACGTCTGCGGCTCTGAGGGGCGTCAAAAGCGACGTGCCGGGCACGAACGAGAACACGTTGCCGGCCTGGATGCTGGCGAAAACGACCGAGATCTGGGCGACGAAAAAGCCGTTGACGGAGAGGCCGGCGTCCACCATTTGGTGTGCTCCAAACCAGAAGCTGCACGAGCTGGGCGTCAGTGCACAGCCATGGACGTGCAGATGGACGTCGGGACGCACATGAGGGCGATGACGAAGAACGAGAGGGCCTGGGTGAGTGAGTAGAAGGCGTTGCTCCACACCGCCGTCCGGTTCGACTCGCGCATCGGAACGTCGAGTTGCTGCGGTCAAGGAAGGACGAGGAGGCGTCAGGGACATGCAGGGGAAGGCGTAGAGGGCGAGAGCAGGAGGCGCAGAGGTGAAAGGAGAGGCGCACGTCGCTGTAGAGGTTGAGGCAGTCGCCCTCCCTCGTCAGGGCGGCGACGGTACGGATCGAGCCCGCCGCCTCGCACGCCATCTGCGCCGACGCTTGGTGACTCTTCTTGTTCTTCTCGTCCTTGAGCACGACAACCCTGAGGCGGACGATGCCGGCCGAGAGCGTGAGGGGCATGCAGGCGATGCCGACGAGCGCGATCTTCCACGAGTAGCACAGACCGATGATGGCGCCCGAGACGAGGGTGAAGATCGACTGGATGATGACGCCCTGGGTGGCGCCGAAGAGGCCGAAGATCTGGAGGGCAAAAGTCGAGTTGAGAAGGTCAGTCTCGCCGCTCTCGAGAGGTCGACCGAGCCTTCCTGCCGGTCAACGAGGACAAAGAGAGAGCTGCAGGACGCGCCTTGGTCGCACGGTCCGTGATGGCGTTGGTCAAGGCGCCCGTGCTGTTCTCGTCGCGGTCGAAGAAGGCGATGTCCTGGCGGAGCGTCGACTTGAAGGTGCGCAGGCGCACCTTGGCGCACAGGCGCTCGGCCGTGTCGCCGTACAGCCAGGCCTGAACGACGATGGCGACCGTCGACACGAGGGCGATGACGAAGCACCACAGGGCGTAACGGTTGCCCTCGCGGCGAAGCTGGGCGCCCTGCGTCTCGGGGTTGAGCTGGAAAGTCGAGATGACGCCGCCGAACACGACGCCAAAAACTGGGTACTGTGAGGGGGAAAGAAGAAAGAGTCAGCGATAGGCCCCGGGCGAGGCAAGGTCGAGGAGGGGACCGGGGAGGGAAGGAGTGAGGGAGAGAGGACGCACGACGCAGCCCGAAGCGACGGCGCCGATGAAGGCGAAGACGTAGCGCTTCCAGCACTCGCCGTTGAGCTTGTACATGCGGGCGAAGAGCGTGAAGGTGCCGTAGTGCTTGGGCTCGTCGCCGCCGGCCGCCTCGATGTCGTTCTGGCGGCGCTCGAGCATCTCGGACGCGAGCGAGCGGCCCGTCGCGGCGCGCTTGAGCTGCTCGAACTGGGGCTTCTCGCGCCGAGCCATCTCGTCGATCTGCTCGCGCGTGAGCTCGCCGGGTGCTGGTGCGCGCGTATGCTTCTCGTCGCCGTCCTCGGCCGCCTCCTCCTCCTCGCGCAGGCGCTGCGCGCTCACGAGCTTCGAGTAGGCGCCGTCCGGGTTGCGGAGGAGCAGGGCGTGAGCCGAGCCCTCGTCGGTCGTCATGGCGCTCTCGAGGATGTGCCCGGCCGTGAGGACGATGATCTGCGCGGCGTCGCGGATGGTCGACAGGCGATGGGCGACCGTGATCGTCGTGCGGCCCTTCGAGGCGCGGTCGAGAGCGTCCTGCACGATCGCCTCGCTCTGGCTGTCCAACGCAGAGGTCGCCTCGTCGAGGAGGAGGATCTTGGGGTCCGAGACGATGGCGCGGGCGATGGCGATGCGCTCTGCGGGCAAAGAGTCGAGTCAGCTCTATGTGCGTTTTTCCGACGCTCTCTGCGTCTGCACACAGCGTCCTGGGACGAGATGGGCGTCGGCCGTCGACGACCTTCCCAAGTCGCCGACGCGCGAAGGTGCAAAGAGAAGGGACGCACGCTTTTGCCCTCCCGACAGGAGCATGCCGCGCTCGCCGATCTGCGTGTCGTAGCCCTCGGGCAAGGCCCGGATGAAGCCGTCGGCGTTGGCGAGCTTGGCGGCCTCGATGACGCGCTGCCGACGGGCGTCGCCCGTCTCGTGCTCGAAGCGCGAGCCGATCATGCCGTGCTCAATGTTGCCGGCGACGGTCGTAGCGAAGAGGGTCGGCTCCTGCGAGACGAGGCCGATCTGGTTGCGCAGCCACTTGACGTTGAGGTCCTTGAGCGGGACGCCGTCGAGCTTGACGCTGCCGGCGACAGGATCGCTGCGAACATGGGAGGACCCGAGTCAGTGAGCTGGCTCACTCGAAGGTGTACGGCCGAAGTAGGCTCGGCCAAGGAGAGAGGGGGACGCACTAGAACCGCTCGATGAGGCCAACGATGGTCGACTTGCCGGACCCGGACCCGCCGACGAGCGCAGTCATCTTGCCCGGCGGGAACACGCCGTTGAAGTTGTACAGGACCTGTACGCCGGGACTAGGAGAGTACGAGGAGTCAGTACAGCCTGCGCGAGGGAAACTCGGGAGACGAGGCTCGAGCGGGGCTCCAGCTTCCCGCCCGCTCTCGCGCTCCTTCGCTCGTCGCAGTAGGAGGAGGGGGACGCACCGCGACGGATAGATGAACTCGATGCCCTCAAGCTCGATCTTGCCCTCGACATGCTCGAGCTTGCGGCCCTCCTCGGACGCCGAGTCGATGATGGGGACCCGGTCGATGGTCGCGTAGATCTCGGTGGCGGCGCCCTTGGCGAACGAAATGGCCTGGAGGTTCGGTGCGAGCTGGGCGAGGCTGAACGCTCCTGCAAGAGGGGAAGAGGAGGGAGGGTCAGTGCCGAGCGTCTCCTCGAGCGCGACGAGACGACGCTCTGCCGAGCCCGTTGTCGAGCCAGAGGTTGCAGGAACAGGGACGCACCGATCAGGATACTGAAGAAGACGTTGACGACCTCGCCGGAAGTAGCGCGCCCTTGCTGCTCGAGGGAAGAGAGAGCTGGTCAGTCTCTCGCGCTCGTCACGGTCGGCGACGAGTCGGCGGCGAGCTCCTGGCGACGCACCAGAATGAGAGTCGTGCCGTAGTAGAAGGCGAGCCCGTACGAGGCGTAGATGATGAAGAAGAAGACGCCGAGCCCGAGGCCGTTGAAGCGCGCGCTCTTGAGGCCGACCCGGAGCGTCTCCTGGTTCGATTCGTCGTACGAGTCGGCGAGGCGCTGCTGGTTGCCGAAAGCGTGCGCGATGCGGACCGAAGAGATGACCTCCTCGGCGAGCGTCGACGCCTGGGCCGTCGCCTCGAGCTGCTGCGCCTTGTACTTCGAGATGAAGCTGTTCATGGCGCCGCCGGCGATGCCGATGCAGGGGATGATGACCGAGACGACGAGGGCGAGGCTGCGGTTCATGAAGAAGTGCGTGCGCAAGGTGGGACGAGAGGAGGCGGCGAACGAGGGGGAGGAGGGAGGAGGGGCGTGCGCAGGCGGGGTCAGAGCGTGGACGAGGAGGACGATCGGGCTCGGACGCACCGCCAGTTGCGGATGATGGCGATGACGAAGCCGCTGATGAAGATGGCGATGAACTGGACGCTGATGACGACCTGCAGCGCGGGTGGAAGAGAGGGTCAGCCAAGAGGGTCCGAGTCGAGCCGGCGAGTGAGGGAGGAAGAGACGGCGCACCTTCTCCGAGATGCCCTCCTGAATCAAGTGCGTGTCGGTCTCGATGCGGGTCGTGATGGCGCCTGCGCCGACTCGGTCAAAGTAGGCGATGTTCTGGCGCATGACGGCGCGCAGGTACCGCTCGCGGATGCGGCGAGTCGTCGTCTCGCCCGAGTAGATCCAGGTGAACATGTAGACCCAGGTCGCGACGACTGCGAGTGCGGCGAGGTGTGGTCGGAAAGGAGCGGGTCGAGGACGAGTTGAGGAAGGAAGGAACAAGGAGGAGGGCGAGAGGGACGGTCTCGTCAGCCACGAGCAGGTCGAGAAGAGCACCGACAGAAGAGAGGGACGCACACGTAGCGATACCGATGTAGACGAGGATGAGGACGTCCTTGTTGACCTCGCGGAAGAGGACCCTGCGCGCCTCGGCGATGAGCTCTGGCGTCGCGCCCTGAGCGTTGACCATGGTGAGGCCGCCGTAGTTGGTGAACGCCGTCGTGAGGTTGCCGAACAGGATCGTCATGCTGCAGCGAGAGAGCGTCAGGATCTGAGGAGAGAGAGAGCGCGAGCGAGACAGGGAGAGAGGGACGCACGCAGGCTGAGCGACGCCGGCTGCGATGGCGCAGATGATGCCGACGAAGTTCATGGCGAGCTCGAACTTGGTCGTGTAGCGGAACAGCTCCGAGAACTTGGACGGCGGACGCTTGATGGTGGCACTGCGAGCGCAAGGGCGGCGTCAGGAAGGAGAAGCGGATGGGGAGGACGAGGAGGAGGAGGGGAGCGAGACGACGTACATCTGCTCGGCGACGATCTTGCGGTACTCAGGGCTCAGGTGTGCGAGCTCTGGGTCCTCGAGCGCGATCTCGAGCGGCGAGCGCTTGTCGAAGAACGGCTTGCCCTTCTTCTTCTCCTTCTTCCCTCCCTTGCCGTCGGCCGTGTCGGCGTCTCCCTCCTTCTCTGCGCTGTGCGCCTTCTCCCGCTGCTTCTGCGCCTGCATGCGCTCGACGACCTTCTCGTCGATCGACTCGCCCTCGTTCGACGACTTCTCGTTGAGCGGCGCCATCGTCTCGTGGCCGGACGACGACGAGGAGGGCGAGGTCGGCGAGGGGGCGGGTGGGGCGTGCTCGACGGCGGTCGTCTTGGCCTGGCCGTCGGCGGTCTTGCCGAGGTCGCCGCTGGACGTGGACGCGACGTGGGCCTCGTGCGACCCTTCGATGGTCGAGCCGGGGGCGGCGGAGGGGGCTGAGGGCGCGAGCCCTTGCGTGGCGAGCCCGGCGGCGATGGGCGTTGCACTGGTCGTGCCCTGAGCTGGGTCGGCCATGGTCGAGGTCTGGCTGGAACCAAGCGAGGTGTGATGGCGAGGAGAGGGAAGGAGCGAGGTGCCGACTCGAGTCGAGCGACCATCCAGCGGAGCCGACGCAGCTTCCGGCCGACGCGCCGCGCGGCCTGCTCAGCTTGGCTTTTCCACGGGCCCCGTCTCGCTCGCAGCTCTGCTCGACCGTCTCGCAGGTGTGAGGCGACTGGACAGCTTGGCACGTCGAGTCCTTCCGACTCACCGCGAGTAGCTCATGCTCCAACTGGCTCGCCGACTCGACCTCGCTGCGAACTCGCTCTCGGAAGGTGCTGCGAGCGTCGACTGGACCCACAGAACGAGGTGAGGAAAAGCAGGGTACATGCAGAGATGGGACAGCGAGAGGCGGGGTCTATGAGAGGGCACAGATCTCGTGGGAGAGAGAGGAGAGAAGGAGGAACGCTACTGCAAGGGCACGCCGGCCCCGAACCCGCGAGACGACGACGACGACGACGACAGCAGACACTCGACGACGCGACGCCTAGAGGTTGACGCCCTTGCCGATCGAGAAGACCTTGAAGCCAATCTCGCGCAGCTTGTCGGCCTCGAGGATGCCGCGGCCGTCAAAGACCATGGCCGGCTTTGCCATCGACTCGTAGATGGCGGGCCAGTCGAGCTGCTTGAACTCGTCCCACTGCGAGCGGTAGGGGAGCGTCAGCTGCTGTCGAGCCGGTCGAGAGGCGAGAGAGAGCCAGAGGGAGAGGACGGACCTCGGTCAGGATGCAGATGCCCTCGGCGCCGGTGCACGCGTCCATCGCCGACTTGCAGACCGTCACCTGCTTCTTGGCTGTAGAGGCGAGCGAGAGAGGGGCGTCAGCACGGTGGGAACGAGGAGGGGGAGGGTCCGAGAGGGAGGGAGGGACGCACCAGTGGCAGCGTCGTCGACGACGCCCGGCTCGGTCAGGTCGAGGAAGATCTGCTTCTCGGAGACCTTGGGGTCGTAGATGGAGATCTTGGCGTTCTCCTGGCGGAACAAGCGGCACACGGTCGCCGACGGCGTCTCGCGCGTGTCGCCCGTGTCCTTCTTGAACGCAAACCCGAGCACGGCGAGCTTCTTGTTCGTGATCGTGTTGAACATGCTCGACACGACCGTCTTGGCGAAGCGGCTCTTCTGGTACTCGTTCATCGTGATGACCTGCGCGCGGGAGGGAGGCCGAGTCAGCACGGACCCTCCTCGAGCTCTCGAAGCGGCGAGGGAGAAGACGCACCTGGCGCCAGTAGTCGGCCACCTCGGGGAGGTGGAGGCTCTCCGAGAGGTAGACGAGGTTGAGGATGTCCTTCTGGAAGCACGAGCCGCCAAAGCCGACCGAGCTCTTGAGGAACTTGGGGCCGATGCGCGAGTCGAGGCCGCACGCGTACGCAACCTCGTCGACGTCGGCGCCCGTCACCTCGCAGATGGCTGAGAGGGCGTTGATCGACGAGATGCGCTGCGCGAGGATGGCGTTGGCGGCCTGCGGGAGGGGGAGCCGAGTCAGCTCGGGAGCTCTCTCGCGGCGGTGGGGACGGAAGCGGCAGGACGGGCGACGCACGAGCTTGGTGAGCTCAGAGCTCCACAGGCCGGTGCCGATGACCTTCTCCTTGGGGACCCAGTTGGAGTAGACCTCGATGAGCGACTTCTGCGCGGCGCGGCCCTCGGGCGTGCTGAGCGAGCCGATGAGGACGCGGTCGGGCTTGTCGAGGTCCGACATGGCGGTGCCCTCGGCGAGGAACTCGGGGTTGGAGAGGATGTCGAAGCGGAGGCCCGGGCGCGAGTTGGCCTCGAGGATGGTGCGCATCGACTGGGCGGTGCGGCAGGGCACGGTCGACTTCTCGACGACGATCTTGGACGAGGTCGCGACCGAGGCGATGCGGCGGGTGCAGCTCTCGACGTAGCTGCAGGGGAGGGTAGGGCAGCGAGTCAGCGTCGGCACGTAGGGCGGGCTCGAGCGCGCGGACGGGAGAGCGGCGACGCACAAGAGGTCAGCGGCGTAGCCTGCGCCGACGCCGGTCTTCTTGGTCGGCGTGTTGACCGAGACGAAGATGAGGTCGGCCTCGATGATGGCCTTGTCAATGTCGGTGCTGAAGAAGAGGTTCTTGCCGCGGCACTTCTTTACGACCTCCTCGAGCCCCGGCTCGTAGATGGGGAGCGTCTCCGAGTTCCACGCGTCGATGCGCTCCTGGTTCATGTCGACGATGGTGACCTGGATGTGCGGGCACTTGTGCGCGATCATCGAGCATGCTGCGGGCGCAAGAGGAAGAGGAGGAGGAGGAGAGGGGGGGAGGGGAGAAGGAGGAGGTCAGCGCGAGCCCGTGCCGACGCGCGCGGTGCTGCTGCACGCTGCTCGAAGACGCTGCTCCACCACCAGAGCAGCCAGTGCCGCCCATTCACAGCCCGCAGCTGGCTGCCGACCCCGCACGAGAACTAGCTTCGCCCGCTTGGGGTTCCGCTTCGGGCAGCCCGCCCGGCGCAGCTCGAGGGAGGCCAGGACACGGCGCAGACGCGTCCATCGAGGCTGCGAGGCGACGAGAGGGGCGCGCCGCGCTGCTCGGGCCGCCGAGGCGCCGATCGAGCGCGTGCGCGCGAGCTGTGCTCCAACGGGTCGGGGGAGCGGCGAGAGGAGGACGACGACGACTCACTCGGGCCGCCGACGTAGCCAGCGCCAATGCAGGCGATCTTGGTGACCTTCTGCGAGCGCAAGAGCCGAGCCAGGGTCAGCTCGAGAGGCTCACGATCGGAAGAAGGTGCGAGCTGGCGGTGCGCGAGCTGCCGGGGGCGAGGGAGCGGGAGAGGGTGGAGGGACGCACGATAGGGGTGACGGAGGACGACGAGGCCATGCTTGCAGACGAAGAGCTGGTCGAGTCGAGTACGAGCGAGGACGAGGGAGAAGAGGAGGAGAGAGAGACGCGTCTCGTCGAGCGGCGGGCGACAGTCTAAGAGGGCTGGACCGCGGAACTCTGGCCCACGCGAGAGCGCAACAGAAGCTTCCCAGCCCTCGTTCAGGCAAGGTTGCCCCGGCCTGCGGTCCCGCCTCGTACCCGCTTCGTCCTTCCACGGTCAAGCGCCGGTCACGGTGCTGCTGCCGCGGCATGTCGCCGAGCGTCGCATCACGTCGGCAGGGTGCGAGACCCGCTGGGCAAAGCATGCAATGCAGTAAGAAACAGCGGACAGGCAAGTACAGCCCACCCTGAGCGTGTTCGCAGTTGAGCCTCGCCGACTCCGCCGCGGAGGACGAGAGGTCGACCTCGCCTCGACCGCTCCGCCTCGACCGCCCGCACTCTTGCCTGGAGGGACTGTTGTGCGCGCGCTGCTGCTTCCTGGGACCCTGTTGGCTGCCGAGCGTCCTTCCCCAGTGCGTCGTCGTCCCCCTCGCCTCCCTCATCTCTCTCGTCCTCCCCCTCCTGACCCAGGACCCGTCCCTCTCGCCCGCAGTGAGCGCTCTCACGGCCTACGTCGACAGTGAGTCCCATCTCCCGCTCCTCCACGGCCTGAGTGACGCTCTCGGAGGAGTCGTCGGCGAGCTGGCCAGCACGACCTCGCTCGCTCGGCGGCTCGTCCACCGCGTCCTGCCGGCACAGGGCAGCTCGCCGAGCAGTGCACGAGCTTGCAGGAGCCCAGTCAGTACAGCGCGGCGAGCTGACTCGGCCCCCTCGCCCTCCTCCCTCTACCCCTCTCCTCGCCTCTGTCCGCTCCTCCCTCACCAGAGCAAGTCCTCGTCATCACGCAGGACGGGCGCGTCATCGTCGTGAGTCCTCGAGTCCTGCTCCCTCCCACGCACGGCGGCAACCTGCCTCTTGCCGCCGCCGCCGAGCGCGAGCTGACCCTGTCCCCCGAACCTTCGTCGCGCAGGGCGAGCTCAAGGGCTTCGACCAGACGACCAACGTGATCCTGTCCGGCAGCGTCGAGCGTGTCTTCTCGGCCGACGAGCCTGTCGAGGAGGTCCCGCTCGGCGTCTACATCGTCCGCGGCGACAACATCGTGCGTCCTCCCTTCCCTGCTCTCCCTCCTCCCCTCCCGAGCGGTCCATCACCGCCTCGAGCAACTTGTAGAGCCGACGCCGTCCTCTTTCTCCTGCAGACCCTCATCGGCGAGGTCGACACCGAGCTCGACAAGCAGGTCGACCTCGCGACCGTGCGCGCCGAGCCGATCTCGGAGCTGCAGCACTGAGGCTCTGCCCTCTCGCGCGCCCGCTCGAGCCGAACATGAACGGAGGAGGAAGAGTCAGTCATGGCTGACGGTGGAGGAGGAGGCCTCAAACCTGCAGCATCCGCACCCCTGTAACGAGATCCTTGATACCCTCTCGCCGACGACGTCTTTCCGCTTTCCGCCTCTTTCGCCCGCACGGTCCTGCTCTCTCTCTCATCTCGTACGATTCTATCTCTCGCCGATACTTGTGGGCCTCGGTCCTCGTCGTCGGCGCGGTCGTCGGCGCAGTGGATGCCCGGGCACGGCTCGAGCGAGCAGACTCGGTGCGTCGACTGTCCTCTCGCGCCCGGTCTGCGTCAAGGTTGCGAGGCTCCCTGTACTTCGCTGACGCTCCTTTGCCAACGCAGCACTCTCTTCCCCTCGTCGTGCGGGCAAACCTC
>Ga0308160_10003740_pt1 | contig 16824 bp, 27 predicted proteins | sample PhyFR1_FD_201036 | JGI IMG/M metagenome (GOLD analysis project Ga0308160, IMG submission 201036) | Phyllosphere microbial communities from UC Gill Tract Community Farm, Albany, California, United States - DLSLF.R1 | ecosystem: Host-associated > Plants > Phyllosphere > Unclassified | place: USA...
GATCAGCCCGAGCAAAGTGAGCCTGTCCAAAAATTAGTCCACTTACACGTAATTGATAACCTCTATTCGATCAGCTTAAACCGCGTGCAAAGCAGGAGCACTCACGTCTATCCAGCGACAGATGCTCGTAATCCTTGAGAGAGTATCCCCGAGCATGCCTGTAGCATGTATAAGCTATCCTCCTCGATTCTGCCACTGGAATAGGTATGAAGGAAGGAGGGAGCTGTAGGATAGTCAAGGATATAACAGCAAGTACCATAGCGACCCATTCTTCCTGACCTGCATTCTCCTCCCTTCGGTCCAGAATATCGCGCACGAAGGTCGGTCGATGAACGAAAGGGTTTAAGGCGTGGAGGTAGTCGAAGAAATGATCTATCACTAGATAAAAGAGTCCACGGGGTAGAGTATTGTCGAATACGTTATTTGGATTATGGGGGAAATTGGGGTATTGCTGCAGCAAGTTTGGTGAGCCACTTAATTCCGACAAAAGACGTAATCGTCCCCCGACAGTCGTGCCAAGTGGTGGGTGATGTGATATATGGGCCACATGATCAGGTAGGTCCGATGTCACAACAGGGGATGGAATGGCTTGCGGTGTCCAATAAGCATTATCGTCCGCGGCATATGGGCGATCACGAGGGCGGACTGCCTTGTTTGGGGAATCAGCATGCCTGCTCGTCAGCAGCACACACAATCAAATGATCACCTTTCTGGAGGTCCTCTTTTTCTTTGTGGTCGAGTGAATGCGCCTAGCCGTCAGCTTGTAGTCCAGAGGCCGCGGGATGCAGCTCACAGGTCTCATCAATCATTCGACAGTTTGAGCAAGGTGCGTCGGAATCTACACTACGGTCACATCGTACCCTAGTTGTCAGCATCTGCTTCTTGAATGCTAGTGTGACTCACTTTCTTCGACGACAAGCTATAGCAGTCGTCAGTCTTGAAGTACGCCCCTTATCAGTCTAGCTCACCGTCACAACTCTCTAGCTCGTTAGCACTGGGTCCAAGCAGTCTGATATGGGCTCACGAGTCTGCCTCGTCCTCTTGACGACCTTTGCCGCACCTGATGGACTTTGCTGTCTGCTAGGTCCGGCGTGTATCAATCCGTCCAAGTCGGACATGATTTATTAGTGATAAATATGATTTGTTGATTGATCCGCGGCACAGAGGGTGAGGTCCGGTTTCATCGGACCTGGACCTTATCTCTCAACCTATATATCCTATAGCTATCACATGTATCCCCCCTTTTGTTCTATCTCATATCCAGTACTTCCTTTGAATATTCCAAACAGATCAAAGGATCTAGTAGTACGAAAGTATAAGGTATAAATAATGGCTCAAACTCAATCTTATACATACTCTGGTCTACCCCTTCCCCCCGCCGCGGACCCGGCGGCATTCAAGGATTTCGGAAGGAAGGTAGAAGGTTTCAATCCAGATACGATCGATGACAAGGGTATGGCAGAGATCATCGAGATGCTCTACAAGGTCTGTCCCATCCATTATTTCATTTGCGGTACTGACCTATAGCACTCGGTACTACTGTTCCCAGGGGTCAAGTTGACACCAAAGCAGCAGTATGAGATGACACATGTAAGCTACATTCTTAGGACGAAACTGATAAAAGGCATTCGACCCAGCAGCAATCAGCTATGGACACGGCAACAACAAGACAGGCAAGGAGAAAGCGTCAATCCTACACCCAGACTTGAAGACGATACCTCATCAACCCCAAGTTCAGCTTATCGGAAATGGGAAGGTACCAGGAGAATACGAGGGTTTAGACAGTGTGAGCTACACTCATCTCTTCCACGAACAAGCAAGCTGACCGATACAGCCACAGCTAAAACACCCACACCACAAGACATTCCACAAGGACCCAGTCAACGAGAAGGATGAGGCTGACGGTATTACCCGATTTTACAGATGGTACGTCTATCCCATTGGCTTATCTGATGATTAGGCACATTGATGCGGCTCTGTATGGATTGTCGCCTCCTAAAGTGACTACGTTATATGCGGTCAAGGTGCCCGGCGGAGAACCGCAAATCTGTCGATACGATGATGGGACCGGGGATGAGCTGAAGGTGCCTATTGGTGGTACTGCTTGTGAGCAACGATGCTACATGTCAAAGGGTTGCGCTGACTAGGCAGTCGTGAGCGGAAAGCACATGTTTGATATCCTATCACCAGAACAGAAATCCCTAGCAGTCCGTACGAAGGTTCGATATGTGAGTCGAATCCGCGAAGCCATGAGAGGCAAAATACTGATACCAGGCCCCTCACCCTTATGTGTGGATGTCGAAAGCACATGCTCTACCAACAGGACTCGGTATCGAGAATGAGGGCTTGGAGCTGCCACTGGAAGAACTACCTGAATGGGAAGAGAGCAAGATCAAGACTTACCCAATCGTCAGTCACCCCGTCTTGCTCGATGCAGCAGAACTGATAGGTCAGTGCTGGAAGAACCCAGTGACCGGCTCGCTACATTTCCAAGTCCACCCATGCGGAGCCAAGGAACTACACATCGATCCCCTACCAGCAGGTTCCAGCCCCGAAGGCGCATTATACCCAGAAGGTGGAGTCGTGACCGACCTCAAGGTAGTTCGTGAAACCCTTTATGCCATGCAGAGACCAGGAATCTCGCCCCAGTTCGTCTACGCCCAAGATTGGAAAGAAGGAGATTTGGTCTTATTCCATAATCGAGGACTACTCCATTCAGTGACCGGAGCCTTCACCCCGGATCAACTAAGGATGTTTCACCAGGTTAGTATTTTCTCTGAGAGACAGGAAGAGAGCTGATGATAGTGTAATCTGGCTGCTTCTGAAGATCCTGTTGGACCTACTGCTGAGGATGTCAAGTTGTACGCGTAAGAAGGATGCTCCGATCGATCGCCAGAGTGACACAAAATTGTACCATACCATAAATATTATTGATCAGTCTCGTTGTCTTGCTATGCACTTATCTCCTGTTATTCTGTATACCCTATCGGTTCTGCCTTGTCAGTGGACTCTAGTCTATCTGGTGGATTGAGTAGATAGGTACCCGGAATTATTCCCGGCAGCTCCGGCTTCGTTCAACCTAGACACTCGATTTCGTCAATTGTATACTTGAAACAATATCAATGAGCATAAGCTATATTCATCACTCGATGATCATTAGATCAATATGACAGGACCCCCTAAGCCCAAGAGAAAGGTCAGTCGTTTGTGCAAATTTCTTGACCGAGGAATGGCAGCTGACAAGCAGGTAACGGGCCAAATCACCCTTTCATCCACTTCACCCGCTACTACCATACCCTCAAATCCTTCAACACCTAATGCAAGTCATCTACCTCGTGCCAGGGCCAAAGTCGATGTCTCCAACCTTCTTTCGGCCACTACCACCCGACCGGGCTTACCGCAAAGTTACAGCTCGACTGGATCAAATGCAGGAGGTAGTAATAGTAGACCGACATTAAGGAATACACCAAGTTCAGCTTCTTTACGATCTACTACCTCTACTGGATCTCGAGCTAGATCACCCGCTCCCCCACCTTTACCTTCGCCTTCGTTAAGTAATGCTGGAAGAGGAACTACTACACCAAATACAAGGCCGACATTTCGACCTAGTACTTCGCAAACTGGTACCCCCGTTTTTAGGCGGGCGGCAAGTAGTGGACGTACAAGTCCTGTCAAGGAGACTCCTACTGCACGGATCAGGGCGTCCGCAGTTACGCAGAATGCATTCTCGAGATCACCTCAGGTGAATGGAGGGACACCTAGGGGAGGAGAGACGGACAGTCCATATACTACTCCGAGTGGACAAGGATTCTTCAAGAGACCTAGTGATGTTGAACCGAAATTACGAGCTAGAGTTACTCCTACTCATACGATATCCACTAGTCCTGAACGATATCCACCTCTCTTATCGCCTGATACTGCATTAGATCAAGCTCCGACATGGCGAAATCAATCCCAAACTTATCCTTCACCTTTATTACCCGACCTTGCCATCTCCTCTAGGTCACCTACGAATCCGATTTCCTCCACAGTCGCCCAGCATGCGATCATGTCGCAAATCCCAATGCACCCAACTGCATCAGCCCCGGGATCGCCGCATCAGCTTCCTACTTCCCTTGGTCTTACCCGCTCGGCATCGATAAGAAGCACAGCAAGACGGATGTTACCTTACAACCCAACGACCCCAGCTCCGCACCTTCCTTCAACCCCACTCAGCCCGGAAATGAGGACAGTCGAATTACCTATGATGACCCCTACCCGGACTCGGTCGAGGGAAGATCCAATTAGGAGACCGTCATTACTCGGTTCAGGCAGTGGGAGGGTGGACGATGGGGCTTTATTGAGTTTTGATGAACCGGAACAGATTAGTGATGAGACGGCGGTTGGTTCTGCTGGAGATCAGGATAAATCGGTGGAGGGAGAACCGCAGGATATTAGCGAGATTGATATTCTCTTGGATACAGAGGACGATGTAGCGGAAGCTAGAGTCAACAGAAAGGTGAGCAAGCACTATTCGGGGAAGGATACCGGTAGCTGATGACAGATTGCCGATCTGGAAATCACAAACGCCAGTCTACTAGCCATCAACCGATCTCTCGAAGGTAAGCTACTGATAGCTGTTAATGAGCTGACACGCAGCAACGAAATCGAAACAACGTTCCGAAATTCTCAAACTACGTCGAATGCTCCGAGAATCAATCCAAGGCCCTTTACCAGGTCTACCAACCCCTTTACCAGCCTTTCTGACTTCACCAAACCCAGACGAAGACGACGAATCAGATGAAGAAGATATGCGTGATCCGGAACTCGACGCTAGGTGGGATAAAGTAGCGGAAATGGTGGAGAATATGAATAAGAAAGCTGTCACAGCCGTGGAAAAGGGTAAAGAGGAGATCAAAGTTGCTGGAAGGGTACTTGATTGGACGGAGGTTGAGGGGCTGAATAGTTCAGTTGGGAGTATGGCTGGGACACCTGAGCCTGAGAGGGTGGAATCTACGTGATGTGGTGACTTTTCAATTCAACTCATCACGGCATCCGATCGACAGTCGGTCAACCCGCCGACGATACGCCCCGAAACGGAGGGATATATACATACGGTCGACAACGACCCCTCAGAGGGGGTGCGATCATTACCTCATCGCGTTCGTGGGATGAGCGTACCACCCGTACCCCGGTACCCAGCCCCCATGACCGTCCGCCACTCCCTGGTTCTGTCCTGGATTTTGGTTCGAATGCCCACCCTTCACAGCGGGCGACAAGGGCGGGGTTGGCGGTCCATATCGAGCCCACGGAGCTTGGTATTGCGATCCATGCGGAGTTGATAGGTGGAAGTTAGACGCATGGGGGTTTGATGGATGTGATTTCCAGGCCGTTGGACCGTTCACTGCTCTCTCCTCGATCATCAGCCATGTCATCAAGTTACGAACAACAAAACTGGCTCACCGAAGGCATCGCGACCCGTCGATCAAACCACCCTTTCTCCGTTTTCCAACATTGATCCCTATGTTCCTCAGAACAGAAAAAACGCCTTATATCCCTCTCTGAAGGAGCCAACTCCGCCGATGCCGCCAATAATAATGAAAATGGGGGAGGATAAGGTTCCAGGGGAATGGGGGTATTACATCCTGCCAATTGACAGAACAATTTCGGAGGGTGATTAATGAGGTTAGGGGAAATGTAATGTGACATTGTTAACTCATGCATCGCTGCATACTTGGCTCATATATATCTGATAGGGTGAGAGTAGAGTTCCTGAGAATGAATGGATGTGTGGGATGGGGATGACTTTTGCTCTCTGACTTCCTCGTATAGCGGGTGGGGTCATGAATGGATGATTAGCTGGGTTGAGAAAGTACTCCACTTCGCCGCATTTGATCCTTTGTTTTGATATACCTCTAGCCTAGCGCCGTTCTTGGGTTAATACCCTATCGAAGGCGGGAAGATCGCCGGTAGGCCTGTGAACGTCTTCAACTCTTCTGCTGTTGATGGTGGAGACTCCACCTTGTTGACGTCAGAGATGCTGTAAACTCGAATCGAGTAAGGCTACTTTGCTTCCTAGACAGATTAATGTGATGTAAATCGACTCACTCATACTAAACAAGATGCACCCCCTAGTCAGCAAAGCCTTCCAATCCAAAGGATTCAACCTCTCCGACCTCCAACCCTCGGGGAACATCGTAACCCACATCCCAACCTCCAAGAAATATTTAACCCGTATAGCAACCGGTCAAGCTCTCCCGCAGATGAAAGGCGAAGCAGCCGGCCTAGGAGCTATGTCCCTCACCTCGAAGAACTTGGCTCCTAAGTTGATTGGATTAGAGGTGGAAGGAGGGGAAGGAGGAATGGTTAGTGAGTACTGGGATTTAGGGGGAAAGGGAGGTGGAGACTATCAAAGGGAATTGGCTAGGAAGATTGCTCAGATGCATTCCCCTCCTCCTGCCCTGGAAGGTGAGGAAGTGGGATATACGGGCAAATACGGGTTTGGGGTACCTACGCATTGTGGGATCTCGGAACTTGATAATACATGGGAAGAAAGCTGGGAAGTATTCTACAGGGACAGAAGGCTTGGCGACGTCATCAAGAAGATCAACGATAACGACTTGAACGCTGAATGGGAGAAGATGAAGAACAAGTAGGTATATCCTGAAGAACAAGAGCTGAGACAAAGGGCAATCCCATTATTACTTCGTAATTTCTCCCCGAGCCCCAAACCAGTAATCTGTCATGGAGATTTATGGTCTGGTAATGCAGGCGTCGACAAGGCTTCGGGGAACGCAGTAATCTGGGATCCGGCGGCTTATTGGGGCCACAACGAGTCCGACTTGGGCGTGATGAACATGTTTGGCGGTATGTCCCCTTTTCCCTGTAGTGACTGATGGTAGGTTTTACGAAAGATTTCTTTGACGAATATCATAAGATCCATCCTAGGTCTGAACCGCATTATGAAGAGCGACAGGTACTGTATGAGCTTTGGCATCATCTGAATGTGAGTAGCAGCGGTCCTTGGGATGATGTGGGGCTGACGGATAGCACACATTGATGTTTGGCGGAAGCTACAAGAGCGGGTCGATGCGGATGATGAAGCAGCTAAATAGTTGGGCCGACGGTCAGGATTTAGTAGACGGGCAGTAGACAGCCGGCGATGACATGCAGCCATGGCACGCCATTCTCAGCTTGGACCACTCTCACTGTCACCGAATCAATCCACCATGAGTGCTGGCCTGGCCGCGTTGAGGCTCCGCACGCTAAGCGTAATGCCAGATACTGCATGCCTTTTCGAGTTATATCCCGTCTACATCTAGATCCGCTTACAAAGCCGAGGCACCCTGAAAGATTAGCGCAGTCAAGCAAGTGTAACAGCAGACATACGGTAATAATATCAATGAGCTCGGTGGTGATGACAGCTTGTCGACCTCTGTTGTACTGCAATTGGAGGGATCCAATCATGTCGTTGGCGTTCTGGTCATTAGCTTATGCCAGGTGGTGATGAAGTAGCTCACATTAGAAGCGTTCTCCATGGCGGTTCTCCTAGCCGAGATCTCTGCGGCGTGACCCTCGACAAGTGCGGTGAAGATGGCGTTGGCAAGCGCGAATTCTGCCAAATCCTTGGAAACATCCTCCTCCATTTCGTATTGCTGGAAACCGGCTGCTGCTCGTAGAGCCTCGGCAGAGATTACGGCAGTTGTTCCGGGTTCGTAAGAGATGGCAGAAAGGTATTTGTTGGAAACGATTCGGATCTATTCATCAGCTATTAGACTCGTTGAAATATGGAGGAAATAGCTGACCTCGTCAAAGTTGGCGTCGAGCTTCATGATCTCGTCGGCAACAGCACTGGCCTCGGCAAAAGTAGGGACATCCTTTCCAACACCGCTGAAAGTAAGGTTCAAAGCCTTGGGCATAGCTCGGGAAAGCTGAGCTTTTGGCTTTTCTCCAACAATCGACAATGCTCCTGGAGCCTTGGCCTGGGCCTTTTTAATGTATCGAGTGATGGAAGAGTGGATACCACCGCAAAGACCTCCGTCAGAGGTGATGGCGAGGTAGAGGATCTTGGGGTCCTTGGCCTCACCCTCGGTCTCGGCGGACTGGGTCTGTTGGAAGAGTACTGCCTGTTAGTCGTAGTTCGCCAGTATTGTGCAATTGGACATACCGTTGTTGGCGGCTCCGTACTTCTTGGCTTCACGCATAGCTCGCTCGGCCTTGGTCAATTTTGTTGATGCGACGACCTTCATGGACTGTGGGTTAGTTGCTGCGATATACGATTCTGCCTAGTGCGCTGTCCAACACCTTCCCCATGCCCTCGACTCCATGCCCACGTATTCAATTCCCTGTTCCTCCGGCTACTCCATATCTCCAGTCCTTGTTTATTGCTTGAATCCATTCGTATCTTGCTCGTCCCTGCATTCCCAGCGTCCCATTGATTCCACTGCCCGACTCGAAGTGACACTAACCTTTGTGATCTTTTCAATGTTCCTAACGGATTTCAAACGTTGATCCAATTCCTTCAAGGTAGCCATACCAGCAGATTGCTGCTGAGCGACCTGAGTCCTAGCGACCGAAGCTACCGGCCTAATTGATCGAGCTGCGAACATGGTGAGGATAAGGTGTATGGGGTATGTATGTACAGACTACCTCTACCTCTAAGCATCCCTAGGCTCGGAGAAGACAGGGGGAATGGTAACACCGATATAATACCGGGAATGTGGCACCTCCACTCGTTGTCATTGTCTGACTGTATAGTGTTTCTTCGACTCGTTACTATCTGTATCATCTACTCAGTTTATTACAACAACAACATATATCGACTCGGTATAGCATATATAACCAGTACAGGATAAGTGGATAGAAGCATCAATCATCCACACTCGAATTAAACCACCACAATCACAGCGCATACACCAACTACAACCACAATCACACCAGACAAAGACAAGAGTATGTCCGCCACCACTTCTATAACACATACTGACAAAGCAGTGGCGGACCCCGATGTTGATCTATTCGCGGGAATGAAGAAAAAGAAGAAGAAGCAGGTCGCTCTAGATGTTGGAGATTCACCTTCTGCACCAACAGACGCGCCCGACTCGCCCGCCCCAGCCGCAGTTGAGGAATCCGCTCCTACCCCTGCCCCCATCACCAAGAAGGGAGATAAATTTGGAAATGAGGAACCAGAGGCTGAGGCGCCAGCACCAGTTGCTGATGAGGGAGCTGAGCTATTTGGAGATTTGAAGAAGAAAAAGAAGAAGAAGAAGGAGATTCCTCTTGATCTTGTACGTGACAGCTCATTTATTGGAGTGGACTTGGGCTGATGGGAAGGAATCAACCGAGGCACCCGCCGCTACCCCCGATGGACTCGATGTACCCATGAAGAAGAAGAAGTCAAAGAAGCAAGCTTCAGATTTCGCAAAGGAGCTAGACGAGCTGGATGCTGAGCAGAATGACGAGGAAATCTCGGCATTGCCAGCAGATGATGGAGCCATCACTGGCGAGAATGGAGAGAAGATCGAGGCATGGGTCGCAGAAGGTCGAGGCGCGACATATCCCGAGGTAAGCCATACCTACAAATGGAGAAGGGTGGGTTGCTGACAAATAGCTTCTAAGACGATTCTTCACAATGTTACATCAACACAACCCCGAACTCGCAGGTGATAAACGTAAACTTATGATCGCTCCTCCTCAGATCGCAAGGGAAGGAACAAAAAAGACGATGTTTAGTAACTTGACTGAAATCTGTCGAAAAATGCACAGACAACCCGAACACGTCATTACCTTCTTGTACGCCGAGTTGGGTACTACGGGATCGTTAGATGGAAATCAGCGTCTGTTGATGAAGGGTCGTTTCACTCAGAAACAGATTGAGAACGTCTTGAGGAAGTATATCGGTGAGTTCCTCTATACCCAACATTGGTAAGAAGCTCATGTATAGCCGAGTACGTTACCTGCAAAATCTGTAAATCATCCGATACGATATTGGGTAAAGAGAACCGAATCTACTTTATGACTTGCGAAGCATGTGCTTCTCGTAAGTCCCCCATCTCCCGTTCCCCTCGGATTGTGCTAACGATCAGGTCTATCAGTATCCGCCATCAAGGCCGGTTATCAGGCTCAAGTCGGAAAGAGGATCAGGCCCGCTGCTTAGGTTTGTTGTCATTGTATGGCGCTTCTAGGTATTATAGCATTGGCAGTAGTAGCAGTTTCTGTGTTAGCAGTTCTGAAATGTATATCATCGCATTGTGCGCAGAAATACTAGGCGTTATGAGGAATGACGAGACGCGCTGCAATTACCGGTTGTTCCGTTTGTAACAATCACTCACCATGTCTACTCAAGCTACTCGAAGGAATGAGAGGGATGCTCGTGTCGACAAGACTCCAGGAGTTGATGCTTCATGGGAAGACAGTACGTGACATGCTATATAGCACACACGAAATACATACTAACTTGATAGGGGTCCTATCAATAACCCCCCTAAAAGCCTACCTCCTCTTCTACAATATCCTATCCTGCGCACTCTGGATCCAAATCTTCCTCCTAACAGTCGCATACATAACAACCCCCCACCCAGCCCCCGCATCCACCCAATCATTCCTATCTCCCATCACCAAGTTCTTTTCCACTACAACTTCCTCCTCCGGGGGGAAAGTCGTAGATCAGTTGAGGGGATCATACCATTTTATGGGATTGGGGAATTGGGTTAAAGTAACTCAAACACTTGCTGTACTTGATGTTGTACATGCTGCTCTTGGGTTGGTTAAGAGTAATGTTGGGACTGCGGCCAGTCAGGTTTTCTCGAGATTATGGGCTGTTTGGGCTGTTGTTGAGATGGTTCCTGAGGTATGTTCTCTCCTCCTATTCCCCTTTGTCGACTGGTGACATAGGAGTCAATATGCTGATGTCAGACTCGAGACCACCCTCTTTACACTACCATGATTCTTGCATGGAGTATTACCGAGATTATTCGATATGGGTTCTACGAATGTGCCCTCCTTGGCGTCGATATCCCACTCCTCACATGGGCCAGGTAAATCTCCCCACGTCAAATCGTTCATGTACTGACCAAAAGGTACAACCTATTCATGATCCTATACCCAATCGGAGCATCTTCAGAAGCGTTCCTATCCCTCTCGACCTTACCCCCACTTTCAACCCTCTCCCTCGAAGCTATTACATCCTCCCTAAACCCTCTATCGCTCGTACTTCGTTACCTCCCAAACTCATTGAGGAGTAGTTTGATCAAGACTAGTATCGGTAAACATGCTTTATGGAGTATGGCTAGGGCAAGCGTTAAGAGGAAGGGGAAAGATTATTGGGGGTTTATTGAGGTTGCTAGATTGGTATTGTTTGTTGTTTGGTGGCCTGGTGAGTTCTCCCGAGTCCGCTAGGACGATCCTTTCTAGTGCACGGAAGCAAGCTGACGAATAGCGTTGGTATTCCTGATGAGCCATATGTTCAAGCTTAGGGCAAAAGTCATGCGAAAAGGCAAGGGAAGGACCGTAGGGACAAAGAAGACCAACTAGGTCAAGTCTAGACACAAGATTGGGTCAGAGAAGGTGGCAGGGCTGGAAGATTGAAACGCGAGGGGGTTGATATCGAGGATTAATATATACATGTGGATATGTTGAGGAATAGAAAAGTATGTCAACAGATTATAGCGGATGAATTCGTAGATCGTGATCGTAAAAGTCGAAAGCGGTCATAAGGTATAGGTGTCGTTGAGGTTTGAGCGCGTTATTCAGTGATATTCGATCTCGAGCTTTAGAGTATTAGTATACGCTGAAATGACAAAAGTACCGGAGAGAGGACATACGAATTGTAGAGCAGCGTATCGAGGTGATAGTACATTCAGTCCAGCAGGTTTAAAAATCTCCCTATTCCTCCTCTCGATCAGGGCTTCGACCCTCTTCAATTCCTATATATCAGCAAGTCCCCTTGGCGGTGCTCAAATAGTCATAAGGACTTACCTTTTCAAAATGCCCATCCCTAAACATGAGGCTAGTCCACCAAGTAGCAATAGCAATCAAATTATCTATCACAGCCTCGCTAGTCGAGTAGGCCGAGATCAGAATCATATTGATCTCAGAGACGAAATCTTGAAATTGAGCAGGGGTGATCTATAATCAGTATACCATCTATCCACATATTCAAAGACATACTCTTCGATCTAATTCAATTGGAAAACTAGTTTCGAATCTATTATCAGCTCTATATCACATTCTCCGGATGGGAACATACTGGCAGATTTCTCCCGTTGACCAGTCCCTTTCGACCCGTAATATTTCTTTTGGGAGGTGTTTTCCTATTGTACCCGTTTGTGGGCTGTTGAAATAGGATGCATCGCTTGGTAAGGCTGTTGGACAGTAATTTGACCTAGGTTCACTGATTGTTAGTCGGCTTCTACACCATCCTTCTTCCCTTTCCCTGCTCCTCCTTCTCTTCTATCTGTCTAGACGAGCGGGACCATGAATAATAGAGAGATACATGGGATCACGAGGAAAGATAGACATACCCATTCCCACCCCTCCAACCTTTCAAATCCACCTGAACCTTCTCCAACCATTTAGCTTCCCTCTCCTTTTCCCAGATCTCTTCCCAATCCTGCCCAAGTCCCTCTTGACGCGCTAAAGCCAATTGAGTAGAAGTACTCATTCTCTTGAAACTCTTTTCTTTCTCGTTCTCTTTCGTCCCAGATCCGGAATTGAGAGTTAGGGTGTTTGAGTTCCAACTATCCTCGGGTCTTTTGTCATTGTTTGCTACTTTGAGGTCGGAGTTGATGGTTGGTCGTTGACCTTCGGAAGAGGTGGTTGTGGTATCTGTCAATGGATTTGGGATTACCTTGGAGATGGGTCCGTGATTCGTAGATGAAGTCGCGTCGTTTTCGTGGACGTGCACATGGCTTTCCTCGTGGTCGTCATCGTGCGAGTGGAATGAGGTACTCATGTTGTACGTTGTAGTTTGTCCTAAGTCGTTACTATAGCCTTGTCAGTGAGTGCCTGGTGATAGGCATATTATAGGTAGAGATGGTCGCTGTTCAGAGTAGATGATGATCTTAAAGGTCTTGGCTTATATTCAGGCACGGTGAATGACAACGTCCACTCTATATCATCTACAGGCTCTATCTCTCTCAAGCATACAGAGACACAACTAGATATATATAGGATGCTAGGTAGGCAGCTATGTGTATCTTGCTAATTACAGCTGACATCCAGTGATCGGTCTCACAGGAGGTATAGCCTCTGGCAAGTCTCCTTCTCCACCCCATTCCACCTCGGAGGTGGCCGAGACCGTAGCTAACAACCAGGCAAATCAACAGTCTCCAAACTCCTTTCCGAAACCCACCATCTCCCATTAATCGATGCCGACCTCCTAGCCCGTACAGTAATAGATCCAGGAACATCAGGTTATTCCTTAGTAGTATCTCATTTCGGCCCGGACCGAGTCCTACAAGAAGACGGAGTTACGTTGAATAGAGGGGTCATTGGGGATATTGTATTTAATGATCCTGAAGAGAGGAAATGGTTGAATTCTGTTATCCACCCTAGGGTCCGGAAGGAGATTGTCAAGAGTGTTCTCAAGTGTTGGGTGAGGGGGGAATGGGCAGTTGTGGTGGATGTTCCGCTGTTGATTGAAGCGGGGCTGTGGAGATGGGTGGGGGATATTGTCGTTGTCTACGTGTGGGTCCTATTTACGACTTCAATCGCTAGCTTAGATCGGTCTCACTGACATATAGCAACGAGAAGCTACAACTCCAAAGACTCCTAGATCGACCTTCAAACCCACCATTAACCCAATCACAAGCTTCATCACGCATATCCTCCCAACTCCCTTTATCAGCTAAATTAAACTACGCAACCTCAGTCCTAGATAACTCCGGAACCCCAAAAGACCTCTCCCAACAAGTCGACCGACTAGTCCATAAGCTCAAGAAGCAACAAGGAGGAGAATCGGGATGGTGGTGGAAAGTTTGCTGGTTGATTCCACCTGTTGGATTGAGTGCTGGGTTGATTTGTTTGATTAGTCGTTGGTGGAAGTACAGAGGTGGGGAGAGGAGAAGAGGGAGGGGGGAAGTTGAAAAGAGGGATGCTAGAGGGGAGAATATTGAGTTGAGGGAGATGAAGAGGAGGAATAGAGGGAGTGAGAGTGATAGTATCTATGCCGAGTGAGGAGAACTTCATAGTGATAGTCAGGCCAAGAACCCATAGACATATATTGTAGCCAGATCTCTATGCCCCATTATCCTGCCCCGGGTCCGCCTATCTGAGGGGTTCTGAGGGTAGCCTATGTCTCATGTTATTCAGACACTGGTGGACAGTCTGCTATGTCTGCCATGAGGGAGACACATCACCTATCGTGCGCGGTCCCATACTGGCCGGGCTCCTTGTCCACGCTCACAATGACTTCCGTCTGGACTGTATAATGCTCGATTTGCGTGCTTGAGTATGACGGTGTTTGCTAGATAATACAGTGCATTAAAACAGCATAAACAGCAAGTCATCCATCTCATCTATACCCTAAACCAGAGCTTCACTCGCCTCTCCGAGTCAGACAGTCCTGAATGGCCTATAGAAGCTTCTCAATCTCTGGTACGAGCTGCTCTGGTGTCTTCTGGGGTCCATATCTTCCAACGACCTTTCCTTCATTGTCCACCAAGAACTTTGTGAAGTTCCTGTTTGTCAGCTCTGCTTTATTGCGGAAAGATGAGGACTCACCATTTGATGCTTCCAGATTCCGTAGTGTTGTTCTTCAACCAAGCAAACACCTCATTCATCTTTCCTCCGTTAACCTCCGATTTCTTCATCAATGGGAAAGTAACTCCGTGATTGAGTTGACAGAATGATCCGATGTCCTCATCGGTTCCTACTCATCAGCTTCTTACTTCTCGTTCATTGGAATGATGGACTGACCTGGGTCCTGCGATCCGAATTCATTCGATGGGAATCCTAAGACTTGTAGACCCTTTGAACCGAATTTCTGATTTAGTTCCTCAAGACCGGTGAATTGGGGTGTGAAGCCACTGTTTGTCAGCTTCATTCGTATGAGATCGAGGGGGGATACCATTTGGATGCGGTGTTGACGATAAGAACTGGTTTGCCCTTCAATGTAGACTATCGATTAGCGACTGAAGTGACAGTAATGCAAAAGCCAAGTGGAGCGGCGATCGTTCCACACTATTCCATGGATGGACGAGTGTACTTACAAAGTCAAAAGTGCCCTTGGATCCAGGTAATGGAGCTTGTAAATCATAGAATGACTTTGCCTTGACTGCCTCTGGGATGGTCTCACCGACGACTGCTGAAGTAACGTATTTTGCTGCCCACATTGTTTGTTTCTTGATGATTGAAGAGATCGACAGTGTGGATGTAGTATGTATAGTTGATAGACAAAGGAAGATTGATTACTAGCAAAGTACTCGTACCATTATATTACTTATCTACGGTCTATGGACTATGCCCGATAGACCAGGCCCGGTAGACGCCCAATGCCCGGAATATTACAGATGTTTCATACGCCGGTGATCTTAATAAAATACTTATTCCGTAAACTACGCAGGCACTACTGTACTATTACTACTTTGTCGGAATCAAGGTACATATGACAAGGTAATTGTGACTCATCATCATTGCATAAACACGTCCACGTTCACACCTTCTATTCTTTCTTCCTTACAAATTTATTCTTTGTGTCTCTGATCCCTACTGGGAGAGGAGAGGAGAGGTGTATCCTAGAGACCAAGACCACCTAGCAAACCACCCAACAATCCCCCTACTCCACCAGTGACCCCTGTAAGCAAACCACCAACTGCATCCAACAAGCCCGGAACAAGTCCATTGAGAGTACCGACAAGCGAAGTCAATAATGGCTGGATGGAAGTGACGAGTTCCCCCTGAATACATCAGCCATCGTTCTATTTCCTTTATTACATGCTTATTAAGCAATTGATTTGACCCCGATTAGGTTTGACTCCGAGTGTCCTAACCGGTACCGAATGGAATAATGGACTTACAACAACAGGGACATCAGTCAAGGATTCGGGTAGGCCGTTCAAAGTAGTTTCAACTGATTCAAGGAGGGCAACGACTTCCTCAGCACTATTATCAATACGATCTCAGGGTAAAGAACAGAAAAGGACATACAGTTCGTCGACGGCGCCGGATACGTCGCCAGTGGAGAGTTTGGCGAGGGAATCGTCAACTGCCTCAAGAAGGGATTTGACGGTATCAAGTTCGCCTTGGACAGTAACGATATCGTCCAATCCGAGATCACCAAGAAGGGCATCAAGGGGTGGGGCCTGGTATCAGCAGTTGCTCATCTCACCAGGTCTAAGAGGGGAGACATACGAGTTGAGCACTGAGCCTGTCGATAAGTCCAACGAGGTCTAGGGATTCGGTTACTTCCCCAAGACCGAGGTCGAGGTCGAGACCTAGAAGTCTCTTCTCTTCTTTGGCGGATGGAATGGGAGAGGCGAGGATACAACCAATAAGGGGTAGGGCGAAGAGGGTGCTGAAGAACTTCATGATGTGTGATATGTGTTGGTGGATTGGTGTTTGGTGTTTGAATGTGAGAAGTTGCTTTGAAGGTTGAATGGATGCATTCAAGAGACTCTCGTCGTAGGGTTTATATAGTTGAGCACATACCACTGAAAGATAAGACCAAGTCAGAATCACCACATGTCCTACTTAGCCCAGATAAGAAATCAGACGGATCTTGAAATTTCCAGTAGTTAGCGCTATACGCTAGTACTTAGTGATAGATCCCATTACGAGATGTTGGATTTTCGCGCGGCCGCATCGTCGTCCTTCTTATCAGTCGTCCTCGACGTCCATACACCAATT
>Ga0308160_10003741_pt1 | contig 16820 bp, 27 predicted proteins | sample PhyFR1_FD_201036 | JGI IMG/M metagenome (GOLD analysis project Ga0308160, IMG submission 201036) | Phyllosphere microbial communities from UC Gill Tract Community Farm, Albany, California, United States - DLSLF.R1 | ecosystem: Host-associated > Plants > Phyllosphere > Unclassified | place: USA...
CCATCTGGAATCAGCATCTTAACCCGATCATCCCCTACGTGCTTGTCCACCATGATACCCAGCTCTTCTAGAGCTTGCTCCCTCTCCACGTGTATGGCTTGCGTTTTTGCCATCTTCTCCTCCCATGTCAAATTGAGACCCTCCATCAGCTTTTCCGAGGCTTGGAGCTGATCTTGAAGCTCGAGCTTGGTGACCTTGCGTATTTCGCCGTTTTTCGTACGATATGTGACAATCTGCTTTTCCGGCGGTATGGAAGGATCATACGATGCTTCGTCTATACTACCGCTCGACGCGACCCTGCTGCGCAACACTTGTGGTCAGCTAGGATCGACAATTAGAAAAGCAGCTAACTATCCAATTCCTCTTTGAGCTCGCTAGCTAGTCAGCATGTACACGCGGACGATCTCGACAACACGAACCGGATGAGCTTGGCATTTGGATCTTCATTGACAACGGCGTGCGTCTTGATTTTCTTCGCGGCGTCCGCATATCGCAGCGTGCTTAGTGTCTCCTCGTCTGATGTTAGCTATGCACGCCCATTGGAGTTGTAGTGTCCCCCACAGTCTGCTGGTCTGCTGGTCAGCCATCTGCCTCACTCGTACAAAGCCGTTAGCTCACGAAATAGCCGCGATCATGGCCGTTTTGGAGTTTCCTCCCAGGCTCTCCTTCAACAGCCAGGTCAAGACCGAATCCCGATATGGCACGAAGTCATCCTTCTTCTTCTTCCCCTTGACCGTCTCACTCGCTGTCGCAAGCGCAGCTATGACTTTGCCGAGAGTCGTCAATGATCTATTGATGTTCGCGCCCTCTTTGAGTCTTGTTCCCTGATTGTGAGCTTATGCGCGGGCAAGAGGAAGATGCAAAGCTTACCGTGGCACCTGTTGATGCTTGCCGTTCCGAGCCGGCCAGATCGACCAGCGAGATCTTTGACACTTTCTCTCCCGTCATGTTTGTCACTGCGTCATGACGCTTCTGAGTGAGCTAATCCGTTAGCTGGGAACACATGCAAAATACCAGTGCTGACAATGACGGTGAACACTGCATGTGACCGTGAGGACGTCTCGTTCATATTCGTTGAAGCGACAGTTCGAGCCTTGCATCAGTTGGGCCAAGAAGGCCAGCTCACCTTGTTTCCCTCATCCATCAAAGTCATCATTTGCGAGTCGTTCTCCACCACCAGCCGACTGAGATCTTCCACGTACGGCCCTAAAGAGGGGTGTTCCCGTACTCGCAGGTTACCCTTGTTCTTCGGATTCAGCAAGTCTCGTACTCTGAACCGTCAGCTAAGAGCTAGGGGAATTCGATAGCTGACTTCTCATTATAGATCTCGATGTAGGAGACCTCCACGGTATATGAGAGGTTGATATCCAGTGCAGACCGCTCTTCTACTCGACGGAAGAGCTCCAGCGTCGTGAGGGGTATGATGCCCTTATCTGCTCCATCTTCTGGTTCAGTGGTGTCGATGTTAGAGCACTGTGCGTAACTCACATCCCATCATCGAATCTGGACGAATCAGCTAGCTTTCGGAGCGCTCGAGTTTCACTCACAGCTCTTTCCACTACGTACCACGCGTCAGACTAAGATCCTTCACAATACGATGCCCTCACCTTCCCGTTTGACCGTCTTCTATCAGCTCATACAGTATGATACTGTGTGGAAGAGCTCACAAGCAAATATACAAGTATTGAATCCCTCAAAGCTGTGGTCCAGAAGGTCGACCCCCAAGTCGTCGTACAGCGTCTGCTGGCTAGCGAACTTGGGATCGTCTTTCGGTCCAGCTGACCAGTAAGACTTATCTAGCCGTTAGACCCAGCCGTACTCATGAAATTGTGGCAAAAAGGAGACCTACCAAATGAGAAGTTCATGGTTTTCTTCTCGGTTGCTTTACTCGAGGTCGGCCCGATGTTCTCGGGTGGATCCAGTATGGTCTGGCTACCATCCATCCGGATGAGCTCTTTCGCTCCTCTGGCCAGCTCTGTTTGTCAATCAATCGCCCTATGTGCATAGCGGCCGTTCTGGCGAACAGCTAAGTTGCGGATGGCCCGAGCGGGGCGACTCACCTCGGCTGTTCAGCGGACGGCATCTGCGATGAGCGTGGTCACCTTGAGAAGCAGCAACCTCACCTCACGACCACCTTGATGTTTCCCCCCGACATGGTGTGAATCAAGTTGCGACCCAGCGATGTACTATGTATCGCACAGTGATGAGCGCTCGGACGGGACGGATACCGTCATTCGCGCCTCGTCACGTGATCAATGACCTGAAACACGCTCATGCCGTTTCTGATCTCGCCACTGGAAGAAATATGAGCAGCATGACGGGATCTCAAGTGGGAAATTGAACGGTCGTAAGTCCTCCGACTACCGAAGAAGACATAACAATGGAGCATGAGAGTTCCGAATCTGTTGCGTTGCTTGACAATTTCTACCTTAGGTTACCTTGCCCACGACCTCGGTTGTTTCTGCGCCCCTCGCTGCTACGCTACTGGAAACCGTAGCTTTGCGTCCACACAGCCCCTGACTGGCGACGCCACACATCAGCGGTGAAGCACACATGCATCGATGCTATGCTAAATTCGTACCGTCGTAAGTCAAGCCGACGTGTCCATCGCCGAGACTTGTCTAGGTCCCGTCTTCTGTCCGATGTAGTCCCCGTCGTTACCCCCCACAACCTCCTCCTCTCCGAACATCATCCCGCTCGTAGCCGCGGCGTATGTTGCACTTCGCTCGACGTCGATGAAGTATCGATACGCCAGCTTGACATCCTCAATCTCGACGTGCGGCGATTTCCGTCTCTGAGCGAGCAAGTGTGAGGGTGAGATCAAGTTGAGAGCGTATCGAAGGGAGGTTTTGTATGCCATGTGACCGAGTAGGTCGAGAGCCGGTTGCGCGAGTTTGACGTCTTCTTCCTCCGCTCTGCGAGTCAGCGCCCCTCTACGATTTTGCCATCATGACCCACCTTATCCGGACAATCTCCTTCGTCTCGGCTTCTTCATATGTTTTTGTCGAAATGATCAGCATCCGGTCGAGCAAATCCGCTGGGATACCGTGTGGGGACTTGTACTTAGTCCCCCTGATCCGTGTGATACCTCGATTCGATGCCATGACGACCAATGGAGCGAGCTCTCCTTCCAGCGCTCGATTCAAGAAGGAGAAGCATTCGATGTCAAGCATATGTACTTCGTCGATGAAGAGGACCTTTTCGTCAGAGGGGTCTCTTGGCCATGTGCCATTCACTCACACCAGGAACAATCTCAGCCTTTCCTTCCTCCCGCCATTCCGCGACTTTGCCGTTGATTTGATCTCGCAGCTCTTGCTTGATCTCTCCGGTGTCACCTAAGCCATCAGCGAGACTTCTTACCTGATCCGAGGCGCTCACCAGCAAACAACGCTAAAAATCCCTGCGTTCGCGAGTTGATCACGTCGATCTCGTGCAAAGACACAGTGTGCACGACCTCCTTTCTGTTTTGCAATTCTCCGTCCGGACAAGCGACGAATCGAGTCTGAAGGTCAGCTTGACACTCCACTTCCACGCAGAGCTTACATCTGCGCCCATAGCGTCGTAGTCCTTGGCCCGACCGAAACTCCTGCCCAGTTTTGAGATCCTTCCGCTCGCTTTGTCAATGCTGATGACATCTCCCGCGAGAACCTTCTCCTTCTGCAGCTGGTCGATCATCTTCGAGCCTAGGTCGTAGACCGTCTCCATGTCTGTCGTCTTCAATGTCAAGCGTCCGGTTTTGGTTGACTGGACGTGAGTATTCGGTTGATGACAGGAGGACGCCAGAGCACGTACGCCAGTGACACTGCGGTCCACTTGAATCTCAACGACCTCTCCCTCAATCAACTCTGTCTCCTCCTTGATCCTCACGCCGATGCTTCTTCGGAACGCCTGGGTCAAGCTCTCGGTCTTTGACATCTGACGTCAGCTCCGTCCCACCGCATTCGAAGTGTAGCTGACCTCTAGCGAGAACACCTCAGACGCGGTGAGGGTGACGAATGGAACATCGCTTCCAAGCGTTTGAGCCATGGCTGACCGTCAGCTAACGGAGAATGGTGCACGACAGCTCACCCATAGCAATAGCCGTCTTTCCTGTACTTGGGGGTCCGGCGATGAGGATTGATCGGCCTGCTATTCGCCCGTCCTGCACCATTCGGAGAATGACACCGGCAGCTTTCCGAGCTTTGCCCTGTCCTATCATACCCTGCGATGACGCTCGCGGTTCAAGGTTTGCATCGAGACCGAGACCGTGAATATGCGAGTGAACTCCTGTACATGAGCGCCCGCCCCGAGGGTCCGCCCTTGTAACGTACCTATGCGTTCCATTTTGGTCACCTCGCGAGACGAGGTGAGAGGTTGCAAGGAGATATTCGCGGCCTTCCATCAGCTCATGTCCAGAGATTTCCAAAAGAAAAAGAAGCTGACCATGATACCGAAGGACTGTAGAGGAGATTCTGTCAAAGGTAATGTAGCAAAGGTAGTGAGCAGAGTGAAATCAACGACGAGCAGCAACATGACCCCGAACCGCGGTCAAACATTCATTTCTCATCGATTAACCGAATTTATCCCACTTCCTCCACTTCGCGATTTCAGCTTCAACGCGCCCTCTTCGGCCTTTCGACTTTGTCAACATGGCGGAATCAAGCTTGGACACGCAAGTCAACCCGGCGCCAGACGCCACGGACCAGCAAGAAATTGTCGCCGAGTCTTCGACGTCGGCTCAGGCTCCGCCCTATCGCCCGGGCAAGAGGCCCCCGCCCACGCCCGTCGAACTGGAGGCTTCTTTACATCAACGCGTGACGACGATCAAGGAGGGCGACAATGTCTTGTTGAGGCTGCCGTCGGATCAGATCAAGGCGGTAGTAGCTAGTAGAGATGGGTCAGCTCTTCGAATAGGACTTTTCGGCTAAGCTGACGGGTAGTCTTGTCCAGCTGGGCAAATATGGCGCTTTCCCCGCGCAACAGCTTCTCGGTTTGCACTACGATATCACCTACGAGATCGCCCAACGAACGGAAGAAGATATTGAAGAGCATGCTTCGGAAGAGCTGCCTCTGCCGCATGCCAGCAAGGTGCCCTTTGGACAACGATTGAGCGAGAAGACTCTGAAGAAGATGAAGAAGGGCCAGAAGCGGGGCTCAGAGGCGAAAGCGCAAACGCAGGCCGAGAAGCAGAAGAGTAATCCAGGCTGGAGCATGTGTCTGCAACCTTTGAAGAAGAGGGCGATTGTGGACGCTATCGTCGGTGTGTATTGGCCTCCATCCACGCCACACGCGCTTACCCCAGACGACATCAAGGAGACCAACGAATTCATTGATGACGATGACACTCAGCTCGACTTGATGACGCAGGAAGAGATTGCAGAGCTACGGAAACAGGGCGTGTCGGTGGAGGAGATGATGCAGAAGCAGATTGAGCGACACGACAAGTTTGCCTTGAAGACAGATTTCTCGAAGGAGAAGTGGAGGCAACGCAAGGAGAAGAAGTGCGTCGCGCTGTTAGATATGTGTCTCGCTTGCTGACGGTCAGGTTCGCCCGCACAGTACACCCAATCGCGCCGACAATCGCCAATATCACCACGCACTATCTTCAGAGGTCCTCACCGACGATCCTGCACTTGCGCGAGGACACAATGTCCCAGCTGCTCAATCTGTCCAACGTGCGACCAGGCGGAAAATACATGATCGTGGACGACACGGGCGGACTGGTCACGGCTGCCGTTCTCGACCGGATGGGTTGTCAAGGGCGTTTGTTGACGTTTGTCGACAGCGACAGTCCACCAGCCTGGGGTGTGTTGGACGTCATGAACTTCAGCACGGCGCAGCTGGAGTGTGTCAAGACGTTGAGCTGGTTGGAAGCGGACGAAGATTATGTCAAGCGTAAGTCGGCATGACCCGTCCGTGCAGCGCTGACAGCAAGCGGCACCGCCAGATGAGGCGGACATGCCGACGGTTTCGGTGCTTAAAACCCAAGCGAGGCAACGGAAACACATGGGCCAGGTGATGAAGCTGGATGAGACGCGGAGGGAATTACATTCGGGCAATTGGGATGGGTAAGTCAGCTTCACAATAGCGATTGAGCGCAGCTGACGGGCAGCTTGATCCTCGCTACCCAGCTGAACCCAATATCCGTTCTGGCACGCTTGACGCCCTACGTAATCGGCTCAGGCAACATTACCGTCTACTCTTTCTTGCTGCAGATTCTGGTGGAATCGCTGCAATATATGAAGAAGAGCCCAAACTACCTCGCCGCGAATCTGACCGAGTCGTGGACCAGGACATATCAAGTGTTGCCGGGCCGTACCCACCCAATGATGAGCACGAGCGGGACCGGAGGATTCTTGTTAAACGCAATCAGGGTGTAAGTCGATTCTGCGTTAACTCGCGCGGGGCTAACGACCAGACACCCATCAACGTTCGAGCCAGGATCGCATCAGAGGGCGCTGAGGAGGAAGCCTAAGAACAAGGCGGCCAAGGAGGTGGGCACTGCGGAGACAACTCCAGGGGCAGAGGACGTCGGGGAACAAGTCGCTTCGGGTGCTGAGATGGCAGTGGAACCTGCCCAGGATCATGTCTCCCAGGAGCAACAGGAGCGTAATGACGAGGAGGTGGAGATGGCATAGAATCGTCACGACGTTCTTGCATGTGTATTCGGATATGTACAGCCTTAAGTATCTTGCTATGATATGACACGGTACCAACACGGGTTCCTCAGCGGATTATACTGGCGGTGTAGTTTTGCAGTCTCTTGCAGGGGGATTTTTGCAGTCTAGACGACATCACCGTCCCTTCTAGGCCTGTTGTGCCCTGTGAAGTGCGCAGTCACGCCCTCGCCCCGAGCCCGCTCCCACGCCTCGTCCTCCTCATTATTACTGCTCATTCCGTATCCACGTACGCCCTCCCCGCTATCCCGCCTCGGCCCCGGACCGTGGCCCGTCAGATGCGCGGTAACGCCTGTGGTTCTAGCCCTCTCCCAAGCCTCCTCTTCTTCCCGATGCTCCATCGCTTCTCTCGCCGCGACTGGGTCGTGTGCGTCCTGCGCCCAGTCTGCGGCGGGCTGGTAGTCCGTCTTTTCGAAAGCAGATCCCTGAGCAGGGGGTCCAGGGTACGGGGGCACCATCCATGATTGATCAGTGGGCGGTGGGGGTGCGCCATAGTAGCCCTGTTCACCGGCCGGCGGAGGCGGGTAAGACTGGAGAGGAATAGCCTGAGTAATAGGTGCGGCGGGAGCTGAGAGTTGATGGCAGTATGACATTGCCATGCCCGCGAAAAGGGCCTGGATATTAGCGGTGAACAAGACGACCCGGAGATATGACACTGACAGCGATCAAAGCGACAACAACGAGCCAAACGAAAACCTTCCACGTCCCTCGTGACCATGAATCATCGCAGACTACCGTCAGCTAGGTTCTCGCCAGCTCGGAAACCACACTCACATGTCTTGGCGTCTTCCTCGTCGGCCGTTCCGATTTTACCGTATCGCTAAACGTCAGCTTGATTGCGCAACAACATAATACTCACATCAACGGTAGCAGCACCAATCGTGTCCTTTACACACTGCGCAATGAGATCGTTCTGACATTAGCAGGTACACAGCAAGAAGGCGCCTCACGAACCTTGACGATGAAATGCGCTGCGACAGCGACAATCTGCGACGCAACTGCAACGAGTACTCCTAGTAGTCCCGCAATCTTCATGTATCGTGCCAATTTGACATTTTGCTGCGTATCAGTTTCTGCGACATTCTCGAATCGTCCGTGCTTACCAGGACTCCGACCAGGAAGACGAACCCCTCGACACCCGCTACGACAAAGTACATGATCGCCAAGATCAAGTCGAACACCTTCTCTTTCGCCGTTTCTAGCATCAGCGCCCTTCCAGTCCCGAGACATACCTCCATCGTTACTCATGTCCTTCAGAGAGTATACGCCTGACGCGATGGACCAGATCAGCCCGACGCCCGCGGTGAAAACGACCGGCCAACGCATGGCGAAGCGCGACATCTGGATTTAGCGTAGAACCTCGCTGAGATACAGTGCCGACTCACGTATCGCGTATACCGCGGAGGCGGAGGATTGCTGCTGAGATTGCTGTTCATGATCCCCTATATGCGCTGTGGTAGGAGAGGGAGAAAGTTGAACGAGTCTTGAGGTGGCAAAAACAAAGAAAGGTCGAAGGCGGTGACGGTGACGGTGACTTGGAGCCTGTGGCGCCCCGCAGTCGATCCTTTCGACGTGGCGGCCTTGGCGAGATGAGCTGTCTCATCGACGGGGATGCTGCGATAGTCAGTAGCGAGAACCGCAACACTTTGAGGTGCTCAGGCAGGCCTGTGGAATGCGCTCAGACTGGATATCCCGTGTAGACCAACGCACAGTCCTGTTCGAAATACAATGTCTCAGTGAGATCTGACTGCACATGTTACCGAGGCTACTGGGTATCGCAATTCCTTGGGAAAAGGAACCATGAGGAAAGCGCTATTGCTGGTCGACAACGATAGATGCATAGTAGCGGAGAAATTGCACAAGATGGCGCTCCTGAATATATGACCCCATCAGATCCGCAAGTTGCTCACTGCCGTTAGCGCTCACCCCCTCGCCCGCACATAATAATACACTCACTGGCTCGCGCCCTGCCCGCACCTGGTCGATCCTCGTCGTCGCTGACCGTATCGCGGTCATCGCTTCCTTCGAGCTCCTCCAGACCATCGTCACTCGGCTGTTTCAACGAATGCCCGCTCGGCGCGCTCGTCGTGCCCCCCTCGCTGTGCATCCGTTTGTTCAGCGCCGTCTTCGCCATACCCTCCTTGAGCTTCTTGTCCATCGCTTCCTCCTCCGCAGCTTCGTTCTCCATATTCTCGACGTCGTTCGTGAAGTTCACGCCTGAGTCCGGCAAGACATGTCCTTTGCCTGATGTCGCCTCGGCAAAGTTCTCGTACAGATTGCGCCCGGTATCGTCGCCGCGTCCCTCGCCAGACCAGAAATGGAATGCTCGAGTCATGACGCCGTACGACGCCGGAGTGACTTCGACCAGATCGCCACGAGCGATCTCAACCGCGGGAACTTCGTTTGGCGGCAGACCGACCAGGTAGGCGAGAAGGCACCGGATGACTGAGGCGTGTCCAATGATCAGGAGATCGTCTCGGACTCGCTCGAGCTCGAAAATGCACGACTCGAGACGGACACTGAGGTCGTGATACGACTCCGCCCGAGGAGCTCGATGCGCATAAGGGTCGACGAGGAAACGTTCCCACTCGTCTGGGTACAGCTCCATAGCTTCTTGCGACGAAAGTCCATCCCACACTCCCGGGTTGATCTCCGACATGATTGGCTTTTGCTCAACCTTGAAGCCAGCGTGGACGAAAGGCCAAGCAGTGTGATAGGCGCGTCTTCTGGCGGAAGTCCAAACCTGCTGTCAGCGCTATCAATTGCCAACTCACCCTGAGGTTGTTCTCCTCGCCAACGACTTCGCCATTCGCCTTGCGTTCGTCTCGCAGTGCCTTTCGCCTGGAGACCACCGCAGCTTTGAGGCGTTCGGCATACTCCCAACCTGCAGGCGAAAGATCGGAGTCGGCTTTGTACGAGTGTTCGATGAGCGATTGTCCGGACTGCTGTCAGCTAAGTGCGGATCACGTGGCGAAGAGCTCACTCTGGCGAAGTAGATCGTCCGAGGAAACGTGTGAATGTTCATCAAGAAGAAGCAACACCTCGATTGGAGGTATCCTGTCGTCAGTCTTGCTCACAGGTCACCTCACCCTCTATCCGATGCACTTCGATCCTGTCTCCCACGTTCATCACCTTGATGAAAGGCCCCTCATCTGCCGTAACGGTATCGTAAACTTCCTCCTGGTCTCTAATCCGCGACCAGTAGTCTGCGAGGGCTTTCTCCTGGTCCCAGCCGGCGTACTGATGTTAGCCACCGCCGTACTCAGTACTCACGTCCGGAGATGACAGCTTGACTGAACGGATATTGGCCGTGATGATATCTTCTTGATCGCACAGACTTTCTGGCGTTCAGCACGGCCGAATAGACCCACGTACCCATGAAGATGACGTGTACGCCTCTCTTCTCGAACTTGTCAAGCACCTTCTTTCTCGCCTTGGCACTCCCGTTGTTCGCATCGTAAATGACGACTTGACCTCCTTGAACCGTGAAGAAGTCCCAGATCTGGTCCTCCAGTTCGTCCTTGATCTTATTCCGCAGCTTGTCCGTTGCCTCGAGCCGCGGTGCTGCACGTCAGTCAGTTCAAGCGCATTCGTACATTTCGTTTGGAAGTAGTCCGGTGGACATTGGTCCGCTCCTCCTAGCACCTTTCTTCGGTAATCCCCTAACGCGTAGACGCGGGTCTTGACACCGAGCCAGCGGAGATACCTCTCGAGAGCTCGGGATAGATGAGTCTTCCCTCGGGCTACTGTCAGTAACGGTCGGCTGACGACGCAGATGACGCACCTGGAAGACCGACAGTGCAGATAAGAATGAGACCGGCGTGCCAGAGCCGACCGGACTGGGTGACGTAGAGCGGAGCGGCCATTGCAGAAGTAGCGCTTCAACAGTAACGTGTTCTCACCGAAGACAAGTCGTATAGCTGCTTGTACAAAGGAGTGGTCCTTGGTGTAGAGGTAGAAGTAGGTAGACTCGAGCGGGATTCGGAACGGACGGTCCTGTTGCAGCCGACGGCGGGACCAATTCGGCTAAGCCGTCCACTTCGACCACCTTCACCTTGCTATCCACTAAGCATGTCAGATCACGAGCAACTCGCGCAATGGCGTACAGTCGGCGCACGGCATTCGGTAGAAGTGATTCAGCTCGCACCGAAGGTGCTGAAAAGCGGAGGATTGGGCGATCAGGGTAGGTAGTCACAGCCGATCCAACGTTGACAGCAGAATGGGCAGTCCGAGAACAGCTTGCTATCGCAGCATTGGACTTGGGACGCGTCAAGATGGCTACTGTAGGTGTACAAGCGTCATTTGAAGGGTGTAGAGCTCACGTGAAGGAGCAAATCGTCTTGCTTGAGATGCACTTCGCAAAGTCACCACGAGTTGCGATTCTGCTTGGGCTGCGCTTCGAAGCGATGGGCGAGATTGGCAAGGCTAAGAAAGTCTACCAAGAGCTGCTGGACAAGGACGAAACGAATGTGGTGAGTGGTCAAAGGCTCACATGCTTCGAGAAACATGAGCTCATGACAGACGGCGCATCAACGCAGAATCGCTTTGTCCCTCTCCACACCAGCCTCTGCCATTCCTATCCTCCTGACCTATCTCGACGTCTTCTACACCGACCCAGCAGGCTGGTCTCTTCTTGCTGAGCTTTATGCCGATCTGGGGCTCTACGGCCAATCCTTGACAGCGCTGGGGCATGTTGTTCTGATACAAAGCTGGGACAGCGGGGCAGTGTGCCGTTCCGGCGAGACGGCCTATACTATGGGGTGAGTACGATTGGGCCGGAGCGGAGAGTTGACCTTAGCGACTATCAACTCGCGTTGAAACACTTCCTGCGAACAATAGAGATGCAGACCGACCCGAACCATAGAGACGAGAACAAGAGGACAAGAGCCTGGTGGGGTATCAAGCTGGTGAGCTGCGACTCCAGACTCGAGCTGACGTCCAGTCGGCCAAGAGGTTACTAGCCGGGGAAGGGGAGACGACAGTCCCGGCTGAACAGGCTACCGGCGAGGCGAAGTTGCGGAAACTGGAGCAGCTCGCTACGGAGCGGTTACTGGCGGTGGGCGGTGCGGGAATGACTGCTACACGGAGTGTCCTGTCAAACGCAGCTCTCGAAGTGAGATAACAGATGAAAGGTATACGCAGATTTTGGCCGTTAGGATAGAACATATTTAGATTGTGATAAATCTTATGAGCACTGTTGGCGCTCGGGAGCGTGAGCAGACAGGTCTCTGCTATTCCCTTTGTCCCTCTCTCCTTTTCTTAAGTTCCGAGCAACACGGTACAGGATGGCGCAGCCCATCCGCCTATGAGGAGGCAATTGATGTTGCATCTATGGGTGCCCGCTTCATTATTGGGCCGCGGGCCTCCTGTCGGTGGAGGCAGGTGAGGCTTACCAGCCTGGTCTTTTGACCTCCGAAAAAGGAGCGCAGCAGGCCAGAAGATCGGTTACAGGACGACATGGCAAGCATCTGTCGAAAGCAGACTAACTTGGAAGTAGGGCCTTGAGGACCTCGTCCGCTGTGTTCACTTCATCGAGAACGTTGAGCTGATCGGGGCTGAGTTGCTGATCCGCCGGCAACAGCGCCCAATTGGGTGACGGCCCCGCCCGGACCCAGTCAAAGTCCGCCAGCTGGATCACTCTGTTCTCGCCAACCTAGCATTAGACCAAAGTTTGCGATTGACTCACCATCTCACAACGTAGATCAGGGAACGTCCCAAAAACCAAGGACGAGCAGTGCTCGATAACCGGGACCGATGTCACATGGAGCAACACCGTGCACCGACGAGAAGTATGCATACGAAACTGGTATAAGCTCTCTCCATGCCATGATTCTTGGAAGACGTCAAGATTGGACCTACTTGGTGAGCGCCGAGTATCAGGAGGCAATCCTCGAAATCGTGCAATAGCGCGCTACCGTCCATTTGGTCTGCGACGAGGACACATCGGCTGATCCTTCTTGCGTGAAGAGATCGCAAGCGCCCAGAATCCTTTCGAGATGAACGAAGGTCGATATAGGAGTGCGATATATCAGAAATGGACAATGTGTACTCCTCTGCGCTGCTTCCGACCAGAGCGGGCGTGATGTGTTTGTTGCTCAGTCCAGAAAGGGTATGCGTCGCGGCGGTGACATGTTCCTCTTCTGACGCTACAGCTTGTGTGGAAGCTTCCGTAGCTGCTGCGACTAGTGGCTGGATAGTCGCTTGAGGCGCTACGTTGGTCTTTGCCGGATGGGTCTTCTTGGCAAACGTGAACCTGGATTTTGGCTTGCCTTTGTGCTGCAGCACCGCAAATTGCCTCTCGATGTCTTTTATCGCCTGATCTCAGCTTGAGACAAGGGGAGTTAGTCTACCAGGTCATATTGTCTCTGATCGTAACCTGGCAGCGAAGCGCCGTAAGCGACATATAGAGCTCGAAGTTCTGAGAGCTTCGCCGCAATCTCGGACGTCAGTGCCGGTCCAGCTAGCAGCTGTGCGATTCCTGAATTCAGCCTTGCAATCCGAACGACCACGACCTACCTGTACTTTGTAGTCGGAAAGTTTCGCGGAATTCTGCAGCTGCCGATGTGGAAGGTAGCATATGTTGATAGATGAGTTGAGACGGACCGACAGGAACTAAAGTCAACAGTGCTCTTACGTAATTTGGGTGGCACATGTTTCAGGTCGCCTGTGCCCGGCTTATCGCACCTTAGGGTATCTCGGTCCCCGTGGACCCGTATCGCTATTCAAAGAGGAACCGAGATATTTCAGAGGTCACAGGAGTCAGATGCGTGGACTTGTGAGGCCTGAAAGCGCCGAGGAGCCCTTGCTCGGTCTCTGAGAGGAAGTTGCCACCTCGTTCTACCTTTGCGGCTACAACTGCATCTTCTTGACCTCCTGCCTCCTCGACTACTAGACCTCGCGCCCCTCTTACTACATTGCTCGTACGAGTCAATGGAAGGGCACTCTGGCCGTGATGGCTCGCGCCGATACAAGGGTGTCTGCATTCACAGCATTGAATGTCTGCGAACATCTTCGAGCGTTCTCGTGTGTTTCATCAAAGGGATACATGGATTAAACCGCTATTAAACTTCATCCTATTCATCTGTAACTAACGTTCTTGACAAACGTCCAGTGCTGGCATAGATTTTGAGGTCTGCAGTTCGAGCAAGCCTTCAAGACTCGTGAGAGACTCGATTAGGCGAGGACGAAAGCGCCACCGACGACAGCGGCAACGAGACCGAAGGCGGCTCCGACCATGGAGTTGGAGAAGCCCATGGCTCGGTCAGCGGCACCGGACGGGGTGGAGGATCCAGACCCGCCCTGGGACTGGGCCGGCTGAGAAGTAGCGGTGACCGGGTTGGTAGGGGTCATGGAAGTGGCGGCGGCGGTCGCGGAGGTGAAAGCGCTGTCGGCAGCGGTCTCGTTGTTGGCCGTGTTGGCGAGGACAGCATCAATAGTGTGAAGCACTCCATTTTCCATAATTATGTCCTGGGCGTCAGTGAAAGAACGGAGAAGAACGGAGGAAAGAAAGAGGAGGTAGAGCGAGTGGCAAAAAGTACATACCGATGAGACGACCTTGGCAGTCGAGTTGCCAGACATAACGTAAAGACCGGAGGAGTTGGACACGAAGGAGAACTTCTGGCCACCGGCGGAGTAAAGGTTGGTGGAGTTCTTGACGAGGTCGGAAGAGTAAGCGATGGTACCGTTGACAACGTGGTTGAGGAGGACGTCGGTGACAGTGGTGGCGTTCAGGAGACCAAGAACTCCGCTAGCGGCAGCGACGGCGGTGTCAGTGGGAGCGAAGACTGTGAAACCTTCGCTCTCAAGGAGAATGTCTAGGACGTCCGCTGGGAGGAGGGCGGTCAAAGAGGGAGCAGTGGAGGAAGCAACCTCGGTAATGTTGGCCGGGAGGTCCAAAACCTGCTCGATGACGTAAACCTGCAAGTTGGCGGCGGCAATCGGGCCGGAGGCCTCTCGGTTGGGGCCCTGCACGACGGTGATACCGTTGGTAGTGTTGGAGGCTCGCTCGAGGACGAGAGCCTGGGACTGGTTACCGTAAAGCTCGTAGTTGCCGCCCTTGAGGAGGGTTCGGGCAATGGTGTGGTTGGGGGTCAAGGTGACACCGGACGGAATGTAAGATCGCTGGAGAATGTGGTAGCTCAGGATTTGAGTGAGCAGAGTGACGTTGGAGGAGACAGACTCCGGGACCTCGGCGAAGGCGGCGTTGCTGGGCGCGAAGACTGTGCGATTGCCTTGCTGCAACTCGGCAAAGAGGGCCATGCCGGCTTCAGTAGTGGCGACGGTCTCGGCCACAGAGACCAGGGAGGTCAAGTTGGCGGAACTGTTAGTCAGTGGACCGTTCACCGAGACAGACAGCCCGAAGACAGCGGGCAAGTTTTAGAACTGTGCAGGGGCGTAGAATAGGCTAAGCAATGGATTCGCTCCGTTCAAGGAACTATGCACGAGGTGTTGGGTGGGTCATGCTTGGGAGCAGCCCACGCAAAAGGCAGGAGGAAAGAGAGGAGTAGTGCCACACAGCACGAAAGCGGCGATCGCCGAGGGTCTCATCACCACGTGGCGGGTCGGGGTCCGGAGCCAAACAACGGTCATAATAGGTATGTTCACTCACGTCAAAGCGCTGAGGACCGCCGTGAGGTAGGCAGTGGAGTTACCGTTGGAAGATCCGTTGGCGGCCATGGAGCCGGACGGCATGGCGGCGCTCATGGAGGACGAGGCGGAACCACTGGCGACGGCGGACGAGGCAGCCGAGGCAACGGAGGTGGCAGCGTTGGCGATGGAGCTGCCGATGGCTCCGGCAACGCTGCTCTGAGCGAGGACGGCGGGGGCAGCGGCGGCGGCGATGAGGGCGGCGGTGAACTTCATTTTGTTTGGAGGTGTTTGGGGGGGGATTGATGCTGGAATACACGCCAAAGGGCTTGCTTATAAGACGCGTGCAGTACCGTCTCAGACTGCTGCGGAATTCCGTTATTGATCCGACGGGCCCAAAGGAGGCTAGAACGTTGGCCGGGATCAACGTTGCTGGTCTGACCCTCCGCTGGAGCGCACAAAGGCAGAATGAATCCGAATCACGCTCTGCCTGAGGGGAAATTGCGTCAGTCTCAACGTTATTACGAGATGAGATCGCGGACAAGCTCCGCCTCTGACGCGTCGACGCTGTCCACCAGCATGGACGGGGACGGCGGTTGAGTTCGTGTTTTATTCACCACCTTGGACGCGGCGCTTTGCTCAGGCTGCGTTTGGCTTCGTTGGCGGCCCGGGCTGAAGCGGCTGAAGCCATTTGTGGCTATACAACCACTGCCAAGCGTTGCATGCAAACCCCCGATCGATCGTCGATCTGCTCAGAGAGAAAATGGTCCCTGTGGGGCAAGCTGCGGAACAGGCGTAAAGGACAGGACTTGGCGCGGGGCAGAAGCTCCCAGGCACGTAATCGCGCGTCGTGCTGTGCTAGCTGCAAAACCCACACACATCAACCGACGCAAAGCGCGGTTCATTTGATGCGTAATCCCCGGATCACTAAAGGGACCGGTCCCTGCCGGCGTTCGAATCGATACCAAGCGATTACACGATATCGTCTTCACAGATCTTCAATACAGGGCACGTCGACGCTATTCCCATTTCTTCTCAGGACTGCTGCACGCTCGTTCGTAAGGCAAACAATGGACACGAGTAGGCGCAGTTCCGTCGGCGATGGAGCGGCGAGTTTGGGGATCGGGTGGACCATTGCGGGCCGACCTCGGCGCAAAGGTCTCGGTCTCGTCATTGGTCCCTTTGAACGGCCCCGCGTGGCGTCGGCGGCTAATTTATGTGCCTACCAGGTCCTGCCAGGCCCTCATGATGTCTCCGAAGTCGTGAGGGGATATCTGTCCGGACGCCGGTCTACGCACTATGGCAGTCTCAGCAACGCGTCGGCTGCCAAGGCTTGGTCAATTGGTCTGCACGATGCAGGTCCTCGCAACGAGATCGCATCTTCGCCAGCTGGTATAACGGCCGATCCGCGTGGAGCTCCTGCTTGAGCTTAATGAGGGTAAGGTGCCTGATCGGTCTCGCACTCCAACGGCTCCGCCATTCATGCCAACTCCCACGCGTGTAGACGTGCAGACTCCTCCGGACCTGTCCGGGGTAGCAAAAGTGGTAATTTAAATCAGCCCCGAAACGCTCACAGCG
>Ga0308160_10003742_pt1 | contig 16814 bp, 13 predicted proteins | sample PhyFR1_FD_201036 | JGI IMG/M metagenome (GOLD analysis project Ga0308160, IMG submission 201036) | Phyllosphere microbial communities from UC Gill Tract Community Farm, Albany, California, United States - DLSLF.R1 | ecosystem: Host-associated > Plants > Phyllosphere > Unclassified | place: USA...
TCCTGCCCAAGGGCTACAAGCCGGCCGGCGACGAGGAGTACATGAGCACGCTGCAGCAGGAGTACTTCCGCCAGCGCCTGCTCAACTGGCGTGCCGACCTGGTCGAGGAATCCAAGCAGACCATCGAGAACCTGCGCGACGAAGTCCGCGACATCGGCGACGAGGCCGAGCGCGCCACCCGCGAGACCGAGAACTCGCTGGAACTGCGTACCCGCGACCGCTACCGCAAGCTGATCGGCAAGATCGACAGCACGCTCAAGCGCCTGGATGCCGGCGACTACGGCTACTGCGTGGATACCGGCGAAGAGATCGGCCTGGAGCGCCTGGAGGCGCGCCTGACCGCCGAGCGCACCATCGATGCGCAGGAGCGCTGGGAACACCTGCAGAAGCAGCAGGGCGACTGATTCGCCAACGCCTGCGTCTGCGTTCGCCCAAGGCCCTGCTCGCGCGGGGCCTTGTGCTTTCTGGCGATCGCGCCGATCCGGCCGGTCTGCCTATTTGCCGCCAAGCGTGCGATCCGGTGCGGCGCCGCGGGGGTGGGCGGAGGCCCAGTGGCGATGGCGTCTGCGCCATGCGCGGCTGCTGCGCCTGATGCGTCCGCTATGGCGTGTGCGCAGGTTTCGCGACGCCGCCGATCCGATGCCGGCAGCCCGCGCCACGCTGCGTCGCATGCCGGGCGTCGCGCCGCCGGGACCACGGCGATATTCAGCGGACGCCGTTGACCAGACCGCTTTTCGCGTCCTTGAGCAGTTGCAGGCCGGGCAGGCCGAAGCTGTCCAGGTCCGCCTTGCTGGCTGCGATGTTCAGCCCGACGATGGCCGAGGTGTCCGGGTCCACGTCCATGCCCAGCGGCATGGCGGCGAACTGTACGTAGTCGCGGCTGTCGTTCCATTGCGGGCGGCCGCCGATCGCCTGTAGCAGGCGGTCGACGTGGGTGCCGGCTGGCTGGCCGAGCAGGTCGAAGGGCAGGGGGGCGTTCGGATCGGCCAAGGCGATCAGGCTGGTGACCCGGTCGTTGCGGAAGCCCACGGCCAACTGGCTGTGGACGAGCGTGCCGGCCGCACGCGGATGGCGCGCCAGCTGCGCGTTGAGCTCGCGCGGGTACAGGTACACGACGCTGAGCGTCTGCGGGTGTGCGGCATCGGCGCGGGTGACGTCCGGCTGGCCGAGCGCGGCCAGGACCTGTTGCTTGCGCATGCCCAGCGCGACCGGGCCGATGCGCGTGCACGGAGCTGGCAGGGTCGCCACGCTGGCGGAGGCGGCGAAGGCCTGCTGCAACGCGCGCGTGCAGGCGGCGGCGTCGCTGCCGGCGGCGTGGACCTGCGCGATGGCCATGCCGAAGGCGAGCAGGCCGAACAGCGAAAGGGATCGGGGTGTCATGGAGGATCTCCGTGGCGTGTCGTGGGGAACGAGGCCGGGATGCGCATCCCGGTCTCGCCGTTTGCTTGAATTAGTTGCCGTGCCAGCCTTCGCGGTGGCCATAGGCCGTGACGAAGGCGCTCTGCTGGGCGCTGGTCAACGAGCCCCACTGGTCGGTCGGATTCAGGCCTGAATTGGTGGTGATGGTGGTGATCATCTCCGAGGTCGGGTTCTCGCTCGGCGGCGACCAGGTGCTGATGATCTGGCTGAGCGTGGCGGTGCCGTTGTTGTTGTCGTTGATGCGGTTCATGTTGGCCACCGCAGCGTCGAGTCCGGCCTGCGGATTGGAGAAGATCGCGAAGCCGCGATCGTTGCCGAGCGAACCGTGGTCATCGGCGAAGTTGCCGGAACGGATGTCGAGCGGGTTGTTGTCGCGGTTCGGATGGGTGCCGGTGACCTCCTGGGTGGAGCCGTCCGCGGCGGTGTAGGTCACCGTGGTGCCGCTGGCCGATGCGGACGTGGCCGGATTGGCGTTGCTGCCGGCACCACCGTCGCCTTCGCCACCGTCGCTGCCATCGCCGCCGTCGCCATCGCCATCACCGTCGCCACCATCTCCCTCGCCGCCATCTCCCTCGCCGCCATCGCCTTCTCCGCCTTCGCCTCCCTCACCACCTTCGCCGCCTTCACCACCTTCACCCCCCTCGCCACCTTCACCGCCTTCACCGCCTTCGGCCTCGATCGGCGCGTCGAACTCGGTGGCGGTCTGCATCGCCACCGCCTTGTGCATCGCCGCGTGGTGGTGGTGATGGGTCTTGGCCTTGGCGTGGTGCGCCTTCTTGTGCGCCTTGGCGTGATGGATCGAGCTGGATAGCGGGTGCGCGCCGATCGAAGCGCGGGTGCCGCCGGCGACCATATCGATTTCGATGATATCGAGCGTTCTCATGTAGATCCTTTGACATGTTGCGGGGAAGGAGCCGTCCTCGCTTCGGCTGATCCGGCCGCAGGCGCATGGCCGCACGTCCGGATCGATCCTGCCGCGCGCGCTGCGCTGCGGCGACGCGACAAGCGCGTGGCCGGCCGTGCATTCCTCGGCTGCGCGCAACGCTCGAACGCGTAGAGATGGTTCATGCAGGTCGGCATGCCGATGCGTCCCGGGAACTGGAGGGCATCGCCATGCCGAGCGTCGCTTGCGGTCAGGCCGGTGCGACGTGGCACCTGGCAATGCTTGCCGCGTGCCATGGAGGGCTCCGGCAATCGCGCTTTCCGCGGGTGGGACGAGCAGCGTGCCGAACGATCACATCCGCTGCGCCGCCGCTCCCTCGCTGGAGCACACCAGCTTCAACTCCAGCTGGCGGATGGTCCAATGCGACGGCGTGTCGATCGTCCCGCTCGCGTGCACGTGATAGGCGGGACAGTCCACATCCTCCTCGGGATTGTTCTTGATGTCGCAGCGCCCCTCGATCAGGAACGTGTGGGCGCCCTTTGCCGCGCTGCGGGTGAATGTCAGGTTCGGGCACTCCCCGAACGTCCTCGACAGGACGATGTCGTTCTTCAGGACATAGGCGAGCGCCTGTCCGGATTCGTTGCCGGGCGCGGCTTGCATCGCCTGCAACGATCCTTGCATGGCGAAGACGAGAAGCGACGCCATGCACATGCGCGGCAGCCAGAGGGACTTCATGGGGAATCTCCGATAGGTGATTGTCTTCCGGGCCGGAATGGCTCCGGCCCGGAAGAGGGAAGTGGGCTTACTTGAAGACGCTGATATGTACGTGCGTCGTGTCGCCGCTTTCTCGGCTGGCGGCGGTCCAGTCCGCGGTGGGGCTGGACCTGATGAAATTGCCGGCGGGGCCTTCCACGTAGCTGACGTTGGGATCGTTCATCGCGGCATTCTCCAGCGCCTGCGCGTTGTCGAAGCCGGTGCCGCTGGTTCCGACATGCACGTCGTTGATGATGTTGATATCGACGGCGTTGCCGGTGTAGTGGGCAGAATTGGGGTTGTGGCTGCCGTTGGTGGTCGCGGAGATGTCGATGCTGTTGACGCCATCGTCGCTGTCGAGCACCGAGTTCAACGCCGAGGCCATCTTGGACGTGACCGGATTGTCGCTGCTGGAACCGTCCTGCGTGCTCTGGTAGGTGATCGACACGGTCCTGCCATCGTCCGTCTGATGGCTGCTGCCTATGTTGGTGTCGGTCGGTCCGTTGCCGTCCGCATCGTTGCCGTCGTCGTAACCGCCTCCGCCGTCGCCTTCTCCACCTTCGCCGCCCTCTCCACCTTCACCGCCTTCACCGCCCTCACCACCTTCGCCTCCCTCACCACCTTCACCACCTTCACCGCCCTCACCACCTTCGCCGCCTTCGCCTCCCTCCCCACCTTCACCGCCTTCACCACCGCCGCCTTCGGCCTCGACCGGGGCGTCGAACTCGGCGACCTTCTGCATCGTCGTCGACTTGTGCATCGCCGCGTGGTGGTGATGGGTCTTGGCCTTGGCGTGATGCACTTTCTTGTGCGCCTTGGCGTGGTGGATCGAGGTGGACAACGGGTGCGCGCCGATCGACGCGCGCGTGCCGCCAGCGACCATATCGATTTCGATGATATCGAGCGTTCTCATGTTGATCCTTTGACAGGTTGCGGGGAAAACCGTCCTCGCTTCGGTTGATCCGGCCGCGCGCCGCGCCTGGCCGCGCGCCCGGATCGATCCTGCCGCGCTGCGCTTACGACGACGCGGCCAGCGCGTGGCCGGCCGCGCTTTCCCCGGCCTCGCGCAAACGCTCGAACGCGTAGAGATGGTTCATGTAGGTGGAGACGAAGATGCGCCGGCCGTCCGGCGAGACCGCGACGCCGTTGGTGACCGCATCCGGCAGCTGCAGCACGCCCTTGGTTTCCAGCGTGTCGATGTCGATCTCGACGACGCGGCCGCCGTTGCTGCCGACGATGACGCGATTGCCCACGCGCTTGGGCGAGGCGTACACGCGCGCGCGCAGATTGATCTTCTTGAGCAACTGCATCGTGTCCACGTCGATGACGTACAGATGCCGGTCGCCGGAGCCGCAGAACAGCTTGTTGCCGGCGAACAGCGGCGTGGTGTAGCAGATCTCGTCGGTCTGCCATTCGCCGCGTTTCTCGCCGGTGGCCACGTCGAGGATGTAGATCGACTTGTCGAAGGAGGCGAAGGCGGTCAGCCGGCGCTGTTCGTCGACCGCGGGCGCGTATTTCACCGAGCGCCGGGTCGGGAAGCGCCACACGATGCGGCCGGTCTTTGCTTCGAGCGCGAGCGTCTCGTGATCGGCGCTGCCCCAGATCACCAGGTCGCCGCCTTCCCAATAGCCCGGCGAGCCGTGCTGCAGCTTCTCCACCTGATGTTCCCAGACCTTCTCGCCGGTGCCCATGTCGTAGGCGGCCAGGCTGCCCTGCGCCCACGGGCGCACGTACTCGATGCCGACATACAGCAGGTTGTGCTGCGGCAGCAGCAGCGGCGAGGCGCCGATCCAGTCGCCGTCCGGATGCGTCCAGATCTCCTCGCCGCTTTCCGCGTCCAGGCAATAGACGGTGCCGTTGTAGGCGCCGAAGTACAGGCGCCCGTCGTGATAGGCGGGGCACGACCAGATGCCTTTCTTGGTGTAGGCCGCACCAGTGACCTGGTATTCCCACAGCAGTCCGCCGGTCTCGGCGGAGAACGCCTGCATCTTCGCCGCATCGCAGCCGCGGAAGATGGTGTCGCCGACCAGCAGCGGCGCGGACTTGGGGACCACGTGATAGGCGAAGCCGCCCGGCGTCGCCGTTCGCCACAGCTCGCGGTAGCCCTGCGTGGGGTGCGGCGTGCTGTGGTCCGGAGGAAGATCGAAATCCTTCAGGGTGAACAGCGATTGCACGGCGATGCCGTGGGTCTTGCGCCACTGCATGCCGGCCTTGGACAGGAAATCGACCACCACGAACACCTCGGCCAGCGGGTGGCCGGCCATGGCGACGACCGCGCGCGCCTTCTCGGCGCTATTGCCGGAGTTGAGCGAGTCGTCGACCAGAACGATCGGCAGATCCAGTACCTCGCCTTCGATCGCATTGCCCAGGCCGGTGGTCTTGCGGTCCTTGCGGATGATGAAGCCGTTGACCGCGCCACGCTCCTTCGGCGCGGTCAGCAGCAGCGCGGTGAGCAGCGGGATCGCCGCCGTCTCCAGGCCGCCGAGTTGGAACGGTTCGCGCGCGGCGTTGCGTTCCCAGAACGCGTGGGCGATCTGCTCTAGCGCCTCGCGCTGCATGAACACCCGGCGCAGGTCGAACAGCCAGGTGTAGGCGCCGCCCTTCTTGGTGATCAGCGGAATGTTCTCGGCCGCGGTATGCAGGCCAGTGGTCTGGATGATGTCCCGGATCGATTGCATGGTCATCGTGTGCTCTGCGCGGAGGGTCGGGGTGGTCATGGGGACGCCGCCGCGTCCAGCGTCTTGAGGTAGGCAGCGACCGGCGGCCCCCAGATCGCGGAGCCGCGGCGGCCGAAGAAAAGGTGGTGTCCGTCGTCGCCGTAAGCGGCGGGCGCGACCAGTTCGGCACGGCCGCCGGCCTGCACGAAGCTGCGATGCAGCGCGGCGGCCAGCGCCGGGTCGAAGAAGCTGTCGTTGCCGGTGTAGATCCACAGCATCGGCGTGCTCGCGCTGGTGCCGAAGCGGCCTGCCGCCTCGATCAGTTTTTCCGGCGCGCAATTGCTGTTGGCGCGGTCGTGGAAGTGGCCGCCACGGCCGCCGGCCATGTTGACGAAGCCCGCGACGTTCGGATGCGGCATGCTGTCGTAGGCCAGCGTGCCCCAGCCGCCGGCCGACTGGCCGACGACGACGGCGCCGCCAGGGGCGATGCCGGGCAGGGCGGTGACGAAATCCACGATCGTCTTGAGCTGCCGCGCCGTCTCCAGGCCGGCCTTGGCGTAGTCGGCGCGGTCGCAGCCGTCGTAGCCGTCGTAGCCCTCGGTCCAAGGGCCGCCGGTGACGCCGTAGCCCAGCCGCAGCACCAGCGCGACCGCGTAGTGCCGGTGCAGGAACCATTGCGCGGATTCGCCGCTGCAGCTCTCCAGCGTCATGCCCGGCCGCTCCGCCGCTTTCGCCGGCGAGCCGTGCGCGATCACCACCAGCCGTGGGCGCTGCACGCCTTCGGGACGGCACAGGCGCCCTTGCAGCGTCCAGGGATGTCCGCTGTCGTCGGCGATCGGGATCCGCAACGGTTCGCCCAAGTCGCCGCGGCCGCGGCCGAAGGCGTCTGCCGCAGCCGCGTGCGGCGCCAGGGCGAAGGCCAGGAGCGCCGCCGCGAACGCGCTGCGTGGCAGGGTGGTCTGCATCGGAAGTCGTCTCTCGCTGGGCCGGTCTAGCGGCGGATGCGCCGCATGTGCAACGCGAGGGTGGTGCACAGCGTCGGGCAATCGCGCGCCGGCGCGCGCGACGCGCGCACGATGGTTCCGTCGAACAGCACCAGTCGGCCGGGACGCGGGCGGATCGAGATGCACTCGCGCGCGGCGTCGTAGAACACGGTTTCGCCGGCCCAGCCGTCCTTCCACTCGGTGCTGGTGTAGAGCAGGGCGACCCGTTCCTGGTCGGACGGCTTGGCGTAGTGATGCGGGGCGCCGTCCTGTCCATGCGTGTGGCCGCTGACGTAGGCGCGGACCAGGCCGTAGTCGGGCGCCAGTTCTTCGCGGATGTGCCGCCACACGTCGTTGAGCGATTCCAGCCCCGGCGTGGCGTTGAGCACGTCGTCGTGGATGGCCCGGTCCTGCGCGTTGCGGCTGCCGCACAGGTGGATGTGCCAGGACGGATGCGCGTCGCCGAGCAGGCCCGGATAGACGCCATATGCCCAGCCGCCGCGACCACTGGCCAGCTCCGGCAGGTGCTGCACGTCGACGAAGTTGTTGACGACCTTCAGGGATGACGCTTCCGATGACGACACGGCGTTACCTCATGGTTTCGGAGAGGGCGAAAAGAGCGGGGATGGGCAAACGCCTGATGTTTTCGGCGGAGGTTGCGGCGCCACGTCGCCGCCGAAGCCGGGCCCCGGCGCCGACAATGAAAGCCAAGAGCCGACCTGGTCTCATGGCGCGTCTCCGACGGACGACGTCGCTACGACGGGAGCCGCGTGGCGCGGCGGGGAACGCATCATGGCCGCCCCTTCGCACAACTCGATGACGCGGTCCGCATGCGCGATGGTTTCCGGCCGGTGCGCGATGACGATGCGGGTGATGTTCAGCGCCTTGATGGCGTGGTTGAGCCGCCGTTCCAGGGCGACATCCAGATGGCTGGTGGCTTCGTCCAGCACCAGGATCTGCGGGCGGCGATACAGCGCGCGGGCCAGGAACAGGCGCTGCTGCTGTCCGCCGGAGAGGGAAGAGCCCATGTCGCCGACCAGGCTGTGATAGCCCATCGGCATGGCCACGATGTCCTCGTGCACGCCGGCCAGGCGCGCCGCGTCCTCGATGTCCTGCGGCGTGGCGAGGGCGTCGAACAGGCTGATGTTCTCGGCGATCGAACCGGTGAACAGGTGATCGTCCTGCATGACGCTGGCGGTCATCGACCGATAGCGCGACTTGCCGAGCCGGCGCAGGTCGATGCCGCCGATCTCGATCGATCCCTGCTGCGGATCGAGCAGGCCGAGCAGCAGCCGGATCAAGGTGCTCTTGCCGCATCCGGACGGGCCGACGATGGCCACCGATTCGCCCGGCCGCACCTCGAAGCTGCACTCGCGCAGGATCCACGGCTCGCCGTCGGCATAGCGAAAGCCGACCTTGTTGAACGCCACGCCCGGTGCCGGCAGCGGACCGACGTGCTCGCTGCTGGCGTAGGCTTCCGGCGCGGTCAGCACGATGTCGGCCAGGCGCTCAGCCTGCAAGCGCAACATTCGCAGTTCGATCGCGTAATCGATCAGGCTGGCGACGCGACTGCTGAACTGGTCGCCGTAGGCGACGAACGCGGTCAGCATGCCGACGGTGAACTGGCCCTTCAGTCCCAGCCACGCGCCCAGCCACAGCACACCCAGCCGTTGCGCGCCGGTGGCCAGGCCCTGCAGCGCGGTGAACAGCATGTCCAGGCGCTGCACCGCGATCGAGGTGTTGAGCGTGTCGGCCGCCGCATTGAGGTAGCGCCCGGTCTGCTCGGCTTCCTGGTTGTGCAGGCGGATCGTCTGCACCCCGCGCACCGCTTCCAGGAAGCGGCTGTGCTGTTTCGCGGTCACCGTGATCTGGCTGAGGTTGGCTTCGCGGTAGATGCGGAAATACAGCAGCCGCAGGCCCGCATACAGGGCCACCGCACCCAGCACGATGGCCGACAGCAGCGGGCTGTAGGCGAACAGCACGACCAGGGTGATGCTGGCCATGAGCCCGTCGAGCAGGATCTCGACGAAGCGCGTGGTCAGGGTCTGCTGGATCGCGTCGATCGCGCCGAAGCGCGACACGATGTCGCCGAGGTGGCGCGCGCCGAAGTAGGCGTGCGGCAGCCGCATCAGGTGCTGGAACACGTTGCCGGTCCAGCCCAGGTTGAAGTGGGTGCTGAGCCACATCACCGTCCAGCTGCGCAACGCGGAGACCAGCGTTTCCAGCACGATCAGCAGGGCGAAGCTGAGCCCGAGGAAGGTCAGCAGGTCGTGATCGCCGTCGGCGATGACCTGGTCCACCACCAGTTGCATGAACAACGGCGCGAGCAAGGCGAACAGCTCCAGCACCAGCGCCAGGCCGAAGATCTGCGCGAGCCCGCGGCCCAGGCCGCGGATCGAGCCGGCGAGCGAGCGCAGCGAGACCGGCGGCGCCTCGCGCTGGCGCTGGAACGTGGGGCCTTTCGAAAACTCGATGGCGACGCCGGTGAAATGCCGCGCGACCTCGGCCAGCGGCAGGGTACGCACGCCCACCGCCGGATCGTGCAGGGTGATCTTGTTCCTTCCGACCTCGTGCAGCACCACGAAATGGTCGAGGTCCCAATGCAGCACGCACGGCGTCTGCAACTGGCCGAGTTCGTCCATCTCCAGCCGCAGCGGCCGGCATTGCAGCCCCAGCGCATGCGCGACCTCGATCAGGCGTCGCGCGGTCATGCCTTTCAGCGACAGGGTGAAACGCCGGCGCAGCGCGGCCAGGTCGGTATGGTGGCCGTGGTAGCCGGCGATCATCGCCAGGCATGCGAGTCCGCACTCGGCCGCTTCGGACTGCAGCACGTTGGGCAGGCCGCGCGAGCGCCAGAAACGCAGCCGCGGCGTGCCCTGCGCGCGAGCGGCGTGCAGGCTGTCGTCGTTCGCGCTGCGCACCTCGGCGTGGCGACTCACGAACCGCTGCTCCAGCGATGCCCCATGCCGTATAGCGGTTCGAAGATCCATTCGACGATGCGGCGCCGGTCCAGTAGCATGTCCGCCTCCAGCGCCATGCCCGGGCGCAGAGGCTGCTGCTGCCCGTAGGCCTGCACGTTCTGGTTGGCCAGATCCACATGCGCCAGGTACAGCGAGTCGGTCGATGGCGGTGTGCCGCCGCCGAGCAGCAGGGTCACCTCGCCGGGCATCAGTGCGCTGCGCGAGACGCTGCGCACCACGCCATGCTGCAGGCCGAATTTCTGATAGGGGAAGGCCTGGTAGTGCAGGGTGACATCTACGCCCGGATGCACGAAGCCGACCGCCTGGCTGGGCACCAGCAGCTGCGCCTGCAGCCGCGAACCGTCGGGCACGATGGCGAGCAGCGGTTGCCCGAGCGACACCGACGCGCCGGGCTTCACCAGCAGCGAGGACACGACGCCGCTGGCCGGCGCGCGCAGTTCGCTGGCGCGGCTCGCTTCGTTCTGGGCCAGCGCCTGTTCGACCTGCGCCAGTTGCCGGCGCAGTTCGTTGAGCTTGGCCGAGACCGCCAACGGCAGCTGGATCAACTGGTCGTCGAGCGCGCTCAGCTGTTGGCGCGTACCGGCGTGCTGCTGCTGCAGCGAGCGCAATTGCGATTCGTCGGCGAGCAGGGCCGATTGTTCCTGCTCTACCTGCAGCGCCGGGATGTAGCCGCCGGCCACCAGCCCGGACCACTTGTTCACCAGGTCCTGGACCAGCGCCATCTGTTTCTTCTCGATCGCGATCTGCGCGTCGATCTGCGCCAGCTGATCCTTCAGCAGGGTCTGCTGGGTGCGGTTGTCCTCGGCCTGCCTGTCGCGCAGGGTGAGCGCATCGCCGATATCCTGGCGCAGGCTGCTGGCCTGCCGTTGCAGTTGCGTGCTCACGCCGGCCGCGGTATTGCCCAGCGCCTTGCTGGTGTGTTCGCCGGACAGGGACACCAGGATCTGCCCGGCGACGACGCGATCGCCTTCAGCGGCGGCGACGTGGTCGACCACGCCGACGGTGTTGGCGGTCAGGCTGATCAAGCCGGCGCGCGGCACCAGCAGGCCGGTGACGTGGACGCGCTGCGTGTAGTGTCCGGCGAACAGCCAGGCGAGGATCGAGGCGCCGATGAGCAGCGCGGCGACCGTCCATGCCTGGGTCGAGACCGGCGTGGCCAACCGCACTGTTCCCAGCCATGCCTGGCTGGGGGCGTCCAGCACTTCGCTGCGAAAAAGCGAACCTTCCATTTCAGTTCTTTCCGTATGAACTTCGCACGGGAAAATGCAGGCAGGCGGCGAACCTGGCGTTCCGTCAAGGACCCTGCGGCTGGTCCGGGCGCAACGGTTCCAGGCATGGCTTTCGCGAACCTTTCGGTATCGCGTCGCTGCGATCCGGCCATGGCGTGCGCATGCGCCGGGTGCTGCGAGCGAGTGAGGCGGCGTGCGTCTTTCGCCGCCGCAACGCAAGGAAATCGGCGTCGCAGCAGCGCAAGCGGACGTGCGCACGCGGCTCGGCGCATCCTGTAGACAAATGCGCTGGACCTGCCTGCGGCGACGCAGGTGCAAGCCGAAAAGGGCGAGGTTGCGCCGTCACGCATTTCACGCATTTGCCGCGCACGCCGGATCGCGATCGGGCTTAAATGCGCCTGTCATGCCGCCGCCGCAGACTGGACGCGTGGCGGACGGCCACGTTGCCGCCGCCTGCCGATGCTCGCCAATCGCCTTCCCTGTCCGCCGCAGCGCGTGGCCGTCGTGGCCGTGCACGCTCCTGCGAGGTGGCGGGTCCGTGCTGCCGGCGCCGAGGGCGCTAAGCAAGCCACGCCGCTGCGACCGCCGCTAGCGCGGTGCCATCCGCTGCAGGCCGCGGACATGTGCGCATGACCGCTACACCGGTCTCCGTCGCGGCGACGCCGCTACGCGCAGGCACGTCCCGCGTCTGGCGCTATGCGCGCTGGCCGCTGCTGCTCTTGCTGGTGCTGCTGGCGGTGCTGGCATTGGGACCACGGGTCAGCCCGGCGCTGCCGCAGGTCGCGTTGCCGGCGGTGCCGCAGGATCCGCTCGCGTTGCAGGCCTGGCTGGACGCGCGCGAGCGTGCCACCGCCGGGCTGCGTGCGGACAACCAGGCGCGCATCGTCTGGGCCGACCCGGCGCATCCGGGGCGCCGCGACTGCGCCATGGTCTACCTGCACGGCTTCACCGCCAGCCAGGGCGAGGGTGCGCCGACTCACCAACGCCTGGCGCGCAGCTTCGGCTGCAATCTGTATCTGCCGCGCCTGCCGGGACACGGGCTGGTCGCCGCCGATGCCTTGCGCGGCGTCGATGCGCCGCGCCTGCTCGATGGCGCCGCCGAAGCGCTGGCGATCGCCAAGGTGCTGGGCCGGCGGGTGGTGGTGATCGGCAATTCGATGGGCGGCGCGCTTGCACTGCAGACCGTGGCCGCGCACCCGCAACAGGTGCAGGCCCTGGTGCTGTGGTCGCCGCTGGTGCGCGAGCACGCCGAGCAACTGCAGCCGATGTTGTGGCCGTGGGGGGCGCAGCTGCTGCTGTGGTCGCGCAACGGCGGCGATCCGGTCATGCGTTATCCGGTCGACAGCGGCTACTGGGCCGACGCCACCCATGTCGACGGCTATCGCGCGCTGGCCGCGCTGACCCGCGGTGGCATGCTGCCGGCGACCTATGCGCGGATCCATGTGCCGGTGTTCCTCGGCTACTACTATCGCGACGCGCAGCATCAGGACGCGACGGTATCGGTGGCGGCGATGCAGGCGATGTTCGCGCAACTGGGCACGCCGCCGGCGCTGCGCCAGGCGGTGGATTTCCCTGGCGCCGGCAATCACGTGCTGGCCTCGCCGATCCGTTCCAAGGCGGTGCCGGCGGTGTTCGCGGCGACCTGCCGGTTCCTGGCCGGCAAGGGCGGGCTGACCCAGCCGGCGAACCTGCCCGGCTGCGCGGCGGCGTGGGACGCCGACGAACGCCTGGACGCAGCCGCGACGCACTGAGCGCGACGCGGCGGCGATCAGGCGGTCACTGCAGCTCGCGCAGGTCCAGCTTGCGCAGCTTCGGCGCTTTCCAGGCGGTAACGCCGGCCACGACCAAGGTCACGCATCCGCCCAGTACCACCGCGGGCACGAGTGTGATCAGTCGTGCCATGACCCCATCGTAGAACGCGCCAAGTTCGTTCGACGAGCCGATGAAGATGCCATTGATCGAAGACACCCGCCCGCGCATCGCATCCGGCGTGGCCAACTGCAGGATGGTCGAACGCACGATCACCGACACCCCGTCGCACATGCCGTAGACCAGCAGGATCGCCGCCGACAGCCAGAAATGCCGCGACAGGCCGAAGGCGATGGTGCACAGGCCGAAGCCGGTCACCGCCAGCAGCAGGATGCGGCCGGCATTGCGCTGCAGCGGGCGTCGCGCCAGCCACAGCCCGACCAGCACCGACCCCAGCGCCGGCGCGCCGCGCAGGATGCCCAGGCCTTCGGGGCCGTAGTGCAGGATGTCGTGGATGAAGGCCGGCAGCATCGACACCGCGCCGCCGAGCAGCACCGAGAACATGTCCAGCGCCATCGCGCCGAGCATGATCTGGTTGGAGAACACGAACTGCGCGCCCTCGGCGATGCTGCGGAAGATCGGCGCGCGCGGGCCGTCGTTGATCGGCTCGGCCACCCGCAGCAGCAACAGCGACAGCATCGCCACGCCGGCCACCACCATGGCCACGCCGTAGGACAGGCCCTTGCCGCCCCAGCCGACCAGCACCCCGCCCAACGCGGGCCCGATCACCATGCCGGTCTGGAACACCACGCTGCCGATGCTGGCGCCACGCGCATAGGCCTCGCGCGGCAGCGTGCGCGCGAACAGCGCGTTGTACACCGGCGACAGGAACGCGCGCGCCGCGCCGGTCAGCGCGATCGCCGCGTAGATCGGCCAAACGCCATGCATCGGCAGCCAGCCGTGGGTCAGCGCGGTCAGCACCCCCGCGGTCGCGACCAGGCCCAGGCTGGCGAGCATGCCCAGCCGGCGCCGCGGCAGGTGATCGACCAGGTAGCCGGCGAACGGCGCGATGCAGAAGAACGGCAGGATCTCGGCCAGCCCGATCAGCCCCAGCGAGAACGGATTGCGGGTGATCTCGTAGATGTGCCAGCCGACCGTGACCGCGACGATCTGGTAGGACAGCATCGCGCAGATGCGATAGGCCAGCACCAGCGCGAAGCCGGGATGCGCCAGCAGCGTGCGCAGGCTCTGTGCAGGCGGGAGCGGGGCGCTCATGCCTGCGCGCGCGCACTGTCCTGGATGAACGCCAGGATCGCGGCCAGGCCGTTGCTGCGGGTCGGCGACAGGTGCTTGCCCAGGCCGATCGCGGCGACGAAGTCCGGCGCGGTGGCCAGGATCTGCTCCGCGCTGCGTCCGGAATAGACCCGCAGCGCCAGGTAGATCAGCCCGGAGACGATCGCCGAATCGCTGATCGCATGGAACACCAGCCGCTGCGCATCGCCCTCGGGCACGATCCACACCATCGACTGGCAGCCGTGCAGGCGATGCTGCTCGGTCTTCCACTCCTCGGGGAACGCAGGCAGCTTGCGGCCAAGATCGATCAGGTACTGGTAGCGCTCTGACCAGTCGCCGAAGAAGCCGAATTCCTCGGCGATGGCGGCCTGCGCGTCGGCGGGCGTGGGTTCGAGCGGGAAATCGGTATCAGTCATCTCAAATCCAAGATCAAGCGGTAAAGCCCCTCTCCCTCCGGCGACCGTAGGGAGTCCCCGTGGGAGAGAGGGGTTGGGGCGAGGGTAGGGGCGCAGCCTCGTTAGAAATTGATGCCAGCCGCTTCGTCCGTACCCTTATCGAGTGTTGCCGTACCCTCATCCGCCCCTTCGGGGCACCTTCTCCCGAGGGGAGAAGGGAGGGCTCATCGGCGATTCCAGCGCATGCCTTGCGCTGTGACTTTCAGCATCATGTTCGAGCGGGAAATCGGTATCGGTCATCGCAAATCCAAGATCGAGCGGTAAAGCCCCTCTCCCCCCGGGAGAGGGGTTGGGGTGAGGGTGCGGGCGCAGCCTCGTGAAAAATCGACGGCAGTTGCTTCGCCCGCCGTCTTATCGGCACTGCCGTACCCTCATCCGCCCCTTCGGGGCACCTTCTCCCGAGGGGAGAAGGGAAAAGCTCAGCTGCGCTTCCAACGCACGCCTTGCGCGGTGTCTTCCAGCACCACGCCTTCGTCGGCCAGCTCCTGGCGGATCGCGTCGGCGCGGGCGAAATCGCGGTTCTTCTTTGCGACGGTGCGTTCGTCGATCAGCGCCTGGATGCGCGCATCGTCGCCGTCGCCAACGCCGCGGTTGAACCAGGCCTCGGGCGTCTGCTGCAGCAGGCCCAGCGCCAGGCCGGCACCGAGCAGATCTGCTTTTTTGGATATGAGCGCGGTCTTAAGTTCTTTTTGGAGCATCTCGAAAGCATCGAGATCAGGGGCAAATCCTCGATCAACCCATGCTTGAACGGTGAATGGATTAGCGACTTCAGGAAAGCAATTTGCGAAATGTTGTTCGGCGTGAGGAAGTGGCAGTCGTCCCACTCTGTCCCGCTCTGCTCGCGCTCCGGCGAGCGCAGTCTGAGAATATTCAAGCCGGCCTCGGATTAATTTGGCAATCGAAGCTACTTCAGCCAACGCCAGCGGTGTGTTGAGGTCGTCGTCCAGCGCGGCTTCGATCTCGGATGGGATTGTAGGTTCAGCGTCTACTTCGGCTAAATCGCGCAAGGTGCCGTACAGCCGGTCCAGGGTGTTCTTGCACTGCTCGATCAGCGCGTCGGACCAATCCAGCGGCTGCCGGTAGTGCGCGCTCAACAGCGCATAGCGCAGCGCTTCCGGCGGATGCCGGGCGATCAGGTCGTGCACGGTCTCGATGTTGCCCAGCGACTTGCTCATCTTCGCGCCGCTGAAGTTGAGCATGCCGTTGTGCAGCCAGAACCGGGCGAAGGTGGCGCCGCCGTGCGCGCATTCGCTCTGCGCGATCTCGTTCTCGTGGTGCGGGAACTGCAGGTCCACGCCGCCGGCATGGATGTCGATGGTCGGCCCCAGGTGCGCGGCGGCCATCGCCGAGCATTCGATGTGCCAGCCGGGGCGGCCGCGGCCCCACGGCGAATCCCAGCCCGGCAGGTCGTCGCTGGACGGCTTCCACAGCACGAAGTCGCCCGGGTCGCGCTTGTACGGCGCCACCTCGACGCGGGCGCCGGCCAGCATCTCTTCCGGGTCGCGCCGCGACAGCTTGCCGTAGCCGGCGAAGCTGGCCACCGCGAACAGCACGTGGCCCTCGGCGGCATAGGCGTGGCCGCTGCCGACCAGCCGCTCGATCATCGCCACGATCTGCGGGATGTGCGCGGTGGCCGCCGGCTCAAGGTCCGGCGGCACCACGCCCAGCGCTGCCATGTCCTGCCGGTAGATGGCGGCGAAGCGGTCGGTGATGGTGGCGATCGGCACGCCCTGCGCCTGCGCGGCGGCATTGATCTTGTCGTCCACGTCGGTGATGTTGCGCGCGTAGCGCAGCGCGCCGTAGCGGCGCCGCAGCAGCGCGGCCAGCACGTCGAACACCACCGGGCCGCGCGCGTTGCCGATGTGCGCGTAGTTGTAGACGGTGGGGCCGCAGACATACAGCGTGGGACCGGCGACCGGATCGAGCGGTTCGAAGGCATCGACCCGGCGGGTCAGGTTGTTGTGCAGGCGCAGGCTCATCGGCATCGGGCGTGGGGAAGCCTTGCGATTCTACCGGCAGCGGCCCAGGGCGTCTCATCCCTACCGGGCTGGGCCGGGTCGTGTCCGCCAGACTTGGTAGCGGGCGATGCGTGGCGCAGCCGGATCCAGTCGCGTCACGCCCGCTGATGACCTGCCAGGTCCGATCCGCAAGGTCCGTGCCTGCGCGCGCCGGCAGCCGCGTCGTCGCACGTATCGGCTTCCTGGCGCCTCCTTGTCTATGCACGCACGAAATCGGTACGACCTGCCCGCAATTGGCCTGTCCCACCCCAGGCCGGGACAGGCCATCGAACCGTAGGCTCGCGTTCAGCCCGACGCAAGCTGCGATGCCTACACTGATCGATCTGTCCTTCGAAGCCTGGTGCCGATGCGTCCGTACCTGTTGTTGCCGCTGGTCGGCCTGTTCGCATGCGCC
>Ga0308160_10003744_pt1 | contig 16810 bp, 20 predicted proteins | sample PhyFR1_FD_201036 | JGI IMG/M metagenome (GOLD analysis project Ga0308160, IMG submission 201036) | Phyllosphere microbial communities from UC Gill Tract Community Farm, Albany, California, United States - DLSLF.R1 | ecosystem: Host-associated > Plants > Phyllosphere > Unclassified | place: USA...
TCGCTGCACTTCATCGCCGGATCATCTTGTTGAGCGTTTCAATAATACGACCAGATTGCGCAGGAACGTACAAGGGAAAGACCGCTATACCCAATTTGAAGCGCGAATGCCTCCACCATCACCTCACGCTCCCCCGGAGTCGCCCGCACGAGTCTCCCGATCATCCGGCTCTTCGTCTCCTTTGTCCACAGGCACCAGCTTGGATGATTTACAAGACATCGACAGGATCAATACTCTTCGACCGATGTACGATCCCTCGCTGCCCATCGCGGAACAGTTGAACAGCATGGAGCTATCTGGTGAAGAGCCCGATGTCAAGAGCGAGGAGAAGACGAAAGTTGTACGCCGATTCCCAGAGGAGGAAGAGGAAGACATCTTGCGAGAGACAAGCGATCGCTTTGTGCTGTTTCCAATCAAGTACCGCGAGGTATGTCTCCGGTACTAGCGCAGCTGACACCAGATATGGTCGGCCTACAAAGCATGTCAGGCTTCCTTCTGGACAGCAGAAGAAATCGACCTCAGCCATGATCTGCACGACTGGCATACTCGCTTGACAGATTCTGAGCGCTTCTTTATTCTCCGTATTCTGGCCTTCTTCGCGGCTTCAGACGGAATCGTTGGGGAAAACATCGTCTCGCAATTCTCAATGGACGTGCAGTGTGCCGAAGCACGAGCGTTCTACGCTTTCCAAACGATGATCGAGCAGGTTCACGCGGAGACTTATAGCTTGCTGATCGAAACGTACGTGAGGGATACGCGAGAGAAGGCATTCTTGTTCAACGGAATGGAGACGAGTGAGTTGCAACAACGACAACGCAGGCCAGATGCTGACGATAGTACCTGTGATCAAGAAGAAAGCGGACTGGGCGATGAAGTACATCACGGAAGAACTGGTGAGCTCTTCTTAATTGGTGCACTCTTTGATCGGGCGCTGATCTTAGCCATTCCGGGTTCGACTGGTCGCTTTCGCCTGTGTGGAAGGCATCTTTTTCTCAGGGAGCTTCGCTGCAATCTTCTGGCTCAAGAAGAGGGGATTGATGCCGGGATTGACTTTTTCCAACGAGCTCATCAGTCGGGACGAAGGGACACATACGGTATGTTTCGTTTAGCAGTGACGTCTGAGTGAGACACTGACAGCAGGATTTCGCATGCTTGGTACGGCGTCACTGTTGGATATCACTAACAACAGCTGTACGAGCACCTTCGACATCAATGTCCAGAGGAGCAGGTCCACGATATCATTGCGGAAGCTGTGACAATTGAGAAGGAATTTCTGACTGAGGCTCTGCCATGCGCATTGATCGGAATCAACGCAGGTGTGAGTTTTACTTGCGGATACTTCCGGCTACTGGAACGCTCGACTAATATCAGCTAATGTGTCAATACATCGAATTCGTAGCCGACCGGCTGGTAGTCGCGCTGGGCTGCTCAAAGTTGTATCACGCGAAAAACCCATTCGAGTGGATGGAATTGATCTCTCTTGAAGGCAAAGCGAGTGAGTCTGCAGTACCACCTTGCAAACAGCACTAAGACCAGACTTCTTCGAGAGCCGTGTATCATCTTATCAAAAAGCCAACGTATCGCGCTCTGGCACGCCTGGCGTTGGAGGCGACGACAAGCCGTCTCGACGGGCATTCCGTATCGACGCGGATTTCTAAATAGAGCTTGTGATACCGATTGTAGCAATAGAAACTGTAGCATAGCCTCGCAACCCAATTCATGCAAAACACCTCTTGTCGGCCGCCACTTTACCCGTTATGACGTATTATCCGAGATGGCAGGGTGGCGACAGAGTTTACCGAATTACCCGATCAGGATCATCGGGCGACAAGTACCGGTTGAGGCAGTAGGTCCAGTCCGAGACGACACATCATCGTCGTATCAGCATACCCGTCCACCATCTGTTCCTTTCAACCCTACCTCACCTTCACAAACTCAACAATATGAAGGTCGCAGCTATCCTCCTTGCCGCTCTTGCCTGCGCTGGCGTTGACGCCAAGGTCCACAAGTGAGTCTCACCTTCCGTCATACGAACGACCCCCGACCTCGCCATTCACGCCGCCGGTTGCAGTGCTAACCCTAGGACCTCGCTCAAGAAGCTGCCCGCCAACGCCAACTCTTTCCACCCGGATGCTTCCAGTCTTTACCCGTCTCCCGAGCAGGAGGCCGAGTTCCTCAAGCACAAGCACCTCGGTCTTCTGCACGGCTCCGAGCAGAAAGCCTTTGGCGGCTTCGGCGGCAAAGGTCGACCTCTTCCCCACGGTGATGTTCCCATGACCGAGGAGGAGGAGAAGAAGTTCTGGGCGCAGATGATCCGAACCGGAAGCGAGAAGCGCACCCTCAAGGGTGGCCACGGCGTCCCATTGTCAGGTATGTTCTGCCAACGACCGATTGCTGCGGAAGTACCACGCTAAGACCAGACTACATGAACGCTCAGTACTACGCCCCGATCACCGTCGGTACCCCTCCCCAGGAGTTCAAGGTCGTTCTTGACACTGGATCGTCAAACCTTTGGGTCCCGTCGTCGTCGTGCTCTTCGATCGCATGCTTCGTATGTCTTCCTTTGTTTCATATGTGAAACAAGCTGACTGTCAGTTGCACTCGAAATACGATGCGAGCGCGTCCTCCACCTACAAGGCCAACGGAACCGACTTTGCTATCCACTACGGATCTGGTTCGCTCGAAGGCTATGTATCGCAAGACACCGTCGTGATCGGTGACTTGCGAATCAAGCACCAGGACTTCGCCGAGGCTACCAAGGAGCCCGGACTCGCGTTCGCATTCGGCAAATTCGACGGTATCCTTGGTCTCGCTTACGACACCATTTCTGTCAACCACATTGTCCCCCCATTCTACAACATGCTTGACCAGAAGCTGCTCGATGAGCCTGTCTTCGCCTTCCGACTCGGTTCGTCCGAGGAGGATGGAGGAGAGGCCACTTTCGGTGGTATCGATGAGAACGCCTACTCTGGCAAGATTGACTACCACCCGATCAGGCGAAAGGGCTACTGGGAGCTTGAGCTTGAATCGATTTCCTTCGGTCAGGAGGAGCTCGAGCTCGAGGGTACCGGAGCGGCCATCGACACCGGAACGTCTCTCATCGTCATGCCGTCCGACGTCGCTGAGATGCTCAACAAGGAGATTGGCGCCACCAAGTCGTGGAACGGTCAATACACTGTTGACTGCAACACCATCCCATCTCTCCCCGAGCTGAAGTTCAAGTTTGGCGGAAAGAACTACGCCCTCAAGGGTGAGGACTATGTCCTCAACGCGGGCGGAACGTGCATCTCGTCGTTCACCGGTATGGACATCCCAGCGCCGATTGGCCCCCTCTGGATTGTCGGTGACACCTTCCTTCGCAAGTACTACTCTGTCTACGACCTTGGCCGAAATGCCGTTGGCCTCGCCACGGCCAAGTAGATGGCAGGGAGTGTAGTGTATGTACATAGCTGGTAGAGAACGGAAGAAGCATACCCGAGTAAGAGGCATAGCGCATTTGAGACTAGCATGTATCGGCGTGGACATTCAGATTTGACTCGGTGCGGTATGTCGTTAGGGTGGCGCACTGATCTGATGCTTCTATCGTTGAGCATGCAGAGCCAGTAAATTGTGCAGTCAGCGCATAGTCGACGCAGTGACGTGACACTCGTGACAATCAAGTGCGCTGGTCTCTTGTGTTGCTGAGGGGTTCCAGAGTCGGAAGCACGCGCAAAACGCGACCAGCTGGACGACATGGCGCGATGACGCCATGCGTTTCACCGGAAATCTGAACCGCCTCAAACCTCTAGTACTGAGGCTACTACGCAACCATGTCGAAACACCTCTTCTCAACGTTCGACGTGACGAAGCAAGGTCAGTCAGGCATTGGATCTGCGTGCGGCGTAGATTCCATCTCTAATTACAGTCTTCTACAGCTCAAAGCTAAGTCTCGCGTTGGTCAACCTCAAACCGCTCTTGCCCGGTCGTAAGTCTAAGGCGTTTCAATCCACCTCTGATGATGACTCAAGAGGACACAACTCCGCCGTACACCATGTGAAGATCGCTTCCTAACGAAAGATGTCCTAGTCCTTCCTCGTAGGGTGGTCCCGCGGTTATCGGAGCTGGAGACGAACGAGATTAACGATCTGTTCCAATCTGTTCAGGCTGTTGGTCGAGCGGTCGAGCGGGCGTACAAAGCGGAGGGTCTAACAATCTCGATACAAGTGAGTGCTGTCGTCTCTTCTGGCATGGGGGCGCACATCTCAGGGGCAATGTTATAGCGCTCCAAAACTCCCTCGAGGAGGAGAGTCTTCGCGTGACGACAATGTCCGAATAATAAGGCTCTGCGAGTGACAAGAAACTGATGTACTTGAAGAGCCTGAACGCGGTAACGAACATCCACTGACCCCAGGATGGGAAATCAGCGGGGCAAAGCGTACCGCATGTACACGTGCATATCCTTCCCCGATTCACCACCGATTTCAACGGGAAAAACGACGATATCTACCCTGCACTAGAGTCGTCCGAACAGACTTTGGCGGGGGATTTGGGGGCTCGCCAAGAGGCTGCCGATACGCCGTCAGCACAGAGCCATTCCGAGGTTGGGCGGAGCTGGGATGTGCCGAAAGATGAAGACAGAGCGCCGAGGGGGATGGACGAGATGCAGAAAGAGGCGGAGTGGCTGAGCGGGTTCTTCAGGTGATTGAGACATTCACCGTTTTTCTATCATTGCCATACATACAGAGCGCGACGTGGTTGCATACATCGCAACACTCTCTCGCAATCGTAGCGACGGCCGGAAGGTCGTGGCCGAGCAGCGCCTATGCGGAGATCAATGACGTGTTTGACCCGAGACTGAACGGCACGTGCACGATGGCCGTCCATTTTGCTTTTACACAGCGGTCAGCGGTCTGTGGCTCGCACCAATTCTCCATGTCCCTGGGCAGACGGTCAGGATTCGCAGTTCAGAATTGCATTTGAAGATCGCGGCTGGAAAGGGACTTTGCCGATTCCAACATTGAGGCTTGTTGTGACATCTCGTGTCCTTCGCGCTCTTCACGTCTTTTACGTCCCTCGCTTCCCCACCCTGCCCCGCTCACTTTGTCTTCTTCGTCTCACCCTCAATCTCACCTGCCTTGTCCTTCTCGCCTACTGGCTCCACCATCCCCTCGTTGACCTGACCGTACTCGTTCATTCGCGAGTAGTCAACGCGGTAGATGTATCGTTGATACAGCAGAACGACAAAGACGACATCGTCTCGGAAACAAGCGAGGCTTTTGTCAGCTTTTGCACAGTCGCATCAATGAGATCTGAGACCGGTAGAAGCGCCACTGGAGGCCAAGACGTACCGGTGCAACCACGGCATCCTGATGCAGAAGGCGAAAAAGTCGTCCACGACCGTACCGAGCGTCTTGTACATCATAGCCTTCATCGGCATGTGTGCGACACTCTTGAGCTTATAGTTGATGATCAATTGCGGGACGAGCTGGACGAAACCGAACATGTAGATGGCCTGCGCGAGGGTCGTCACGACGAAAGAGTACCATCCGCGGTGGGTCTCGTATACGAGCGAGTAGCCCGTGTAACCGATCAAAGCAGGGATGGCAAAGTACGAGACGTAGATGAAAGCGAGCTTGTCGTATTCCTGCGTCTTCTTTTCGTCCTCCGACATGACCTTCTTGTCCTCGAATGTGAGCGAGTAGCCGATGAGCGAGTTCGGATTGGGTCGGACCCGGACGTTGGTGACCTTGGTGATCTTCCATGCCTCGATGAACAATCCGATTCCCTGTCCGAACAGGATCATGAACGACGTCTGCTCGGAACTGTCGTGCAGGTAAAGCAGAATGACGAGTTGAACAAACACATTGGTCAAGATCGTTCGGAGCGATACACCGACGAGATCCTTGTCCTTTTTCCTCCAGTGCCCGATATCGCTCGAGAACGCCAAGAACTCGAAGACAGTGTGCAGCGCCGTCACAATCGCAGTCGTGATCAGTAACCATGGCGACGTCTCCGTCAACATGCGCTTGATCTCGTCCATTTCCGCTCCAGAGCCTTGCGTCGCCGCTTGTTGTTCGAAAGACTGGGTCATCGTCGCGAAGATCTGGAACTTCATTTGGCTCAACGCCTTGTAGTCGACGTGCAGCGGGAGCACCTTGTCGGTCGCGTTGATCGGGAGAAGATTCTCCCGCAGCAGCCAGAAATCGTTGGGGAAGACGGGCGGGTAGTAGTGCTTCGGCTCGACGTCGCCAGATTCAGCGAGCTGGAACAGATCACGCATGACAGGTGGGAATGAACCGATATCGAGACGTCCACCGGAAGACACGATCGAAAGAGTAAGATTGCTGGACCAATGAGCGGCGATAACCTCAGCCGGAGAGTCATCTTCCTCGTCTGTCTGGTCGCCTTCGTTCCCGATGAGCTTCTTGACTTTGCGGATTTTGCGCTTGGGGAGGAATCGGGTGAGTTCTGGTATCAGCGTGGCGAGAGGGTTCACCCACGTTTGCGGTACATGGCGACTTCTTGGGTCGTCTTGTGGTTGAAATCGGTCCCGCCTCCTTTGAGCAGGACAATGTCCATCCACCAGGTCGCGTTCTGCGAGCGCACAACTTCGGGTACATTGAGCATAAGGTCGGCCTCGCGAACGTCGTTCCAGTCGCCATAGGTCAGACCATCCCAAACCACTAGCGGCGAGGAGAGGTCAGGGTTCTCGTACGATGACTTTGTTGAAGTGTACAATAGCATAGATAGAGGCGTTCCGATGGGCCACAGCGGTTCGGCGTGGACGGTTCCAGGAGCGGCCGGGACGACGGGAACGTCCTTGACCATGTCGGAGGGAGCGCCAGAGCCAGACAGACCAGCTACAGTCGGTTTACCACTCAGTCCCATCTGTCATCAGTGGTGCCAAGTCGTCGACATACATATGACATTCCGTATTTCATAGCTACCATTAGCCCCGTTGCGCCAGCGCGACTCACCCGTTTGGATCGCGAAGAAGATAGCCATGGAGCGTATGATGGGGGTCGCCTTCCCCAGGATTCCTCCATCCTGCTGTTGCCCTGGCGCGGCGGCCTGAGCGCGCGGTTGAGCCATTTGAGGTGAGAGTAAGGATGGAACGGAGTGGAAGAGGCGTAGATAGATATGGTGGATGCCGCCCTGAAGTCGTGTTCGATTCATTTCTCTTCGGCCTGCTCACAGCCGGCCGACCGATAATTTCATTCTACATTAAACCACAAACCGCTCACAAGCATGTCCATATAGGCTCAAGCGTTCGATCAGCAGCGTGGGTACTTCGTACAATGCTCTAGGACTATCCCTGATATCAGATGGGCAAGAAAACCAAAAGCGAGGTCAAAGCCGCGGTGACCGTACCCGACGCGACCCCGGCACCGGGACCTTCAAAAGTCAAACCGCCCGCAGCGTCAGGCTGGCTCCGTGACATCTCACGCCAAAATCTAGCACTTGTCGTGCTCACATATATCCTACTGGTGCATCTTACTGGGCTGTATGTGTTCACGCGAGGCTTCCTCCTCTCCCGCGTTTCCATCCCGACTTTAGCGCCGAGCTACACCGATACCGCGCCCATCGCGCCAACACACAGCAAGGCTGTCGTCCTCATCATAGACGCACTGCGGACCGACTTCATCTCGCCCCATCATCCTATACCCGCTTCGCCAAATCACCATGGTGTTCTCACCCTCCCCGCCGAGTTGTCCGCTCGGGATCCCTCGAGATCTCTCATCTTCAATACGTATTCAGACCCGCCCACATCGACCATGCAGCGGATCAAGGGCATCACCACAGGATCCTTGCCGACTTTCATCGACATCAGCTCCAACTTCGCTTCGACGGCTATCGAGGAGGACTCGATAATATCACAGTTGACGAGTAGCGGGAAAAAAGTCGTCTTCATGGGCGACGACACCTGGTCGGGTCTCTTCCCGACATCTTTCGCTCACAGCCACCCGTACGACTCTTTCAATGTTGAAGACTTGCACACTGTTGACAACGGGGTGATCGAACATCTGTTCCCATATCTCCAGCCTGCCAACTCATCGAAATGGGACGTCTTGATCGGTCATTTCCTTGGCGTCGACCATGTAGGGCATCGCGTCGGCCCCGAGAAGGACACAATGAGGACGAAGCTGTCGCAAATGGACCAAGTCCTACGCGATGTAGTCGACGTGATCGACGAGGACACCTTGTTAGTTGTATTGGGAGACCACGGTATGGACAGCAAAGGGAACCACGGCGGAGACTCGAATCTGGAGACAGCTGCGGCACTTTGGATGTACTCCAAGGGCGCACCCATCAATGCCGGGTCGCTCGATAGCGCCCTGGTCTACTCCTGGCCGACTTATACGTACCCCGGCTCAACAACCTCGATCCGGCACGCGAATCAGATTGACCTGGTTCCGACTTTGTCGCTTCTGCTGGGTTTGCCAATCCCGTTCAACAACCTCGGATCGGTCATTCCCGAATGCTTCTCCGACTTGGAAACACTGGAGCTTGCCACACGACTTAACGCAGAGCAGATCATGACCTATCTGGAAGAATATGGCGACGATACGATCTTAGCAAGTCTCAAGGGACCATGGAACAGTGCGCTCGCGTCGAAACAGCAGGTCATGGCACACCAGGGCAAGCAGCTCGACCCTGTTGAAGCTGTATCAGCGCAGCATCACTCCATCGAGCAGCATCGCGAGTTCGCTCTGGCGGCGCTGGAGAAGCTGCGCTCTTTATGGGCGCAGTTCTCTGTCCCGCTCATCGCGCTCGGTACGGCTATTCTCGCGCTCTCGGCGACCACTCTCTTGGCTTTCTACACCGGCGTGCGTAACAATGGGCCGAACTGGGACGTTTGGGTGCGCCTCGCGCTGGACACTGCGCTGTTACCCTCAGCTTTCGCCGGTATACTCACCGGTCTGATCGGCCTCGTTGTATCTGGACCACTTGACGCCATGCGTTTCGCCCTAGCCGGAAGTATCGTCACATCCGAGCTCGTCCTCACCTTCCCGCTGCTATATCGCAACTCGCTGCCGATCCCCGCCCAGTGGTCTCTCCCGCATGTCATCGGACCGATCGTGATGTTCGTTCACGCCATCTCGTTCGCATCGAACAGCTTTATCATGTGGGAAGACCACGTCGTGCTCTACCTCTTCAACACTATCGCATTCATCTATCTGCTGAAAGCGTTGACTGCGCCGACCGCGGACATGCGGATCAAAATTATCATCTGCTCGTTTGCGCTCATGATCGTCTCGCGGCTGATCAGCGCGATTACGGTGTGTCGAGAGGAACAACAACCATACTGCCGAGTCACTTTCTATTCTGGCTCGACCCCCACGGCGTCAGGATATGCTTTGGTCGCCATCATCCTGATTGCGCTCCACCTGCCTCGAGCGATCGGTCTCACGCTTGACAGATCAAAGTCGCTCGCGGGACCTGCTCACCTGATTCTCGGAACCACGTGGCGTATCACGCTCGTATTCAACGCCCTTTATTGGGCGCTCGAATGGGTCGAGTCATGGGACGGCATCACCGTGGACGCCCTTCCGTACGTCACTCTCCTTCGACTGTGGATCGCCCGCGCATCATTCGTCTCGATCTTGTTCGTCCTGCCGTACAATTGGGTGACCGGGTCGCTCTGTATCAAGATCGAACGGGATCCCGATCAAACGGGCGACCAGTCCGCCGTTACCGTGTTCGGCTTCGCAAATGCGTACGGATCGACGTATATCCTCTACCTCCTGCTGCCGTTCGCCGCGGTGCATCTTGTATCCCAACCCATGGCGCAAGTCGCGCTTGCGGGTATGCTGCTCGCCATCTTAGCGCATATTGAGATCACCGACACGCACCGGGATGCCATCCTCATGCGTCGGTCATTCGCAATGTCCGAGCCGGGTCACTTTGATGGCACGCCAGGCACCTCTATCGTCCGACCTGGGTTCACAGACGTCGTACCAATCGTCCTCCTTGGCTTCATCGGATTTTTCGCCACGGGACATCAAGCGGTACTCACGTCGATTCAGTGGAAAGCGGCTTTCGTCGGGTTTTCCACTGTCGTCCGGCCCTTCTCGCCAGCGCTCGTCATTCTCAACACATGGGGTCCATTCGCCCTGTCCGCGTTCGCCCTGCCTCTTCTAGCATTATGGAACATCTCGCCTCGCCCTCAAGGGTCGATCCCGCTCATCGCGCACACGCTCCAAGTCGCCTTGGCCGGTATGATCTATCACACCGTCACCACGCTTGCTTCGGCTATCTTCGCCGCCCATCTCAGACGACATCTGATGGTTTGGAAAGTGTTCGCACCGAGATTTATGCTCGCGGGCGTGACGCTGTTGGTCTTCGATCTCAGCTTGATCATCGCTGTCGGATTCGGTATGCGCATCACCGCCTGGAAAGTGTGGCGAACGTTCAAGTGCGTCGCGGTGTAGTGTGGCGAGCAACTCAGCCGCGCGAGGCAGCTGTAGTGTTTCCCCATTAGAAGCCAGCATCAGCTTACAGAGATTACCATCATCTACAACTTAACATATGCATTTGATTGAGATAGCTCCAAGTGCCGGTGTCTCGTTATGACACGGCTCCAAATGCAGGCGCAAAGACATCCGCGCATCATCCAAAGATCTCCCCGCTGAATCCCTCCTCTATAGCCACCCAGTCCACATCCCTGCTCGCGTATACCGTCTCGTACGTGTCAATACTGGCTCTCGAGAAGAATTCCCTTAGCTGGCGAAGGCTGCTGATCGACTTGACATTGGCCAAGCGCGGTCGCCGCAGTCTGTCCGAAGTCTCCAAGGGGATATCATCTACAGGTCCCTTCTGTCAGCTACGCCCGATCGTAGCTCACCTTTGCGTTGAGACTCTGTTCCCGTAGGATTTCCGCCAAAGTATCCATGATAGCCTCGGGAGTAAAGTCCTCTGAAGGGTACACTGCGTCCGTTGTATCCGTCACGAACATCCACTGGTGGCTTTCATCAGGGCATGTCAAAGAGGCTCGCTCACATTTGGAAATCTTCCGACTGAATAACCAAGAGCAAATCCAGAAACTTGCAAGCGGCCAAGGCAAGCTGCAAAGATTCCGACCCATCTGACGGAGGATCGTCCATTATCGCCTCAAAGACTCGGTGAAGCTCTGCGAGGATGACCGGCCAGAAGTTTGACAAATGCTGAGCGCTGATACGACACATGATGATGCGGAGACAGAGATAGACCTATAGTCAGCGATGCACGACCTCGGCGAAATGACTGACCTCGCTGTGGACCCGAGGTGAGACCACATTTGTGCGCAAGATATCGACAAGCTTCTCTTGGATTGCCGGTAATTGGGTCAGGAAATGGTTCTGCTCTGCGGCCAGCAGGACGAATGACAGCCTCCTCAGGTTTGCCGACCGCGAAATCATCTCCTGTTCACGATTCGTGAAGATATTGGCCGACGGTGCTGCAGTAATACGGCCTTCCGTCAGCGAATGCCACGAGCCATTCTCACTGAGCAATTCGACAAATCTCTCCTTGTCAGAATCCATCAATGCGCAGATCAGCGGTTGCCACAGTGGCACCTCCTCCTTGGCCGTGGAGAAGAATTTGGCGTCGTCGAATGCATTACCGACCGGTACGCGCCATGCTTTGGCTGCGGGCGGAACCATTGCCAAGGCTAAGATGAGCTTGAGAGTATCGATACCTGCGTGTTGCTGCTTGAGAGCTGGCACGATAGTGGCGAGTGATATCGTCGAGCACGCAGCTGTTACGCGGTCGGCATCGACCAGGAATGAGCGTAGATTGGGTACGACAGACTCGGCTAGGAACACGTGAATCTACGGTCAGCGTCGGCACGCATCTCCCGGTACTTGCCTCAGGTGAATCATCCTCGTCACCACGTGCTTCACCATCCGCGCGCATGGGTAGCGTGGCCAAATCGGCAAGCCGTCTGACGTTTGCTATTACGGCGTCCAGCAATTTCGGGTAGACGTCTTGTAACTCTCGTCGCAATCTGCGATCCTCGAGAGCGCTGGTAGTCGAGACGATGCGGGACAAGACCGTGATACATCTAGTTTCAGCCTTGTCAAAGCGATATTCTCACCTCAACAGAGGATAAAGGCGCGCTTTCGCTGCTGGCGTAGACGCCGCGCCCAGCATCTCTTTTGCAAATCCGAACATCATGCTCCAGATCTGCACTGCGATAGGTGCTTCCAGACGCACGATGTAGGCCTCAAGAAACTCCATACAAGCTGCCGATCTGCGTTGTCAGCTCAAGCAGAGATACAATCTCACCTGGGATTGGCGGGACGATTTTGTCGGGGTGTGACCGCATCGCTGATGATTTCCACCACCTTTTGAGCACTAGGCGTGAGACTGTCGATGCAGATGAAGACGCTGTCTTTTGTGATGATGTCTGACGAATTGCTCCAGATATCGATGCAGCCTGCTATCGTCGAGCTCGTCTGCGTCCGAAACATCTTCTCGAGCGCCCTCTTGACACTATCCCGCGTATTGTCCATCGGTCCATGTGTCGAACGTCCAAGTCTTGGCCGATCCTGAGACGAAACTGTCCAGACTACCAGCAGCGCCTCGAGGGCGTTCTCCATGTGATCTGAATTGTGAGATGAGACCTGGCATCAGCTTTGTTACGATGGGGCTGACCTTTTCGTCTGTTGCATCGGCAACGAAAACTCCAGAAACCAGGCCGAAAATCCCGCTTCCGCCTTCAGTTCCGACCCTACCATCTTCACTCTTTCTACCAGAGGCTGGAGTGATGAGAGAAAGAAGTCGATCCAATCCTGAAAGCAGCATCACAACTTCGGCATCGCTCGAGCCGGATGCGTGCGATTGTGAGCCCACGACCTGGTCTCGCAAACTCAGCGCCGCGACCTTGAGTTGTAAGCTGAAGCAGTCGCAAATGGTCTGTAAGATTGCTGGCTTGGCTTTGAGCAGCGGCGATGTGATCAGCACAAAATCGACCCAATTTTGCAAGACCGGACGGTTCCTCGGGGAAGAAATTCCCTCAATGACGGCTTGCGCCAACGTTTTATCGAATGTATCGACTGGCTCTTGCACAATCTTTTCCGTGATGGATGTTGAACGACGATGAGTGGGTGGCGTGGGTGTGGCTACGATGGTCGAGTGAAGTAGGTGGAGGAGGCGATTCTGCAGAGTGACTTGGCCAAGGCGCGTTGTAGATTGGAGTTTCACCAGTAACACAAGCTTGAGATTTTCGAGACATGTTCGCGGCACTTTTCCACGAGCAACCAAAAGTTGAAGAACGACAATCGTAGAGTTTTGCACTTTGACCGATAGAGCGCGATCTGCGGCTTGCTTTCGGACATTGTCCGAGAGCTGCTCAGCGAGAATCGCCACCAAGATATCCAGATAAGTTGTCCCAGAGGCCGACAGCGCTTCGGTTTTCCGAGCCAAATTCGGGTGGACCGATTTGCTGATATCGGTACTGCGACAGAGTGCGTCCAGCTCCTCGCCACCATTTTCCAGAACAACACCGAGATTGTTCACGACGTATAATGTCAATGCCAGGTCGGTCTCCTTCGAGGCCACATCTCCAGAGGTAGGGTCGGCAAGTCGACTCATCATTGGATCCAGTAAGCTTCTGTGAGCACGACTCGAGACATTACTCACCGAAAGTAGGACCGCATGTCGCATCGCATCCAGGATTCGGCGGCTCGCTGTATATCCGGATCCTGACTTTTGAGAGCGTCAATCACGCTTGACATGGGCACGAAAAAGATCTCTCCCGGCAGCATAGCATCGTCCGTAAAGCGCCAAAGCGTTCCGAAGGCTTGCATAGCGGCCATGGTACCCTGCGAGACATGCTTTGACATTTGCCTGGCAATGACATTCTCGAGTGTGTGTATTTCGGCGAGCCTGTTGAACTCCCAGAGCAGATCTACCACGGCACCATGGAAAGGCGCGTGACTAGGCCCAAGGAAGTGGAAGAGCGCAGCGAGGATAGGCGATATGATATCGTGCTGAGCTATGGCCAGTGGCGGCCGGAACAAGTTGCACTGACTTGCTCGCAGGATCGTGTCGACAATACTGTCTACTAACGCGAAATTCGACACCTTGTATAAGCGAGTTCTGGCATGATCCTCACCTTTTTCAGCCGAGACACCAATGTGGCTAGCCACTGTGTGCTGTTCAGATGCCCGATACTACCAGCCTCGAGATCTATCAGTGTCCGGGTCATTTCCAACGCGAGTAAGCTGTCCGCGGGGTCCAGAGTGGCGTCGACTGCCAAGTCAAATACTCGGGCCACAGCCCGCGGGACGGATTCTGCGGACGCTCGTTGACAGAGATCCTCAAACGATTCGATCGGTTTGGTGTATAGGTCGATGGCCAACAAGTCACGCGATTGCGGCATACTCTGTTCTTTCGCCAACAGGGACGTAGAAGTGTTCCTTAAAAGCGACAAGGCCAGGAGCAGATTGTCATTGCTTGACTGCGGTCAGTGGATACACGGGCGAAAGCTTACGTCCGCGACAGTCAACACATAGTCGAGCATTGCTGGGGCGTGTAAAGTCATCACTTCGTCGTCCTTTTGGGAGAGATTCCTTAACGACCATGACATTAGGGTCGTCTCGTCATTCTCGAGTAGATGATAGAAAGATCTCCATATGACAAGGGGCTCGACAGCATCATACACAGCGGAAGCAGTTACCAGAAACTGTTGTCAGCATGATCAACACCGCACTCACCTCTCCTCGTGTAGAAGGATGGTCTGAGATCAGACTTTTCAGACACAATAGAGCTGGAATGGTGAGGGCCTCAGACAAGGATGCACCGATCTCCCATCGATCTAATAGCGACAAGAAGATTTTGAAGGGCCTTTGCGAGTCTTGATCCATAGGACTAGCTTGGCCCATGTCACTCTGAAATTAGCCTGGCACATCGTTATCGTACTTTAATGGCTTCGCTCAGTACATCGAATCCGTGAGCTTTGAAGTAGGCTATCTGTCCCTGCGAAGTCTCTTCTGCGCCCAACAGCCACGTGAACACCCTTCGGCTGAGGGATAGCTCCCTTTGCAACACGACGCTGGTAGCTGCGCGAACGAGCAATCGCTTGTCGGCCTCGTCAGCCTCCCTACAGTCAGAACGGTCGTCACCACGCTCACTTTGTCAACGGACCGTCCAGCGGCAGGATCCTTAGAAGCAGATCGAGACCTCCCCGTCTGACTAATGTATTCTCATCCTCTAACACGGCCGCTACTCCGCGTACCGCCAACCCAACATCGAGCTCCTGATCCACGGTCACCGTTTTAGGCAATTTGCGCGCGAGGTAGTTGACGGCCGCCAGACGGGATGCCGGACTCGAGACCAGAATCAAAAATATGTTCTGCAGAAAAAAGGTTGACGACACGCTTTCGGATACCTGTCCGAGAAGAGATAGGACCTGGAGTTAGATTGGTTTTAGGGATGCATACCTTATCAAAGAAGTCGCCCGACTCCTCCTCTACACCTGGCAGTAGTGCCAGGATCAGGGCTTTCGTGACAGGCCGCAAATCCTCTCCTAGGGGAATATAATATGTCTCATATATTCTGAGCAGGATGGGCCGGACAGAGGTGGCCGCGAACTGGAAGAAGGGGAATATTCCAGATGACCATATTGACAAATCTCGTCGAAGACCTTCCGCCTGAGTTCAGCGCAAGCATCGTCGCCAGACTCACCCCTATCGTTGCAAATATATGAGCATACACGTCCAGGGCTCTTTGATGCACTCCTGAGGGCAGAGCGGGATTTAGACATTGAGCCAGCCGTTTGGCAACGACCAATTTCCGGGGTATCTCTGTATATGTTGGAGATGGGCCTTGTAGTGTCTGAGTTCAGGTCTTGTCGTCAAGCTTGCTCACCTTGAGAAGCCGAGATAGAAAGGAGATGAAGTCTGCCCATTCGTTGACGCTCTCAAATGCTTGTAGACACTTGTCTACCTGTGCAGCGAACTTCTTGTATTTGGCATCGTTGGCTAGCAGAGACGTCGTAGCCGCTACTATCAGCTCGATTGCCTGGGGTTCCTACCCCGACTGGACCGTCTACGCTGTTCCGGTGTGACTCGGCCACTTGATGGGCCAGCTTCATCGGCGAAGTTAGTGACAGTCATCTCCGCTCTAGATGCGGAAGATCCGCTCCGAGACCTCCCGGACTCCATGAGTTTGGACAGTCTGCCATGGGATGCTGGGCGCCGCAAGGGTCGCGCTGGGTCCCGACTTGGCGACGGATCACGGGTGATGGGCGCGCTCGATGGGCCGGCGTCGGACTCTCGCAGCAGCCCGAGGGCTTCTGTCATCCTGTTTGTGTAGGCTTCGCAGGGGATCCGGATGGCGCTGGTGGATATTGAGAAGATGAGAGCGTTGGTGAATGTGGATGTGGAGGCTGTTGGCTAATCTCGTCACGTTGACGTTGCTGAAACATAGGTCGGATCCGGACTTACAACCGTTCATGCTTCAATATCTTAGCCTTCACACATAAAGGAAAAGGTGAGCAGTGCATTGCATTCTCATGAGAGGACGCTCGCGGGCGATGAAGGCAGCGGGAGCTTCATTGTTGACACTTCTGACCTGTAGACGGCGATCTATCTCCCAACGCAACGTCGGGCATCGCGCGCAACTCAAAGTGGTCTAGTCAATGGACAACGCGCTAGACCATGCGGCTGGAGAACTTAGATGACGGTAGCAAGTGAGGCGGCACTCTGTCCTGGGCTGACTCCAGACTAGAAGCAGCGTGGACCGAGGCTCTGGCGTCATCGCTCACTTATTTTCGAGCTCTTCTAGCTTCCTCCTCCTCCAGCTCATGGAAACCGGTATCGGTCTTGCCCCTCACAGAATCAACGAC
>Ga0308160_10003747_pt1 | contig 16801 bp, 19 predicted proteins | sample PhyFR1_FD_201036 | JGI IMG/M metagenome (GOLD analysis project Ga0308160, IMG submission 201036) | Phyllosphere microbial communities from UC Gill Tract Community Farm, Albany, California, United States - DLSLF.R1 | ecosystem: Host-associated > Plants > Phyllosphere > Unclassified | place: USA...
CGACTATGGAAGAGGGCCGCTCGTCATCTCTTTGCGCACGATGGAGGTGTCAGCTCGTCAGCAGGATTGCCTAGCAGGTCTCCCCAGCAGGTGGCCGAGGTGTGGATCGTACGGGGCCAAGGCGGCGGGTGCCTGAGCTTGCGATGGGAGTCAGCCGGCGGAAGGGGGACTGCGTGCATCACTCTGATCGGCGAGCCTGGGACGGCTCGGACGTGGAGGCGAGACAGGACAAGTCTGACCTAGCTGTCCAGACGGTAGCAGGCAAGCGAGGGAGGCGTCGACGAGCAGAGGTAGCAGCGGCCAGCGGCTGACGGACGGGCTGTCAAGCAGCAGCGAAAACGGCCGCGCAGCAGCCCCCGACCGACTCGGTCGAGAGATCATCCAGCAAGGCTGCACAAGCCGATCGACCAGCATCTGCGCGGTCGGATCAGGGCAAAGCTGCCGTTAGTAGCTCAAATGGTGGTCCCCCTGCTCCTCGGACAGTCGAGGGACGGCTTGGGAGGTTGCAGGGCGGGCGGCGATATGCTGCTCGTCAAGGGCGGCTGGCTCGGCCGGCGCCCCTTTCTCCTCTCTCCTTCCGGACCACGACCTCCTTCACAGGGCGGTTCCCCTCCGACCCGTTCACTCTCGTAGCTGTGTTTTACGCCAGGCTATCGCAGGTTCCGGCCATGCCCATCAAGATGACCAAGCTCGCCTGGCGGGCCGGCGGCGATCTGGCCCGACCGGCACCGCCGCCGTCGTCGAGCTCGTCCGCCGCACCGACCCCGTCTGGCCCAACGAGCTCGGGCGGCGTGGCCTGCACAACGTTCATCCTGATGCATCCGACGCACCAGGTATGGGATCTCTCTGATCCCAGGCGTGCTGCGGCGTCGGGCAGACTATCAAATTGATTCGCTCTTGACGCCCAACGCCAGCTCTCGCGCAAGCTCGTCTTCACCTCGCCGCCGCCCTGGGCGACGCTCATCGAGCGGATCCTCCTCCTGCTCGCACCATCGCCGTTCGTGCCGGACCAGCTCGGGCTCTCCTTCTTCGACTCGCAGCGCCGACGCCACCTCGTCGACGGCCATCCGGGCCTGCTCGAGCTCTACAACGCCGTCGCCGACGACGAGGAGATCCGGCTGCGCGTCGTCGTCCGCGAGGGCGGCGTCAGCATGGGCCTCAAGGAGATCGACGAGGCCCTCCGGCAAATGTTCCTCCGCCGCGATCTGACCGACGTGCGTTTGATGCCTCCTACCTCCTCGTGCTTCGCTTGAACGGTCGCTGACCTCATGCGCTCTCACTGGCCTGCTGCAGGGCCCGATCCCCGTGTTCGCGCACGAGCCTCTGCAGCGCCGGCCGCGCACGCGCCGCTCGTCGACTCCTGAGTCATCAGCCCTCACAACGCCCATCGCGCCCCTCACGAGTCTCGGCTCGCCATCCCAAACCGTCAACTCGCTCGGCCCGCCGCCCGGTTTGACCAAGCTCGTCCCACCGCCGGGCCTTTGGCCGCCGCTATCGTCGACGGCGCTCACACGAGAGAACCTCTTGATGCTTGCCAGCCCTCCCGCCTCGGTCTCCTCCTTCGCGCCGAGCCTGCCTGACTCGATCACTGACGACGGATGCCTTCACTCGCGGCCGTCCACTCCGGATGGCTTGCCGTCGCCATCGTGGGCGGCCGACGACGACGCCGACGGAGCTGACGACGGTGACGGCTGGACGCGCGCCGAGAGCGTCGTTAGAGGCATCCGCCGGCTCATCGAGGACTTCCCGGCCCCGCTCCAGCCGAAGCGCAAGGCCACGCGGGCCGCCGACGTTGAGAGCGCGCGCAGCCCAGACGGCATCGTCGACGGCCTCCGGCTCCTCGTCGAAGAGCTGCGGGCGAGCATGCAACGCATGGACGCCATCCGTGCGCGCACGATCGACCTCGTCGGCGACACCCTTTTTGCGCCCAGTCGCACGCCGTCACCGACGCACTCGCCGTGCAAGCCGCTCGCGCCGGTCCTCAGTCCGGCGCCAATCCTCCATCACCCGGTCCCGGAGCACATCATCCCTCGGCCGACGTATCGCTCCTCGTCGACGGTCTCGGCTGTAGAAGACGACCGGCCGCTGCCGGCCTTTGCGCCCACGCTCGAGACACCGCCGCCGGTAGCATCGCCAGATGGCGGTGGCGAGAACAACGCCCGCGGCAGGCCGGACCCGTGGGCCCTTCTCCCGACGAACCTCGACCTCAATCTCGACGGCTGCGACCCGAGCCCAGCCGGTAAGAGGCCCTCGCCGCGCAGCCCGCTCCCGTCCTTTGTCCTCGGACCCCAGCCACCTGCCGTGGAGAAGCGCGTCGACGTCCTCTACCGCACGCCGGGCGTTAGTGTCATCCCCGCGTCCATCGCAGCACCCCCTCCTCCTCGGATCCCAACGCCGCCGCCGCTCTCGTTTGAGGAGTTCCCGCCGCTTGGAGCAGCGACCAGGAGCGACAAGAAGGCGGCATCACGGTCGCGCGGAGCTACGAGCTCGACCCAGGATTCGTTCACGTCCTTTGCCACCGCCGGCTCGACCACGGTCGGCCCGAGCGAGGAGAGCAACGAGTCGTCCTCGCCGCCGACATCGTCGCTGCCAGTCACGCCGGTCGCACAGACCCTGTCCAAGCTCTCGGTCATCTCAGCGAAGGCCCCTCCTTTCGTCCTGCCAACGTCCAAGCCTCACCCAGCCTTCCAGCATCAGCCATCGCAGTCGGTCGGCAACCTCACGTCAAGCCAGCGACACCAGCTCATGGCGACGGCGGCGCCCTTTGTCAGCCAGCAGCGATTCTCGCACCAGCAGCCGCCCTACGGCCTGCCGCCGCCCCAGCAGATGCAACCCTTCTTCTCGCCCGCGCACAACTCGTGGATCTACCCGGCAGCGCCGGCCACCAACGGCCAGCCCTTCGTCTTGATGCCGCAGCCGGCGGTCGGCGTCGGCCACGTGTACGGCGGCCCTCCCGGTCCATTCGTCGGCAACGGCCCCGGCTGGGGCGGAGGCATGGCCGGCCTCGTCACCAACGGCCCCATCCCTGGCCACGCCTTCCCACAGCACGGCTACGACTTCTCACCTACCCCTCTGCAGCCCTGGCTTCACATCCAGCGCCCGCACGAGCAGCAGGCTATTCATCACGGTCACGGCTGGCGGCCTTTTCATTCGACAAGTGGACCGCCCCCCCAGTACTCGCCGCCAGCCGCTTCGTCGACGCGCATCAGTTCGGGCGGCCAAAGCGAGCAGCAGCCAGTGCAGCCACAGCAACAGCAGCAGCAACGCAACTTCCCTACTTTCCTGATCAAGCCGTCATCCCGATCGACAGACGGTGGTGGATCGGCTCCGACCTCGATGCTTGCATCCGGTTCGTCGTCGGACCCGTCGACGCCGGCGACTCCGTCGCCGCACCAGCTACCGCCGCCGCCTTCGCCCGGCGCAACGTCGCCCCCGCCGATGCCGGCGCACATGCTGCCGGCCTATCTTCGCCTGTACGCGAGCGCCTTCCCAGCCGACGCCGCCGTCCGCATCCGGCTCGCCGACCAGCAGCTCGCCGCGATGCGCAACGCCGGTCGCGACACGGGTCAGATCATCCCGCGCGACGACCGAGCCGGCTGGATCGACACGCCCGACCCGTCGATTGGAGGTGGCACCGCCGTCGCCGGCCCGTCGGCTTGAGTGGGAGCGCATCCGAACCCCATGCTTGACTGCGGCACAGGCTCGTCGTACGTCCCTTCGCCATGCCCGAGCAGTCGTCGTCACCCTCGTCTGAGGCACGGGTGCCGTCTGCTCAACCGCGTCATGCCAGAGCTGACCCAGCCTCCTGGCTCCCTTCCTTCCGTCTGCCGTCGGGTCGCGCAGATCCCCTGCCGAAACGGCCTCCGCAACCCGTCCCCGACCCATGCCTCATCCCGCTCGCTCGACGGTTTCGACCCTCACCGTTACCCCTTTCGACACCCTGCGCTACCGAGCCCGGCGACCCCGGTCTCTCGCCACTTCACCAACTGGCAGGTCGTCACCCAGCTGCCCCTTTCTCACATCTCACCCGACCCTAGCCTCCTCTCGCGCGGCCGGCCGCCCCAAAACGGGCTCAACGCTAGCACGCAAACAACCCCTTCGCGCGGGGAGACCGCCCATCAATCACACTCACGAGCCTGCGTCACTGCTCCTCTCTCTCTCTCTCTCTCTCTCTCTCCCGCTCTCTCCCGCACCCTCCCATTTCACGTTCTGAACGACCCAGTACCTGCCCTGTTTGACGCCCCTCTGACGTTTGCCCGCGACGCCCTCCCCTCCACTCGACTAGCCCTGCTAGCGCGACCAACTCTTTGCTCCATCCGCCGTGACGATCCCCGTCGCACTCACCTGCCGCCCAGCGCCGCCTCATGTCTCTCTCTCCTCTTCCCGCCCCCCTCATGCGATGCCCACGCTCTCCGTTCCCACCTCGTGGATATAGCAGGTGGCAGCAGCCAGCAGCCGCGCTTAGGCGGCCAGATTAAGGTGCCCTGCTGTCGACGACTAGGGTGATGGCCACGGCGCAAGGCCAAGCCGCCTGGCCGTGGAAAAAGGCTCCGGCTGGCCGGTTAGACGGTAGAGCTGACCGACAAAAGGGCGGGACGCTTCATGGAGAGAGAGGCAAAAGGAGGAGGAGGGAGGGGCCTCGAGGCGCTCCCCGCAGACAATCTGGCGGAGGCAAGGCGGTCGACGAGGCCCTTGGCTTCCGGGTTCTGAGAAGCTTCTCTCGGTCGCTTTAAGACGCGGCATCATACAGGGACGACGACGCCGTCTGCCGGCTTCTCTTGGACAAGTGCAGCAGAAGGGCCGGCTGCCGGCTCGGGCTGTTCGCCGGGAGCCGGACCCTCCTCGTCAGCCAGCTGAGGTCGGGCTCGGGCTCGGGCTCGGGCTTCAGCTTTGCACGTCGTCGGGCGACTTTCTTTGCGAGAAGGAGCGCTCGCTTCCCTCCTGCTCTCGGTTTCTGCTGTTGCGCCCGGTCGGGCTCGACGGGGAGCGAGCAACGAGAGTGTGGCCAAAGTGTTGGTGCGGCCGACCGCCTCCGTCCCCGGCAGCAGGAACACCCGACCTTCCTGCGAGGGGGGGGCCGGGGTTTTCCACGACGAAAGTCAAAACGCTTGTCAGCGGTGGGTTCCCTGGCCCCCCCGCCCTCTCTCGACCCGTGGGCCCGCCTTTTGATTTCGAGGGTTCGGCTTGTCTAGACGACCCGGGGCCGCGACGAAGCCGTCGTCATTCAGCCTCGCCCCCCTGTCTCATGCAGGCCCCTCCCCTCGCCCCTCTGCGGCCGCGGTTCGTTCCCAAGCTCCGGCGTGACAGGCCTCCGGGTACGGGCAGCCAGCCAGCCAGCGTGTGTGCAGTGGGCTTTCGTTCTATTCGGAGTCGACAGGGCGCGAGGAGGGGAGGCAAAGCAAAGCCGGGGGGCAGGGACGGGAGAGAAAAGGGCGAAAAAGGAACCGAGCGGGCGGCGGCGGCTGTGCTCCTCTCGCGAGCAGCAAAGCCCGCCGCAGCCGGGCTGGATCCGAGAAGCGCTGCGAGCACACGGCAGAGAGAGGGGGTGAGGGCCAGGCTCAGTCTGGCACGCGGGCTCGACCCCGGCCGTCGGTCTCGCCGCGCCCGCCGCCCAGCCGCTTTGCTCCCTCCCTCCGACACGCCCCTTCGAGCGAGACGGCCATCATCCCTCTTCCCACCCCTCTCTGCCTGGCTCGGCTCCCGACAGACAGACAGATAGCCCATCCTCTTCCTGCCCCTCCGTCGACTCCACGAGCCATGAGCCCTGCGCCGGCGGCGGTCGAGATCGCCCTGCCGCAAGCACCGCCCACCGCGGTCGTCGGCTCTGCCGCCGCCTCGCATCCGGCCGGGCCCTCGGCTCCTCCTCCTGCTCCTGCTCATCCAGCCCAGCCAGCCTCCTCGGCCGTCCGTCGCCGGTCGCGATCCGTCTCGACCTCGAGCAGCCTGGGTTCGCACCTGGCCTCGGACGACGACGACGACGAGGGCGACGAGCTCTCGGACGACGACGACGACGACAGCAGCGCGGCCGAAGGAGTGGAGGCCGCAGCGGGGCTAGCCCGGCTCGATCGCCTGCCACCGCCGTCGTCGGCGGTCCCGCAGGGAGGAGGGTCCTTCGTCAAGAAGGCCAAGCCAGACTCGCCGCCGGGCATGCAGCAGCAGCAGCAGCAGCATCCGACGATGCAGCACCAGCAGCAGCAGCAGGGTGGCAACCAGCCGGCCCGCAAGCAGAACGTCGTGCGTCTCTTTTTCCCCTTCGCTCGCGCTCGGCTCCTTCCCCTCGACGGCCGTTGTTTGCGGCCCGCCGGCCTCTGTAGCAGCGAGGCGGCGACCGGGCCCGATGGGCGGCTGGCCTTCCCTGTCGCCTTCCTGCCTCCTGTCGCCTCTCTCTCCCTCGGACCTGCCTTCGCTGTCTCTGTCAAGGCGGCACCGCTGGGACGCCAGCGTGCTGTCCGAGGCGGCCGGCGGCCGGCGCGGTCTGGTCATGCTGAGCGCATCATCCTTCCTTTGCTGATCCCTCCCTTCTGTCCCTTGCCGACTTGCTCCCGTCGGTCGCCGTCGCCCATCACCAACCAACCTCCTCCTCCGGCCGCCGCTGCCCCCGATCACGACCTTGACCGATCGTCCATCTACCGCTGCCAGGCGTGCGACCCTTGCCGCTCGCGCAAGGTCAAGTGCCTCCGCACCAACGGCTCAGACAAGGTACGCCTGGTCGTCTTCCCCGCCGCCCCGGGCTGCGGTTCCGGCCCAAACCCTTTTCACACCGCCGGCCTCGGGGCCGATAGGGCCGTCATTGGGCTGCGGCCGCGGCACCTCTCCCGCCTTGTCCTTGGCAGGAGCCGACCGGCCGCCCGCTCAAGGACCCTCGCCCCTTTGCGCGCGTCCGGCCGGTCCGGAAAGGCTGAGAGCCGGGCGGAGGCCGGCTGCGGTGGGGACGTGGTCTCGCGTTGGCGATGCTGACACCTCTGCCCTTCTGCCTCTCTGCAGTGCGACTCGTGTCTGCAGAAGACGCTCGTCTGCACGTACGTCCACCCACGATGACCGCCCGCTGGAGCGCGCATCGTCGCCAAACTGTCGACTGACGTTGTCTCTCTGCTCTCCTCGACACCTTCTCAGTAATCACTATGTGACCTCGCTCCAGAACAAGGAGCGCCGCAAGGCGACCGGCGAGCGGCCTGCGCGGATCAAAAACGGCGGCACTGGCGCCGGCGGGCTCGACATCCCAGGCGCCGGCCTCGCGAAGCGGCGCAAGGTCTCGGACGAGCGCTTGCCGATGGCGACGGACGGCTCTGGCTCCAGCTACGGCGGCCGGCATGACTACGGCGGCTCGTACGGCTCGGTGGCAGGCCCGTCATCGTCCTCGGTCGCGTCGTCGTCGATCCTGCCGCCACCAGTCGTCGGCTCGCACGGCCAGATCCCGCACCAGCCAGCCTATCAGACCTTCTTGCCACCAACGCTGCACTACCCGGGCGTCAATGGCAGCGGCGCTCCGGGCTACGGCAGCTCGCTCCCCGGCGCTGTCGGCGGCGGCGGCGGTCCTTCGCATCACCATCCACTGCCCTTTCCGCTCGGCGTCGACCAGATGCCGCTCCCTCTACCTCATCCAGGCGCGGGACCGTCGGCCGGTCCGCGCTATCTGCAGCAGCAGCAGCAGCAGCAACAGGCCGGCCCGGCGTCGTACCTGCCGCCACCACAGCAGCACCCGGCCTACGGCCAGCCGTCCGGATCATCACAGCAACACCAGCAGCAGCCGGCGCTCTACCGGCAGACGACGGGACCGATCTCGCCCCAGCCATCTGCCTCGTCTTTGCCTCCGCCGGTGGTCACGAGCTCGGCCGTCGTCGGCACAGGGCCGGCTCTCGTCCCCTTCCCGCCGCCGATGGCCTCGCTCCTCGCCTACCTCTTCTCGCCGACCGAGGTCACCTCGGCCGAGCTCGGCTACACCGACCAGACGCTCGTCGGCCACGCCGGTGGCAAGCGCGAGCTCTTTGACAGCCCGCCCAGCCAGGCCCACCGGAGCCTGCTCGGCGAGGCTCTTCGCATGGAGCTCGCCAACGACCTGATCGAGAGCTACTTCCAGGTCCGTCCGCTGGCGCCCTCTCGCCCTCTCAATCATCCATGCCGGCCTGCCAGTACTGATCGCTTCGCCTTCGCCCCCCAGATCGTCCACATCCGGATGCCGCTCGTCGCGCAGAGCATCTTCAAAGCCGAGTTTGCGGCGGCGACCGTCTCTCACGTCAAGCTGGCCGTCATCCTCGCCCTCGGCGCCAAGTTCTCCGAGCACCCGACGATTGCCATGGACCGCGAGCAGACGTCGGCGGCCGTCGCTAGCAGCCCCGGCGCTACCCGTGAGAACACGAGCCGGCTCGTCCGGCTGCTCGTCGCGCGCGCGCAGCAGGTGTTGGAGGTCAACCGGGCCTACCGGACGCCGACGCTCGAGAACATCCAGGCCGCGCTGCTGATGGAGGGCCTCCTCAACCGTGAGTTTTCTTGCTTCGCTTGCTTGTCCCGCAGCCTCTTGAGGTGTAAATGGATGGATCCGCTGACCTGACTCTAGCGTTCACAACGTCCAACGGCTCGCTTCCAGCCAAGCCGGCCGAGTCGACGCCCGGCCGCAATGTGACGTCGCATTCAAAGGGCTTCTGGACGACGGTCGCGATCCGCCACCTGCTCGAGCTCCGCTGCAACCACATGCGGACGATCCTTGCCGTCGAGGACGAGCTCCGGCGGGGGGCGCTCCTCTTTGCCTGGTGGCTAGCCTGCTTGAGCGACTCGATGGGCGCCCTCTTCTGGCGCCAGAAGCCGGTCCTGTGCGACGACGACTATGACAATGAGCCGCCGGCCGCCTGGGACGGCGAGCACTACCAGCCGGTCGACAACCCAGAGGAGGTCGGTCCCTTCACTCTAGGCCTTGGTCCTTGACTCAGCGCTAACCTGCCCCTTGACGCGCTCCGCCTGCAGTACAAGAAGTGGTACATGTCGGCCCATGACCTGGCCAAGATTGCGCGCGAGGCGTGCAGCCGGCTCTGGACGCCGCGGGTCGAGAGCGCCGGCATCCCGCTCGCCGCCCTCCAGCAGCTCGTCAACCTCCTCTGCGGCTGGCGCGACGTCCACCTGAGCACGGTCGCCGTCCCCAACCAGTGGCCGTCATCGTGGGACTTCGTCCACGCCGTCACCGCCTGCGCGGCCGACTCCAACTTCCACGTGTGCGTCCCCGTCTGCCGTTCAAAGTCTCCGCCAGATTCTGTCGCTGATCTGTCCCCCCCGGTCCTTCCTTGACCGACCGCAGCATGTGGCTCACGCTCCATCGCGCGCTCGTCGACTTTGACATTCTTGAGGCCAAGGAGATCGCCGCCGGCCGCATGGCGCCCGCGTCAGAGCTCGTCGCCCGGCTCGACTCGGTCCGCTCGCAGCTCAGCCAGGAGGCCGCGCACGCGGCGACTCGGATCTCGGCCCTCGTGCGTTCCAGCCCGTCTCGCCGCCGCTTCGCTGTTCGCATGTACGACGCTAACGCTCGACCTCCCTCGCCGTCCGTCTCTCCTAGGCGGTCGTTCTGACGACCAACGGCTATCTCCGGCTCGATCCCAACGTCCTGCATTACCCGATCCTCGAAGCCGGCACGTTCCTCGCACGCTACGGCATGACCGAAGTCGAGGGCTGCATCGCCGGTCTGCGACAGTACGGCACATCGTACGAGGAATGCTACGCTCAGGCCGACGCGCTCGAGCAGTCGTACGCGCGCTCAAAGGGCCAGGCCGGCCCGTCGGTTGCCATCTCCGCGCCTCCGCTGTATGCCGGTGGTGCGGGGCAGCTCCAGCCGGAACTTACAGCCTCGCGTCGGACGTCCTACTCTCCGAGCGGCGACGTTGTTCCTGCCGCCGCGCGGCTTGCTCTCGATTCGACGCCGGCCTCCGAGGCCAGCGCATCCTCGGCCTCGGCGCCGTCCACGCACGACGCCAAACCGCACGCGCCGGCTCCGACGTACCCGCACCCGACTACGACCTCGACCGCCGCCATCGTCCCACCGACGACGCCGTCATTGCCCGAACAGGCCGCGGCCACTCTGACGCGCTGGTCGCTGTCGCCGTCCGTAGACCCGCACACGAAGGTCTATGGCGGCTTCGCTTCCACGCAGAGCGCGACCGCGTTCGCTCAGGGTTCATGACACGCCTCTCATCCGCTCGCTACTCCCGCATCCTTCACGTCCTCTGGCCCCGCGCACGCTGTGTTATTGGTAGCGAAATCGTCATGATCATGCGTCTCCACCCTGTGCGCTGGGCGGAGCTGGTACGGAGGCAGGCGCAAAAGGAAGAAGGAGAGAGGCGGAAGAGGAAGGAGCTGGCTCGGGGAGGGGCGTCGCCGTGGTCGACAAGACGGGCGAGGCCGCCTTCGAGGACGGCTGGGCCGACGGCGACCGAGCCTTCTGCCTCTTTTCCATCGCCGCGATCATCGCCATCATGCGCTGGATCTCATCCTCCTTGGCCTGGAGCGAGTCGAGTGAAGGGGTCGTCGACTTGGCGCGCGCGGTCGGTGCAAGAGTCGACAGCTTGATGCGCGAGTCGGCGGCAGGAGGGCGGCTGGCGTCGTCGTCCGACTCGTCCTCATCGTCCGAGATGTCGATAACGAGCCGCCGCGGCTGGTCTGCGACGAGCTGGCGCACGGCGCGGTCGGAGCTAAAGAACGGGACGTACGCTGCAGCCAGTTCGGACGCGGGCGAGAGCGTCGAGGCGGTCGCGGGCTGGTCGAGGTCGAGCGCCGAGGGTCGCTTCAGCGGGAGCTTGCGGACGAGCCGTGTGCTAGTCGACTTGTAGACGACAGCGCGGGTCGCGGCGGCTACGGTCGGTGTCGATGAGCTGGCGTCGACCGAGGCTATTGGCTCGAGTGAAGGGTCGAGCGGCGGTGCCGGAGTGGGTGGCAAGGCTGGCGGAGGGCTGTTGGGCGGAGGCGGGGGCGATGCTGGCGGCTCTGGCGGGGGTCCGCCGTCGGGCGTCGGCCGGTGGGCCTCCTGGACCTGGTGCGGCCAGAACTGGACAAACTGCTGCTGTTGCTGCTGGTAGCTCATATTGGCAAGAGCGCTGTAGTAACCGCTCGAGGCGTCGAAGTAAGGCGGAGCACCGAAAAAGGGCGTCGGGTACATCTGCGGGTAGGCAGCCGCGAGCGCCGCTTGCTGCTGGAAGGCAACCTGGGGCGAGAAGAACTGCTGCGGCACGGTTCCAGCTAGCGGTGTTGGAGCTGCAGACTCATGTTGGCTCCGGGCGGTCGGGGTCGCTTGGGATGGGACGGGCGCGCGTCAGTCAGACCAAAGGGGCAGGGGTCGTCGTAGCGTGAGGCGCTCACGAGTACCCTCCGGTACCTGAGCCGACAAGCGACTCAAGAGTGACGGCTGAGATCCGGCTTCGGGCGCTGCCATCTCGCCTGGGCGATGACGACATCGTCAAGGCACGGTGCGTCAGAGAGCAGACGGCCGTCGATGCGGAATGGGGTCAAAAAGAGGCCCGGCAACTGACCTTCTTCCGTCTCGGCGTCGGCTGCGCTAGCGTCCGGGAGGGCAATCACCGAGTCGGGCACGACTCCGTTGGCTGAACCGGACGCATCGTCGACGACCTCGCCGTCCTCGGTGACCTCGCCCTCCTCCTCCTCCTCCACCTCCTCCTCTACGAGCTCTCCCGCCTCCGGCCCCTCCTTGATCGCATCTGGCTCGAAAACTTCCGCCAGCTCGTCCTCGCGCTTGGTCTTGCGGTTCCGAGCCGGACCCTTGGGAAGGTTTGTCGGCAGCCGGATGCGCAGGTCGCGAAAGTAAAGCAGGATGGCTTCGCGCGAGAGGCCGAGCGGCGTGACAAAGTACTCGGGCTCGACGCCCCACGAGATGAGCTCGAGGAGGAGGATACGGGTCGACCGGTACTCCTGCTCGGTGACTGAAAGGGAAGGAGGGTCAGCTTCGGACGATTGGCGGTTCGCGATAGCAGACGGGACGGACTTTTGAGAGCGGCCGTGCCAGTGGCAACGGGATCGTACTCTTTGGCGACCGGCTTGACCTCGGCCGGCTTCTTCTCCTCCTGAGGTTTCGCAGGCGCTGCTGCCGCCTTACTCTTGCCTTTGCCCTTGCCCTTGCGGCCGATCGAGCCATCCTGGATCGCCTCACGCAGCTGCGGGCTCATAGGTGGGAAGCGCTCCGCGCCGACGAGGGCCTCGCGCATGGCGGCGAGCATGTGCGCCTGGTAAGCCTCCATGCCGAGCGGCAGCTGCTGATGATGAGCAGATGGTGGCGGCGGCGGAGGGAAAGGAGGAGGCGGTGGCGGTGGCGAAGGCACGGGCGAATGGGCCGGCGGAGGCGGCGAAGGAGGAGGCGGTCCGTCCTCGTCCGAGATCTCGCCCTCCTCGCGATCGTCGTCGATGTCGCCGTTCGTCATGTCGACGTCCGCGGCCGTCGAAGGCAGGACAGCGACGACAGCTGGCAGCTGCGACAGTTCCGGGCGGGCTGACGTTGAGACCGAGGCGGTCTGGCCGTCGCCTCCGGCCGACGAAGGTTCGCCGGTCGTCTTGGGCGCCTTGACAACTCGAGCGACCGGCCGCTCGTCGCCAGACGACTCGGTCTGCTGCGATGACGCTGTCGCCGCCAACGCGGCCGCCTTGCGCTTCTTGCTGTTCTTGACCTTCTCACGCAGCGCCCGGACGTAATCCTCGTCGACGGCGGGCGGCATAGCGTTCGTGACGGTTTCGCAAAAGGCTCGACAGGAGGGAGCTCAGGCGGCGGGGCGACAGGTCTCGCGCTGGCCGTGCGCGCCGTCAACGATGTGGTCCTGCTGAGAGCGAGGAGACGATCCTGCCGCTGACTACGTCCGGCTCAGTCGGCGGGTTAGAAGGGATCAGACGGCTGACGGGAGCTGTAGGCGAAAGGGCTGAGGGTCGAGTGTTGTTGGTGGTCGGTCGGCCGTCGAAAAGGGTCGCCGCTCTCGAGCTCGACGCTCAGAGCGCACGACGTGTTGCGTTCCATCAGCGACAGTCACTCTGCCCCTCTCTTCGTCCCGGCCTACCATGCTGCCCCAGGCTATGGATCCGCTCGACGTACGTCTCCAGCCCCATGCGGTTGCTCCGTCACCTCTGGTCGCTGACTTGGCCTTCTCCGGGTCGCTCGGCGCAGGCCGTGCCGCCTCCGACGCCGCCGAGAGACTTCCGGACGCCGTTCACGCCGCTCGCGAGCGATGGTGAGCCCGTCGGGCTGACGACCGGTGAGTCGTATCCCTCGCCATCAGCTGTCAGGATTTGGAGGGCTGACCTTGACTCTGCCCGCTGCTGCCAGAGGAGCTCATGGCTTGGCAGGACGAGCAGCGCCAGCGGCGAATGATGGGCGAGTACCAACGGAGCTCGCGCATGCTGTCGTCCCTCGTTCGTACCCGTCTGCCGCAAAGTTCAGGGATGATATCTACCAGCGTCCCAGCTGACCACGAACGCTGTTGTCGGCAGATCGAGGACAACTTTGACGCGCCGATGACGCTCTCGGCCCTGCGCGTGACGGGCACCGTCCAGACGCGGGCGTCCTTCCTCGCGGCCCTCCTCAAGCCGTCGCTGGCGACAACGCCCGAGACGCTCGGCGACCTCCTCCGCCTGACGCAGGCGACCCAGCAGGCCCTCGCGCCTTGGGGCATCTTCAAGCAGATCGACGTCCGGCTCGAGACGCCTCAAAGCCTGCTCGCCGAGAAAGGCGCGGTCGACCTCGTCGTCGACGTCAAGGAGAGCGGCCGGCTGATGCTCAAGTCGGGGACCGAGGTCGGCCAAGGCGAGGGTAGCGCCGTAAGTAGGCCAACGAGACTGACGAAAGGCCAAACGAAATGGGAAGACTGACGTCGTCTATCCACTCTCTGTAGTACATCACCGGCAACCTTAAGAACGTCTTTGGCGGCGCCGAGACGCTGAGCGTGTCGTCCTCGCTCGGCACCAAGACGCGGTCGGCGACCGAGGTCTCCCTTCGGACGCCGCTCTTTGCCTCGCCTTCGCACTCGCTCTCGCTCACCGGCTTCTCGCTTGACCGCGACAACACGGCCTTCGCATCGCACTGGGAGGGTCTCAAGGGCGGCCGGCTGAGCTACGAGGTGCATCGCCTTCCTTTTGACTCGGTACAGGCCACGCGCTGACCTTGACGATTCCCTAAGACGACGCGGTCCTGGGGTTCGCACTCGGTCTCATACGAAGCCATCAACCGGTCGCTCCATTCGCTCACGTCCGGCGCGTCGCTTTCGGTCCGTGAGGCCGCTCGACCCGGCCCGTCGCTCAAGTCGGCCGTCGTCCACACCTTCCTCCGCGATATGCGCGACCGGCCATTCCTCGGCTCGCGAGGCTCTTTCTGGAGGGCGACGCAGGAAGTTGCCGGCCTCGGCGGCGACGCCAAGCACCTCAAGTCGGTGACCGAGACGTCCTTCTCGCGCTACCTCGGATCCGGCCACGTCAGTGCCCCTCTCGTTTCTTTCCATCCCCGCAAGCGCTACGCTTCGGGCTGACCCCCTCGACACCGAACGGACCGTTGCAGTTTGCGAGCCTGACAGCTCGGACAGGCCTCGTCGTCCCGCTCGACCCGGCCAAGGGCGTCTGGTTCGGCGACCGGCTGTTTTCTGGCGGGTCGACTAGCGTGCGCGGCTGGCGAATGAACGCGCTCGGCCCGCGCGATGCTCGTCAGTCCCGCGCTTCCGTCTGGTCTCCTCAGGTGTCGCTGGCCGGTCTTTATTCCGCAAGAGGTACTGACGAGAGGCCCTGCTCGCCCTTCGCCATCTCTACAGAGGACTCGCTCGGCGGCAACGTCACCTACGCGATCGGCGCGAGCCTTTTCTCGCCCCTGCCGGGCAAGCCTGAGTGGCCGCTCAAGGTCCACTCCTTCGTCAACGTCGGTTCGCTCGCCTCGCTCCCGCTCTCGTCCCCACGGCCCAAGAAGGACGGCGTGAACCCGACCGACGTCAAGCAAGCTCTAGCCGAGCTCGCGCGGCCGAGCGTCAGCGTCGGCGCTGGTCTCGTCTACGAGTTTGCACCGATCCGGATCGAGCTCGGCTTCACGCTCCCGCTCGTCGCACGCGAGGGCGAGGGTGTCGGCAAGGGCTGGGCGCTCGGCATGGGCATGGAGTTCCTCTAGGGCAGGGCCGCGGACAGATCGCATGACGTCTCCCGCCCCTCTCGTAACCCACTCCCTGCCTCGCCTCCTGCGTTGGTGACAGGTGCGACATTGAATCCCAGTGACCGCCGGTTCTCGGACGAAGCTCGCCCTTCGCGCTCACTCGCGCTTGAAGCCGCGGAAAGGGAAGCCGGGCAGGCCGTGCGGCCGGCGGGCGTGCGTGAGGTCCATCTTGAAGCGGGCGCCAGGGATACGGATGCCGTCCTGGACAGCATCGCCCCAGCTAGAGAGGAACAGCGTCGGATGGGATTGTCAGCGAACGGACCAGGAGCATGCGCAGGAGCCAAAGACGACAGGAGAGTGAACGCACGCCCGGTACTTCTTGGGCGGCTTGGGCTCGATCGCCAGCCGGCGGGGGTCGTGGCCCTTCTTGTACATTTTGATCAGCCAGCTCAGGTACCTAGAGCCGCAAAGAAACAGGTAAGAGGTTTGACGGTCAGATACAATCGGGCCCTCGCAGGACAGCGTGGCAGAGCTGGACGAGGAAACGCACTGCCGGTCCTTGGACTCAAGCCCGCCCTTCTGGGACCAATCCTTGCCGCGCCAATTCATAAGGTCCTCCCAGGCCATCGTCTCGAGGTCGACCTTGCCCTTGAGCTTCTTCTCGAGCCCGCGGCCGATGGCGGCGATGAACTTGGCCGGCGTCTCGAGCGGCGCTCGCGGCGGGTGAACGGGCTTGGGCTGGTCCGGCCCGCGGGGGACGACGACCGGCGGCAGACGGGCCTTGGCCGCCCGAGGGACGGCGTGCGCCCAGCGGATGTGCATCTTTACAGACGACGTAGACGACGACGACGAGGAGGTCTCTGGGGCGGCCGTCGCCAGGCGACGGACGGACGAGGTCGAGCACGCGGCGGCCGCAACGGCGGACGGCAGGGCCGACGTCGAGGCGACGACCGTGCGGAGGAGCGACATGCGGGCGGCGACGATGAGCTGGCGAGAGGCAAGGGCGATTGTCCGAGATCGAGCGCGAGCTAAGGTTCCCAAAGCAGCTGGGGCGTCGGTCGAGGCCTGCAGAGGTATGGAAGGAGACGGTCGGCGGGCGGGCGAAGGGCGGCGACGGGGACGACGACGGCGGTCGTGCCGGCGCTGCGGGCGACCCTTCACGAAGAGCATCGTCGCTCTCATCTTGCATAGCCAGTCATCTCTTTGATCGTGAGCAATGGTCGAGCAGGACGACCTTGTCACTTTCCTGCACGTTGCTGGTGGAAGCGAAGCGCAGGAGAGCAGCAGCTACAAGCTGAGATGCGTCTCCGTCCATGCGACAGACCTGATGAGGTGGTGAGGGAGGGCCGAGATCGAGCGCAGGCTGCGCGCCTCTTCCATTGTCGCTGCGAGACTGTCCTCTCTCCCCCGCTACGACCACCGACGCTCACATCCGCTTTAGCAAGCAGAGGAGCGGCCGATCCGGACCGACACACACACCACCCCTCTTCAGAGAGACGCATCGCTGCAAACGGCGCCTCGTTTTCTTGGAGGTCGTGCCTGGCGACCCCGCGCTGTTTCCTTTCACGGCCGCTCAGGCTGACCGCAGCTGACCCCCGCAGAGCCGACTGAGACGATGGGCTGCGGCTGACCACCACTCTCTTCCAGGTATCGTGCTTCATGCACGTATTTGATCATGGCCGTTCAGGGGGTCTACGTCTCGGG
>Ga0308160_10003748_pt1 | contig 16801 bp, 14 predicted proteins | sample PhyFR1_FD_201036 | JGI IMG/M metagenome (GOLD analysis project Ga0308160, IMG submission 201036) | Phyllosphere microbial communities from UC Gill Tract Community Farm, Albany, California, United States - DLSLF.R1 | ecosystem: Host-associated > Plants > Phyllosphere > Unclassified | place: USA...
TGCGCCGCCAGGGCATCATGGTCACCAAGGTCAAGAAGAAGATCTACCGCAGCGGCAAGAAGATCACCGACAAGGACCTGACCATGTTCACGCGCCAGCTGGCGACCATGATGAAGGCCGGCGTGCCGCTGCTGCAGGCCTTCGACATCGTCGGCAAGGGCCATGCGAATCCGTCGATGTCGAAGCTGGTACTCGACCTGCGCGCCGACATCGAGACCGGCACCAGCCTGAATAACGCCTTCCGCAAGTACCCGCGCTATTTCGACCCGCTGTTCTGCAACCTGGTCGGCGCCGGCGAACAGGCCGGTATCCTGGAAGACCTGCTGCACCGCCTGGCCGTCTACAAGGAAAAGACGCTGGCCCTGAAGGCCAAGATCAAGTCCGCCCTGACCTACCCGATCGCCATTCTCGCGGTCGCCTTCATCGTGGTCGCCGTGATCATGATCTGGGTGGTCCCGGCCTTTAAATCCGTGTTCGCCAGCTTCGGCGCCGACCTGCCTGCGCCGACCCTGATGGTGATGAGCATGTCGGAATTCTTCGTCGAATGGTGGTACCTGATCTTCGGCACGATCTTCGGCTCGATCTACTTCTTCTTCCAGTCCTGGCGCCGCTCGCTCAAGATGCAGCAGGCCATGGACCGCCTGCTGCTGCGCCTGCCGATCTTCGGCGACGTGATCCGCAAGGCCACCATCGCGCGCTGGACCCGCACCCTGGCCACCATGTTCGCCGCCGGCGTGCCCCTGGTAGAAGCGCTCGACTCGGTCGGCGGCGCCTCGGGCAACGCGGTCTACCTCGACGCCACCCGGCGCATCCAGACGGAGGTCTCGACCGGTACCAGCCTGACGGTGGCGATGCAGAACGTGAACGTCTTCCCGAGTCTCGTGACCCAGATGGTCGCCATCGGCGAAGAATCCGGCGCGCTCGACGGCATGCTGGGCAAGGTTGCCGACTTCTTCGAGGAAGAAGTCGACGAGGCCGTGAGCGCGCTGTCTTCGCTGATGGAACCGTTGATCATGGTCATCCTGGGCGTGCTGATCGGCGGGCTGGTCGTGGCGATGTATCTGCCGATCTTCAAGCTGGGGTCAGTGGTCTAAGCGCTCCATGAACACGCCGAGACGCCTGATGGCTTCCTTCAGGTTCTCGGCGCTCGCCGCATACGACAGGCGCACGTAGCGATCCGCGCCGCAATGCCCAAAGTCCTTGCCCGGCGTGAGCGCGACGTGCACCTCTTCCAGCACGCGCTCGCAGAACTGCCACGACGTCAGTCCCGTGCCGCTGACGTCGAAATACACGTAGAACGCCCCATCCGGCGGCACCGGCACCGACAGACCGATCCCGGCAAGACCTTCCAGCACCAGCGCCCGGCGGCGGCCGAACTCGACCCGGCGCTCCTCGCACACGGCCAGCGATTCCGGCGTGAAGCAGGCCAGCGCCGCCTGCTGCGACAGGTGCGAGGCGCAGATATAGTAATTCTGGGCGAGGCGCTCCATGGTCGGCACCATGGCTTCCGGCACCACGGCCCAGCCCAGGCGCCAGCCCGTCATGCCGAAATACTTCGAGAAACTGTTGATGACGATCGCGCCCGCGTCGAAGGCGAGGACGGTCTGCGGCGGCTTGCCGGACGCATCGCGGTCGCCCAGGTTCAGATAAATTTCGTCGACGATGCGCCAGGCGTCGTGTTCGCGTGCCCACTCGCAGATGGCGCGCAGTTCGTCCGGCGGCACCGAGGTGCCGGTCGGGTTCGAGGGTGTCGCGATCATCAATCCTTGGGTTTGCGCTGTCCAATTGGCGCGCACGCTGGCGGCATCCAGTTGAAAACGGCTGGCGGCATCGGTGGCGACCAGTTTGACCTTGGCGCCGAAGCTGCTCAGGAACTGGCGGTTGCAAGGGTAGGATGGGTCGCCGACCAGCACCTCATCTCCCTGGTCGACCAGGGCCGCCGTCACCAGCAGCAGCGCGGCCGAGGCGCCGGCGGTGACGATGATCCGGTGCGGGTCGATGGCGACGCCATGCTCCTGCAGATAAAAATTGGCAATCGCCGCGCGCAGGGGCGCGATGCCCAGGGCTGCCGTGTAGGGCAGCGAACCGCCTTCCACCGCCGTGCGCGCTGCCTCCAGTACGGCGGGCGGCGGGCCGAAATCGGGTTCACCGAGGCTGAGCTTGATGACCTGGTGGCCTTGCGCTTCCAGGACGGCGGCGCGCTTGCCGAATTCCATGGCGAAGAAGGGATCAACTGACTGGGCGCGTTGTGAAATTTTCATGGTGCTCCTGCGAATAACGGCTGTGGAGCGAGGATTTTATATGGGTGACACCAAATCCGCTCACGCCCTGCCCGGCACGATGTCCACCCCGATCTGCTCGGCCAGCGCCAGCAATTCGCCGTAGGCCAGTGGATCGGCCGCCAGGCTGCGCGTGGCCGCACTCGGGCGCAGCACGCCGTCTGCAATGCGGTCGCCGAACAGCACCACCGAGCGTGCGCTGTCGTCCTGGCGTGAAATCCAGCACAAGCCCTGCACCTGCGGAAAACCCGCGTGGATGGCCACGGCCCATTGCCGGGTCAGCGGATACTGGTCCTTCTCGGTATCGATCAGCTGTTTGCGCTCGACGCCGAGCTTGCGCAGCGCACGGCTGCCCAGGTCGGCCAGCTGCAGGTCTTCGATGGCCGTGAATTGGGAATGCACCTGTCCGTCGAGTTTGGCCTTGTCGTAGGCCTTGAAGCCGGCGGCGAAGGGAACGTCGTGGAACACGCTTTCCATGGCCGCGCAGGCAAAGCTGGCGCCGCCGTAGAGCGTGGGGATGGGCTTGCCGGCGGCATCGGCGATGGGACTGAAGCGCGCATTGCCCTTGATGCCGGGATTGAACTGGACCGCACCGTAGTCGAGGTGGTGCACGCGGTGCAGCGGTTCGCCCGCAGGCCAGTGGGTGAGCGTGATGTGGAGCGTGGGCGGTGGCGCGATCGCCACGCCGGCGGCGGCTGCTGCGTCCGGCCTGGCGGCCGGGCGCTTAGCCATGCAGTACGCCTTCGCATTCGTCGGCGGCCGCCGCGATCACCCGCTCGGGCGCGCTTGCCAGCAGGTCGCGCGGCGCTTTGCCGCCCAAAAAACTGTTGGCGGACATGAACCAGTAGGACAGGCCCCAGGCGTCCTTGCTGTCGCCGAAGATCTTGAGGACCTGGGCCAGCGCCTTGCGCGGCCGGTAGCCGGCGCCCGGATCGAGGCCGTAACTGGGAAAATAATCGATGCCGTTGTGGCGGATGGCGAAGATGGCGCCCTCGCGCTTCCATTTGTTGGGCTGGGCGCTGGGATTGCTGGCGCTGAAACCGGCGACGGAGGCGATCTCGGCGGCCGTCATCCAGTCGCCGCTGCCGATGACCGCGGTGCGCGCACGCACCAGCATGGTCGCTTCCTTGAGCTCGTTGGGGGTGGGCGGCGTGCGCGGCACCAAGGCTTCGACGATCGCGTCGAGCGATTCGCGATGCTGCTTGCCGACAATGGTTTTCACCAGCCCGGCGATGCCGGCGAAGGTGTCGGCGATGGCCGCCGCTTCGCGCGGCGTGGCGTGTTCCAGGGTCACCGCCACGACTTGTTCGGCATACACCGCGCCCAATTGCTCGCGGACTTCCTCGGGCCCGCCCGCCAGGGTCGAAATGCCCGGCGTCTCGTATTCCATTGTACGCATGGACCCTCCTGATGAGATTATTTTGGTTCGTTTCATGACATCATAACCCATATAATCCACTTGATTCACGACGCTTGCAAGGGGCGCACGCACAGTTTGCGCCGAATACGGCGGCATGCACACCACATTCCTGCTTCGCAGGAGGCAAACGGTGCATGCCACCTTCGCCAAAACGCCGGAAACACCCTAAAATAGGTTGATCTACGGAACCATTTTCACTTTTCGGACGCTCGCATTGGAAACTCTTCTCTTCGCCGCACCGGGCTTGCTCGGTCCCACCCTGGTTGCCGGCCTGCTGGGCCTCCTGATCGGCAGTTTCCTGAACGTGGTGATTCACCGCATTCCGAAGATGATGCAGCGCGAGTCCGACAACTACGTGGCGCATGAGAGCGGCAAGGAGTTGCCGCATACCGAGCGCTACAACCTGATGGTGCCGCGTTCCGCCTGTCCGCATTGCGGCCACCAGATCACAGCGCTGGAAAACATTCCCGTCATTAGCTGGCTGGCGCTGCGCGGCAAGTGCAGCCAGTGCAAGGCGCCGATCTCGGCACGCTACCCCGCCATCGAACTGCTGACAGGCCTGCTGTCGGCCCTGCTGGTCTGGACCTTCGGCTCGGGCGTCGCCGGCATGGCCACCCTGGTCTTTGCCTGGCTCCTGATTGCAATGACCTTCATCGACGTCGATACCCAGCTGCTGCCGGACGATCTCACCTTCCCGCTGCTGTGGCTGGGCCTGCTGGTCAACCTGAACGGCACCTTTGTCCCCCTGCGCGACGCCGTGATCGGCGCCGTGGCCGGCTACCTGGTACTGTGGGCCGTGTACTGGCTGTTCAAGCTCGTGACCGGCAAGGAAGGCATGGGTTATGGCGACTTCAAGCTGCTGGCGGCGCTGGGCGCCTGGCTCGGCTGGGCGATGCTGCCGACCATCATCCTGTTATCCTCGGTGGTGGGCGCGATCGTCGGTATCAGCCTGATCGTGTTCGCCAAGCGCGGACGCGACAAGCCGATTCCCTTCGGCCCTTATCTCGCCGCCGCCGGCATGATCGCCCTCCTGTACGGCGAACAGATCGGCGCCATCTTCCAGGGCTTCATCGCTTAAATACCATGCAACCAGGGCAGGCACTCGCATTCTCCGTCGGCCTGACCGGCGGCATCGGCAGCGGCAAGACGACGGTGGCCGACATGTTCGGGGCGCTCGGCGCCTCGCTGGTCGATACCGACGCCATCGCGCACGCCCTCACCGCGCCGCACGGGTCCGCCATGCCGGCCATCCTGGCCGAATTCGGCGATACGTTCGCCACCCCGCAGGGTGCGCTCGACCGCGCCAAGATGCGCGAGCTCGTGTTTACGGATCCCGGCGCGCGCGCCCGCCTCGAAGGCATCCTGCACCCGCGCATCCGCGAGGCGACGGCGGCCGCGGCGGCGATCGCCACCGGCCCCTACGTCATCTTCGTGGTGCCGCTCCTGATCGAGTCCGGTACCTGGCGCGAACGGGTCACGCGTATCCTCGCCGTCGACTGCCCGGAAGAAACCCAAGTCGCGCGGGTGATGGCGCGAAACAACTTATCTGAAACCCAGGTACGCGCCATCATGGCAGCCCAGGTCACGCGCGCGCAGCGCCTGGCCGGCGCCGACGACGTCGTCCTGAACGACGACGGACTCGATGCCTTGACGCCCCAGGTCGAGCGCCTGCACGCGTTTTACATGGCCGAGGCGGCCCGGCTTGCCGCTTCAACCATGCGGGGTTTGTAATTTTGCTCCGCATGGTTCAGAATCACGGAGTTGCTCGCCAGCCCACATTCAGGGGAATGTCACTTTGATCGTCTACGAATATCCTTTCAACGAGCGCATTCGTACCTTGTTGCGGCTGGAAGACCTGTACGAGAAGTTCAAGTTCTTCGTACGCCAGGAACACCCCATGCAGCACCATGTCGCACTCTCGACGATCTTCGACATGCTGGAAGTGGCCGGCCGCGCCGACCTGAAATCCGACCTGCTGCAGGAACTCGAACGCCAGAAGCAGAGCCTGCTGGCCTACCGCAGCAATCCGAACGTCGCCCCCGAAGCCCTCGATGCCGTGCTGGCCGAAGTCGAGCAGGTGAGCAGCGCCCTCGCGGCCAGCCAGGGCAAGACCGGCCAGAACGTGCGCGACAACGAATGGCTGATGAGCATCCGCGGCCGCACCATCATCCCGGGCGGCGCCTGCGAATTCGACCTGCCTTCGTATTACGCCTGGCAGAAGCGTCCCACCGAACAGCGCTACGCCGACATCATGGGCTGGTTCGGCCCGCTCGCCCCGCTGTTCGACGCCCTCGCACTGGTGCTGCGCCTGCTGCGCGATTCCGGCCGTCCGACTAAAATGATCGCAGCCGCCGGCAGTTATCAGCAAATGCTGCAAGGGAAGATTTACCACATGCTGCGTCTTGGCCTGGACGAGTCGCTCGGCGCGATTCCCGAGATCTCGGCCAACAAGTACATGCTGTGGGTACGTTTCACCACCCAGGGCGGCGATTTGAAACCGAAATCGCTGGAAGAGGACGTCCCCTTCGAGCTCACCCTGTGTAATTTCTAAAGTATTGCCATGACCGTTGTAGCCTGCCCTACCTGCGCCAAGAAAGTCGAATGGACGCCTGAGAACAAGTACCGCCCGTTCTGCTCCGAGCGCTGCAAACAGATCGATCTGGGTGCCTGGGCCGAAGAGAAGTACACCATCCCCGCCGCCGCGCCGAACGAGGCGCAGGACAATCCGCTGGACGACGACCAGCGCTGATCTTGAACCGCCGGCCCGGATTGCTTGCCAGCTTGGCTTTGTGCGCGATCCGCGGCTACCAGCGTCACCTCTCCCCTCATAAAGGTTTTCGCTGCGCCTATCGCTGTGCGACCGGGCGCGATGGCTGTTCGGGCTACGGGTATCGGGTGATCGGACGATTCGGCCTGCTGGCCGGACTGAAGCTGCTGCGGCGCCGCTTGCGGCTCTGTGGAGAAACGTATCGGCGCCGGCTTGTGGCGCCCGATCCGGTACTGCGTTATCAACGCGGCGAGTGCGATCCTGGTTGCGATGCCAGTTGCCTGCCTGACTTGTCGTCGTCCCAACTGAACTGCCTTTGCCAGGGATGCGATGCCTGCAACCCGATTGGAGATTGCGGCAACCCGCGCCGTGCATGGAACGATTGGAGAACGCGCCGCCGTTTGGGATACAAACGGCAAACGTTCGGGTAGCGCACCGTAGGGTGGGCTCTCCGAGCCCACGCGTTACGCACGTGTCCTTTGCATGCGGCGGCGATTTGCACACGCTGGACCGCGTGGGCACAGAGTGCCCACCCTACAAGATCAAGCGGTGACGGTGATCCCGCCGGGTACTAATACTGGCTTGTTGCGACGACCGTAGCGATCCATGAACAGCCCTTCCAGGCCGATCTCCGGCTGGCGGCCCGAGACCATGTCGGCCAGCACGCGGCCCGAGCCGCAGGCCATGGTCCAGCCCAGGGTGCCGTGGCCCGTATTCAGGAACAGGTTGCGGTACGGCGTCGGGCCGACGACGGGCGTGCCGTCCGGCGTCATCGGACGCAGGCCGCACCAGAATTCGGCCTTCGACACGTCGCCGCCGCGCGGGAACAGGTCGGTCACCGAGTGTTCCAGCGTGTCGCGGCGCGCCTGGTGCAGGCGCAGGTCGTAGCCGGCCAGTTCGGCCGTGCCGCCGACGCGGATGCGGTCGCCGAGGCGCGTGATCGCCACCTTGAAGGTCTCGTCCATCACGGTCGATTCCGGCGCGCCGGCGGCGTCCGTGATCGGTACGGTGATCGAATAGCCCTTCACCGGATACACCGGGATGTGGATGCCGATCTGCTTCAGCACGAACGGCGAATAGCTGCCCAGCGCCAGCACGAAGGAATCGGCTTTCAATTCGCCCTGCGAGGTGACCACGCCGGTGACCTTGTCGCCCTCGACGGACAGGCGCTTGATCTCGACGCCGTGGCGGAATTTCACGCCCAGCTCTTTCGCCATCTCGGCCAGCTTCTGGGTGAACTTGAAGCAGTCGCCGGTCTCGTCGTTCGGCAGCAGCAGGCCGCCGACGAACTTGCCGCGCACGTTTTTCAGGGCCGGCTCGTAGGCTTCGCAGCCGGCCGGATCGAGCACCTTGTACGGCACGCCGTACTGCTCGAGCACGGCGATGTCGGTCGCGGCGCCATCGAGCTGCTTCTGGTTGCGGAACAGCTGCAGGGTGCCCTGGCTGCGCTCGTCGTAGGCGATGCCGGTGTCGCGGCGCAGCTGGACCAGTACGTCGCGGCTGTACTCGGCCAGGCGCACCATGCGGCCCTTGTTGATGGCATAGCTCTTGTGATTGCAGTTGGCCAGCATCGAGAGCATCCAGCGCCACTGGTTCGGATCGAGCTGCGGCCGCACGACCAGCGGGCTGTGCTGCATCATCAGCCACTTGACGGCTTTCGCCGGCACGCCGGGACCGGCCCAGGGGGACGCGTAGCCGGGCGAGATTTCGCCGGCGTTGCCATAACTCGTTTCCATACCGGCGGCCGGCTGGCGGTCGACGACCGTGACGTCGTGCCCGGCCTGGGCCAGGTAATACGCCGTGGTGGTGCCGATGACACCACTACCCAAGACGATGATTTTCACAAGGAGTCCTTCAACAGATAGGTTGACTGCTTTTCTTACCCGGCATAGCGCAGCTGATCGAGCCACGCCAGCAGGGGGATGGTTGCGGGCAGCAGCGGGGTAAGGCCGACTGTCCCTTGCCACGCAAAGGCCTGGCCTTCCAGGCTTTGCGGTTCGCCGCGCCAGTCGCGGCTGATATAAAAATGGAGCCGCACATGGGCGTGCTCGTAGACGTGTTCGACGCAGCACCAGGGCTCGGCGCTGACGATGTGCACGCCCAGTTCCTCGACGAATTCGCGCTGCAGGGCATGGAAAATGTCCTCGCCCGTCTCGACTTTACCGCCCGGGAATTCCCAGTAGCCCGCATAGGGTTTACCGTCGGGGCGCTGGCCGAGCAGCACGTCGCCGTTCGGGCGCATCAGGATGCCGACCGCCACATCGATCGGGCGGGCTGTCGTGTGCTGCATTGCTGGTCCGTCCGGAAAATCCGCTATTGTACGCCAGGCTGATGCTTAAGGCATGGGCAGCGTTGCAACAGGCGTTACAAAAATGAGAGGGGGAATAACCGTAGCGAATGGGGTGTAGGGTGGGCAGCGAATCAGTCCAGTGGACTGATTGCGCCCACGCCGTATGGCACGGTCGTGATGTCGAAACGTCATTTCGATTTGCACACGCCGCACCGCGTGGGCATGAATGCCCACCCTACGTCGAAAGTTTTCCGGCGTAGTCTTTTGCGAATTGCCATGCTACGCGACCTGAGCGAGAACCCCGGCCTAAGGCCCATTGGAGGGCCTCGCCGCGCGCGGACTCGATCTGCTCCGGCGTGCAGCCGAAACTCTGCAACCAGTGCGCGACGATGCCGAGGTAATCGTCCTGCTTGAACGGATAGAAGGACAGCCACACCCCGAAGCGCTCGGACAGCGAGATCTTTTCTTCGACCGCCTCGCCCGGATGCAGCTCGCCGTCGTCGGCGTGCCGGTAGCCCGTGTTGTCCGACATTTTCTCGGGCATCAGGTGGCGCCGGTTCGAGGTGGCGTAGATCAGGACGTTGTCCGACTGGGTGGCAACGCTGCCGTCCAGCGCCACCTTCAATGCCTTGTAGCCGGCTTCTCCTTCCTCGAACGAGAGGTCGTCGCAGAAGATGACGAAGCGCTCGGGCCGGCTCGCGACCAGGTCGACGATGTCGGGCAGGTCGGCCAGATCCGCCTTGTCGACCTCGATCAGGCGCAGACCCTGCTCGGCAAAGCCGTTCAGGCAAGCCTTTATCAGCGAGGACTTGCCGGTGCCGCGCGCACCGGTGAGCAGCACGTTGTTGGCCGGCCGGCGCGCCACGAACTGGCGCGTGTTCTGCTCGATCGCGCGCTTTTGCAGCTCGACGTGCTGCAAATCATCGAAGCCAATGGTCGACGCATGCCGCAACGGCTGCAGCCAGCCGCCGCCCGTGCTGCCCGGACGCCGGCGCCAGCGGAAGGCAAAGGCCTGCCTGAAATCCGACTCGCGCGGCGCCGGCGGCAGCACCGCCTCGACCCGCGCCAGGACGGCTTCGGCACGGTGCAGGAACTGTTCGAGCGGCGTCATACAGCCTTACGAACGGTAGTCGGCGTTGATGCTGACGTAGTCGTGCGACAGGTCGCAGGTCCAGACGGTGGCGCTGGCCTCGCCGCGCGCCAGGGTCACGCGGACCGTGATTTCGGCCTGCTTCATCACGCGCTGGCCGTCCGCTTCCTGGTAGTCCGGGTTGCGTCCGCCCGCTTTCGCCACCCAGACGTCGTCCAGGTAGAGGTCGAGCTTGGTCACGTCCAGGTCGTCGACGCCGGCGTAGCCGACGGCGGCCAGGATGCGGCCCAGGTTCGGGTCGGAAGCAAAGAAGGCGGTCTTCACCAGCGGCGAGTGGGCGATCGCGTAGGCGATCTTGCGGCACTCTTCCAGGCTACGGCCCTGCTCCACCGTGATGGTGATGAACTTGGTCGCGCCTTCGCCGTCGCGGATGATCTGCTGCGCCAGGTTGCGCGAGATGTCGGTCACCGCGTCGCGCAGGGCTTCATAGTCCGCGCCCGCCGCTTCGTTGACGACCAGGCTGCCGGCGCCGGTGGCGATCAGCATGAAGGAATCGTTGGTCGAGGTGTCGCCGTCGATGGTGATGCTGTTGAACGACCGGTCGGCCGCGTACTTCACCAGCTCGTCGAGCACCGGCTGGGCCACTTTCGCGTCGAAGGCCAGGTAGCCCAGCATGGTCGCCATGTTCGGCTTGATCATGCCGGCGCCCTTGCTGATGCCGGTCATGGTGACCTGGTGGCCGCCGATGGTGACCGTACGCGAGGCCGCCTTCGGCTGGGTATCGGTGGTCATGATCGCTTCGGCGGCGTTGAACCAGTTATCGGCAGTGAGGTTGGCCACGGCTTGCGGCAGGCCGGCGACGATCTTCGCGATCGGCAGCGGCTCCAGGATCACGCCGGTCGAGAACGGCAGTACCTGCTGCGCATCGCAGCCGAGCAGCTTCGCCACTTCGGCGCAGGTGGCCTGGGCGTTGGCCAGGCCCGGCTCGCCGGTACCGGCGTTCGCATTGCCGGTGTTGACGACCAGCGCACGGATCGGCTTGCCGCCGCTTTGCACGGCCGCCAGGTTTGCCTTGCTGACCTGGACCGGCGCCGCGCAGAAGCGGTTCAGGGTGAACACGCCGGAAACGGTCGCGCCTTCGGCCAGCCGCATCACCAGCACATCCTTGCGGTTGGGCTTCTTGATGCCGGCTTGGGCAAAACCGATGTCGATGCCGGCAACCGGTTTCAGGTCGGCGGCGACGGGCAGAGGGGAATTCACGGCCATGGTGGTCTCAATGGAAAGATTTCGAATCCGATATTGTACTGCGCACGGGCGGAGACGGGCGCAGGACGCATGCCGCGGCTGGTTTCAGCTTTCTCATAGGCATGAAGACCTGTCGAAACAGATGGGTGACTTTCTATCGAGCATCATTGATAATTAGAAACTTGATAACTAGAAGGTCTACCGTGAAACTTGCCTTGATGCGCCGCGCAATCGCGGCATCCCTGCTGCTGGCGTCCTTCGCCTGCGCCGCCGACGACGCGCCGAAACGGCCCCGTCCCGCACCGCCCCTGGGCGTGCAGGCCTTCACCGCAGCCGCGCACGAGATGCAGAATGCGATGGTCGCCGGCGCCGACCTCACGCGCAACTTCGACCGGCTGGTCGATTTCCAGCATACGCCCGAGACCGCGAAGCTGCTGGCCGACGCCTTCGGCAACGAGCGTCCGTGGTCGGTCGAAAAACGCGGCAGCGAGCAGGGCAAGACCAGCTATCGCTTCCTGCTGGCCCCGCTGCACACCACCACGGCCGCCGGCAATACGCTCGTGTGGGGCGCCTTCCCGATCGACTTCCGGGTCGACAATGCCGCCAAGTCCGTCGACTACCGCGGCAGCTGGCCCTCGCTCTCTTTCGAAGACAAGGAGGCGCGCGTGACGCTGCGCGACGGCTCGCTCTCGGGCAAGCAGCGCCGCGGCGGCGGCGATGTCTGGTACGGCACGCTGCGCGGCGATCTCGCCAGCATGCAGTTCGAGCACAAGACCAACAACATGTCCCTCCTGATGCGCGAGCTGTGGATCGACGGCCGCGTCGACGAACGTCCGCGCACGGTCGACATGCACTACGGCTTCGGGATCAAGGCCATCGAGATCGCGGGCGAACGCATCGACGACTTCAAGATGAACATGCGCTTCCTGAACATCGAGAAGGCGGCCATGGTGGCGATGCGCGCGGCCGAAAAGAAGATGAGCGCACAGAAGGTGGCGACGAGCGACAACCTGAACGTCATGATGCCCTTCTTCAAGCAGCTGATGCGCGGCGCCGCGAAGAACAAGACCGCGCTGGTGATCGACGAAATGAGCGTCGGCTACCACGGACACCGGGCCTTGCTGCACGGGCGCGTCAGCTTCGGGCCGGGTGCCGACCGTGCCGACCTCGAGACCCTGGCCAAGCGCATCGATGCGCGCTTCACCGTCAAGGTCCCGCTGGCCCTGGTGCGTGAAGTCGCCACGGTGGTCGTGCGCCAGCAGATGGCGGCCGCGGCCAAGGCCCAGCCGCAAGCCCAACCGCAGGATGCCGCCGCCCTCGCCGCGTCGGCCACCGACGCCATCGTCGGCAAGATGCTCGCCAACGGCTATGCGCGCCTGGAAGACGATGCGCTGGTCTCCACCATCGAGTTCAGCAAAGGTGTCCTGCGCGTCAACGGCAAGCAGGTCGAGCTGCCGAAGCCGCAGAAGGCCCCCGTGCCGGCGAATGCGGCCAGTTTCATGCAGTCGCGCCGGATTGCCGACTCGTGCACGCTGCCTGACTACCCGGCTGAAGTCGTAGCCGAGGACAGTGCGCTCGCGCTGACGCTGGACTACGTCGTCGGTCCGGACGGCGCACTGCGCGATATGAAACTGGCCCAGTCGAGCGGCTTGCGCGACTACGATCGCGCCGTGATGGCCGCGTTCGCAAAGTGCCGCTTCATCCCTGCCCTGCAAGATGGCAAGCCCGTCGAGCACCGCGCGACCTACACCCTGTCGCGCGACGCGGGCAGCGTCCGCCCCTGAGCGTCTCCCGGCCGGTGCCGTCGCAGGGCGGCACCGGTCTTCCCCCCTCCTCCCGCAGCACCATTCCGTCGAACTTGTCAACTGCACAAATGACGAGTTAACAAAATACGTCAGTGCAATCGTGCGCGAGAGCAACGTCCCTATACTCGATCGGGCCCGGTGCGGTCCGCTTCAGGCCGTCACCAGGTGCGTGCCCGTGTGCTCGCACGGGCTTACATAAGCAGAAACAACAATCAGGAGACGGAAAATGAAGTTCACCATGAAAGCACGGCTGCTGGCCGCGCTGTGCGCTGCGCTGGGTGCCGGACTTGCAGCCGCGCCGGCCGCGTTCGCCGACGGCCAGGCGCGCCAGTTGACGGCATCCGCCAAGCTCTACAAGCAATACTTCCAGGAAGCCTCGAAAGAGTTCGACGTGCCCGTCGAGCTGCTCGAATCGATCGCTTATGCCGAAACCCGCTGGGTCTCGCACGTGCCGAAAGGCCAGCTCAAAAAGAACGGCGAGCCGCAGATCGAGATCGATCCCGACCCGCACCACGGCATGCCGCCCAGCTACGGCATCATGGGCCTGCGCAACGACACCTATTTCGGCACCTCGCTGACGCAAGGAGCCGCCCTGATCCGCGTTTCGCCGGACGTGGTGATCACCGACGTACGCAGCAACATCCGCGCGGCCGCCGCCCTGCTCGCCCAGTACGGCGCGCGCAAGACGAAGAACTTCCCGCTCGAGGACTGGGAAGGCGCCGTGGCCCGTTATTCCGGCATTCCGCAGCCGGAAGTCGCGCAGATCTACACCTACGAAATCCTGACCGCGATCCGCCAGGGCCGCGAGAGCGCCGACTACAAGATCAAGCAGCGCCATGTGGAAATGGAAAAGGTCTACGGCAAGGAGAAGCTGAAAAAGCTGTCCGCACGCCGCATCACGATCGAGACCGGCGTGCCCGATCCGAAGATCTCGGCGCCCGACTTCGTCGATGCACCTTCCAAATAACGCCTCCGGAGACCACACATGAAGAAGAACATGAACGGCCTGCTGGCAGGCACGCTTGCATCCCTACTTTTGGCCGCGCTCGGCCTGCAGGCCCTGCCGGCGCGCGCATCGACCGATTATCCGCCCGCGATCTGGAACCCGGCGGCCAGCTGCAACTACTCGGCGCGCACAGCCTCCATCAGCCACGTCACCATTCACACCACGCAAGGTTCCTACGCCGGCTCGATCTCCTGGTTCCAGAACTGCCAGGCCGGCGTCAGCGCCCACTACGTGATCCGCTCCTCGGACGGCCAGGTCACGCAGATGGTGCGCGAGGCCGACAAGGCCTGGCACGTCGGGAACTCGAACGGCTACACGATCGGCATCGAGCACGAGGGCTACATCAATGCCCCCGCCACCTGGTACACGAGCGCCATGTACAACGCCTCGGCCGCCCTGACGCGCGACATCCTCGCCTCGCGCGGCCTGTCGCAGAAGGTGTTCGACGGCAGCGGCGGCTGGAACGCGGTACCTTCCGACTCGCTGTACAACGTCAAGGGCCACGTCAACTACGCCAGCCAGAGCCACACCGATCCGGGTTCGGGCTGGGACTGGCCGCGCTATAAAACCCTGGTCGCGGGCGGCACCAGCGGTGGCGGCGGCAGCGATGCGAGTCTGAGCTGGCCGCTGGTCCAGTACGGTAATACGGGCGAGCGCGTGCGCACCATCCAGTACCTGCTGCAGCAATGGGGATACTCGCTGACCGTGAACGGCAGCTTCGACACGGCGACCCAGAACGCCGTGAAGAACTTCCAGTCCTCGCGCGGCCTGGGCGCCGACGGCATCGTCGGCAATGCCACCTGGCCCGCGCTGACCATCGTCACCCAGCAGGGCGACTCGGGCGCCAAGGTGCGTGCGGTGCAGAGCCAGCTGAACGAGAGCGGCTATGGGCTGGTGGTGGATGGCATCTTCGGGTCGGGTACCAATACGGCGGTGCGCAGCTTCCAGTCGTCGAAGGGGCTCGGCGTGGACGGCATCGTCGGCGACAACACCTGGAACAAGATGGCCTGGTGATGGCGGACCGGCCGGCGGCATGACCGCCGGTCCGGCCAACAAAAAAGGCGTCCCGCGGGACGCCTTTCTTTTTACGGCAACCGGCTTACGCCAGCTTGCCGTGGCACTGCTTGAACTTCTTGCCGCTGCCGCAAGGGCATGGATCGTTGCGGCCGACCTTCATGCCCATGTAGGTGCTGTGGTCCTCGGCTGCCATCGGGGTCGTGCCCGGATTGGCGACCGGGGCCAGCAGCTCTTCCGGCGCAGCCGACGGGTTGAAGTCGGCGTGCTGGTAGTTGATGTTTTCCAGGTGCGCCGCCTGCGCCGCCATGGCCGCTTCCGCCGCCTCGACTTCTTCGCGCGACTGGATGCGGACCGTCATCACGGTACGGATCACTTCGTTCTTGATCTGGTCCAGCATGCTGCCGAACAGCTCGAAGGCTTCGCGCTTGTACTCCTGCTTCGGGTTCTTCTGCGCATAGCCGCGCAGGTGGATGCCCTGGCGCAGGTGGTCCAGCGCCGACAGGTGTTCGCGCCAGTGGGTGTCCACGCTTTGCAGCATGACGTTGCGCTCGAAGCCGCCGAAGGATTCCTTGCCGACGATGGCGACCTTGCTGTTGTACGAGGCGTCGGCCGCGGCCAGCACCTTTTCCAGGATGTCGTCGTCGTTCAGGTTCGGATCGTCGACCAGCATCTGCTCGAGCGGCACGTCGAGTGCCCATTCGGCGGCCAGCACCGACTGCAGCGACTTGATGTCCCACTGCTCTTCGACCGATTCGGCCGGCACGTATTCGCGCACGACGTCGGTGAACACGCCGGTGCGCAGCGAGGCGATCAGTTCCGAGATGTCGGCCGCTTCCAGCAGTTCGTTACGCTGGGTGTAGATCACCTTGCGCTGGTCGTTGGCGACGTCGTCATACTCCAGCAACTGCTTGCGGATGTCGAAGTTGCGGGCCTCGACCTTGCGCTGGGCAGTCTCGATGGAGCGGGTCACGATGCCCGCCTCGATCGGCTCGCCTTCCGGCATCTTGAGCCGCTCCATGATGGCGCGCACGCGGTCGCCGGCGAAGATGCGCAGCAGCGTGTCGTCCAGGCACAGGTAGAAGCGCGAGGAGCACGGGTCGCCCTGGCGGCCCGAACGGCCACGCAGCTGGTTGTCGACGCGGCGCGATTCGTGGCGCTCGGTACCGATGATGTGCAGGCCGCCGGCGTTCACGACGTGGTCGTGCAGCGACTGCCATTCGTTGCGCAGTTGCGCCGATTGCGCCGCCTTGTCCGCTTCCGACAGTTCGGCGTTGGCTTCGATGATCTGGATCTGCTTCTCGACGTTACCACCGAGGACGATGTCGGTACCGCGGCCGGCCATGTTGGTCGCGATGGTGATCATCTTCGGACGGCCCGCCTGGGCGATGATTTCCGCTTCACGGGCGTGTTGCTTTGCGTTCAGCACGTTGTGCGGCAGCTTGGCGCCATTCAGGATGCCCGACAGCAGTTCCGAGTTCTCGATCGAGGTGGTGCCGACGAGGACCGGCTGGCCGCGCTCGTAGCAATCCTTGATGTCGATGAGCATCGCGTTGTACTTTTCCTGCGCGGACTTGTAGACCTGGTCCTGGCGGTCCTTGCGCTGCGACGGCTTGTTCGGCGGGATGACGACGGTTTCCAGGCCGTAGATTTCCTGGAACTCGTAGGCTTCGGTATCGGCCGTACCGGTCATGCCGGACAGCTTGGTGTACATGCGGAAGTAGTTCTGGAAGGTGATCGAGGCCAGGGTCTGGTTCTCGTTCTGGATGCGCACGCCTTCCTTGGCTTCCACGGCCTGGTGCAGGCCGTCCGACCAGCGGCGGCCCGTCATCAGGCGGCCGGTGAATTCGTCGACGATCACGACTTCGTTGTTCTGCACCACATA
>Ga0308160_10003749_pt1 | contig 16794 bp, 27 predicted proteins | sample PhyFR1_FD_201036 | JGI IMG/M metagenome (GOLD analysis project Ga0308160, IMG submission 201036) | Phyllosphere microbial communities from UC Gill Tract Community Farm, Albany, California, United States - DLSLF.R1 | ecosystem: Host-associated > Plants > Phyllosphere > Unclassified | place: USA...
CAGAGTGAGCGGGGGTGAGAGAGGGAGATCCAAGGAAAGGGCGAATGCAGGAGCGAGCGGGTGGAGCAGCAGGACCAAAACGGGGAGAGACAAGATCACAAGGACGGATGAGCGGAACGACGATCGCCTACTTGCGACCGCCCCGGCCGCCGGCCTTGATGTTGCCCGACATGCCGGCACCCTTCTTGCCTGGTCGGGCCCGGCCGCCGTCCTCCTTGATCTCCTTGCGGCCCTTGTCGCGGTTGCGGTTCTTGACGTTGGCGTTAGTGTAGAACGACTCGGCCTTCTTCTTGCTCGTCGTCACGCGCTTCTCCTTCTCCTGCGCCGCATCGTCCTCGTCGCCAAGCGACTTGCGCGAGCGCTTGGCCGGGGCAGCTGCAGGGCGGCAAGTGGAAGAGGTCAGCGCGAACATGCGAGAAGGACAGATCAGGGAGATAGAGGTGGACCGACGCTCGCTGGTCTCGTCGACGGCCTTCGCCTTGCCCTTGCCCTTGGCCGAGGCCGGGATGCTAGGCGCGGCCGCCTCGCCGCCGTTGACGTCGTCCCACGTGAGGTCATCCTCGGACTCATCCTCGCTCTCGCCCTCAATAACGGGAATCGAGAGGCTGAGGTCGGCGTCAACGTCGTCCTCCTCATCGTCCTCGTCCTCGTCGACGTCCTCGTCGGCCTTCTCGCCAAGGAGGCCCTCCTCCTCGTCCTCCGACTCGGACTCGTCCCGCCGGTTGTCGTCCTGGAGGAACTTGTTCATGACGACGATCTTGCGGATCGGCTGGTCAACACCCTTGACCCGCTTCTCGCCGAGCAGCGTCTGGGCGTTGACCTTGGGCTCCTCGACAGCGGCGACAGTCGACGTCGAGGCCTCGGCCGTCTCCTCGGTCGAGGTGGCGTTAGCGTCGGGCAGGCTAACGACGAGGGGCTTAGGGGCCTCCTTGACCTCCTTCTCGGGAGGCGGAGCGAAGAACGGAATCCTGAGGAGGGAAAAGAAAAGTCAGCGAGAGGCCTTCACCGGATAGTTGACGAAAGGCCGAAAACACGCACTTTCCGCGGATCCAGTCGTTGAGGACCATTTTGGCGGCCGCCTCAAGCGAGGGCTCGCCACCCTTGAGAAGCTTGCCGCTCTTACGGGCGATGGTACTGAGGAGCTCCTCGGCCGCGCGGGCGCCGTGCCAACCTCCCTCGCGGTGATCGAGGCCGTAGGTCCGCTCTAGGTACTCGCCCCGGACGCGCTCGAGCAGGGCCGGGATGTGCTCGGTCGGGGTCGCGAGGTTCTCGACGCGGACGACGCCCTTAAGGACGGTCGCTGTGTCCGAGTCCTTGGACGAGACCGGGACGATACCCGGGCAGTCGATCAGGTAGATTCGCCGCATGAGGGTGATGTACTGCCAGACCTTGGTCTCTCCCGGGATGGGCGCGACCGTGCAGACCTTCTTTTTCTTGAGCGTGTTGATGATGGACGACTTGCCGACGTTCGGGTAGCCGATGAAGCCGACCGAAATCTGCTTCTTGTCCGAGTGGAGGACCGAGAACTGGCGGAGGAGCTGGATAAGTGAGCCCTTGCCGAACGAGTTGTTGATCGAGGCGTGGAAGGCGAGCGTCGGCGCCAGCTTCGACAGGTGCTTGACCCAGCGAGCCTGGACGGGGTCCGAAGGTCGAAGTCAGCCGACTGATCAAAGGCGACGGACGGAAGGGCAGACGTCGAAGAAACCTATGGAAAGGGGACGAAGAGAAGTGTTTGGTCCAAAACTAAGATCCTCGGACTTGGAGACGCCTGTCCCCCGTGAAGGGGATGAGCTAGTCGCCGGATCAACTCTATCGGGCCGGTCGCATCCAGCTCTCGGGCTCCCTCACCCGTCCTCCAAGACGGAGGCCGGGCTTTGTGGTCCGCCGCGAGCCCAAGACGGGCGCGGCGGGTGGGAATAGGTGAGAGGGAGGTTTGCTCTCCCACTTTTGTAACAGACCTGAGCGTCGGGTTTGCAGAGCTCCCGAGGGAGGTGCGCGCAAAAGGCCTTGACTTGAAAAGTGGTGTGGAGGGAAGGAGAGGGGATGGGGGATGGAAGAGAAGAAAGAGAAAGGAAACGAGGCAGAAGTCGGAGGGGCAGAGAACGCACAGTGACCCAAGTCGGGACGAGATCGACCTTGTTGAGGACGAAAACGACGCCCTTGTGCGCCTTCTCCTTCTTGAGGAAATCGAGGACAGGCCGGCACATCGTGCCCATTGGGTCGCGTGCGTCGAGGACGTGGATGACGACGTCGGACGAGTCGAGGACCTTGTAGAGCTCTCCCCAAATTCGGCGCGACTGGCCCTTGGCGTAGATGCGCTCGCGAGCCTCGTTGCGCGGGTCGTCGTTGCCGGCCGGTCCAAACAGCTGGTTGACGGGGACTGCGAGACAGACGCATACCGGTCAGCGCTTGGTGCGGCGCTGCGGCCGAGTGGATGGGTCAAATTTACCCTCGGTAGCCTCCTCCTCGCCGTCGTCGAGCGCAATCTCGTCCTTGAGCGGCGCGGCGGCAAGCTCCTCGAACGAGCCGACCTCGAGGTGGGGCCGCTTGCGCTGGGCCTTCGAGCCAAAGGTGTTGGAAAACGGCTCGGTCTCGACAATGTGCGGGCGCTGCAGTACGAAAGCAGCAGGTCAGCAACGAGAAAAGCGCCGGCGCAGCCCCGGGACCTCGGACGAGACGCACCTTGCCCTCCATGCCCTTGCCCTCGTGCTCGAGCAAGCTCATCGGCAACTTGTTGCGCTTGAGCAGGACAGAGTAGGGGTCCTTGACGTGGGACGAGAGCGAGGTGCGGAAGTGGTCGAGGGCCGACTGCGAGATGACACGCGTGTTGCCTGAGAGGAGCGGGGCGGTGGAGCGAAGAAGATGATCAGCATGGGCGCTCGTTGTCCCAGGGGCAGCAGCCCAAAGACAACACGCACCGAACCAGCGGCGGTCGGCCTGGACGCGGCCGTTCGGCGCCTCGTCCTCGCCCTTCTGGAAGGCGGCAGCCTCGACAATCTTGCCATCCCGGTCGCGGACAGCTTTGCCGCCGGTCAGGAGCTTCTTCTTGCGCGCGCCCTTGGCATCGACGTAGAAGTTCTCGCCTGGGACGGTGAGCGGGACGACCGGCGTGGTCAGCAAAGTGCAGGGCTGATTGGCACGAGGGTCAGGGCGACGGAGCAGCCGGACGACGAAAGGGACGGACCCTTGACACGCTTGAGGTTGAACTCTCCGGTCTCGCCACCACGCTTCTTTTTTGTGCCCGAGACACCAGTCTTGCCGACTCCGTGCTTGACGGGCGCCATCGTTTAGGAAGAGGAGGGAAGGCGGATGGGTGGGGGGGAAGGGGTGGCCGGGAAGGAGAGCGGTCCGCGGGCGTTGGCGGTCGGAGCGTCGGTCGGCCGCCTCTGCCCAAATTCTGCCCGCGCGCGCGTCGGCGAGAGCGCACGAGCTCGGCGATAGCTGAATCTAGGCGCGCCCGTCGGCTTTTCAACTGGCACCCGCCGCGCCCCGGCCCGAAGCCGTCGCCTCCCGCCCAAGCCGACCTGACCGAGCTCGCAACTCAGCCAGCAGCCCCAGCAGCAGCCCACTCGCCCAGCATGGCCCTCCCACGCAAGCTCCTGCTCCACAAGAACCCATATCTCTGGCTGGTAAGTACCGCTCTTGCTCGAAGGCGTCAGCGGGCCGAGAACTCGCCGCTGTCGCCGCCTCCTCCCGGACCGACCGCAGCGCTGACCATCTCGTGCCGTGCACCCGACCCCCTACAGCAACACAAGTTTCACGAGTACCCGTCCTACGCCTGGTCGATCGCCATGTTCCTCTCGACCCCGGTCTGGTTCATCGCGCAGGACCAGTTCAAGCGCCACTACTGGGAGTTCCATGAGCCGGCGCCGCTGCCCGTCACATTCGAGAGTGCGTTCCCGCCGAGCGACTTCCCTGGTGGAGCAGCTCGCTGACGGTGCTCGTCCGCTATTGCCTTCTGCGAGCAGCCCCGGATCGTCCGCGGCGGCCGGTGCCGTCCCGCTACGACGACTGATGCCGTTTCGCCGCCGGACGAGACGACCGTCCCCAGACGCGCGCAGGATCCTGGCAGGCTCGAGGGACGTGGCTCATGGAGCACTCTCCTCTCCCCTGGCGGTCTGCGCGGTGTAGATATCTTTCCACTTGATGGACCCCTTTCCCCTTCCCTAGCAGACGAGCCCTTGGTCGGTCGGCCGATCGACAGTTCTCGGCGGCCCGCGCGTGCGCATGCTAAGATTGGCGGAGAGGTAGCCATCTACAAGGACATACAACATATGCAGGGGAGAGGATGCGAGGGGAGTAGACGCTGCAGCGTGGGAGGGGGGGAGGGGGGGGGGGGGGAGAGAGAGAGAGAGAGAGGAGGAGAAGGGCGACCTCAATCGTCCTTCTCGCCTTTCATGACGGCCTCGGCGCCGTCGTCCGAGTCGTCTGGCGCTTCGATGCGGGCCCGCTTCTTGCGGCTGACGTCGGCAAGGACGGCCTTGAACTCGGTCATGTTCTGCGAGAAATCGGAGCGATTGTCAGACGACCGCCGGTACGACAACTGTTGGAGACAGGGCACACGCACAAGAGGCTTGGAGAGAAAGGCGACGAAGCCGCTAGCCGCGCTCTGCTCACGGTGGTACTCTGACGAGTTGGCCGTCAGGGCGACGATCATCGGATGGTCCTTGGTCGATTCGCTAGCGAGGATCGCCTTTGCTGCCGAGAAGCCGTCGAGGACGGGCATCTGCATCGGTCGTTGATCGGTCAGCGATAGTCTGATGCGCAACGAGCGACGGGCAGGGAGGACAGACGTTAAGGTCCATGAGGATGAGCTCGTACGGCTTGTTGGCAGCCGCGTCGACAGCCTGCTTTCCGTCGCTGGCCGTGTCGACGTTCAGGTAGCCGAGCGCGGCGCAGATCTTGAGGCCGACAGAAATGTTGATTTCTATCGAGCCAGGGGAAAGTCAGCTTTCGCTCTCTGCGAGCTGCGAGAAGAACGAGCTTGCAGGACGGACTGTTGTCATCGACGAAGAGGATGCTGGCGATCGGGTTGCGCTTCGCAAAGTCCTTGCTGATCGAGCCGACCCGCGCCTGACCGGGCGTGCGCATACCGGCACGCTTCCGAGCTGCCGAAGAGAGCTCGCTCTGGCAGGCCGCGTAGAGCGCACTCGCCTTGAGCGGCCGCGCAAGGATGGCGTTGTGCGATATCTCGAGACGGCTCGCCTCTGTCGAGGCATCGATCGTGCGCGGCAAGATGCGAATCTGCAGAGGGCCGGCTCCGTCAGCGAGTGGATCAGGACCGGGCAACGATGGCCGGAGGGGTCCGATGCACCTTGGCTCCGGGCTGGCGCTTGCGAATGACCGGGATGTCCTCGACATTGACCATCTCGGGCGTGATGAGGACGACGTCGTACTTGACCGGTTGGCCCGGCTTGTCCGGGTCGTCTTTCGACAGGACGTCGAGCTCGTCCTTGAGAAAGTTGCCGGCGTCCGCTGAGGTTGTATCGACTGCAAACCCGAAGGCCTTGAGATTGCGAACCAATGAGTCGCGCAAGGTCGGGGGAGGGCAGTAGACGAGCGCTCGTCTGGGACTGCTGTCGACGGACGGCTTGAAGGTGTCAGCCGCTGAGCGGTCGTCGCTGAAGGCTGCTTTGAAAGAGAAGCCGAAAGTCGAGCCGACGCCGTACTCGCTCCGGACCCATGCGTCGCCACCAAGCGCGCGCGCCAGCGAGCGCGAGATGCTGAGCCCAAGACCGAAGCCGCCATGGCTGCGGAGGATGCTCGCGTCAGCCTGGGAGAAGGACTGAAAAAGCCGCTTCTGCTGCTCCTCCGACACGCCGGTCCCGCTGTCCTCGACGTATACGATGACGATCGCCTCATTGGCCGCGTCGACCGATTGTTCCCATCGGACCTTGACGAAGCCCGTCTCGGTGAATTTGACTGAGGGCAGGCGCGGCGGGCTCAGTCAGTACAGGGCTCGCCATTTGGGCGCAGCCCGGGCGGCCGACGTACCAGCGTTAGAGAGATAGTTGAGAACGATCTGCTTAATCTTGAACGAGTCGCCGTGCAGCGTCGGGAGGTCCTCGGTGACGGAGCAGTCGCAAACGAGCTCCTGCGCGACGGGTCGTTGATCACGCCCGCGTCAGCAACGTCTTCCGGACACCTGGAGAGGCAAGACACGCACGAGGCCTTTCTGCTGGCCCTTGGCAGCGACCGCGTCGAGTGCGTGCTCGACAACGTCGCGCAGATTGAAGTCGATCTGCTCGAGCGCCTGGACGCCAGATTGCAGTCTGGAGAAGTCGAGCACCTGTCAGGGATGCGACAAGCTCAATCAGCGACGGGCGGTGCGACTGTCGTTGACGGTCGAGAGTGCACGGTGCCGACCTGGTTGATGAGCCGCGCTAGATCCTCGCCCGACGACTTGACCTGCGCAAGCTGCCCAACTTCAAGGGCGCTCAGGTTGTCGCTCGTCTCGAGCACGGTGACGAGGCCGAGGATGCTGAACAGGGGCGTGCGCAGCTCGTGGCTGACGACACTCAGGAAGGACCGCTCAGCTTCGAGCGCCTGCTTGAGCGCGGCTGTGCGCTCGGCGACGGTCGTGCTCAGGTTGCGTCGGGCGACGCTAGAGTCGATCGAGATTTGAGCGATGCCGGTCAAAGCGATGACGACCTCGATCGACTGGGAGTCCTCCGAGGACGCAAGGTCAAGAAGGACGTCGGAGCCGGAGGAAAGGAAGAGGACGCCCTTGCCGTTCTGGAGCGGAAGACCGACGTAGGAGCTTGGGCTGAGGTTCTTGAAGAAGGCGTCCTGGAGCGGCGTCCTCTGCTGGCGGGACGAGAGCGAGGCTCGTGACGTGGCAATCGCGCGCATCGTCCCTGCGGGGGCGAGACTTGAGCTGAGGGGGCTCGTAAGCGGCAGCTCGTATGCCTGCAGCCGATCAAAGTCACCGGATGACCGAAGCAGAAGCTCGCCCGAGCTTGCGTCGCGTAAGGCGAGCGCGCCGAAGCTGAGCATGCATCCGAATCAGTGACGGCCAGCAGGAGCCGTTCGAGAGGCGCGCAGAGAAACTCACTCAGCGCGAGTGAACTGCGGTTCAGAAGGCGGTGGGGCCGCTCGTCAGCGGGTTTCTGCAGTAGTATCCGACAAAGAACCACCGTCGCACCTGGAGGAGGATCTTCATCAGACGGACGACGAGCACGTTCGGATCGGGCTCTCCGGCGATGAGAACGAGGGAGCGTAGTACGGTCGACAGCTTGAGGCGCGAGTCGAGTCGATCGTCCAGCTGCGGTACGTCGTCGACCGCCGAGGCGACCACTGGGGGCGGAATGGGGGCGGAGGCAGACTCTGACTGAGACCTGGGGGTCATTTTCGGCGGTGCTGGACGCAGGGTCGAGGTCAGAGATGAGAGAGGGCCTTCGAAGCCGGCGCCGTAGATCTTAGCGAGGCCGAGGGCGCCGACATTCGAGGCACTGGCAAACGCTGCAGCAGCGAAGCCCACGGCAAGCATGCCGCCAGATGCCGCCTTGAGGCGCTTGGCAAAACGCGATAGGAGGGCGTTGGACCACTGGTCGTAAGAAGCTGGACGACAGGACAAATGGCGGTCCCAACAAGTCAGCTTTGTGCAAGGATGCTGCGCTGCTCGAAAAGCCAACGGACCCTCGACAAGGATAGCCTGTAAGAGAGCCCCCCGTTGGGTTGTGAGGGGTCAGCACGTCAGCACATGAGAGAAGGATGACCAAGTAGGGACGCACGGAGGTCCTCTCGACCAAGCCTGCGCAGTCGAGTAAGCTCGAGAGGCCTTGCTCAGAAGCGGTGCGCAGGCGCATGAGCGTTTGCAAGAGAGCGATCCGGCAAGGCCAGTCAGGCGCTGTCGATAGTCGAGTCGAAGATTTGTCAGCCGCTGCTCAGAGATGACGCACGAGGCTCAAAACGACACGCACTGGCTGTCAGGTGGCTGAGCTCCTCCAAGTCGAGTGGGATGAGCAACAGATCCTGCTCCGAGCCGTGCTCGATTCGGTAAAAGCTCCGCAGAAATGCCCACTCGTAGTGCAGCTGCCAACACGGAACGGTCGATCAGTCTTCGAGTCGAGGGCCCAAGTCTGAGCTGACGTCTGCGAGTAGAATACTCACGGCCATGCCGGTGCCTGCAAAGTACAAACCTTCGCCGCGACTGAGGATCGGCGGATAGATGGCGGCAGGCGCCTCGAGGAGTAGGGCGACCAGCATCTGGACAGTGGCCGACGCCAAGCTGAGGACAGGGTTGCTCGGCTCAAAAAGTTTGGCCGACTGCAGGCGATCAGTCAGAGCTGTAGAAGGTAAAGCGACTCCGGGTCAGCAGAGGAGGCGAGTCGGTATTGTAGGGGCAGGGCGTACGGTCGCTCGCGGCATCGGCACCGCTGGGATCAACCAGATGGTCGATGACTTGTCTCACAGCGCCCATGAAAGCGCTGCATTGCTCGCCAAGGAGCGGCAGCCACTCCTGCCAGCCCGGGTAGCCGGCCAGCAGATGGCCCTCCAGCGGATTATGGGCTAAGCGACCTGCCATGATGGCCGTGGTCAAGCCGAGGGTGAGCATGAAGTTGGCCATGAGCCAGTTGCCGCTTCGGATGGCGATAAGCCAGTCTTGCCCGAGACTGATCTCTCGGAGCGGCCTCTACGCAGCGCATCGCGAGAGGCATCAGCGACGAGCAAGAAAAATGCAAGAGAACGAAGCCGCCTGACCTTGAGGTGAAGCTGCAAGCTGAGTGTCAGGCAGGTCTGAAGGTGAAGAAGAAATACAGATCAGCAGATGGCAGTCGCGGGGATCGTCAGAGACAGAGACTGACGTCCGACTCGAAGAGGCTTCCGGGAAGCTGTGCCGGACGTTCAGAGATAATCAGCCCGGTGGACGTGAAGGGAGCTGAGCTTTGGCGAGGACTCGTACCTTCTCGAGCAATCGGCTACCGAGCGAGTTGAAGATTGACGCCTTCTCTAGCTGGAGCATAGTCGATAGCTGATGGCCGCGCCACGCGCAGACGTACGCTGACGAGCCGTTCTGCATTGTCGCTGCCGACCGAGCGACGAGCGCCACACCCAGCGAGGTGACCTCGAGCTGCTTTTGGAACGAGAGCGTCATGAATGACTGGTCGGCGGTGCGAGCAAATCGTCAGCAGCGAGGACCCACACATGAATGGGAACAGGCGTCCGACGACGCACCGTGTAGGCGAAATGAGCGATCAGGTCGATCAGGCAGATGGCGATGCGATCCTCGCTCGAGATATTTGCAACAGGGTCCATCAAGTGACGCTCGAGCCGAGCGACGGCATCGGGGGTTGTCGCGATCTCATGATGAGCGTCAAACGAGTAGCCGGCTGCAGAGACCGCTTCATGGGCAAAGCGTGTTGCCGTCTCCGGCATGTGCTCTAGCACACAAAATCAGCAGCGTATCGATCGCCCGCCTCCACGGAGGTTGTCAGACGAGTACGCACTGGTGGTCATCCGAACTAGGACCGTCCAGATGATGAGCTTCTGCAGGAGATCTTGGCACCGCGGCAGAGCGCCGGCGATCTAGATTGCGTCGACCGAGTCAGCTGGGAGCGGCTTAGAACGCTCGTTGAACGGGCGGCTGACCTCTTCGACGAGGATTGGCGTGACGCGCTGCAGCTTCGTCGAGATCTCGGCCTTGGCAAGCTAGGAAAGTCGAAGGGTCAACGCCACGGTACTCAAGGTCCATACGAGCCCGCCCGGTCACTTACGATGTGTGAGAAGCACGTCTCAGGCAGCTGGCTCCAAGACGAGGCCGCCTGGAAGTCGAATAGCTTCTCCGCGGCCGAGAGGTACCGGTCGGCCGACTCGATCGAGGTCCGGAGGCTAAAGAGGCAGACGAGGACGTCAGCAGAAACGCGTCAAAGAGGCACGCTTGTCGCTCCGGGGACGGACGAGGCTTGCGCAGCCTTGCAGACTGAGAGCCAAAGACCGTCAGCTTGTCTTCCTGCCGGCAGCCGAGCAGCCGTCTGGATACGCGACGTACGAAGGATGGTCAGATGAGGGCTGAGAGGCACCGGAATGCCCTCAAGCGCTTCGAGATGATTGTCGGCCGCTGGCGAATCGATTACCGCCGAGCCATCAGCCTAGGTGACGAGAGATAGGCGGTAATCCAAAAGGTCGACGGACCGTCAAAGAGAAACCCCGGACGCTTTTCCAAGAATGATGCCATCTCCTCGTGCTTCTTTCGCCGGGCATCGCCAGCGGCGATCGTCGTCCGCGTCGCCTCTTTGAACTTGTCGTGGACCCAGCGCACGGAGCTCGCGCTGGGAGCGAGTAAGATGCCTTGCTGCGTCAGCTCGGATAGCAGCGGCGGTAGATTTAGGCTTTGATGGAGCTCGGCGAGGAGCGAGACCTGCGAGCGGCGATGCACCAGCGACGACGTCAGCCAGAATCAGGTCCAGCATCGACCACACTCCCAACTCACGTCGATGTCGCGCGTCGGCAAGAACGAGAGCGACTGCAGGCAGATCACCAGTAAGCCTTCGACTCAGAGGGGCGCCGTCAGGCCGGCGACTGACCTGGAGGACCCGGAGTGCATCCGGCGTGACTTGCTCGAGCGCACGCGAGACAAACTGGTCGATGCCGTCCGCGGCATAGGTTGGAAGGGCTCCAAGGTCGACGTCCCACTGAAGGGCGGCGTAGTCAAAATTGAAAGCCTTTTCAACAAGCAGCTTGAGAAGACGCCGGACGTAGAAGGCATCTGCGGATCGAGCGCGAGTTAGAGGCGAGCGACGCTGGCAGAGCCGTGGAGCAAAGCCAGCACTCACTGCCGCCCGTCTCGCGGAAGATGAAGCCGGCCAGGACCGAGGGCGGTTCGTCCCATTTGAACGTCTCCATGAGAAAGGCGGAGATGGAAGCGAGCGAGAGGGGGAGCGCCTCGGCAATCAGGCGCGAGTCGTTCGAGAGACACGCCGTTGGAGGTGGGGGCGTCATGCTGCGGTGATTCGAGATGACGAGCAGGTTCTTGGGCCGGACGCCGTCGTTGAAGAGGGCCCGCCAGCTGCGAGCCGGCTCTGTCAGATCAAGTGCCGGTGAAGAATTGAGACTGGTTGTGCTCGACGTACAGCTGAAGCTCGTCTCGCCCGAGCCACTGCGCGTCGTCGATGACGAGGACGGTGAGCGCCGCCTGGTCGGTCAGCAGCTGGAGAAGGCGCTTGCACGCCGTCATCATGGCGTCAAAGTCTAGCGCCAGCAGCAAAGCAGACGTCCGCCAGGTCAGCTGTCGGCGCTCGAACGATCTTGAAGACATTCGAGCCCGTGTAGGCGCAGGCGACTGACGCAGGGACCAGGCTTCGTCCGTCCTGCCGTCTGGCGTGCGAACGAGGATGCGCTGCTGCCACTCCTCCGAGAGTAGAGCGGCAAGCTTTGGCTGGCCGTTGAGCAGCGCCTGAACGTCCGCCTTCATGGGCCAATCGCTCTCGACCCGACCGGCCGAGACCAGGTCAAGGAGCGCCTCGAAGATCAAGGTGACGGAAGGCAGCGGTGTCGAGACGTTGGCTGCGGCCCGGAAGACGAGTTCATCAGCGCTGCTCTCCGCCTTGCTTACGGTAGAAGAGGCGCGGAAGCACGCACGATCAAGCTTTGCGCTGACGACGAAGACGTCGGGGTTGGCCTCGCGCACGCGATTCGTCCAGCGCTCGACGAGTCGAGACTTGCCGCTGCAAGAGGAATCAGCGACGATAATCAGTCCAGTGATTACCTCGGCGGCCCAGCTTCCGCTGACGACGTACCTTCCGCTCGCACCGAACACGTGACCGATCCGTAGCTGGCGGCTGTCCTCAACCTCGGCGAGGATGTCGTCGAGGACAGCGAGCTGCCGCGTCCGGTCGAGCAAGACGTCCGAGTCCTGGTAGCGCGATACCTGATTGACGCGGCCGATGTCAACGTCCTCGATCCGGATGACGCCCTGCGCGGCTTGCGAGACCTGCCGCAGGTCGAACAGCAGGCCGCGGAACGAGTAGCGCGAAGCAGACTCAGGCGCGGCACAAATACCGACGATCCGATGCAGCAGACGGAAGATCGGCGTCGCAGCCTCGATCTTGCGCGCGCGTTCGATCTCGGAGGCTCGCTCGCTGCCTCGACGAAGGTGCCGATAGATGGCCTCGACCAGGCCAAAGTCGTCCTTCGGAGGCTCGGGCGGTGGTTTCGAGTCCTTGGCCAGCCTGCGGTCAAGAGGCGTCAGTGATGACGTCGAGAGGGAAGGACAGGACTTGAGAGGGCAACGCACAGCGTCTGGAACAGTATCCCGCAGGAGAAGACGGCCGCGGGCTCGCCCTCCCAGCCGTCCTTAGCGTTGAACAGCTCGCGCGCCATGAACGGCAGATTGAGCGGGTCGAGCATCCGATGCTCGAGGTAGGAGCTCCCATACAGCTCGCCGGTAGCCCGGCCCTTGTCCCAGGCTGGAAGCTCGACGACGCCGGCAAAGGACCTTAGCTGGACGACTGGCGGTGAGTTGTCGCCCGGTACGTGCACGCAAAAGTACTCTGGCCGGGCGACGACGAGCGCGAGGTGTCGCGCATGCAAGGCGGAGGCACACTGTCGAGCACAGGGTTAGACACCAGCGCTCTATCGCTCCTCTGCCCACTCGCGCCTCTCGCGTGACGTCGAAGCGGACGAACCTTGACGACGCCGGCCATCACCTCGAAGAGGTCGTTCAGCGGGCCGTGAGCCCCACGCTGCCACCAGGCCTCGCACCAAGCGCTGAGCGTCACAAGCGTCGGCGCATCGGTCGACGCCGACTCGGGCGACGCGAGATGCGGTGAGAGCGAGTCCCTGTGTGGGAGTGCCGGCCCGAGAGGCAGAGGCTGCCCAGCGGCGGTGGCAGCAGCGGCGGTCGACGACGCTGAGCTCGCGGCCGAGTCGTTGCCCGTGAGGGTCATCCGGCGACTACCCGGCATCGGCTGGCTTCTCAGCAGGTCGTAGAAGAAACTGTCCCGGGCAAGGCTCCTGATCGGAGAACGGCTCAGCAGGTCAGCGAGCTGGACGAGGCAGACGGCAGGGCGAACCGACGTACCTGCTCGGAGGGCCTGGGCCGTCGAGACCATCTTGCGGCGCAAGGTCGTCGGGCGGCATCGCCCAAAGCAGTCGTCGACGCCGGCGGAAGGTCGAGAGGCGGAGATACGACTCGCGGACGCCGAGACAAACTTACGTGTCTGGCTTTCGACTGGACTGGAAGGGGGGAGCAAGTAGTAGAGGTCGGAGGGTGCTTCGCAGGGCAGCGGCAGCAGGCTAGCAGGCGGCGGCGGGACGATGCTCCAGGGAGGCGATCGACGTGCGTCCCCACGCCGGCGAAGGGTTCTAGACTGCCGCCCGGCGCAGCAGGCAGGCAGCCGCACGTCGTGCGTAGGGCAGCGAAGCATTGACAGGGCTGAGCTGAAGGTCACGGCACAGGGCTGCAAAGGCGGGCGACTATCCTGTCCTCGGACTGCAGAGCCATGATGTCCTCCCCCCCACCTGCCATCCCCATCCAGCCAAGAGCGCGCGTCGGCGCCAAACGCTCGGTGCGACAGCAGCCTTGGTGTACAGCCATGGGTACAAGGGGGCTGGTTCCTCCTGCCTCAGGGGCTCTCGCCGCCGCCTTGCGACAGACGCTTGAGATTGACGCCGGCGTTGCGCCAGGCCTCAGGCACCTTTTCGATCAAGTAGTCGACCGCTATCGGCGCGCGTTCCCAGACGAGCCTGAGGGCGGCCGACTGGGTGCCGTTGGTGAATGACTTGTAGTACGAGCTGACCATGTGCGAAACGGTTCCGGTCACCCGTGTCGATGCGCGCAGGACCGACAGCAGCGGCGTGTGGATCGGAAGCGGCTGAACGAGACTGATCGAGCGACCGCGCGCCGCGGACGAGGGAAACGAGACGCTGGTCAGCGGTCGGCACTTTAAAACTCGAGTCCTTCGCAAGACGACGCACTCGACCTGACCGGCGGCCCACTCGCCAAATTGGGGAAGGTTGCCGGTGGTGCTCCGGAACTCGTCCTCGGCGAGCTTGCGACCTCGCAGGGGTTGCGAGCTGCCCTCGCCCTCGCCGTCGATGCAGAACCGTCGAACCGCCTCCTGGCCGCTGACGAGGACGAGCTCCTTACCCTCGGCCCATCGGATCCAGCGCTCGATGCCCCGGCGCTCGCGCTTCCACTCGTCTTTGGTCAGGTCGCGCTTGCGCCAGCAAGCCGCCCGGAAGGCGAGCGTGTTGTCGTCCTCCGACCGGACCGGCGGCGGCGAGTACGGCGTGTAGGGCACGAACGGATGATGGGCCGGTGGCGGCGGCAGTGACGACGACAGCAGCAGGCAGCGCAGCGTGAGCGACGGCAGCGGCGGGGGTGGAGGCGTCGATGGCGGCTGAGGGTTCGAGGCCTGGTAGGGCGTCAGAAGCGCCTGAAACGGATGCGTCGGAGGCTGGTTCGCCGTCGAGCCAGACTGTTGCTGTTGCTGCTGCGAGCTCGGAGGAGGAGATGACGATGAAGACGAGGCCTCGGCGTTCGGCCGTGGCGGCTCGGTTGCTTCCTTGGACAGCTCGGGCGGCGTCATCCTCGAGGGCGAGCGCGTGAGGGTGGAATGCCGGAGATCGGTCGCTGGCCGATGGTGAGGTCGATCGACGGTGTCTTGGCAGTCTGGTTCGGTTGTAACCTCTAGGCTGGAGACTGAGTGGCGTAGAGTACAAAGTCGAGATCTGTAGACAGGTAGCAAGCTGACGGGGAGGGGTGAGTGGGTCGGTGTCGGCCGTCGGCCGGCCAGCAAGATGCCCCCACCCCCCCAAACCCGAGCCGAGCCCGACGACTCTTGGACCCGAAACCGTCACTCGTACCTCACTCGCCCGCCTTCCGGTATTTCTCGAGGCCTCTCTCGGAGCGCGCCCGAAGATCCTTTTCTAGCCCGTACAGGGAAACACCGATCGCGAAGGGAGCAGGTCTCGCTCACCGCTCGGTCATGCGCCTCCTGCCGCTCGCCCTCGTCCTCGCCGGCCTCGTCGCCGGCGCGGACGCCCGCCCACACGAGCAGCCTGCCCCGCTCGTTACTGGCGGTCTAGCCGGCACCGAATCGGGTGGCCAGGGCTCGACCGCCAACTGGGTCTCCTGGCTCACCGGCTTCGGCTGGGGCGAGGGCCGTCTTGACCTGCTCGTGCGTCTTGCGCTCGTGCCTCTTCCCGCTATCGCTCTCGCGCACGCGAGCATCCACCGCATCGTCAGCGCCGACGGACGCCACATCCCCCGTTGCTGACGCTCCGACCGTCCGTCTTGCCTGCATCGTCAAATCAGGATCCAAGGACAGTCTTCCTCGCGGACGCTACTTTTGCTACCCGCTCGGCTTCCTTCGCACCTCGCCTCGGCGCGGTCGTCACTGCGCCGCCTGGCTCCAATCAGACCGCCGCCAATGTCACCAACCCCTTTGTGGGCTCGCTCGTTCCCATCAGCTCGTTCTCCCTGCCCGACCCGATCCCGCCGACCTGGAACGCGACCGTCGACATGCATGCCTGTAGCGCGGCCTCGGGCCGAAGACCACGACGAGGCACCTCGTCCGCGGGCGGCGAGGAGAACGAGCCTACCCCGTTCCGGCCGCACGACCGGACCGCGTTGCCGATGGCGCTGGCTCTGCGCGGAGAATGCTCGTTTGCCGCCAAGGTCCGGTTGGCGCAAGCACTCGGCGCCCGGGCGGTCATCGTTGGCGACGAGGCGCTCGCCGGCGAGTCGGAGGCCGATCAGCGGCGGCGCCAGGACTTGACCACCATGTTCGCGCCCGCAGACGAGAGTGGGGATCTGCTCATCCCGGCCCTCTTCGTCTCGCGGGCAACGTACCTTGTCCTACTCGACGAGCTGGCGGTCTCTTCAAGCGGTGCGATTGCCGTCCGCCTCGAGCAAGATACCGAGTGGGAGAACCCGCTGCTCGACCTCCTGCTCGGCCTTTTGCTCCTCCCGAGCCTCCTCACGGTCGTGACGCTTGGCCTTCACCATCTGCGCACGGCACGGCTCCGGAGGAAGGAACGTGCGACGCCGAGTGCGGTCGAAGCGCTTGAGATCCGGACTTGGCAGGCCGACGGCTGGGAGAAGGAGGACAGCCTTCGGAGCGGCAACTCGAGCGGCGGCGACGGTGAGACCGACGAGGACGAGGGCGCCCCCTCTGGTCGGCAAGCCAATCCCAACTCGCTCAGGCCGCCATCAGCAGATCGCCAGCAGGAGGCGTCCGGCTCGGGCTGGCGCTCGCTTGGTCCGCTTCGCCCGGCTGGACCTCGGCCCGGTGACAGCGCCGACCGCCTGCAGCATCTTCTCCAGTCGTCGATCACACGCGGTGACCCGTCGTCCTCAACAATGCCTGCGTCCGGGCCCGACCGGCGCCACGTCTCGCCGGCCGACCTCCGGCCGCGAACATTTTACAACACCTCCGAGTGCGCTATCTGCCTCGATCCGTTTAAGAAGGGCGACCAGGTCCGGATCCTGCCGTGCGGCCACCTGTTCCATGTTGACGAGGTCGACCAGTGGCTCAAGGGCTGGAAGAAGGTCTGCCCCGTCTGCAAGGCCGACATCACCAAGCCGCAGGCGGCCAGGCGCAAGAGGCGGCACACCAGACCGGCGGCGGCCCCAGTCTCGACGGTCGCAGCAGACACGACTCCACTCCTGGCTCCTGTCGCACTGGCCGACTTGGAAGGCGGCGCGACGCCTTGCGCATCGCCGCCGGCGACGAGCTACGGAGCGACCGAGGCCGGCCCGTCGAGCGCTCCCGCAGCCTGATCAGCCTTTAGTCTTGACCGCTTCCTTGCCCTCATGCACCTGTGTACCCAGTCCTCGCGCCCGAGCGT
>Ga0308160_10003750_pt1 | contig 16781 bp, 14 predicted proteins | sample PhyFR1_FD_201036 | JGI IMG/M metagenome (GOLD analysis project Ga0308160, IMG submission 201036) | Phyllosphere microbial communities from UC Gill Tract Community Farm, Albany, California, United States - DLSLF.R1 | ecosystem: Host-associated > Plants > Phyllosphere > Unclassified | place: USA...
AGTGTCCGCGGCCGAGACCATGTTCAGGATGGAGCGGATCCCGACCCTGAGCACCACGCATACCTCGATCGAGGAGATTTCCAGCAAGGTGCTGGCGACGCTGGGGCTGCAGCGCGAGATGTTCTGAGTGCGGTGGCGCGGATCGGGCCGCCTGCGCGAAATCGGCCTATCGGCGAGGTGGTCGCACCTCGGTGCCGAGATTTCCAAGGTAGGCCGGCGCGGGCGATCCGTCAATGCTGCCGCGCCGGCGTTGCAGCGTGTAGCATCGGCTCCATGCAGCACGCCCTGACCCGCAGCGAACGCATCCCCCGGCTGAGCCGATTCGGCTGGCTGATGGGGCTGTACGCCGAGAACTTCGTGCACCTGAACCGGCTGTTCGTGCCTTCCGACCTGGCCGTGGGCAGCTACCTGTCCTCGATCGGCGACGGCCTGGACCTGCGCCTGGACGTGATCGAACACCACCGCTACACGGTGGAACTGCGCATCACCTACGACCTGTGCGATCCGCTCACCGGCGAGCCGGACCCGTCGGCCTATGTGCGCCTGTACCGCGACGCGCGCCAGGCCGAGACCACGCATTGCTACGTCGGCCGCCGCTGGCAGGACGTGATGGGGCTGTATCCGCCGCCGGCGGAACTGATCAGCCACCGCATGCGAATGAACACCTTCCTCAGCAAGTGGCTGGAATACCTGGCCGAACGCGGCCATGGCGTGGCCACGCTGAAGCCGGCCGAGCCGCTGCGGCGCCCGGCCGAGGACACGGCGGCGCCCGCGCCCTGATCGTCGGCCGTGGCGGATGCGGCATACTGCGCGCCCGCCGACTCGCCCGCCTGCCGCATGCCTTACACCCCGATCGTCGCCACGCTGGGCTACGTGCTATCGCCCGACCGCTCCAAGGTGCTGCTGATCCATCGCAATGCGCGGCCCGGCGACCACCACCTGGGCAAGTACAACGGCCTGGGCGGCAAGGTCGAGGCGGACGAGGACGTGCTGGATGGCATGCGCCGCGAGATCCGCGAAGAAGCCGGCATCGAATGCGATGCGCTGCAACTGCGCGGCACGATCAGTTGGCCCGGTTTCGGCAAGCATGGCGAGGACTGGCTGGGCTTTTTGTTCCTGATCAGCGCCTACAGCGGCGAACCGTTTACCGAGAACGCCGAGGGCACATTGGCCTGGGTGCCGGTGGCGGAGATGGACGCGCTGCCGCTGTGGGAGGGCGATCGCCACTTCCTGCCGCTGGTATTCGACGGCGATCCGCGCCCGTTCCACGGAGTGATGCCGTACCGCGACGGGCGCATGCTGTCGTGGCGCTATTCGCGGGTCTGAGCGGCATCGCGCCTGCGCTGCGCTTGTCCACAGCGGCTGTGGATCGATCCTGCACAAGCCTGTGGGCAAGCGTGGCAAGTGGCTGAAGCTGCTGCCCGATTTTTGTGGTTGGCGAAAATTTCACCAATGCCGGCTGCGCTTCTCCACAGCGGGTGTGGATGGAATCGACCAAACGCTGTGGATAAGACTTCGAGCGCGTTGTAGCGCAGTGTCTGTCGCCGGGCTGGCGAAAAATTCGCCAGCATCGATTGCGGTCCCGGCCGTCGCCCGTCTTGCTCGAACGCGGCGTGCCGCTACTGCGCGGTCCAGCCGCCGTCGATGGCGATGGTCTGTGCGGTGATGTTGCGCGCCGCTGGCGAGGCCAGGAATGCGACGCAGCCGGCCAGTTCGTCGTAGTCGATGAACACGCCCTTGGGCATCGGCTTGAGCATCACCTGCGCGATCACGTCGGCTTCGGAAATGCCGCGGGTGCGCGCCTGGTCGGCGATCTGCTTGTCCACCAGCGGGGTTTTCACGTAGCTGGGGCACAGCGTGTTGATGGTGATGTCGGTGTCGGCGGTTTCCAGCGCCACGGCCTTGGAGAACCCGACCAGGCCATGCTTGGCGGCGACGTAAGCACTCTTGTACGGGCTGGCCACCAGCGAATGGATGCTGCCGATGTTGACGATGCGGCCGAAGCCGCGCGCACGCATGCCCGGCAGCACCGCCTGGGTCAGGCGCGCCACGCCGGTCAGCATCACCTCGATCAACAGGCCCCACTTGGCCATCGGGAACTCCTGCAGCGGTGCCACGTGCTGCAGCCCGGCGTTGTTGACCAGCACGTCCAGCGGCCGCGAGATCGCCGCCAGCGCCGCGCCGATGCTGGCCTCGCTGGCCACGTCCAGCGCCACCGCCTCGGCCGAGCCGCCGGCCTCGCGCAGCTGCGCGGCCACGGCGGCCGCCGCGGCCGCATCCAGGTCGCTGACGACGATGTGGCGGCCGCCGGCGGCCAGTTCGCGGGCGATGCCGGCGCCGATGCCGCTGGCGGCACCGGTGATCAGGACGGTCTGCATGGGAAGCACCTGTCGGGAGGGAAGGTGCGCAGCGTAGCAGCGCCAGGCGAGGGCGCCATGGCGCCGGTCCTCGCCAGTGCGGTGGCGCCACGCTACCCTGTGCCGGTCGCACCCTTCTCACGCCGGATCCGCCACGCTATGCCGATGAAACGCCACTTTTCGATGCTGCGCGAATTCCAGTTGGCCGACTGGTTCACCCTGGCCAATGCCTTCTGCGGCACCGGCGCGGTGTTCGCGTCGATGCGCTTCCTGCAGGAGGGCCGGCGCAGCGACCTGCTGATCGGCATGGCGCTGATTCCGCTGGCGTTCGTGTTCGATGCGCTGGACGGGCGCGTGGCGCGCTGGCGCAAGTCCTCGTCCACGCTCGGCCGCGAACTGGATTCGCTGGCCGACGTGATCTCCTTCGGTGTCGCCCCGGCGGCGCTGGCCTACGCCTGCGGCATGCAGGGCGGCTGGGACTGGCTGGTGCTGAGCTTCTTCGTGTGCTGCGGGGTCAGCCGCCTGGCGCGCTACAACGTCACTGCCGAGCAGCTGGCTGGCGACGGCGACAAGGTGCCGTATTTCGAAGGCACACCGATCCCGAGCAGCTTGGCGCTGGTGATCGTGCTCGCGATCGCCGCGCACCTGGGCAATGTCGGCGATGCGCTGTGGTGGGGCGAATGGCGGCTGGGACCGTGGCTGCTACACCCGCTGGTGCTGCTGTTCGCGCTGTCCGGTTCGCTAATGATCAGCAAGACCCTGCGCATTCCTAAGCCTTGAACGGCGGCAGGTTGCTATCATCCTCGTCTGACCTGGGAGGGTGGCGATGAAGGCTAGCGGCGGCAGCGGTGCCGGCGATTTCGAAGCGTTGGCGCGGCAGTACTGGGGCGCGTGGAGCGACGCGTTGCGCCAGGGCGGCGGCGCAGCCGCGCAAGCGCCCGCTGACGGTGCCGGCAACGGTTCGTGGCGCGAGGCGATCGATACCTGGGCGCAGTGGTTGCCGCGTGGCACCGGGGCGCAGGCCGAAGATGCGGTGTCGCAGCTGCAGCAGCAGGCCGGCGAGTGGTTCGGCGCGATGCAGCAGGTGGCCGCGCAGTTCGCCGGGCGCGATGCCAGCAGTGCCGACGTGGCCGACGCCTGGAAGCAGCAGGTGCAGGGCCAGCGCGAGCAGATGCTGCAATGGCTGCTCGGCACCGCGCGCGGTGCAGGCCAGGCCGGCGTGGATCCCTGGCTGCAGCAGGCGGCGCAATGGCTGCAGGGCTGGCAGCGCGACAGCGGGCCGTGGCTGCAGATGCCGGGCTTCGGCCCGGGCCGCAACCACCACGCGCGCTGGCGCGCGCTGGCCAAGGCGCAGCAGGACTACCAGGCGCAGTTGCAGGCCTACATGGGCCAGTTGCAGGGTGCGATCGATCGCGCCTTCGGCGTGTTCGAGGCCAAGCTGCGCGAGCACGAGGATCCGGGCCGCCAATTGACCAACGCGCGGGCGATGTTCGACCTGTGGATCGACGCCGCCGAAGAAGCCTACGCCGCGTCCGCACTGTCGGAAGAATTCCGCGAGGTCTACGCCGGCTTCGCCAATGCGCAGATGCGCCTGCGTGCACTGCTGCAACGCGAGACCGAGCAGTTGTGCGAACAATTGGGCCTGCCCACTCGCACCGAGCTGGATGCGGCGCATCGACATATCGCCGATCTTGAGCGGCGGCTGCGCCGGTTGGAGCGGGGCGCTGCGCCGGCCACTACGGCGGCGCCTTCGGAACCGACCGCGAGCGGCAAGGCCGCGCCGCGTCCGCAGTCGCGATCCAGACCTGCGGCCGCTGCGCCGTCCAAGGCGACTGGCACGAGCACCAAAGCCGCTGCCAAGCCGTCCGTTTCGCGCGCGGCTGCCACGCCCAAGACGCCGATCAAGTCCAAACCTGTCGCGAAGTCGAAGTCCAAGCCTGGTGTGAAATCCAGGCCTGCCGCGAAACCCAAGCCCGCTGCGGCCAAGCCGGCACGTAGCAAGTCGGGCGCGGCGCCGCGTAGGAGCCGTGCATGAAAGGGCCGTTGAGCTTCAGCAGCGACGACCTGCTGCAGGAAACCCTGGAACTGCAGCGCAAGCTCATGGAAGGGCTGCGCGTGCTGCCGGGGCTGGACGAAGTGCAGTACGGCGTCACCGAACGGCAGGAAGTGTGGCGCGACGGCAAGGTGGTGCTGTACCGCTTCGTCGGCGAGCGGCCGCCCACCGCGAAGGTGCCGCTGCTGATCGTGTATGCGCTGGTCAACCGCCCGTACATGGTCGACCTGCAGGCCGACCGCTCGCTGGTCAAGGGCCTGCTGGCGCTGGGCGAGGACGTGTACGTGCTGGACTGGGGCTATCCCGACCGTTCCGAGCGCTACCTGACCCTGGAAGACTATCTGCTGCGCTACATCGACGGCGCGGTCGATCACCTGCGCGACGCCGCTGGCGGTGCGCCGATCAACGTGCTCGGCATCTGCCAGGGCGGCACCTTCTCGCTGTGCTATGCGGCGCTGCAGCCGCACAAGGTCCGCAACCTGGTGACGATGGTGACGCCGGTGGATTTCCATACCCCGGACAACATGCTGTCCAACTGGGCGCGGCAGGTGGACGTGGATCTGTTCGTGGATACGCTGGGCAACGTGCCGGCGGACCTGATGAACGCCAGTTACCTGATGCTCAAGCCGTTCCGGCTGAATCTGCAGAAATACGTGGGGCTGCTGGACATCCTCGACGATCCGCGCGCGCTGGAAGATTTCCTGCGCATGGAAAAATGGATCTTCGATTCGCCCGACCTGGCCGGCGAGACCTTCCGCGAATTCGTCAAGCAGTTCTACCAGGACAACGCGCTGATGCATGGCCGCGCGCGCATCGGTGAGCACCCGGTGGACCTGGCCAAGGTCGCCATGCCGGTGCTCAACATCTATGCCGAACAGGACCACCTGGTGCCGCCGGATGCTTCGCGCGCGTTGCGCGGCCTGGTCGGCAGCGACGACTATGCCGAACTCAGTTTCCGCGGCGGCCACATTGGCATCTACGTGTCCGGCCGCGCGCAGCGCGAAGTGCCGGCGGCGCTGCACCGCTGGCTGGCCGAGCGCGATGGCGGCGAGTGAACGGGTGATGCGCCGCGCTGCGCGGTTCCCGCGCCGGCCCGGTGGGCGCTTGCTGGCGTTCGGCCTGGCCTGCGTCTGCACGGTCGCCGCCGCGGCGGCGCCATCGCCGGTCGCCGAGCGCGAAATCGGCGCGCTGCTGGCGGCCTTGCAGGCTTCGCCGTGCCGGTTCCAGCGCAACGGCAGCTGGTACCCGGCGGCGGAGGCCAAGGCGCATCTGCAGCGCAAGTACGACTACCTGCGCAAGCGCGACCTGGCCGCCAGCGCGGAGCAATTCATCGAGCGCGGCGCCAGCCGCAGCAGTAGCAGCGGGAAGGCCTATCGGGTGGCCTGTCCGGGCCAGCCGGAGCAGGACGCGGCGACCTGGTTCGCGCAGCAACTGGCCGCGCTGCGCCGTCACGCCGCGTCCGCGGCGCCGCGCCCAGACTGAGCGCGCCTTCGCCGCAGGAGCCGCCGCCATGTCCCAGTCCACCCCCACGCTGTCGCGCTCGCTCAACGACCGCATGCTCGTCGGCGTGATCGGCGGCATTGCGCATCGCTTCGGCTGGAGCGCGACGCTGCTGCGCGTGGTCTATGTGGTCGGTTCGATCGCCTCGGCCGCGTTTCCCGGCATCCTGGTCTACCTGATCCTGTGGCTGCTGATTCCCAACGAAGCCGATTGACCAGGCCGGCGCTGACTGCGCTGCGCCTGGCTGGTTTCGCCCTGGGCGCGCTGTGGACCTCGCCCAATACGCTGCTCGGCCTGATCGCCGGATGCGCCGGCATGCCGTTCGGCGCGCGCGCGCGGATCAGTCGGCGCGAACTGGCGCTGGTGTTCGACCGCTTCCCCTGGGGACCGCGCGGGGCGTTGACGCTCGGCAACGTGATCCTGGTCAGTGCCGACGACCTGGATGTGGCGTGCGCCACCTACGAACATGCCGCCGGCCGCTGCTGGCACCCGAACGTGCGCCTGGGCGATCACGAACGCGCCCACGTGCTGCAATACCTGCTGCTCGGCCCCTTGTTCCTGCCGCTGTACTTCGTCTGCGGCGGGGTCGGCGTGCGCAATCCGTTGGAGCGCGCCGCCGACCGCTATGCCTTGCATGGCCACGGCTGGTGGCCGTGGCGGCGCTGACGCTCAGTCCAGCCGCGCGAAACCGAACAGTTGCTTCAATGGATGCGCGCGGCGCTCGATCTGTGCGCGCAGCAGGCCGGCGCCGAGCATGCTGTAGGTGATGCCGTTACCGCCGTAGGCCATCGCGAACTGCATGCGTGGCCCGTGCTGCGGGTGCGGGCCGAAGAACGGCAGGCCGTCGGCGGTCTCGGCGAAGGTGCCGGCCCAGGCGAAGGTCGGCTGCAACTGCAGGCCCGGCATCGCCTTGGCGATCTTGCGGCACAGCTTGCGCGCCTTGCTGTCCACGCGCGCGTCGCGGCGCATCGGGATGTCGACGCTGTCGTCCTCGCCGCCGGCGACGATGCGGCCGTTGCCGGTGCTGCGCAGGTACAGATAGGGGCGCGCGCTTTCCCACACCATGGTGTCCTTCAGCACGCCGAGCTGGGCGTCGTCCAGCGGATCGCTGACGAAGGCGTAGCTGCTACGGTTCCTGGCCACGCGCTGGTCCAGCCAGCCCTGGCTGGCATAGCCGGCCGCCATCACCACATGGCCGGCGCGCACCTGCACGCCTTGGTCGGTGCGCAGGGTGGCGCCGCGGCCGTTGACCTGGATGTCGGCGATGCGGGTGCGGTCGTAGACGCCGGCGCCGCGCTTGTGCGCGCGGCCGAGCAGGCGGTAGGTGAGGCGATACGGATCGACCCGCGCGGCCTGGTGGCTGAGGATCGCGCCGTGCGCTTCGACGCCGTACCCGGCGCGCAACGCCTGCGCGTCCAGCCATTCCACGTCCAGGCCGTGGCGCGCGCGCAGCTGCAGTTCCTGCTGCAGCACGCGCACGTGGCGACGGCGGCTGGCGTAGTACAGGCTGTCGTTCCAGCCGAAGTCGACGTCGCGCAGCGGCCGCGCCAGCGCACGCAACTGCTCCAGCGCCTGCGCGCAGGAACGGTAGGCGAGGGCGGCGGCGTCTTCGCCATAGCGTTTGGCCAGGTCGAGCATGTGCGTGTCGATCTCGTATTGCAGCAGCGCGGTGCTGGCCGCGGTGCTGCCCCAGCCGATGTCGCGTTGCTCCAGCACCGCGACATCATGGCCATGCGCGACCAGTTCGTCGGTGATCAAGGCCGCGGTGATGCCGCCGCCGACGATCGCCACGTCGCAGCGCAGGTCGCTGCGCAACTGCGGAAAGCTCTGCATCAGGCCATTGCGCACCGACCAGAAGGGGTAGCCGCTCTTGAGATCCATGGATGTCGGTCGTCGTAGGAAGTGCGCGACTAATGCCCAGGCTCGGTTAAGTCGGCGTGAGGCAGGCGTAAGTCATTTATGGGCAAACAGCATCGATTAACCTGCGTGGAGAAAGCCCTCACGACGCGCTGTGTAGGCTGCGCGCCAGTTCCACGAATTCCCAGCAGAGGAAGCGTCATGTCGGTCGTTCTGTATATCGGTGGCAGCAAGGATGGCCAGAAGGGCGTGATGCCCTATGGTTTCAGCAAATCGATGAAAGAGACCGACCAGGGGCCGGAGATCTACGTCGAGCGCGTACTCGCGCTGAGCGATCGCCGGGTCCGGATCATGGCGCTGGAATCGCTGCAGGACGAGATCGTGGTGGAACGCCTGCACCAGTACTATTCGCGTTGACGCCGGCATGCGAACCCCGGTGTGGTCGCCCGCCTAGCCGGGCCAGCAGCGGTTCGCATCGATCTGCTCCCGACCATGCCCGCACCCGATTCCCGTAATTCGCCGCGCGTCACCGTCCACGAAAGCACCACCGCCGACCTGTCCGAGCACCGCAGCGACATCTTCTTCGCCGCCGTGGAAACCACGCGGATGCCGATGATCGTCACCGATCCGCGGCAGGCGGACAATCCGATCGTGTTCGTCAACCGCGCGTTCCTGGAAATGACCGGCTACAGCAGCGAAGAGCTGCTCGGCAACAACTGCCGCTTCCTGCAGGGACCGGACACCGATCGCGACACCGTGGACAGCGTGCGCGAGGCGATCGCCTCCCGCAATGAAGTGGCGGTGGAGATCCTCAACTACCGCAAGGACGGTTCCAGTTTCTGGAACGCGCTGTTCATCTCGCCGGTCTACAACGAGCACGGCGAGCTGGTCTATTACTTCGGCTCGCAGCTGGACGTCAGCCGCCGCCGCGACACCGAAGACGCATTGCGCCAGGCGCAGAAGATGGAGGCGCTGGGCCAGCTGACCGGTGGCATCGCGCACGACTTCAACAACCTGCTGCAGGTCATGTCCGGTTACCTGGAATTGATCGAGCATGGCCTGGAACGCGAGCCGCTGGATCCGGCGCGGCTGCGCAAGAGCGTGGAGCGTGCGCGCGACGCCTCCGGCCAGGCTGCGCGGCTGACCCAGCAGCTGCTGGCCTTCGCGCGCAAGCAGAAGCTGGAAGGGCGCGTGCTCAATCTCAACGCGCTGGTCGCCGGCATGAGCGATGTGGCCGAGCGCACCTTGGGCGACGGCATCGCCTTCTCGCTGGACCTGGCGCCGGACCTGCGCAACTGCCGGATCGATCCGACCCAGGCCGAAGTGGCGCTGCTGAACATCCTGATCAACGCGCGCGATGCGATGGCCGAGCAGCCCGCACGGCGCCTGGTGATCCAGACCCGCAACGTCTCGATCCGCGCCGACGAACCCACCACCTACGACAATCTGCTGCCCGGGCACTACGTCTGCGTGTCGGTCACCGACAACGGCAGCGGCATGTCAGCGGACGTGCTGGCGCACGTGCTGGATCCGTTCTTCACCACCAAGGACGAGGGCAAGGGCACAGGCCTGGGCCTGTCGATGGTCTACGGCTTCGCCAAGCAGTCCGGCGGCGCGGTGCGGCTGTATTCGGAAGAAGGCCACGGCACCACGGTGCGGCTGTACTTCCCGATCGACGACAACGTCGAGAACCCGGCGCCGCGCGACTCGCGCGCGCGCCGCGCCTCCGACCGGCAGGGCAGCGAGACGATCCTGATCGTGGAGGACCGGCCGGACATCGCCGAGCTGGCGCGGCTGTTCCTGGAGGACCAGGGCTACGCCACCCACGTCGTGCACAACGCGCGCGAAGCGCTGGAACTGCTCGACAAGGGCGTGCAGGTGGACCTGCTGTATTCGGACCTGATCATGCCCGGCGGCCTCAACGGGGTGATGCTGGCGCGCGAAGTGCGGCGGCGCCGGCCGAAGATCAAGGTGCTGCTGACCACCGGCTACGCCGAGACCTCGATCGAGCGTACCGACGCCGGCGGCACCGAATTCGACGTGCTGTCCAAGCCCTACAACCGCCAGGAGCTGGTCCGCAAGGTGCGCATCGTGCTGGACGGCCCCACCGGCGTGAGCTGATGCCGACAGGCCGGCCTGCGGCGTGAGCCGACGCCGACAGGTCGGCGCGCCCGTGTCAACGGGTTCCCGGACGGCGCCGGCGCTGCGAAAATGGCGTTTTCCGCAAGGCGGCTTCGGCCGGATGCAATGCACGACACTCAGCTCGCCCAGCAGATCGCCAATACCATCGCCGCCGAGATCGGCGCGCAGCCGGCCCAGGCCCGCGCCGCCATCGCCCTGCTCGACGAAGGCGCCAGCGTTCCGTTCATCGCGCGCTACCGCAAGGAAGTCACCGGCGGCCTCGACGACACCCAGCTGCGCAACCTGGAAACCCGCCTGACCTATCTGCGCGAGCTGGAAGACCGCCGCGCCGCGGTGCTGGCCAGCATCGACGAGCAGGGCAAGCTCAGCGCCGAATTGCGCGCGGAGATCGTCGCCGCCGATACCAAGTCGCGGCTGGAAGACCTGTACCTGCCGTACAAGCCCAAGCGCCGCACCCGTGCGCAGATCGCGCGCGAAGCCGGCCTGGAGCCGCTGGCCGACGGCCTGCTGGCCGATCCGTCGCTGACCCCGGACAGTGTCGCCGCCGGCTTCGTCGATGCCGACAAGGGCGTGGCCGACGTCAAGGCGGCGCTGGAAGGCGCGCGCGCGATCCTGATGGAACGCTGGGGCGAGGACGCCGCGCTGGTCGGCGAACTGCGTGGCTGGCTCGCCGACGTCGGCGTGATCCGCGCGCGCGTGGCCGAAGGCAAGGAGCAGGAAGGCGCCAAGTACCGCGACTACTTCGACCACGCCGAGGCGCTGGCCAAGATCCCCTCGCACCGGCTGCTGGCGCTGTTCCGCGCGCGCCGCGAGGAAATCGTCTATCTGGAACTGGACCCGGGCAGCGATGCCGAGGCCGGCCACCAGTACGCCGAAGGCCGCGTGGCGGTGCGCGCCGGCATCGCCAACCAGGGCCGTCCCGGCGACCGCTGGCTTCTCGACGCGTGCCGCCTGACCTGGCGCGCCAAGCTGCATATGCACCTGCTGCTGGACCTGTTCAACCAGGCGCGCGAGAAGGCCGAGGCCGAGGCGATCGCGGTGTTCGGCGACAACCTGCAGGACCTGATGCTGGCCGCGCCGGCCGGCGCGCGGGTGACCCTGGGCCTGGATCCGGGCATCCGCACCGGCTGCAAGATCGCGGTGGTCGATGCCACCGGCAAGCTGCTCGCCACCGACACCATCTACCCGCACGAGCCGCGCAAGCAGTGGGACCAGTCGCTGCACACGCTCCGGCAGCTGTGCACACAGCATGGCGTGGAGTTGATCGCGATCGGCAACGGCACCGCCAGCCGCGAGACCGACAAGCTCGCCGCCGACCTGATCAAGCAGAACCCGCAGCTGACGCTGGAGAAGATCGTGGTCAGCGAGGCCGGCGCGTCGGTGTACTCGGCGTCCGAATTCGCGGCCAAGGAATTCCCGCAACTGGACGTGTCCTTGCGCGGCGCGGTGTCGATCGCGCGGCGCCTGCAGGATCCGCTGGCCGAGCTGGTCAAGATCGAGCCGAAGGCGATCGGTGTGGGCCAGTACCAGCACGACGTGGACCAGTACCGCCTGGCGCGGGCGCTGGATGCGCGGGTGGAGGACTGCGTCAACGCGGTCGGCGTGCACGTCAACACCGCTTCGGCGGCGCTGCTGTCGCGCGTGTCCGGGCTGTCGGCCAGCGTGGCCGAGAACATCGTCCGCCACCGCGACGACAACGGCCCGTTCAAGCGCCGCAAGGATCTGCTGAAGGTGCCGCGGCTGGGCGACAAGACCTTCGAGCAATGCGCCGGCTTCCTGCGCATCGCCGATGGCGACGAGCCGCTGGACGCCTCGTCGGTGCACCCGGAAGCGTATCCGGTGGTGGAGCGCATCGTCGGCGCCACCGGCAAGCCGATCAAGGCGCTGATCGGCGACGGCGGGTTCCTGCGCGCGCTCAAGCCGGACCAGTTCACCGACGAAAAGTTCGGCGTGCCGACCGTGCGCGACATCCTCAAGGAACTGGAGAAGCCGGGCCGCGATCCGCGTCCGGAGTTCAAGGCCGCGCGCTTCGCCGATGGCGTGGAAGACATCAAGGACCTCAAGCCGGGCATGGTGCTGGAAGGCGTGGTCAGCAACGTGGCCGCGTTCGGCGCCTTCGTCGATATCGGCGTGCACCAGGACGGCCTGGTGCACATCTCCGCGTTGTCCGACAGCTACGTCAAGGATCCGCGCGATGTGGTCAAGGCCGGCGATATCGTCAAGGTCAAGGTGCTGGAAGTGGATGTGGCGCGCAAGCGCATCGCGCTGACCCGGCGCCTGGACGATGCGCCGGCAGCGGCAGCGGCGCGTAGCGGCGAGCGCGACGGCGGCGCGCGTCCGGCGCCGGGCGCGCCGCGTCGCGAGCGCGATGCGCGCGGCGGCAATGGTGGCGGTGGCGGTGGCAACGGCAAGCCGCGCGCACCCGCTGCGCCGCCGTTGAACAGTGCCCTGGCCGACGCGTTCGCCCGCGCCAAGCGCAACTGAGCGGTCGCGTGCCGCGCCGCCGCGCCGGCTCAGGCCGGTTCGGTTTGCGCGTTCGGGCCTTGTTCGGTGGCGCTCTGCGGCTGCGCCAACGAGGCGGCCAGCGCGATCAGTTTGACCGGATCCACCGGCTTGCCCAGATGCGCGTTGAAGCCGGCCTCCAGCGCCAGCGAACGATCCTCGCCGCGCACGTAAGCGGTCAGCGCGATCGCCGGAATGCGGCTGACCGCGCCGGCGCCGCGCGCACGCACGCTGCGGATCAGGCTGTGCCCGTCCCGGCGCGGCATGCCCACGTCGCTGACCAGCAGATCGTACGGACGCTCGCGCAGCAGCGACTCGGCGTCGTCGGCGGACACCGCGGCGTCGACCACCGCGCCGGCTTCCTGCAGAAAACGCTGGGTGACGCCGCGCGAGTCCATGTCGTCGTCGACCACCAGCACGCGCATGCCGTTCAAGCGGATCCCGCCGCGCTGCAACGCCGCGGCGGCGTTCGCCGCGCCATCGCTGCGCCGCGCCGGATCGAGGCTCTGCGGATCGTTGCGCGGCAGCAGCAGGGTGAAGGTGGCGCCCAGGCCGACGCCTTCGCTGCTCACCGACAGCTGGCCGTGGTGCATTTCGGTCAATTGCTTGGCGATCGCCAGGCCCAAGCCCAGGCCGCCGGCGCTGCGCGTGCTGCTGGCGTCGGCCTGGCGGAAGCGGTCGAACACATGCGGCAGGAACAGCGGATCGATGCCGACGCCGCTGTCGCTGACGCTGATCCGCAGATGGGTGGCGCTGTTGTCGAGCGTCACCGCGATCTTGCCCGTGCTGGGGGTGAACTTGATCGCATTGCCGATCAGGTTGGTCAGCACCTGATGCAGGCGCACCGCATCGCCGAGATAGGGCAGGACCGGGGCGTCGCTGCACGGGGTCAGGCCGATGTCGATGCCTTTGCTCTCAGCGCTGGGCCGCGCCGCATCGATCGCTTCGCCGACCAGCGCGCACAGATCCAGTTCGGTGGCTTCCAGCCGCACCTTGCCGGACAGGATGGCGCTCATGTCCAGCAGGTCGTCGATGATCTGCGCCTGCGCATGGGCGCTGCGCTCGATCACTTCCAGGCCTCTGCTTAAGTCCTTCTCGCGCACCGCCTCGCCCTGCATCAGCCGCGACCAGCCCAGGATGGCGTTGAGCGGGGTGCGCAGTTCGTGGCTCAGCGTGGCCAGGAATTCGTCCTTCATACGGCTGGCGCGCTCGGCCTCGCCGCGCGCGCTCTGCTCGGCGGCGAGCAACTGTTGCAGGCGCTGATCGGTTTCGCGGCGTTCGATGATGATGCCGGCCAGGTGCGAGGCCGAGCGCGCCAGGTCCTGCTCGTGCACGGTGGGGTAGTGCACGAACGGGTGGTACAGCGCGACCACGCCCAGCACCTGACCGTCGCTGGCCAGGATTGGCGTGGAGCAGCAGGCCACGATGTCCGCTTCGGTGGCCGCGACCAGATACTCCTGCCAGTTCGCGTCCACGCGCACGTCACTGCACAGCACCTGCCGACGCAGGAACGCGGCGCGCCCGCAGCAGCCGCTGCGCTCGCCGATCGGCAGGCGGTGCACCATCTTGCGGAACGCCGCGGGCATGCTCGGCGCGGCGCCTTCCAGCAGGCACTGGCGGTGTTCGTCGACCAGCATGATGGTGCAGCGCAGGCCCGCGTCGCTCTGCGCCTCGATGCCGCGCGCGATCGATTCGAGCACCGCGCTCAGCGGCTTGCCGGTGGTGATCATCTCCAACGCCGCACGCTCGGCGGCGGTGGCGTTCTCGATGCGCTTGCGCTCGGCGATGTCCAGCAGCGAGCCGATGAAGCCGAGGAACTGGCCAGAGGAGCTGAAGCGCGGCGAGGCGGTGTCCACGCACCAGCGGTACTCGCCGTCGTGGCGGCGCAGCCGGTATTCGATGCTGAAGGCGCGGCGATCGGCGGCGGCGCGGGCCAGCGTGCGTCCGACCGCCGCGGCGTCGTCGGGGTGGATCTTCTCCATCCAGCCCGAGCCCATCGCCTCCTGTTCGGTCTGTCCGGTGAACAGATACCACTGGCGGCTGACGTATTCGCAATCGCCATCGGCGTTGGCCATCCAGATCAGCACCGGCGCGTTGTCGCACAGGTTGCGGAAGCGCAGTTCGCTTTCCTGCAGGCGCTGCTCGACCACGCGACGATCGTGGATGTCGGTATTGGTGCCGATCCAGCGCACGATCCGGCCGCCGTCGTCGCGGATCGGAAGAGCGCGGCCCAGGTGCCAGCGATAGCTGCCGTCGTGGCGGCGCAGCGGGTATTCGATTTCGTAGGGCTGGCCGCTGCGTACGGCGTCCGGCCAGGCCTGCATCGCCCGCTTCAGGCCGTCCTCGGTATGCACCTTGCGCCAGCTGTCGTAGCTGGATTCGCCGACCGGCAGGCCGGTGTATTCGTACCAGCGCCGGTTGAAATAGTCGACGTTGCCGTCGGGCGTGGCGGTGAACACGATCTGCGGCATCGCATCGGCCAACTCGCGCAGGCGCGCTTCGCTAAGTGCCAGGTCCGACTGCGCGCTGGCGCGCTCCATCGATTCCCAGCACCGCGCCGCGACCAGCCGCACCAGTTCGATTTCCGCCGAGGTCCATACCCGCGGCCGCAATTGGTGCACGCCGACCACGGCGACCAGGCGCCCGGCCTTGTGCAGGGGCGCGCTCAGCAAGGCGCGCATGCCCAGGCGCCGGTAGCCGGGGTTGTCGAAGTGCGGCGGCGGCGAATAGGTCTCGCTGTCCTGCACCACCCATGGCCGGTTCTCGCGCATGCAGTCCAGCAGGTCGCTGCCGAAATCGCTGAAGCGCGAGCGCCCGGTCAGATGCGCGGTGCCGTCGACATAGTCGGCACGTACGTCGAAGGTATCTTCGTCGGCATCGACGATCGCGTACGCGCAGCGGTTCGCCTGCAGATGCCGGCCGAGCAGCGCGGCGCCGGTCTCGCAGATGGCCTCGGCGCTGTCGAGGTTCTGCAGTGCGTCCTCGAGCATCAACAGGAAGCTGTCGTGGGCCTGCGCCCGCGCCTGCTCGGTGCGGTCGATGCCGTGGACCAGCACCCCGGTGACCTTGCCTTCGGCGTCGCGCATCGGCTGGTACACGCATTCCAGCGTGGTTTCCGAAACCGTCTCGTGCGGCGTACGGCGCAGGTTGAAGGTCATCGACTCGCCGGTGAAGGGCAGGCCGCTGGCGCGCACGTTGTCGAGCAGGCGGATGAAGCCCTGCTGCTGGATCTCCGGGATCGCCTCGGCCAGCGGCTTGCCGACCACCTCGCGCGGCCCGACCAGTTGCTGGTAGCGGCGGTTGACGCTTTCGACCACATAGTCCGGGCCGCGCAGAATGGCCAGCGCCGCCGGCGACTGCTCGAACGCGTCGGCCATCTGCGTGCGCTGCGCATCCAGCGCCTTCAGCAACGCATCGCGCTCGCGCTCCAGCTTGATCCGGGCGGTGTCCTCGGTGCACACGCAAAGGACGCCGCCGATGCGACCGTGGTCGTCGAACAGCGGGCTGTAGGAAAAGGTGAAATACACCTCTTCGCTGTAGCCATTGCGCATCATCACGAACGGGACGTGCTCGTTCCAGGTCGATTCGCCGGTGGCCATCACCTGTTCGGCCTGCGCGCCCACTGTCGGCCACACGTCGGGCCACACCTCGGCCGCCGCGCGCCCGAAGGCGAAGGGATGGCGCATCCCCAGGATGGGGATATAGGCGTCGTTGTAGAGGTTGATCATCCGCGCGCCCCAGCGGATCACCATCGGGAAGCGCGAGCTCAGGCAGATCGACAGTGCCGAACGCAAACTCTGCGGCCATTCCTGCATCGGTCCCAGTTCATGGCTGGACCAATCGATGGCGCATAACAAGTCTGCCGTAACGCTGTTGGCGGGCAGCCACACAGGAGGGGGCGGTCGGTCATGAGCGTTGATGGCGAAATCCCTCGAATCGATCCCTGCGGGGCAGGCTCCCGATCCGGGATTCTCAAGGGCGAGCGGTCATTTTCGCGTGAGCGTCGCCCAGCGCCTTGATCAGCTGTTCCGACAGATACGGCTTGGTCAGCACCACCCCTGCGGCGAAGCCTGTAGGAAGCGATTCGGCCGCGACGCCGGTGGCCAGCACGTACGGGATCGCACGCTCGGTCAGCATCCGCGCGACCGCTTCGCTGGTCTCGCCGGCGGCCAGGCGGAAGTCGAGCACCGCCCGATCCGGCCGTTCCTGTTCGATCAGCAAAAGCGCTTCCCGCACCGACTCGGCCGGGCCGATCACGTCGGCGCCGGCTTGGGCAAGCTGCAATTCCAGCAGCGTGGCGTTCATTTCGTCGTTCTCGACCACCAGGATACGCAGGCCCCGCAATGCCGACATCGCTTGCTCGTTAAGGT
>Ga0308160_10003751_pt1 | contig 16780 bp, 14 predicted proteins | sample PhyFR1_FD_201036 | JGI IMG/M metagenome (GOLD analysis project Ga0308160, IMG submission 201036) | Phyllosphere microbial communities from UC Gill Tract Community Farm, Albany, California, United States - DLSLF.R1 | ecosystem: Host-associated > Plants > Phyllosphere > Unclassified | place: USA...
TCGGTCCCACCCCGTCCCATCCCGAACAGGACCGTGAAACGACTTTGCGCCGATGATAGTGCTGCAACCAGTGTGAAAGTAGGTTATCGTCAGGCTAGTTATATGTAGTAAATGCGAAAAACCCACCAGTGAAAACTGGTGGGTTTTTTGCTTTGGCTTGTTCAATTTCATCCATATGAATTAAGTGAGCAGCACCCGCGATACACTTCTCGTGACACAACTGTTCAGATACTGAACGATATTTGAACAGTTGAGCTGAGCACCCCTCTCGCCTGCACGTGGCACGTCCCTTGCTGATGTTCAAGTCACAAGACCACAACAGGGGACAACGATGAAAGAGGCGCTTGGGACGTCTGGCTACCGTAACTCCATCGCGAATATACAAAAGCAGGCGACACGCCGGCGATTACTTTGCCTGCGGCGGGTACCGCTCGTCATGGCGGCCCTGGCATCGCCCTGTGCGATCGCCGATCCCGAGCTCGCGCCCGCGCCCCCGGCCAAGGTCGAGATCATCGGCATCGCGCCCCTGTACGGCCTGGGTATCGAGCGCGACCTGCTGCCCTACCCGGTGCAAGCCGCAAGCGACAACACCATCCGCAAATCGGGCGGCGAGAACCTGGCCGAGTTCATGGCGCGCACGCTCAGCGGCGTCAACGTCAACGACGTGTCGGGCAGCCCGTTTCAGAACGACATCACGTTTCGCGGCTTTCGCGCCTCGCCGGTACTGGGCAGCTCGCAAGGCCTGTCCATCTACCTCGACGGCGTACGTGTCAATGAACCGTTCGGCGACGTCGTCAACTGGGACATGATTCCGGAAGCGGCGATCGGCACGGTGGTCCTGGTGCCCGGCGCCAATCCGCTGTATGGCCTGAGCACGCTTGGCGGCGCCCTGGCGTTTACGACCAAATCGGGACAGACCCATCCGGGCATCGAGGCCGATATTTCACTTACCAACGAGGGCCGCCGCCGCGCCGACCTCGCCTATGGCTGGAACCGCCCCGACGGCTGGCACGGCTTCATCGGCAGCACGCTGTTCGACGACGAAGGCTGGCGCGAACATTCGTCCGGTCACCTCGCCAATGTACTGGTCAAGCTGGGCCGCTCGGTGGGCGCCACCGACTGGAGCGCGTCGCTGCTGGGCGGACGCAGCCGCCTGCTCGGCAATGGCCTGCTGCCCGACCTGCTGTATGGCGACAACCGGCGCGCGGTGTACACCTATCCCGATACCACCCGCAACCGGCTGGTGCAGGGCACCCTCAACCTGACCCAGCGCTTGGACAGCGACAGCCAGCTCAGCGCCGTGGTCTACGCCCGCAACAGCCGCCGCGACACCGTCAATGGCGACGTCAACGAAGACTACGACGAGTACGTCGAAGCGTGCGAAGACGGTTTCGGGGCCGATGGCTCGCCCACGCAATCGTCGTGCGGCTTCACCCAGGCAGAAGGCGCCGCCCTGCATGCCGGCGTACTCAATACCACCAGCACGCGCCAGGACAGCCAGGGCGCCAGTGTCGCCTTCAGCGCGCGCCGCGGCATGCTGCGCTACGACCTGGGCGCCACCTTCGATCAAAGCGACGTCGACTACGCGCAGTACGAGCAGGAAGCCTTCATGACGCCCGGTCGCGAAGTGAGCGGCGACCCTGACGAAGAAATCGAGTTCTTCTCGGGCGTACACGGCAAGTCGCGCGCCTATGGCGTGTATCTGGCCACCAGCAGCGCGCTCGGCGCCAACACCCAGCTCACCGCCACGGTTCGCTACAACCGTGCGCGCGTTACCAACACGCTGACCAATGACGAAGGCCCGCAGCCTACCGAAAGCTTCACCTACACGCGCGCCAATCCTTCGCTCGGCATCACGCACCGCGTCACGCCCCAGACCACGCTGTTCGCCAATATTGCCCAAAGCAACCGTGTCCCGACCGTGATCGAGCTCGGCTGCGCGGACCCGGAGAACCCATGTCGCCTGCCAGTCGGTCTGCAGGCCGATCCCTACCTGAAGCAGGTGGTGGCGCGCACGCTCGAGGCCGGCCTGCGTGGCCGCTTCGAGAACGGCGCGACCAGCGGCAGCTATTCGCTGTCACTGCACCGCACCGTCAACGATGACGACATCCTGTTCCTCAGCGCTCCCTCGCGCCAGGGCTACTTCGCCAACTTCGAACGCACCCGGCGCCAGGGCCTGGACGCGATGCTGACCCGTCAATCGGGCCGCCTCGGTGTGCAGCTTTCGTACAGCTTCCTGGAAGCCGAGTACGACGCCGACGGCGAACTCTTCACTGGAGCGCGCAACGTGATCGTTGGACGCGGCACCCGCATCGCCGGCTTGCCGCGCCATACCGGCAAGCTGGGGATCGACTGGGCGCTCACGCCGCAGCTGAGCTTTGGCGCCGACCTGTACGTGGTCTCAGACCTGCTCACCCAAGGCAACGAAGACGGCTTGACCGAAGACCTCGAGGACGACGACGATGAACCGCAGCGCGCCGACTGGCGCATCCCCGGCCATGGCCTGTTGACGCTGCGCGCCAGCTATCGGCCGGGCGCGAAATGGGAGCTGTTCGCGCGCGTCAGCAATGTGTTCGACCGGCGCTACGAAACCTTCGGTGCGGTGGCGCCCGACCTGTTCCCGCATGGCCAGCTGATCAAGCCGCATGAACAGCCGGGCGACGCCGAGAACGCACGCTTTGTCGCGCCAGGCGCGCCGCGCGTCATCGTGGCCGGCGTGCGCTACCGGTTCTGATCCGGCCGTGTCCGTCACACCTGTACCAGCGCGGCACAGTCGTGGCACACCTGTTGCGTTCCCGGCGCGCCCGCCGCCGCCAGTACCCAGTAGAGCAGGGTTGGCACGGCCCTTGCAATCACTGACATTGCGCAGTCAACGTTCCCGGCGCCGCTCAACGCGGCAACAGAAAGAGGACCACATGAATCTCGCAGACATCAACAAGCTTGGCGTCACCAACCCGTTCCGCCAGCGCTACGACAACTACATCGGCGGCGCCTTCGTGGCGCCGGTCAAGGGCGAGTACTTTCCCAACATCACCCCGATCACCGGCCAGCCCTTCTGCGAGGTGGCGCGCTCGAGCGCTGACGATATCGAACTCGCACTCGACGCCGCCCACGCCGCCAGCGAAGCATGGGGCCGCACCTCGCCGGCCGAGCGCGCCAATATCCTGAACCGCATCGCCGACCGCATGGAGCAGAACATTGCTCTGCTGGCCACCGCCGAAACCATCGACAACGGCAAGCCGATCCGTGAAACCACGGCCGCCGATATTCCATTGGCAATCGATCATTTTCGCTACTTCGCCGGCTGCATCCGCGCCCAGGAGGGCGCCATCTCGCACATCGACCACGATACCTACGCCTATCACCTGCACGAGCCGCTGGGCGTGGTGGGCCAGATCATTCCCTGGAATTTCCCGATCCTGATGGCAGTCTGGAAACTCGCGCCAGCGCTGGCGGCCGGCAACTGCGTCGTGCTCAAGCCGGCCGAGCAGACACCGGCCTCGATCCTGGTATTGGCCGAGCTGGTCGGCGACCTGCTGCCGCCGGGCGTACTGAACATCGTCAACGGCTTCGGGCTCGAGGCGGGCAAGCCGCTGGCGTCGAACAAGCGCATCGCCAAGATCGCGTTCACCGGCGAAACCGGCACCGGGCGCCTGATCATGGGCTACGCCGCGCAGAACCTGATTCCGGTCACGCTCGAGCTCGGCGGCAAATCGCCGAATATCTTCTTCGACGACGTGATGGCGCAAGACGACGACTTCTTCGACAAGTGCCTCGAAGGTTTCGCCATGTTCGCGCTGAACCAGGGCGAAGTCTGCACCTGTCCATCGCGCGTCTTGATCCAGGAATCGATCTACGAACGCTTCATCGAACGCGCGCTGGCACGGGTGGGCGCCGTCAAGCAGGGCAACCCGCTCGATCCATCGACCATGATCGGCGCCCAGGCCTCGCAAGAACAGCTCGAAAAAATACTGTCCTACCTCGACATCGGCCGCCAGGAGGGCGCCGAACTGCTGGCCGGCGGCGCGCGCAGCAGGCTCGGTGGTGATTTCGAAGACGGCTACTACGTCCAGCCCACCGTCTTCAAGGGCAACAACAAGATGCGCATCTTCCAGGAAGAGATCTTCGGCCCGGTGGTGTCGGTCACCACCTTCAAGGACGAAGCCGAGGCGCTGGCGCTCGCCAACGACACCCTGTACGGCCTGGGCGCCGGTCTCTGGACCCGTGACGGATCGCGCGCTTTCCGCATGGGCCGCGCGATCCGCGCCGGCCGCGTCTGGACCAACTGCTATCACCTGTATCCGGCGCATGCGGCCTTCGGCGGCTACAAGCAGTCCGGCATCGGGCGTGAAAACCACCGCATGATGCTCGACCACTACCAGCAAACCAAGAACCTGCTGGTGAGCTACAGCGATAAACCGCTGGGATTCTTTTGAACACCGCCGCCATCATGCAAGCACGCGCCGCGACAGTCGCACCCGAGCGGGTCTGTGCCACCGATGCGGCGCTGGCCTTCATCGCCGAGCTGCGCGGTCGGCACGGACCGCTGATGTTCTTCCAGTCCGGCGGCTGTTGCGACGGCAGTGCGCCGATGTGCTATCCGCTCGACGAATTCAGTGTCAGCGACACCGATGTACGGCTGGGCGCCATCGATGGCGCGCCGTTCTACATGGGTTGCGAGCAATTCGCGTATTGGGAACACACCCAGCTGATCATCGACGTGGTGGCTGGCAACGGCGGCATGTTCTCGCTCGATAACGGCACCGGCAAGCGGTTTCTCACCCGCTCGCGCCTGTTTCGCGACGATGAACTGCAACGCCTGCAGGCGCCGCCCGGGCGGGCGCCGCCCTCGTGAGGCATTTGCAAGAAAGCACAGGCTGCCACACATCGAACCCAAGCAACCGGAGACACCATGAAGACCAGAGCCGCCATCGCCTGGAAAGCCGGAGAACCACTATCGATCGCAGAGGTCGACCTCGACGGGCCGCGCGCCGGCGAGGTGCTGGTTGAAATCAAGGCCACCGGCATTTGCCATACCGACTACTACACGCTGTCGGGCGCCGATCCGGAGGGTATTTTCCCCGCCATCCTCGGCCATGAAGGCGCCGGCATCGTGCTCGAGACCGGCCCCGGCGTGACTTCGGTGCAGCGCGATGACCACGTGATCCCGCTGTACACGCCCGAATGCCGCCAGTGCAAGTTCTGCCTGTCGCGCAAGACCAATCTGTGCCAGTCGATCCGCAGCACCCAGGGCCGCGGCCTGATGCCGGACGCCACCTCGCGCTTTTCGTTCGAAGGCCAGCCGATCTATCACTACATGGGCACCTCGACCTTCTCGAACTACATCGTGGTGCCCGAGATCGCGCTGGCCAGGATCCGCCCCGATGCCCCGTTCGACAAGGCTTGCTATATCGGCTGCGGCGTCACCACCGGGGTCGGTGCGGTGGTGTTTTCGGCCGGCGTCGAAGCCGGCGCCAACGTGGTGGTGTTCGGCCTGGGCGGAATCGGCCTGAACGTGATCCAGGGTGCGCGCATGGTCGGCGCCAACCGCATCGTCGGGGTCGACATCAATCCGGGCCGGGTCGAGATGGCCCGCAAGTTCGGCATGACCGACTTCATCAATCCGAACGAGGTGCCGAACCTGGTCGACCATATCGTGCAGATGCTCGACGGCGGCGCCGACTATTCATTCGAATGCATCGGCAACACCAGCGTCATGCGCCAGGCGCTCGAATGCTGCCACAAGGGATGGGGCCAGTGCTTCATCATCGGCGTGGCCGCCGCCGGGCAAGAAATATCGACCCGGCCGTTCCAGCTGGTAACGGGCCGCCAGTGGAAGGGATCGGCGTTCGGCGGCGCGCGCGGGCGCACCGACGTGCCGAAAATCGTCGACTGGTACATGGACGGGAAGATCAATATCGACGACCTGATCACCCATACCTTGCCGCTCGAGCGCATCAACGAAGGCTTCGAGCTGATGAAGAGCGGGCAGTCGATCCGCTCGGTCGTCCTTTACTGATGTAGCCGTCATCAACCACGCAGTGAACCAACCAGACCAGGAGAACCGGCCATGAGCGATTCAGTCAGGATTCACCCGGCAGTCGATGCCGGCTTTGCGCCAGCCCGATCCGATTTTGCCGGCGGCACCTTGTCGTGCCGCTGCGCCAGCGACACGGTAACGGTCGACATCGGCGCCCAGGTCGCACACAACCACGTGTGCGGCTGCACCAAATGCTGGAAGCCGGACGGCTCGCTGTTTTCCCAGATCGCCGTGGTCGGCAGCGACAAGGTGACCGTGACTGCCAATGGCGGCAAGCTCAAGGTGGTCGATCCGGGCGCCACGATCCAGCGCCATGCCTGCGAAGTGTGCGGTGTGCACATGTATGGCCGCATCGAGAACCGCGAGCATGCGTTCTACGGGCTCGACTTCGTGCACACCGAACTCTCTGGCGCCACAGGGTGGGCGCCGCCGGGATTCGCGGCCTTCGTATCGTCGATCATCGAGTCAGGCGCCCGTCCCGAGAAAATGGATGCGGTGCGATCGCGCCTGAACGAGATCGGCTTGCCGCCATACGACGTGCTGTCGCCGCCGCTGATGGATGCAATGGCGACCCATGTCGCCCGCAAAAGTGGCGTGCTCAGGGATTGAGCCGCGGCTGCGGCGCATGCTGCCGCCGTCGCCGCATAAAAACACAAGATGGAGACCAGGATGACGTCATCGCGGTTGCTGTTGCTGATCGCCCTGACGCTGCCGATGGCGGCGGCGCAGGGCGACGAATTCCCGACCAGTGGCCGGGTCGAATACGTGCTCGAGTGCATGCAGAAACACGAGAGCAAGCAGGAGTATCTCTACAAGTGCTCATGCGTCGTCGACCGTATCGCCAAAACGCTGGCCTATGACGATTACGTGGCGATGTCGGTCGCACTGCGCTACCAGAGCCTGGCCGGCGAGCGTGGCGGGGTGTTCCGCGATGCGGCGTCGAGCAAGACCATGGCCGTCAAATTCAGGGAGATCGAAGCTGGCGCCAACAAGGCCTGCGCAGTGCCGCAGCGCTGACGTTGGTTACGGAAACATCCGATGCAACTGCGGTGGTTGTGAAGATTGCGCTGTAGGCGATGCGGGACGGACAGAGCCTGGTGTCGAGCTGCACCCCGTTCTGTCCACATAAAAAATCACAAGGAGACGTAACCATGTCATTTCACACCAGATTCACCTGCTGGGGCGTATGCCTGGCGCTGGCTGCCGGTGCGGCGTCGGCGGCCGATTCCGATATCGCCAAGCTGACCAAGGACCCGAAATCCTGGGCCATGCAGGCCGGCGACTTCAACAATCATCGATACAGCGAGCTCAAGCAGATCAACAGCAAGAACGCGCGCAATCTGACCGTGGCCTGGACCTTCTCCACCGGGGTGTTGCGCGGCCATGAGGGCGGTCCGCTGGTGATCGGCGACACCATGTACGTGCACAGTCCGTTCCCCAACAAGGTGTTTGCCATCGCGCTCGAAGACCAGAGCATCCGCTGGAAATACGAACCGAAGCAGGACGCGGCGGTGATTCCGGTGATGTGCTGCGATACCGTCAATCGCGGCGTTGCCTACGCCAACGGCAAGATCTTCCTGCAGCAGGCCGACACCACGCTGGTGGCGCTGGACGCCAAGACCGGCGACGAACTCTGGAAGATCAAGGTGGGCGACCCGAAATTGGGCGAAACCACCACCAACACGCCGCACGTCTTCAAGGACAAGATCCTGACAGGCATCAGCGGTGGCGAGTTCGGGGTGCGCGGTCGCCTTACCGCGCATGACATGAATAGCGGCAAAATCGTGTGGAAAGCCTGGAGCACCGGACCCGACAAGGATCTGATCGTCGACCCCGCCAAGACCATGACCTGGACCGACGGCAAGATGGCGCCGATCGGCCCTGATTCGTCGCTCAAGACCTGGGAAGGCGACCAGTGGAAACTGGGCGGCGGCACCACCTGGGGCTGGTATAGCTACGACCCGGACACCAATCTGGTGTATTACGGCACCGGCAACCCGAGTACCTGGAATCCGCGCCAGCGTCCGGGCGACAACAAGTGGTCGATGACCATTTTCGCGCGCGACCTCGATACCGGCATGGCCAAGTGGGTGTACCAGATGACGCCGCATGATGAGTGGGATTATGACGGCGTCAACGAGATGATCCTGGCCGATATCAAGGTCAAGGGCAAGGAGCGCAAGGCGCTGGTGCACTTCGACCGCAACGGCTTCGCCTACACCATGGACCGGGTCAGCGGCGAACTGCTGGTGGCCGAGAAATTCGATCCAGTGGTCAACTGGGCAACCCATGTCGACATGAAGAGCGGGCGGCCGCAAGTGGTCGCCAAGTACAGCACCGACAAGAACGGCCCGGACGTGAATACCAAGGGCGTCTGCCCGTCGGCGCTGGGCACCAAGGATCAGCAGCCGGCCAGCTACTCGCGCAAGACCGGCCTGTTCTACGTGCCCACCAACCATGTGTGCATGGACTATGAACCGTTCCAGATCGAGTACACCGCCGGCCAGCCGTATGTCGGCTCGACGCTGTCGATGTACGCGGCGCCGGGCAGCCACGGCGGCATGGGCAACTTCATTGCCTGGGATGCCGGCGCTGGCAAGATGGTGTGGTCCAAGCCTGAGCGCTTCTCGGTATGGAGCGGGGCGCTGAGCACGGCGGGCGACGTGGTCTTTTACGGCACCCTCGAAGGCTACCTCAAGGCAGTCGACCTCAACGGCAAGGAACTGTGGAAGTTCAAGACCCCGTCCGGGATCATCGGCAACGTCACGACCTGGGAATACAAGGGCAAGCAGTATATCGGGGTGTTGTCCGGCATCGGCGGCTGGGCCGGGATTGGCCTGGCGGCCGGCCTGACCAAGGGCACCGAGGGGCTGGGCGCGGTGGGCGGCTACAAGGACCTCGCCAAATACACCGAGCTGGGCGGCGTGCTGACCGTGTTCGCCTTGCCCGATCGCTGAGCTGCCAACCTGCTTGCGCATTGCGCGCATGCGGTTCATCGACGACGGCGTCCGGCCCTGCGCCGGCGCCGCCCGGGATCTGCTTTTTGCTAGGAATCGATATGAAGACAAGCATCAACGCCAAGCTGGCAAACCCGGTGGCTGGCGGCGCCATGTTTTGCGCCAGTGTGCGCGCCACGGTTTGTGCCACGGTTTGGGCCACGGTTTGTACCATATTCTGCGCCGCTCCCGCACTGGCTCAGACCGCGGGCGCGGCGCCCTATCAGGTCAGCGATGGCACCAAGGTCGACCCCCAGACCCTGAGCGGCTGGCGCACCTGGCGTGCGATGGCCTGCGAGCGTTGCCATGGCGCGGCGCAAGAGGGCATGGTCGGGCCGTCGCTGGTCGCCAGCCTGAAAGCGCTCAACAAGGATCAGTTCAAGGAAGTCGTGCTCAAGGGACGCATCGAAAAGGGCATGCCCAATTTTGATGGCAGCAAGATGGTCGTCGAGAACATTGACAATCTCTACGGGTATCTGAAAGGGCGATCGGACGGCGCCATCCAGCCCGGGCGCCTGCAGGAGATCGGCAAATGACCGTGCTCACGTATAGGCGCCGGTACGCTGCTTTCATCGGTGCGCTGCCGGGCAGGCTCACACGCGCCGCCGCCTGCTGCCTGTTGGCGCTGGCCTGGGTGGCGCCGCCTGCCCAGGCCCAAGCCCAGGCGCAGGCCCAGCCTGCGGCGCAGGCATCAGGGCCGGGCAGCGACAAGGTGCTGCGCGTATGCCAGGACCCGAACAACCTGCCGTTTTCGCACCGCTCCCAGGCCGGATTCGAAAACCGGATTGCAGCCCTGTTCGCGCAGGAGCTTGGCTGGAAGCTGGAAACGACCTGGTTTCCGCAGCGGATCGGCTTCATCCGCAACACGCTGCGCGCCAAACGCGAGCAGTCGGACGAATTCAAATGCGACCTGGTCACCGGCGTGCCAATCGGTTTCGAGATGGCGGCCACTACTCATTCCTATTACCACTCCAGCTATGCGCTGGCATATGTAAAGGGAAAGGGCAAAGGCCTGGATGGGGTGCGCAACCTGGACGACGTGCTGGCGCTGGCGCCCGAACAGCGCAGCAAATTAAGGCTCGGCGTGTTCACATCCTCGCCCTTGACCGATTGGGTGCTGCAACATGGGCTCATGGAACAGGTCGAGTGGTACCCGATCCAGTCCGGCGACGCCGAGCAGTATCCGGGAGAGATCATCGAACGCGACCTTGCCAGCGGCAAGATCGACCTGGCGTTCGTGTGGGGACCGATCGCTGGCTATTTCGCACGCACCGCCCGCAGCGCGTCGATCGTCGCAGTGCCGCTCAGGTCGGGGCCCGGCATGAAACTCGACTATGACATCGCGATGGGCGTGCGCCATGCAGACAAGGCGTTCAGGGAGCGTATCGATAGCCTGATCACGGCCAACCAGGGCAAGATCAACGCCATTCTTGAAGAATATGGCGTCCCGCTGCTCGACGGTCAGGGACAACAGCTGCGCACCTCGCAGCGCACGGAGCAGCCGTGAACACGGTGCGCGACCTGCGGCGCGGCGGCGGCTATCGATGTGTGGTGCTGCTCGCCTGCTCCGTTGCGATGCACGCCGCTGCGCAGCCTGGTTCTGCCGAGGTGTCGGCGGCCGAGACCTTGCTGTTCGAGACCGATCACCTGGCCGGTGTCGCGGCGCCCGCCACACTGGTCTACGAATTTCGCCGGGTAAGCAATCTCGATCCGGGCTTCAGCGACAAGGTGCAGCTTGATCTGGCGGGCGCCAAGGGCAAGGTCAGCGCCACCCTGCATTTTCTGTCAGGGACCAATAAGGTTGACTTGCCGGCGCTCGATGAAGCACATGGCAATCCTGTACTGCTCGGCTTTCTGGAGCGGGACATCGCAGAGATGAAGCGCCTGACCGGCGGCTCGACGGCGTATTTCCGCAAGCGCCTGCGCATGGCGCTGGCCCAAGAGGCGCAGCTCAGTTCGCAACGCATCACTTATCAGGGCAAAACGTTGCAGGCGCAGGCAGTGCGCATCCAGCCCTATCTGCACGATCCGATGCATGCCCGTTTTGAGCAGTACATCAACAAGACCTACACCTTCATCGTCAGCAGCGGGGTGCCGGGGGGCGTATATCAGTTGCGCAGTTCGCTCGAGAACCGCGGCAGGCCGCAACCGGGGACCACGCTGGCGAGCATGACAGTGGGTGGCACGCCAGCACCGGACAAGAATGGGCAGGGGGCGAAAGCGCCTGCACCGGGACTTGCTGCCTTGCCGGAGATCGATGAAACACTCACGTTGATCAGTGCCGTCCAGCATCAGGCCCAGCGCACGCCGTGACGCGCTGCTGGCGTAACAACGCAGGCTGACAGACCGAGCCGAATCATCCGCTGCAATCATGAACGGCACGCCGTGGCGCAGTCGCAGCGGGCAAGGTCATCGGCAAGCACGCGAACAGCAGAACGGGGCGCAGGGCGTCACGTTCATGGAATCAGCCGGAGGCATGCGATGGCGCGCTTGAAAGTGCTCGTGGTCGATTCCTGTGACGGCATTCAAGCGGCCAGAATAATGCCCCGATCGCTGCAGCGCCAGGCCGATGTGCTGCGGCATACGCTATTGGCCGACTTGCACGCCCTGTCCGATGTCGACGTGGTGCCGACCGCTACGCACGATATCTGCATGCAGGATGCCGATGCGATCTGGCCGCTGGCGTTCGAATCGGCGCAATCCCTGGAAAGCCTGTCGCGTCAGATCCTGCGCAGCAAGCGCATCCTGCTCGGTAGCGCGCCTGGCGCGGTAAGGGTTGCTGCAAGCAAGTTAGAACTCGCGCGGGTACTGGCCGCCGGCGGTGTGGCCACGACCGCCACCTACAGCCCGCATGCGGTAGTGCCGCAGGATGGCGGCGCCTGGGTGGTCAAGCCCGATGATGGCGCAGGCTGCCTGCAGACGATGCTGTTCAGCGACCGCGGCGCGGCGTTGGCCTGGATCCGCGCCAGCGCTGCCGAAGGCTATGTGCTGCAGCCTTTCATCGCGGGCAAGGCCGGTAGCCTGTCGCTGGTTTGCTGCGATGGCGTGGCGCGGGTCTTGTCATGTAACCTGGAACGGGTGGCGATGCGTGACAACCGTTTTTATATGCTCGGCAGCGTCGTGAATGGTTTGCCCGACGATGACGGCGCACTCGCACACTTGGCTCAGCAGGTGGCGGCGGCGATTCCCAGCTTGTGGGGCTACGTCGGCGTCAAGTTTGTTCTCAGCGCCGACGGCGCCGTGGTGCTGGACGTGAATCCACGCCTGACCGCTGCCTACGCCGGCCTGCGCGCCTCGATCGGGTGCAATCCGGCAGGCCTGGTGCTCGACTTGCTGCGCACACCGCTCACGCCGCCGTTGCCAACGACTGACACGCGTCGTCCTGTCAGTGTCGACATCGGCCAGCTCTGACGGGCATCGATCATGGTCGGCGATGTTCAGGCATCGACAGGCCCGGATGGCTTACCTGATCACCACGCCCCAGGGCAGCTTGCCAACCGCGACATCACGCAGTTTGCTGCGGCTTGCGGTATCGATGACCGACACATTGTTCGAGCGGCCATTGGCCACATACAGCTTCTTGCCGTCCGGCGTGAGTGCCATATTCCATGGGCGCTGGCCAACCGGAATCGTCGCGATTACCTGGTTCGTGGCGGTGTCGATCACCGAGACGTTGGCATCGCCGCCATTCGAGACGTACACCTCGCGCCCGCTCGGATGCACGGCGATGCCGTTGGCGCGCAAGCCGGCCTTGATGCGGGCCAGCACGGCAAAGCTGGTGGTGTCGATGACAAACACTTCGTTCGCGTTTTCGGTGGCGACATACGCCCGGCTGCTGTCCGGCAAAAATCCGATGCCGCGCGGCCGTGCGCCGACGGCGATCTGGGCCACTTGCTTGCGGCTGGCGAAATCGATGACGTCGACGGCTTCGCCTTCTTCGGCGCTGACGAACAGCAGCCGCCCGTTCGGGCTGAACACCGCGTGTTCCGGATTCTTGCCATGCACGGTGATCGAATGGGCGAGGGCGTTGCTGCGGGTATCGAGCACTGCGATCTCGTTCTTGCCTTCGAGCGCGGCGACCACCCAGCGACCATCCGGCGACATCGATACGCCCTCGGGTGATTCGCCCAGCGCGACCGTGGCGCCCAGCTTGCGTGACCCGAGCTCGACCAGCTGCAGGCGGTTATGCGGCTGGTCGCTGACGTACAACCAACGCCGGTTCGCCCCCACCGCCAGGCCGCGCGGCTTGCTGCCGCCAGGCAGTTCGGCGATTACCTGGTCGCTGCCTGTATCGATCACCGAAATCGTGCCACTGCCTTCGTTTGGCACATACGCCAGGGGGCCTGCCGCGCGCATTGCCGAAGAAGGCGTACCGGCGCCGGCGGACGCTGGTGTTTGAGCCCACGCCGGGAGCACAGACGGCGGCAGCGTCAGCAAAGCGACCAGCAACAGAACTGCAGCAAGTGGGAACGAAGGGCGTCGCATGGTCATCGGGTCTCCGGACACAAGTAGGTAAAGCAAACGCGCGCCACGCGCGGCGTTCGGCGTGGCGCCTCAATGGAACAGCGACTTGTCGCGCGGCTTGATATCCAGCCGCTGCAACTTACGGTAAAGCGTATTGCGGCTGATGCCGAGCGCGCGCGCTACGCCACTCAGGTTCCAGTCGCGCCGCTCGAGTTCTGTCAGCAGCGCGAGTCGTTCCGCGCTTTCCAGCGGATTCAATCGTGGCATTGCCTTGGCCTCGGCTGCTGGCGCGGCCTCTGGCATGCCGATGCGCTCATGGGGGAGGGGGCCTGGGGGCGGCCCGCCAACCATCTGGACGCTGGCGCGATACTCGGCCGGCAGATCGCGCTGCGTCAGGCAATCGGTGTCGCGCAATGCGATCATGGTGCGCAGAAGATGGCGCAATTGACGCAGGTTGCCGGGCCAGGGCTGTCGCTCGAGCAGGGCCAGCAAATGGTCATCGAGTTCGACCGGGCTGCCGGCCTCGCTTTCCTCGGTGGCGAGCTGGCGGATCAGTGCGCGCCGGTCAGCGCGTTCGCGTAGTGGCGGCAGCGTGAGCGTCAAGCCTTGCAGTCGATAATACAAATCGCTGCGAAATTCTCCATTGCCGATTTTCTTTTGCAGATCGCAGTGTGTGGCGCTGATCAGGTGGATGTCGAGCTTGATCGGCGCCTCGCCACCGAGCGCCGTCACTTCTCGCTCTTCGAGCACCCGCAACAGCCGGGCCTGCAGGGCAAGCGGCATGTCGCCGATTTCGTCGAGAAACAGGGTGCCGCCATTGGCCTGCAGCAGCTTGCCGCGCTGGCCGTCCTTGCTGGCGCCGGTGAACGCCCCCGAGCGGTAGCCGAACAGCTCGCTTTCGATCAGCGCTTCGGGGATTGCAGCGCAGTTGATGGCCACGAAAGGGCGGGTCGCATGCGCACTCGACAGGTGAATCGCGCGCGCGAAGCGTTCCTTGCCAGTGCCGGTCTCACCTTGCAGCAAGATGGCGACATTGCGCTCAAGTACCCGTTTAACAGTGTGGATGTTGGCGGCCATCGAAGGGTCGCCCAGTTGCAGCGCATCGAGGGTGGTGGCTGCCGGCGCCGCGCCATTGGCTGCGGCGCTGGCACGTAAGTTTGGATTGGCTCTGCTCGCCGAAATCGTCGCCGATGTCGTGCTGGCTGTCGGCTGGTACATGACCGCGAAGAAGCGTGCGCCGCTGCGGGCCTCGAACACCGGTATCGGGTGAAACGCTTTCTTGACGCTGGAATCGATCAGGCCGCAAAACGTGATGTTGAACAATTCTGCGATATCGCGGCCGACGATTTCGCTACGCTCATTCAGGCCCAGCTGGAACAGGGCGCATCGTGTTGCCGCCAGCACTTTGCCAGTGACACTGAGCGCAATCGCGCCTTCGCTCAGGGTGCCGACGAATTCGGAACGGTTATGAAAGCGCAGGATGTATTCATGACGGAACTGTTGCAGGAAGACGCGGTTCTCGATCATTTGCACCGACATATTGACCAGGGCAAGTGTGTGCTGCTGGGCCAGATGGGATTCCCCCGATGCATCCAGTACAGCGACCAGTTCACCATCGTGATCGAAGATCGGCGCCGCCGCACACGAAAGACCGATATTGCGCGACAGGTAGTGTTCGTCCTGGTGAACGGTTACCGGGCGCCGCTCGAACAGGCAGGTGCCCATGCCGTTGGTGCCCTGCACCCGCTCGCTCCAGACCGCGCCGGGCATCAAGCCGGTCTTCGATGCCGCATGGGTAAAGGCGGGGTCGCCGAAATAGTTGAGCAGCACCCCGTCGCGGTCGGTCAGGATAATCGCGTAGCCAGAGCCGGCCAGTTGCTGGTACAGGTTGGCCATCTCGACCTTGGCCACGCTCTGCATGTCGGTCAGGCGTTCCTGCCGTTCGCGCAGGTCGGTCGAGGAGACCACTTCGGGATCGTTGCAGGCGCCCGGATCGAGCTTGTATTCTTGCAGACATCGGATCCAGGAACGGGTGATGCGATTGGGCGTGGCGCTATCGCCGATTGCGCCGCCGCCGGGCGATGACGACATCAGGTCGAGCGCACGGCTCGACGCGTTTTCGTGGGCATGCGGGGACGTAAGCCGCCCGTGAACGACCGAATGGACACGCTTGATGTGCTCTGCGGCAGCCTTCAGCATGCTGTCTCCTACGTCCTTAACTGACGATCGCGATCGATGTCGTTATTGTTGGACTATTGTTCGAGGTACGCCTGGGCCTGAATGACCGCATGGTTTTACCTCGTCTGCAGATAGTACGATTACCTGAAAATAATGCAAGGTTTTTGATCGAGAGTTTCAACCACACCCATTCGAGCTGCCAGCTTGGCGACCGGTATCAGCATTTGTGGCGTTGGCGGGAACCGCCAAAGAAAATGCTTGTCATGCAATGCTGAGCTTGGGGTTCAGACGTAGTTCGAGTTTATCCCAGAAGCGGTCATGAATCGGCAGCAGCAGCACATTGCAGACTGGTTCAAGGATGGCCGCGACGCCACCAGCGGCCGCGGAGCCGGTCGCTATATACATCACGCCAAATGCAATGATCATGTGCATGATGGTCTGGCTGAGCTTTTCAGCAGCGATCTTCAAGTAGCGCACTCGGGCCGAGCGTGCCCGAGCGCGGACCGACGCCCATGCATGCTCATGAAAAGGGAGCAGCAGAACATTGATGACAGGCTCGATGATGATTGCCAGGCCACTGAAGACGACCGATCCGGTCATGACATAAGCGATGCTGAAGGCAATTGCCATGTGCGTGACGATCTGGCTGGTTTTTTTCGCTGCGACGACCATGACGGTTTCCTCTTCACTTCCCTGGTTCAGTGTTGAGTCAAATGATAATGATTCTCATCAATAGTGAGAAGGAAATTAAATCTAGGTAGTCGATAGCCTGAAACTATTGTGAGGCGGTCGCATTTTTGCCCCCAACTGCACAATTCAGGCTTGCGTGACATGTCACGGTTTTGTTATAGTTTCGTTCTGCCCGGCGCGAACGCAGTCTTACGATAGCGAAAGCGACAGGTAGAAAAAGATGAGTTGACGAGATGTTTGAAAAGCTTCATAATCTCTCTTCTCTGCTGCTGACGAACACAACGCTTCGTAGCAAACGGCAGATGCAGTACCGAATAAGTTCTTTAAAAATTAACAGTCGATAAGTGTGGGCGTTTGATGAAGGTGCCAAGAACTTCGGTTCTTGATTACTTAAATTATCAAATGTTCACAA